>Ga0209002_10003404_pt1 | contig 12648 bp, 10 predicted proteins | sample Rifsed16ft2_FD_184010 | JGI IMG/M metagenome (GOLD analysis project Ga0209002, IMG submission 184010) | Soil microbial communities from Rifle, Colorado, USA - sediment 16ft 2 (version 2) | ecosystem: Environmental > Terrestrial > Deep subsurface > Rock core/Sediment | place: Rifle, Colorado...
CGCGCAGGCGACCGCCGACCTCCTGGGAGAGCTCGAAGACCCGGAGGCCGCCGAAGTCGCCGCGCAACTCTCCCCCGAAACCCTCGCCGACGTGCTCGACGAGATGCAGCCGGACGAGGCCGCCGACATTCTGGGCGACCTGCCGCCGGAACAGGCCGCCTCGGCTCTCGCGCGTATGGAAGATGCCGACGAGGTCCGGCCTCTGCTCGCCCACGCCGACGACACCGCCGGTGGCCTGATGACCTCGGAGTTCTTTGCCCTACGCCGCCAGATGACGGCGCAGATGGCGATTGACTTCCTGCGCCAGCAGGGACGAAATGCGGAGAGGCCCTACTACATCTACGTCGTTGACCGATTCAACAAACTCATCGGCGTGGTCGGTCTACGCGTGCTCATCAGCGCCCCACCCGAAGCCACCATCGAGGCCATTATGGGCCGCGATGTGCGGAGCGTGCCCGTGGGCACGGATCAGGAGGAGGTCGCCCAGTTGATGAAAAAATACAGCCTGCTGGCGCTGCCGGTGGTGGATGCAGACAGCCGGCTGATCGGCGTCATCCACGGCACTGATATCGTCAACGTCGTTGAAGAAGAGGCGACTGAGGACCTTCAAAAGATCGGCGGCTCAGAAGCGCTCGACGGGCCGTATATGCTGATCTCGTTTTGGCGCATGATCCGTAAGCGCGCTGGCTGGCTGATCATATTGTTTCTCAGCGAGATGCTCACAGCCACAGCGATGGGTTTCTTTGAGGTGGAAATCGCTCGCGCAGTGGTGCTGGCTCTCTTCGTGCCATTGATTATTTCTAGCGGCGGCAATTCAGGTTCGCAGGCCGCCACTTTGGTGATTCGGGCCATGGCCCTTGGCGAAGTAAAACTCCGCGATTGGTGGCGCGTGATGCGGCGTGAAGTGCTTTCAGGGCTCACACTCGGCGCTATTTTGGGCAGCATTGGCTTTCTTCGCATCGCGGCCTGGAACTTCGCGTTCGATACCTACGGCCCATATTGGCCGCTGATTGGATTGACGGTTGGGTTATCACTTATCGGGATTGTTCTGTGGGGAACGCTCGCAGGCTCCATGCTCCCACTGTTTCTGCGGCGCATCGGCCTTGATCCGGCAACGTCCTCAGCACCGTTTGTCGCGACACTCGTGGATGTAACAGGGCTTATTATCTACTTTAGCGTCGCATCGCTAGTCCTCAGGGGAACGCTTCTCTAATCCACCGGATGCTAATGAAAAAACCTATCGTCAACGTGGGGTTTGGGTTGTTTTTAGGATTGGCAACCCTGTTTTTGCCATACCTGGCCGCCTGACGTGAAACGGCTGCCGATTAATGCGTCTTTCCAAGCGCCCAGATGGCTGTGGACCGTATGGGGCCTGGCGCTCCTATTGACCATCGGTTTAGCGCTCAACATCTCGCCCTGGTTACTTGGCGACGCCGATTGGCGGTGGCGGCACGTGCCCCTGATTGACTTCACAAACTTGGCATACGTGGCGCTATTGCTGGCGATCTATATTGGTCTGGCTGCTATATTATGGAGGTGGGCGCTCCAGGGAACCCATCCTCAACGCGGGTGGTGGATAGTCGCCTACGTCTCAATGGCATCGCTCGTCATCCAGGTTGCCACTCAGACCATCTCTTCCCCTGACCCTTTCAGCTCCCTGATGTTGCGCACCACCTCCCCTTTTCTCTCCGGCTATCACGACGCGGCGCTGGAAGTTGAGGATGTGAGCGACTTCCTGCGGAGGTTCCCTGAGATCGCCCCGAACTACTTGCCACATCCCCAACGACATCCGCCGGGTCTGATCCTGTACTTTGTAAGTCTGGAGAGGTGGTTCGAGCAATTCCCAGCGCTGGCTACTCAAATCACAAAGATCCTGCGCCGCTACCGCTGTGAGCAGTGGCCGCTGCTGTATGCGAGTGACGCCCAGTACGCCGCCGCAGCGGGCGGCCTGCTGACGCTATGGCTCAATGCCCTGGCGGCTATCCCGCTGTACGCCGCAGGCCGATCTCTGATAGGGCGCTCTGCCGCCCTCGCCGCGGTGCTTATTACGCCCCTAATCCCTGGGTATATCCTATGGGCCGGCATTTGGGATCAAGCCTTTGTGATCGTCACGACACTGACGCTTTGGTTACTCGACCAGGCGCTCAGGCTACACCGCTCGTGGGCCTGGTGGGCTGCCGGCGTTCTCCTGTCACTCGCCAGCTTCTTCACCTACGCGATGTTGGTCCTGGTCGGCTTTGTGGTCATCTACACGCTGCTGCGCCTTTACTTGCCACGTGAATTTCAGCGGGCATCTCTGCCACAAGGGCTGTGGAACAGCCTGGGATTTTTGATAGGCCTGACCAGTGTTTGGTTAGCCTATTGGTTAGCATTTGGCGTGACTTTTATTGAGGTGTATGCGGCGACGACCGCAGCCCATTTTGCAATGTCCACGCGCTATGTCCTGAGATTAATCTACAATCCTTATGATTTTGTGCTGTTCCTGGGCTATGGGTTAGGTTCGCTATGGCTGGCAGCGGTCTGGCAGACGGTAACCGACCGCACTTCACTGGACGAGCGCCTGACCTCACCCAGGCGCAGCCTGGTGCTGGCTTTCACACTGACCATGAGTCTGCTCACGTTGTCCGGAGTCTCACGGGCCGAAGTCGGGCGGGTCTGGGTCTTTCTTATGCCGCTGGCTGTGCTCGCCGCCTTTACCGTGGAGCATGGCCCGGCGCATTCGATCCGGCATTGGATCATGACCGCGGCGCTGCTCGGCGTCCAGCTTTTAGTGATGCAATCTGTGCTCGTTCTGGACGACGCTATCATGCCCTCCCCCAGGGAACGACTACGGCTTCACCAGACCTCGCTGCCTCCGACGGCCAAGCCCATGCGCTCCCATCTGGGCCAGACGATAGACCTGGCAGGCTTTGAGGTGAATAAAGTCAGGTTGCAGCCGGGCACAACGCTCCGCCTCACGCTTTACTGGCAGGCATTCGAAACACCCGCGCGCGTTTATACTCGATTTGTGCATGTCTATGAGAACAAAGCCGGCCTTAGCGCGCAACACGATAGCCCCCCACGTGAGGGCCAATACCCCACGACCTGTTGGCAACCCGGCGAGATTGTAGCCGACACGGTTTCACTTACCCTCCCGCCTCAAGCTGCGCCGGGGATTTACCAGGTAATTGTCGGCATGTATGATCCGGCCGCGGACAATCAGCGCCTGCCAACTTCTGGACCAGGCGCGCATGATTCGGCCATCGTCGTAACTCAAGTAGAGGTGTCAGCCAGCGCTTCCCCGTGAACAACGCCGAGATGAGGCTGGAGGCGCAGGACACGACGATTTTTCTTTGACGAGGCAACTATGAAATACATGATTGTGAATGCCGACGACTATGGGCGCACGCCCACGGTCTCGGCCGGCATCCGCAAAGCGCACCTGGAGGGCATCCTCACCTCGACGACGGCCATGATGAACATGCCCGAGGTCGAGGCCGACCTGCACACCGCGCTCAAGGAATGCCCGGACCTGGGGCTGGGCGTGCACCTCACCCTCACTGCCGAAGGCCCCGTCCTTTCTCCCTCACATTTGCCATCCCTGATGCGCCTCTCAGACGGGAGCCATTTCCCCAAGTTAGCGGATTTATCAAAAAGCGTGGAAAGCCTGAACGCCGTGGAGATCAAAGCTGAGTGGCGCGCGCAGATCGAGAAGTTCGTCCGCATCGCCGGCCGCGCGCCCACCCACCTGGACAGCCATCACCACACCTCGTACTTCTCGCCGGCGTGGTTCGGCGCGATGCTCGAACTCGCGCGCGAATATAGATGCGGCATCCGCAATCCCATCGCAAGCACCGCCGGCATGGAAACAGTCGTGAGCGAGATGCCCTCTGTGCAGTTCCTCCACCCGATGCTCCTGGCCAGCACCGACGTGCTCCGTCCCGACCGCTTCGAAGCGCGGTTCTACGATGAGCGCGCAACCTCGGCCATGCTCGAAGAAATCATCGCCGGCCTGCCGCACGCAGTCACAGAAATCATGTCCCACCCCGGCCTGCCGGATGAAACGCTGGCGGCGATCACCGGTTACAACCGTCAGCGCGCGCAGGAACTGGCCGTGCTGACGGCCCCCGGCCTGCGCGAGCGGGTGAGAACGGCGGGAGTGGAGTTGATCTCCTTTGCGGGCTTGGCGTGAGAAATGGACACCCGGTTTCCGCGAGAAACCGGGTATCCTGTTAGGGGCCTTATCAGTGATTCTGAACAAAGCTGACTAATATCAAATTCTTATTGCATTCGGCAAAAGTAGGGATTACGTAAACGCCAGACAGCGGCATGCCGGCGCTATTTCTCAGTTGGATGATGTAAGTATTGGTTGTCTGAACCGGGTGATCGCCCAGGACAAACTCATAACCACTCCACCCATACTCCGGCTTTGAGCCGGTGAGGGTGTCGGAGATCAACCCGCCTCCTTCAAGGTGCACGACCAGGCCGATAACTGGACGGCTATTGAGATCAAACACGTTCCCGGCGATGCCCTGCCAGTTGCATCCCGCCGTATTAGCAAAGTTAGGGAGATAGGTGGGGGAACCGTTCTGAAGAGTGAACGGGTAGCCGGAGAAATTGTGCAGGATCAGAGGTAAATAGAAAGGCCCAGGTGGAGTCTGTGAGGTCAAGACAAACCGGACCTCATAGCTGACGTTCGCGCTCGAAGCACCGGACGCACTGCGCAAGACATAGAAGCCCCAAAAGAAAAATCGGGGTCAAAACGACAAGGGCAAAGCGAGCGAAGCGGGACATAAACGCCCTTGAGCGGGGGAATGAGCGGGTGTTTTGTTACGAACAGAATAAGCCTGGTCATCCCGCACGTCAACCACCTTTTCCCACCTGATTGGGTACATAAAAACCCGGCTTCTGTGAGGAGCCGGGTATCTAAAGCCATGACCTTTCGTGACGCCAGACCCGAAGGTTCTTTGAGACCCTTCGGGTCTAATGCTTTTCACGGCTTACCCTTGAGCCGCTCCAGTTCAGCACGCAGGCGCTCTATTTCGGCCTCGGCGGCCTCGCGCAACTCGGCTTCTTCCTCCGCCGTGAGCAATTTCTTGCCCGTGCGCCGGTCATACAACCGCAGGCGGTTCGCTTCGACGCGCAAATCCAACCCAAGACGTTCGCTCACGAGCGGCGCCTGGAGGGCCTGATATTCTGCGCCGATCAGCCGGAAACCGAGCAGCGGCGGACGCACTTCGCCGGCCGGATCAAAGAGGAAATACTCTCGCACACCCAAATCAGCGTAGAGAACTTTCTTCGTGCCGAGGTCTTCGCGGCGCGTGGAAGGCGAAGTGATTTCAAAGACCACCTGCGGCGCGTGGCCTTCTTCCCACAGTTTGTAAACGCGCCGCTCGCCCTTTGGCACACCCCGCACGACAAACACATCTGGCACAACGAACTCTTTTGGGTCACCTTCAACGTAGTAAAACAGAAGGTCAGCGGCTACATAGACCTGCGGGTCGTCGCGGAAGTGACGCGAGAGCGAGAACCGCAGATCGAGAATTTGCGCAATATGCGCGTCCGTCTCACCCATCGGTTTGCCGTCCCTTTCGGGATAGTGAATCGTTGCAGAGGTTTTCAGACCAGCGACAGCCATACGCCTATTATACTCCCTCGCACCTACACACGGCCTCCAAATTCACCCGGTCACCGCCGAGTCCGTGATCTCCAGCGCCTTGTTGACGATCTCGAACACCTCGCGCAGTTCGGCCTCGTTGACCGAGAGCGGCGGGTTGGTGTGCAGCAGGTTGCGCCAGGTGAAGTTGTAGACGCCATTTTCCTTGAGAGTCGCGCCGAGCTTCGCCATCTCCTGGCTTGCGCCGACGTACGGAGCCATCGGCTCTTTGGTCTGGCGGTCCTTCACCAGCTCGATGCAGCCGAACAGCCCGATGGAGCGCACGTCGCCGACTGATGGGTGCTCGGCCTTCAGGTCGTCGAGCAGGCTGGCCATGACCTTGCCCATGCGCTTAGAATTGCCCACCAGATCATCTTCCTTGAGCACGCGCAAGTTAGCCACGGCGGCGGCCAGGCTCATCGGGTGCGCGCTGTACGTCAGGCCGCCGTAAAACACCTTGTCCCGGTAATAATCATAAATCCGTTCGCTGATCGCCACTGCGCCGAGCGGCATATAGGCCGAGGTCAGGCCCTTCGCCATCGTCATCAGGTCTGGCGCGACCTTCCAGTGATCCACCGCGAACCATTCGCCCGTCCGCCCCAGTCCGGCCATCACCTCGTCGCAGATGAGCAGGATGCCGTGCCTGTCGCAGATTTCACGCAGGCCCTGCAAATAACCGTCCGGTGGGATGATGATGCCGTTGGTCCCGGTTACGGTTTCGATGAAAACCGCCGCGATGGTATGTGGCCCCTCGTACATGATGACTTCCTCGATCTGGTCGAGGCACTTACGGGCGAAGACCTCGTCGCTGTCGCCCTCACGGTATAGTGGATTACGATATTTGTAAGGGTCAAAGACACGGATGACGCCGGAAATGCCCGGCTCGTTCGCCCAGCGGCGGTGGTCGCCCGTGAGCGTGATGGCCCCGGCCGTCGCGCCGTGATACGAGCGGTAGCGGGCGATGATCTTGTGCCGCCCGGTGAAGGCGCGCGCCATCTTGATCGCGCTCTCGTTAGCCTCCGCGCCGCCCAGCGTGAAGAAGAACCGTTTGAGGTCGCCCGGCGTGACCTCGGCCAGTTCCCTGCCGATCTGCGCCCGCGCCTTCGTCGCCATGCCCGGCCCGGCGTAGACCAGCTCTTCGGCTTGCGCTTTGATCGCGTCAATCACGCGCTGGTCGCCGTGGCCGATGTTGACGCACATAAGTTGGGAGTTCAAGTCAAAATAGCGTTTGCCGTTGGCATCCCAGAAATAGACGCCTTTGCCCTTCACCATCGGAATCGGGTTGACGGCATCCTGCGCCGACCACGAGAAGAACGAATGCTGCTTGGTCAGCGCGACCATTTCTTCGGCGGACATGGGTTGATTCTCAGTCATTGGAAAGCACCTCGGTAACTTAGAGCTAGAGTGAAAAGTGAAGAGTCAAGAGTTAGAGCAAAGATTTGAGCCGGTCGAGGTCCACATTGCCGCCGCTCAGGACGGCGACGACGACATCCCCCGGCGCGAGAGGTATTTTACCGTAAAGGAGAGCAGCCACCCCCGCCGCCCCGGCGGGTTCTACCATTAGCTTGCAATGGACCAGGACCAGCCGCAGGGCGTCAACAATCTGCTCGTCGGTCAAAGTCACCACGTCGTCCACGTACTGCTGGTTCAGCGCGTAAGTCAGGTCGCTGGCGTACGGCGCGCCGAGGCCGTCCGCAATCGTCTCGATTCGGTCGAGGCGCACTGCTTTGCAGGCCGCGCGGCTCTGGTACATGGACGAGGCGCCTTCCGGCTCGACGCCATACACTTTCACTTTGGGCTGCAAATGCTTGAGGGCCAGCGCGACGCCGGCGATCAGCCCCCCTCCCCCGATCGGGACGACGACCTTCGTGACCTCAGGAACCTGCTCGAAGATTTCAGCCCCAAGCGTGCCCTGCCCGGCGATGATCAGCGGATCGTCAAAAGGGTGCACCAGTGTGAGGTTTCGTTCTGTCCGCAGCTCTTCCATCTTGGCGAACGTCTCGGCCATCACGCCGTGCAGGATGACGGTTGCGCCGTAGCCCTCGGCGGCGCTGGCCTTGCTGCGGGAGGCGTGAGCAGGCATCACTACCGTGCAGGCCACGCCCATTCGCTGTGCGCCCCAGGCCAGCGCCTGCGCGTGGTTGCCCGCCGAAACGGTGATCAACCCGCGGGCCTTTTCCTCGGCCGAGAGCGCCTGCAAGCGGTTGAGCACCCCGCGCGGCTTGAACGAGCCAGTCTTTTGCAGGCATTCGGCTTTGAGCAAAAGCCGCGCGCCGATGCGTTTGCTCAATATCTCGGAGCCAAAGACCGGCGTGTGATGCAGTTTCCCGGCAATGGCATGCCGGGCGGAGAGGACGTCGTGAAAACTAAGCATGGACCAACACTGGCTTTCTAGGGCAGGTTATACTGGCTGCGCTTCAGATACTGCCCGTCGCCGGGCTTGCCGACGAACGCATCGCCCTCGAACACCATCTGGCCGCGTGAGAAGACGTAGGCCGCCGACCCGGGAATGGTCATGCCTTCATAAGGGTTGTAGTCCACCCGCATGTAATGCGTCTTGGCGCTAATGGTGTAGGGGCGATCAGGGTCCCACACCACGAAGTCGGCGTCACTGCCCACGGCGATAGTGCCCTTGCGCGGGAACAGCCCCATGAGTTTGGCTGGGGCAGTCGAGACGAGCTGCACGAAGCGGTTCATACTCCAGCCGCGATCAATCACGCCGCCCTTGTAGAGCAAATGCAGGCGGTTCTCGACGCCGGGCACGCCATTCGGGATTTTGGCGAAGCTTTCCAGGCCCAGCTGTTTCTGCCGGGGCAGCCCCTTGTAGCCCTCGTTCATGCAGAACGGGCAGTGGTCGGTCGAAACGGCCTGCAAGTCGTCCATCGCCAGCGCCGTCCACAAATGCTCCTGGTTAGCGCGTTCGCGGATGGGCGGTGAGCAGATGTATTTCGCGCCCTCGAAGGAACCATCGGCGTAATCCTCGTAGGCCAGGTAGAGGTATTGCGGGCACGTCTCCCCGTAGGCCGGCAGGCCTCGATCGCGCGCCTCGCGGATTTGCTCCATCGCCTTGTGCGACGAGACGTGGACGATGTAGACCGGCACGCCCGCCATCTCCGAGAGCGCAATCACGCGATGGGCGGCCTCTTCTTCCGCCGTGGCCGGGCGCGAGAGGGCGTGATAGTTCGGCGCCGTTTTGCCGTCTGCCAGCATCTTCTGCACGATCACGTCAATCACGCCGCCGTTCTCGGCGTGCATGCAGATCAGCCCGCCGTTGTCGGCCGAGCGCTTCATCGCCTTGAAGATGGTCGCGTCGTCCACCAGGAAGACGCCGGGATAGGCGGTGAAGAGCTTGAAGGACGACACGCCCTCGTGCTTGACCATCGCATCCATCTCGGGCAGCGCGCTCTCCGGCAGCTCGGTGATGATCATGTGCAAGCCATAGTCAATGGCGGCTTTACCGTAAGCCTTTTTGTGCCACGTTTCCAGGGCCTGGCGCATGGAGGTGCCTTTGTACTGGACGGCGAAATCTACGATGGTCGTCGTGCCGCCGTGGGCGGCGGCGATGGTGCCGGTCTCGAAATCGTCGGCCGAGAAGGTGCCGCCGAAAGGCAGGTCCATGTGGGTGTGCACGTCAATGCCGCCGGGGATGACGTACTTGCCGGAAGCGTCAATAGTTTTATCGGCAGTCATCGGCAGGTTCTGGCCGATAGCCTTGATCTTTTCGCCCTCCACGTACACGTCGGCGACGTAATCGTCGGTCGCGGTGACGACGCGCCCGTTCTTGATCAGTAAGGTAGTCATGGAGTCCTCCAGATGATGAAGTGAGTTTCGGCCGCCGTGACAAGGGCGGCATTTCCGACGAGCGTTTTCATGGTTTATCTCCTTTGACCCGGTCTATCATACAAAGAAGTCCATTAGCAAACGCGCCAGGCGTGCGGGATCAACCTTCTCCAACGGGTGAGGCGTGCCAGGCAAGACCTCCAATTCGCCCTGCGGCAGGGAGCGATAGCCTCGCAGGGCTTCGTCCACGCCCACGGTCGTATCCCGGTCCCCGACGCACACGCGCACCCGCGTCTGGATTTGCCCAAAGTCTTCCGGCTGCAGGGCGCTTCGCTCGCCGAGCGCGGTCATCATCTCGGCGGTCTTCCGCAATACCGTCCGCCAACCGGAGGCTGTGTGCCGCGCTTCCAACGCGCGGGCAAAGTGGGGGACCTTTTCGGCGATCTTATCTGGGTCGAGCAGTTTCACTTCGCGCGCCGCCGTTTCAGCGTCCCAATAAAGTTTCGTCCCCAGCGTAGCCACGCGCCTCACCCGCTCGGGCCGGGTCCGCGCGAGGTAGAGCGCCACGTACCCGCCCATGCTGTAGCCGAAAATGGCGGCGCCCTCCAGCGCCTGCCCATCCATGTAGTCCAGGACGTTCTCGGCAAAATGCTCGGTCCGAAACGGGCGCTCCCTGACCGGCGCATTTCCGTGCCCTTCAAAGTCAAGCGTATGCGCCCGGAAGCGCCCGTCGAGCAAGGGCAGCAGCGGCTCAAACTGTGCGCTCGCCCCCAGCGCTCCGTGCAATAACAAGAGATCCGGCAAGGCCATAGTCCTAGCGACGACTGGATTTTACAACGGTCTGGCTATATGCCAAATCCCAGAGTGACCGCGCGATATTCTCCGGGTTTGCGGCCAGTGCTGCTCTGCAGTGATTCTTCGCCGTGGCCTCGTCCATCTACAGGAGTGGTTCAAAGCCTCGACGAACTACATGTTATTCTGGTCAGAGAGGTGGTAAATAGCGAGAAATCCTGCCAACGCATCGGCCCCTGAAGTGTGGCCTATGGACATCAGCACCTTGATCGCCGTGCGCGTCGCTGCAGCATCCACGTGAAGCATACCTTCAAACAGGGCATGCCAGTGCGCCATGCACTCGCCTTTGGCCGCAGCGCGCAAATATGCCGCCGATAACGTGGTCGTCAGCGGAGCCGCGGCCTCGGCGATGAACGCGCCAGACTGCGCCGCCTCAGGCCCATACAACCCGGCCCAGGCAGCCAGCAGGACTCCGACGATGAAATCATCCCCGGCGGGGGTAAGGCCGCCGCCAAGACCGGCCAACGTCTTCGCGCCGGCGAGGCAATGCCCGGTTGAGGCAGTGAGCAAGCCATGAACCAGATCCGTCCCGCCGCGCCGCGTGCGCTCAAGCACCGTGTCTTGCCTCACCCCCCAGCCCCCTCTCCTGACGCCACACCCTGCCTGCACCTGTGGCGCAGGCATAGGTGAGCGGAGCGAAGCATAGTCGAAGGGCGCGTCAGGAGAGGGGGCGCCGGAGGCGGGGGCGAGGTAAAGGTCGAGTAGACTTCCATCCCAAGACAACTCATGAACGATGACGGCGAATTCGTCCAGCCGGGCTGGGTCGGCGGCAAAATAGTCGCGCACCGCCCCCCAATCAGGCCTCGGGTTCCAGGCCTGAGCCGCAGCGAGGTCAATCTGCAAATCGCCCACGACCAGAGATCCTCCCTCAATGCTGACGCGGCTGGCCGGCGACACATCCCGAAAAGGCGCGGAGTTGGTCGCGCTGACGACCATCGCAAACGGATTGAGGCCGCGCTCCGAGGTGACGAGGGCGAGGATGGTGTCGTCCTGATTGATCAGGTTGCACGCGCGGTCAAACGTGTTGAGCACGCGGGCCGTAACTGTTCGGGCGAGCCAGTCGCGGGCGGCGGGCGCGAGGGAGAGGGCGGTGAGGGGAATAATTTTGGAATTGGCGTCAGCGGATAAGACAACGGATAAACGGATTTGACGCCATCTGTTTATCTGTTGAGCATCCGTTGACACCACTCCTCCAGCGTCGTCGGCTTCCGCCCCAGCAGCCACCCCAGCACATGCGGATTGCCGACCAGGCCATGCTGCTCGTAATAGCGGAACATCTTGATGAGCGTCTCAACCTGATAATCACCCATCCCCCCTGCTCTTGCTCGCTGCTCCCACATCTCAACGGACTGCGCTTCGGCGCGCACCGGGCGGCCAAGTTTTTGGCTCAACGCCTCGGTGACTTCGACCTGTGTCATTGGCGATGTACCGACCAGTTCATAAGTCGCCCCGGCATGCCCCGCTTGGGTCAAAACGATAGCCGCCGCCTCGGCGACGTCTTCCAGATCCACCAGGCTCAGCTGCGTCTCGACGGGGTACGGAATACGCCATACGCCCTCTTCGGCAATGGTCTTCCATCCAGCCAGTATGTTCTGCATGTAAGCTGTTGGCTGGAGGATAGTGGAGGGCAGGCCCGACTCGAACAGGCGCTCCTCGACGCGGAGTTTGTTCCAGTGGTGAGACATGGCCTCGGTTTGGGGATGCAGAACCGAATGATAGATGAAGTGCTCCACGCCAGCAGTGCGAGCAGCGGCAATCACCCAATTACCAATTGCGATTTCATCAGGACTCACATTCGGGCAAATGTGATAAACCGCCTTTGCGTTCCCCATCGCCCGCCGCAAGGCTACCTCGTCGCGCATATCACCGACGATGACCTCCCGCGCGCCCAACGCCATCGCCGCCCCAACTTGTTCCTCGCGATGAACAAACGCGCGGACAGCTTGCCCTCGCGCGGCCAGCGCCTTGACGACTGCCCGCCCGGTTTTGCCGCCCGCGCTGGTCATCAGAATCATGTTCCCTATTATGGCAGATTTGGAGAAATTGTGTTGTCCCTTTTGGGGGTGGAAATGCGTTTAATATATGGATATGGATGACAAAGAAATTTCCGCGCTTGTCGCTCAAGCGCAACGCGACCCGGCAGCGTTTGGGGCGTTGTATGACCATTACGTGAAAGCGGTGTATCGCTACCACGCCAACCGCGTGGGCGATGCGGAAGACGCCCAGGACCTGACGGCCCAAACCTTTTTGGCGGCGTTGGAAGCCTTGCCGCGCTATCGGCATCGCGGCACTTTTGCCGCGTGGCTATTCCAGATCGCGCGGAGCAAGGCCGTGGATTTCTTCCGCCGGCGTCGCGCCCAGGCGAGCATCGAACAGGCGGA
>Ga0209002_10003408_pt1 | contig 12644 bp, 6 predicted proteins | sample Rifsed16ft2_FD_184010 | JGI IMG/M metagenome (GOLD analysis project Ga0209002, IMG submission 184010) | Soil microbial communities from Rifle, Colorado, USA - sediment 16ft 2 (version 2) | ecosystem: Environmental > Terrestrial > Deep subsurface > Rock core/Sediment | place: Rifle, Colorado...
AGATCGATCAGCTGTTCGAGCTCTTTCAGCAACAGGATGATTGGCAGGTCCTGGGAGTCGAGCCCAAGGCGAAATCGGACGAGATCAAACGCGCCTTCCAGAAGAAGATCTTTGAATTCCATCCGGAGCGCTATTCGCATATCGCCGATCCCGATTTCCGAAGAAAACTCTCCTTCCTCTTCACCCGGGTGAGCGAAGCGTTTGCTGCACTCTCCAACCGGGCGTGCTCAGCCGATATGCAGAGGCAGGCGAGCGCAGAGGACGAGGCCCAGGCGGCAAGAGAAGATCAGAAGCACGCCAACGCCATTTTTGAGCGTGCCAAGAAAGCCTTCGATGAAAAGGACTATTGGCAGGCGATCCTGCTCTGCCGGGAGGCCATCGAGCTCGCCCGCGATCGCGCTGATTACTTTCACCTGCTCGGACTAGCCCTGGCACAGAATCGCAAGTCGCGGCTGGAGGCGGAGCAGAATCTTAAGACCGCGTCCAGGCTCGATCCCGGCAATCCAGAATATCTGAGCGCGCTGGGGAGGCTCTACGAGAGCGAGGGGCTCCGACTACGGGCTCGCACGATGTTCGAGAATGCGAAGGCGGTGGTGGGATCCTTCTCGATGGCGGACGAAGACCTGGCGACTTTCCTGTTCCAGGACCGGTCCAACTTCGTCTCGCATAGCCGAATGTCTCGATAGCGAGAAAAAGGAACCGCGGGGGGAGCCTGGCTATGGCAACCGTTCTCGATCTTATTAGCGAGTTCGGATCTCTGAACGACACCAAGCTCCGCTCCGGTGGGAGTCTGCCCCCGGAGGAAGAGGAACGTTGGACGGAGCTCAAGACCTTCTACGAGCTTTTCATGTCACGAGAAGGGCTGCCTCTACCTCTGGAGATGCCTCGATTCTCGGCCGATGACATCCGCGTGTGTCTGAGGGATCGGGACCGCATTCGTGTGCCGGTCGAGACACCCATGGTCTTCGAGCATGATGGCCGTTTCTACACCGCCCGCGTGGTCAATCTGAGCAAGAGTGGCGTCTTCGTGGCATCGGAGACTTTGCTCGACACCGGGTCTCTCCTGACGTTGTTCCTGGCCGGCATCGGCGGGCGCCAAGAGGATCTTCTGGAAACCAAGGCCGAGGTCGTGTGGTGCACCAAGCGAGGAGTCCCGGAGGCCGATCTTCCTCGAGGCATGGGAGTCCGTTTCGTCGACTTCCCCAAGGAAGCCCAAGAAAAACTCGACGCCTACGTCGTCGAGACCATCGCCAAGCGACTCTCCGGTCTTTGGTAGCACTGCGGCGAGCTGCGCCTATCGTCCGCGCGTGAACCAAGTACCCGGGACTTCCCTGTTGCATTTCCTCTTCCTCGCTGCGACTATCCCCGCGAGGTCGACCCTCGTCCTCCCGGATCGCCCGGCAGCCGGTGGCGATGAGGAGCGTTCCGGCGATTGCCAGCAAAACCAGCCTCATGCCTGTCGGGGCCATGGGCATTATTCTATGCCGCTTCCGGCCTGCCGGCTTCCATCGCCTTTGTGACTTGCGGGTATCGGTGCTGTCGAGTATCCTTTTGCGGGCTCCTGGGACGAACTTCGGTTTCGAATCCCACCGAGGACGTTGTTTCCACCAGGACGTGGGCGCCTGTAGCTCAGCTGGATAGAGCGTCTGCCTCCGGAGCAGAAGGTCAGAGGTTCGAATCCTCTCAGGCGTACCAGCAACCAAGCGGCGCGATTCGGTCCGTTCAAAGACGTGGGCCGTTAGCTCAACTGGCAGAGCAACTGACTCTTAATCAGTAGGTTGGAGGTTCGATTCCTCCACGGCTCACCAAGCTTTCATTCGGATTCTTCTCAGGCGCCAAATACTTGAAACCTGGCGCGGTTGGGGCGGTCCGATTAGATCGACTCGGAGTGACCGTCGATCTGCGCGAGCGTAAGCAATCCTGCGATGATATCTACTACGACCAAGTCGCGCTGGATGGCACATCCCCGTGCCCTCCGGACGCTGTTCTTCACGGAAATGTGGGAGCGCTTCAGTTACTACGGGATGCGCGCGTTCCTCATTCTGTACATGACGGCGCCCGTGGCGGTCGGAGGGCTCGGGTTCGCCGATGCCCACGCGGCGTCGATCTACGGCACCTATACCGGGAGCGTCTGGGGTGCGGCGATCCTTGGGGGCATCGTAGGCGACCGCTGGCTCGGTCAGTACCGCAGCGTGCTCATTGGTGGAATCATCATCGCGGTCGGGCACTTTACCCTGGCCTTCAAGGCGTTGCCGTTCTTCTACACCGGCCTGGCATTGATCGTCGTGGGCACCGGGATGCTCAAGCCGAACGTCAGCACCCTCGTCGGGTCGCTCTATGACGAGGGCGACAGCCGTCGGGATGCAGGCTTCTCCATCTTCTACATGGGGATCAACCTCGGCGCGTTCATGGGTCCATTGATTGCCGGCTGGCTCGCCCAGCGGGTTGACTGGCACGCAGGATTTGCTGCAGCGGGCGTTGGCATGACGCTGGGGCTCATTCAATATGTGCGTGGGAAGAGCCGTCTCAAGCCGGCGCTCGACCGCTTAGCCAGCCGGCCCCTCACCTCCTCCTCGTACGTCGATTCCTCCGGGAGCGCAACCGGATTCACCGGCGCGGAGTGGAAGCGCATCGGCGCCATCGTCGTGCTGTTCGTTTTCGCCGCGCTGTTCTGGGGTGCGTACGAGCAGGCAGGCTCGACCCTCAACCTGTTCGCGGACCGCTACACGCGCCTCTCGCTCGGTGGCTTCTCGTTTCCGTCTTCGTGGTTTCTGTCGGTCCAGCCGATCTTCGTAATTCTCCTCGCGCCGGCATTCGCCTGGTTGTGGATGCGGCTGGGCCGTCACGAGCCCTCTAGTCCCGCCAAATTCGCTCTCGGCCTTCTGTTCGCTGGTCTTGCGTTCCTCCTACTCGTGCCGGCGGCGACCCTCGCGCAGAGCGGTCAGGCCATCCGCGTCAGCCCCTGGTGGCTCGTGTGGGCCTACTTTCTCACAGAGCTCGGAGAACTCTGCCTGAGCCCCGTCGGACTCAGTCTCGTCACCAAGCTATCTCCCGCACGGATTGTGGGCCTGATGATGGGGGTCTGGTTCCTGTCGAACGCCTTCGGCAACAAGCTGGCGGGCTGGGCCGCAGGATTCTTCAGCACCCTGCCCTTGCCTACGCTGTTTGGCACGGTGGCTGCCGTCACGCTCCTCTCGGCGTTCGTATTGCTGCTGCTGGTGCGGCCGATCAAGCAGTTGATGGGCGGCGTGCTGTAGCCCCTGGACACCGGATGCGTCAGAACAGAAAGCCGGCAATCGTCGCGGTGACGAAATTCGCGAGCGTACCGGCGAACATGGCCCGAAGGCCGAGGCGAGCCAGGTCGTGCCGTCGATTCGGGGCGAGCGCGCCAATGCCGCCGATCTGGATACCGATTGAGCTGAAGTTCGCAAACCCGCACAGGGCGAATGTCGCGATGGTGAAGGAACGAGGATCGAGCGTCTCCTTCAACGGTCCAAGCTGCGAGTACGCGACGAATTCGTTCAGCACCATCCGTGTCCCGAGCAGATTGCCGATCGTCGCCGCGTCCCGCCACGGCACACCCATGCTCCACGCCAGCGGCGCGAGCGCCCACCCGAAGATCTGCTGCAGACTGAGGCCGACGACACCGAGCAGTGCATTCGTGAGGGCGATCAGCGCGAGAAAGGAAATCAACATGGCCCCGACGTTGAGGGCGAGCGCCAGTCCGTCCGTCGTTCCGCGCCCCGCGGCATCGATTAGATTCACGTCGGTCCGCTCGACCTCGAGCTTCACGGTGCCCATTGTTCTCGGCACGGCGGTTTCTGGAACGAAGATCTTCGCCATCATCAGCGTGCCCGGTGCCGTCATGATGACTGCCGTCAGCAGGTGTCTGGCCTCGATGCCGAACAGGATATAGGCGGCCATGATGCCACCCGAGATGTGTGCCATGCCGGACGTCATCACCGTCATCAGCTCGGACTTGGTCATGTCCGGTAAGTAGGGTCGGATGGTGAGCGGTGCCTCGGTCTGCCCCATGAAGATGCTGGCGGCGACGTTGAGGGATTCCGCTCCGCTCGCTTTCATGAACCGGCGCATACCCACCGCGAACAGTCGCACGATGAACTGCATGACGCCCAGGTAGTAGAGAATCGCGAACAGCGCGGCAATGAAGATGATCGTCGGCAGGACGTGAAAGGCGAAGAGAACGGCGTAGCGGGCTCCTTCGGCACCGAGCACGTTGGTCATGATCCTCGGCCATACCTCCCTGTCTCCGAGGGGTCCGAACACGAAGGCCGCGCCCACGTTGCCGAACTCGAGGAGGCGGTTAATAGCCTGGCCAAGAAATACGAAGAGGCGCTGCCCCGGGACCGTCTTCAACACCAGGAGCGCGAACAGCATCTGCAGCCCGAGCCCCCAGGCGACTGTGCGCCGATCGATGGCCCGCCGGTTCGCGGACGCCACGTACGCGATTGACAAAATCACGAGCAACCCGACGAGTGATTGGATCTTGGGCGTTTGGGTCACATGGGCCGTCACCGCCGCGATTGCCGCGACAGCCAGAGCGCTCCCAACCAGGAGAGAATCCGTCCGGTTCCACCGCGGTGGTGGGGCCTCGGTGTCGGTTGATTCGCTTGTTGCCAAGCCCCGGCCTCCGACGTCGGTCGTACCCCGTTCCATGCTCATGCGCCGAGAGCATATGCTGCAGAGGTGCCGCGATCAACCCTTCCGCTGACCAGGCGGTCCGCCGCGGCGGGGTGGGTGAAGGCCACGCCCGCAGCGCCAGGGCCACGAAACAACCAGTGGACTGTAACAGACCAATCGGTACTGAATTGTCTGTTCGTCGCCTGTGTATAAATAAACGCCTGAATCTGCACCGCCGACATCGCGGATTCGCATGAACTCCTCGACTGGCGGGACGATCTCGAGCTTCGTGAAATCTGTTTCGACACTCTCGGGCGGCAGCTCGGGATCGCGTGATCTAGAGCCGGAGTAGGCTGGACTTTCGATACGGTGACACCCGGCAGGTCCGGGATTTCGTGCAAGGCCTCCATCACGTGATCGAGGCGCTGCGGTCGGATGATCGCTTTCACCTCGCGGATCACAGCTCCACCTCCGCTCGCTCGCGTTCAAACCATGCGTACAGCAACGGCAGTAACAGAAGCGTCAGGATCGTGGACGTGATCAGGCCGCCGATCACTACCGTTGCCAACGGGCGCTGGACCTCCGCGCCCGTGCCGTGCGAGAGCGCCATCGGCAGGAAGCCCAGACCTGCCACGAGCGCCGTCATGAGCACCGGCCGGAGCCGGGTGAGGGCACCTTCGCGCACGGCCTCGCCGAGCGGTCGGCCTTTCTCACGGAGTTGATTGATGAACGTCACCATCACCACCCCGTTCAACACGGCCACGCCAAACAGCGCGATGAAGCCGACCCCTGCGCTCATCGAGAACGGCATGCGGCGCGCGAAGAGCGCGAGGATGCCGCCGGAGATCGCGAACGGAATGCCGGTGAAGACGAGTGCGGCCTGCTTCAACGAGTTGAAGGTTGTGAACAACAAGAGGAACACGAGCAAGAATGTCGCAGGTACAACGACCATCAGACGTTGACGCCCGCTCTCAAGGTGCTCGTACATCCCGCTCCAGTCCATGAGGTAGCCCGGAGGCAGGTGGACCGCCGTCTCGGTGCGCTGGCGCGCTTCGGCGACGAACGACCCGATGTCGCGACCGCGGACGTTGATTTCCACCGAAATGCGGCGCTGGCCATTCTCCCGGACGATCTCGGCGGGACCTTCCTCATTCGTAATCTGCGCGATCTGTGCGAGCGGGACCTTATCGCCCGAAGGCCCCGCCACGAGCAGGTTCGCGATGGCTGCGGAATCCGAGCGCACATCGGCGGGGAACCGCACGACCAAGGCGAAGCGCATGAAGCCTTCGAGAACGGTCGTCGCTTCTGTCCCAGCAATCGCCGACTGAATCACCTCTTGAACGTCCGCGACGTTAATGCCATACCGAGCGATCGCAGCGCGGTCAATGCGGACCTGCAAGACTGGCAGTCCGGTGATCTGCTGGACCTTTACGTCCTCCGCGCCGGGCACCTCCCGAACGACCGCGGCAACCTCGTTCGCCTCGCGCAGAAGCACGTCCATGTCATCACCGAAGATCTTCACCGCGACATCCGAACGAACTCCGACGCCTTCGATCAACTCCATCATTCGGAACTTGATGGGTTGCGACATGGAGCTCGCCACACCCGGAAGCTGTTCGAGTCGTTCCGCAATCTGTGACACGAGGTCTTCTCGCGTGACCCCAGGGCGCCACTCCGATCGCGGCTTGAGGATGGCGTAGGTGTCGGCCATATCCGGTCCCATCGGGTCGGTCGCGATCTCGGGCCGACCGACCCGACTGACCGTCGTCTCCACCTCCGGGTATTGCCGCACCAGAGATTCGATGACTTGCGCCTGACGTACGGCTTCCGTCAGGGACACGCTCTTCAGCCGAACGTGGTTGATTGCGATCGCGCCTTCATCGAGCTCTGGGAGGAACTCGGCGCCGAGAGTTGTGAATAGGAGACCGCAGACCACCAGGAACGCAACGGCTGCGAGAGTCACGGTTCCGCGCCGCCGCCTGACCTCGTCCAGCGTGCGCGCGTACCCGCGGCGGATCCCGTCGAGGACGGGGTTCTCCCGCTCATGCGCCTGATCGCGCAAGAACGTTGCCGAGAGTGCGGGAATGAGCGTGAGGCTGAGCACCAGCGCCCCGACGAGCGCCAGGATGACCGTGAACGCCATCGGGCGGAACATCCTTCCCTCGATGCCCGAGAGCGTGAGAATGGGAATGTACGCGGCGATGATGATTACCATCCCGAAGAGCGCCGGCTTGAGTACCTCGCCAGCGGCGTCGCGTGTGAGGCGGAGACGTTCGTCGGCCGATAACGCGCGGCCGACGTGATGCCGTTGCGCGGCGAGGCGGCGGACCGTGTTCTCCACGATGATGACGGCACCGTCGACGATCAGGCCGAAGTCGATGGCGCCAAGGCTCATCAGGTTAGCGGAGACTTTGAAGTAGTGCATGCCGACAATCGCCGCGAGCATCGACAATGGGATGGCAGAGGACACGATGAGGCCGGCGCGGATCTGCAGCAGGAACAAGAACAGTACGCCGATGACAAGCAGCCCGCCTTCGACGAGGTTAGTGCTGGCCGTCCGCACCGTCTGATTCACCAGGGACGTGCGGTCGTAGAAGGGTCGGATGATGACGTCAGGCGGCAGCGCTTTCTGCACCGTCGCCAGCCGTTCCTTCACGCGCCCGGCGACCGCGCCGCTATTCTCGCCCTTCAGTAGCATCGCCATACCCATGACCGTCTCGCCTCGGGCATCACGCGTCGCCGCGCCCTGCCGCACTTGCGAGCCCACGCCAACAGCGGCGACGTCGCGCACGCGCACCGGCGTCCCGTTTTCTGCCGCGATGACGATGTTCTCGATATCGGCCATCGAGCCAATCAGTCCGATGCCGCGCAGCAGTTGCTGTTCGCCGCCGCGCTCGAGATACGCGCCTCCGGCATTGACGTTGTTGCGCTCGAGCGCCTCGATCACTTGGTGCAGCGTGAGCCCGTAGGCGACCAGCCGTCGCGGGTCGACCAGCACCTCGTACTGGCGCTCGCGGCCTCCGAAGCTGTTGATCTCGATCACACCAGGCACCGTACGAAGCTGCGGTTTGATGACCCAGTCCAGAATGGTCCGCAGGTCCATCAGGTCGTCGGCTTGCGCCGAGCCGGGCAGCCGCGACGAGGCGGGCAACAAATCGGGCGTGGTACTGCCCGGCCGGCGTTCGACGGTGAACTGGTAGATCTCACCGAGCCCGGTGCTAATCGGAGCGAGCTCCGGGGTGACGCCAGGGGGCAACTCGCGCTCCGCCTCGGCTAACCGTTCGAGCACGAGCTGCCGCGCCCAGTAGATGTCCACGTCGTCAGCAAAGGTGACCGTCACCTGCGACAGGCCGAACTGCGAGATCGAGCGAATCTCCTCCTTGCGCGGGAGGCTGCTCATCGCCACCTCGATCGGGAAGGTGACGTACTTCTCCATCTCTTCTGGAGCAAAGGCCGGTGCGACCGTGTTGATCTGCACCTGGTTGCTCGTGATGTCCGGAACAGCATCGATGGGCAGTTGTGTCGCGGAGTAGAGACCGGCGACGGCCAGCAGCAGGCCCCCGACGATCACGAGCATGCGCCACCGGATACTGAATTCGAGCAGGCGCGCGATCATCGCTCTCCCTCCTCGGCTTCGACACGCAGCTTTAGCTGCGACTTGAGCATCAGCGCACCCTCCGTCACGACGCGCTCGCCCGGCTTGAGGCCGTCAATCACTTCCACAGAGTCAGCGATGGCGGCGCCGACCCGCACGGCCCGCGTCTCAAACTTCTCCGCGTCCACCCGCACGAATACTGTGGGCACGCCGTCAATCTCCTGCACGGCCCGGGATGGAATCAGGAGCATGTCACGAGGCATCGAGACCGGCAAGGCGAGGGTGGCGAACATCTGCACCTTCAGGCGTCCGTCGCGGTTGGGGACTTCGCAGCGGACCTTTGCGGTGCGCGTGTCGGGATCGAGGACGTCGCTCACATAGGTGACTCTTCCGGTGAACGTCTCGCCTGGATACGCGTCGACCGTGACGAGTGCATTCTGACCGACCCGTATCTTCGCGATGTCCTTCTGGTACACGTCGCCTTGGATCCACACGCGAGAGAGATCCGCGACGACGAACAGCTCTCGCTCCGGTGTGATCACTTCGCCCGGCGACGCGTTCACCTCGATGACCACGCCGCCAAACGGCGCAGACACGACACTGCTAGACGCGGCATTCACCTCACCGCCGCTGCGGACACCGGCGAGGTCCTCTTGTGACACGCCGAGCCGGAGGAGCTTCTGTTCGAGGTTCGTCACCCCAGCCCGTGCGCTCTTCATCTCGGCGATGGCGCGCTGGTGCTCCGCTGCACGTCGATCCCGTTCCCCCCTGGCGACCGCCCCGATGTCCACGAGGTTGTCGGCCCGCTCAAGAGAACGGCGCGCCACATCAGCTTCGGCGGTCGCCCGTTCGAGCGACGCGACCGCCGCGCGATACTCCGAAATGAGCTCACCCGCCGTGATGCTGTCGTACACCAGTAGCGTCTGGCTCGCCCCGACACGATCCCCGACGCGCACCACCACGCCCGTCGCGCGACCGTCCGCAAGCGGCCGAATGTGCGCGACACGTGTCTCGTCCGGTCCAACGACGCCCGTGGTTTGGATCGTCTCGGCGATGGCACGGCGTTCTGCGGGCTGGTCTGCGAGCCCCGCCGCGCGTTGAATGTCCGGCTGGATCTCGATCTTGCCGGAGGCGCCGTTCGAATTCTCGGTTTCCTGTTCCTCCTGCTCGGGCGTCTTCGGCGCCACCGTTGGCGCGGAGCGCCACCACACAGCGCCGACGACGGCCACAAGGATCACAAGCGCGCCCGCACCCAACCAGCGGCGAGGTGCTTGCGAATTCTGCGTGATCTCATTCAGTGGTTCGTGGTGCATCGCAAGTCCTTTACTGGAGGGGCGCACCGATCGTGCGTTCAATCGCCACACGGGCCAGCGCCTCCTGTCTCATCGCCTCGGTATACGCCATCTGGGTGTCAATGAGGCGCCGCTGCTCCGTGAGCACGTCGAAGAGCTGCACTTCACCAGCGGTGTAGCTGACCCGCAACACGCGCACACTCTCTTCTGCAGGCGCAATGACCGACGTCTCGAAGGCCTGAACCGCCTGGCGCGCGGCGAGGTATCGGCCATACGCGCCGGTAATCTCGGCGCTGATCGCGCGTTCGAGGTACTCGCGGCGCAACGTTGCCGCCGACTGCCGGGCGCGGGCGGCTTCAATGGTCCCCTGGTTGCGGGAGAACAGCGGGAGCGTGATCAACACGCCGCCGGTCAGCACGCGATCCCGGTCACGCAGGGGCGCAAGTGCGCCCGACTCGGTGAGCCCGAACTGATCAAACTGGGACTGCGTGTCGGTGTACCGAATGAGCGCAGCCACATCCGGCACCCGCTCGGCCTGCGCCAGTCGAACCTCGCCGCCCGTGCGCGCCTCTTCCTGTCGAGCGGCCGCCAGATCCGGCCGCGTGGCAAGGCCTCGTTCAACCACCGATTCAAGAATCAGGGTGATCGCTGGCCGATCGCCCTCTGGTCGCAGGCGCAGTGGCTCCGAGAGATCCAGGCCCGCGACAACGCGCAGCTCCAGCATTGCCTGCTGCGCCTCGCTGGCAAGCAGCAGCCGCTCCGCCGTGAGGCGCCCCACCTCGGCTTGCAGCACCATCTCCTCGACGCGCGGGGACTCTCCTTCAGATACCCGCCGCTGGGTCACGGTGTAGCTCTGCTGAGTGACTTCAAGCTGTTGGGCGACAGCCTCGAAGTTGCGGATCGCCGTCATGGCCGCGATGTACCGTTCCTGCAGCTCGGCACGCAGCGTTCGCTCCCGATCGGCGACCTCGAGCCGCGCCAGACCAAGGCCGGCCTGCCCGACGTCTACGCGACGCGCGCGTTTGCCACCCAGCTCGAACGTGTGCGCGTAGCCGATGCTGAACTCCCGTTCACCCGAACTACCCGTCGGCGAGCCAGTGCTGTACTCGGCTTCGAGCACCGGGTTCGGACGGAGGCCGGCCTGCCGCAAGAGGCCTTGAGCTTCCACCGTGCGCTGCCGTGTCGCCAGGAGATCGGCGTTACGGGTAAGCGCCACCTGAACGAGCTGCTCGATAGCGACGCCGTTCGCTGCGTCGACAAACTGGCTCGGCGAGGGAGGCCTTTTGTTAGCGGCGGCAGCGACAGAGAGCGGATCCTGCGCGAGCAAGGGTTTGCTCGCACTTGTCATCATGATCGAGATAAGGGCGCACAGAAACATCCTCGCTTCGTGACACATAGAGACCTTTCTTGGAAAACACCTGTGCCAATCCCGGTCAAACGACAGGCCGGGTGCTGGAGCGGTGGAGCTAAGACCGGGGAGGCGGTGAGGTGTTTGAGACTGAAATGTCGGGCGCGTTGGGTTCGGGCGAAGGTGTCATGAACTCCGTCGGCCCACCGAATGACTGCTCAAACGTGATGACCTCGGCCCCACTCGAACAGCAGAAGCAGTGGTGGCCGGTGCAACAGGAAGGTGCCCCGTCGGAATCATCAGCAGTACGAATGACTGCGGAAGTGGCCGCCGCGGGAAGCAGCTCGGGGCTACAGAAGCCAAGGGCTGCCACGTCTGCCGTCAGCCACAGCACGAGCAGTAAGATCCCCGCACGACGGAGACGTGAGACTGCCATTCGGGATGACTGTACCACAGTCGAAGGAGCCCGGCAATCGCACCTCACGACGGCGCCCTCCGCTTTGTCCGATGCGCGTCCGCCCCCTCAAGCAGCTCGTCGTACAGCCTCGATTCTGGTCACAAAAATCGCGGATGAGATTCCACCTGGCGAAAGTTGGGTCACCAAGACACTTCGCCCATTCTTGAAGCGATTCCCCCCACCGGAGCTGGATCTCTCTCTCCGTTTTGGAATGTGATCCTTGTCCTATGGAAGGAAGCCCCGTTCGATTAGATTGACCCGCCCTGCGATCGCTAAGATGGGGTGCGCGGATGGTGTCTCCGCGCGCTCAGGGAGGTTTTGAATGCCCAAGATTACCAAGCAGCAGAAGGAAGCCTGCGCTAACGCGCAGAAAGCGCTCAGGAAGAACCCGGACGTCGTCTCGGTCGGAATCGGCTACCGCTACCGCAACGGCAAGCGGACCGACGAAGTTTGCGTGGTGGTGGGCGTCAAGAAAAAGCTTCCTCCCGAGCAGGTCCCGCCCGGACAGATGATTCTGCAAACCGTCGACGGACTTCGCACCGACGTCGTCGAGTACGGGGAGATCAAGCCGTACCAAACGTCGGAATCCCTCACCCAGCGCCGGCGCCCTTGCCCGCCGGGTTATTCCATCTCTCACCCCGACGTGACCGCCGGAACTCTGGGAGCGTGGGTGAGACGCAACCCAAGCGAGGAGCACTACATCCTTTCCAACAATCACGTCATCGCCAACTCCAACGACACGACGTTGGGAGCTCTCATCCGGCAACCGGGCCGCGCCGACGGCGGCACCGACGCCGATCAATTCGCCCGGCTGACCGAGTACGTTCGGATCCGCTTCGACGACGAAGAGAACGAGAACGGCGGCGGCAAGAAATCCAGCTCCTCTTTCGCCTGGCGAGCCTGGAAGTGGCCCGCCAATTTCTTGGCCGATCTCATCGGCTGTCCCTATCGCTTGGTCGTGGCTCGGCCGAATCAGCTCGAGCAGCCCTACCCCAATCTGGTCGATGCGGCGGTGGCCCGAGTCATTCTGGAGAACAACGTAGACTTCGATATCCCGGAGATAGGCGAGATCCAGGGAATCGCCGAACTCCAACTAGGAGACCGCGTACAGAAGACCGGCCGGACCACAGAGCACACCACCGGCATGGTGGAAGTGGTCGGGGCGGAGAGCGTCGTCAACTACGGGCCCGGTAAAGGGAACGCGACTTTCGGCGATCAAATCGTGGTGAGAGCGGAGAACGGCGATTTTTCTGCGGGGGGCGACTCCGGTTCGGCCATTCTCACCGAAGACAACCTGTTGGGCGGGCTCCT
>Ga0209002_10003414_pt1 | contig 12634 bp, 10 predicted proteins | sample Rifsed16ft2_FD_184010 | JGI IMG/M metagenome (GOLD analysis project Ga0209002, IMG submission 184010) | Soil microbial communities from Rifle, Colorado, USA - sediment 16ft 2 (version 2) | ecosystem: Environmental > Terrestrial > Deep subsurface > Rock core/Sediment | place: Rifle, Colorado...
CGGCCGGCGAGCTCCCCGCGGACTGGGAGTCTCCAACGTGGGACCGCGCCGTTGAGATTTCGCGCACATATCGAATCCCGCTCCATCCGCGATTCAATCTGTTCTGGCACGACCTCGACGTGCCGTCCCTGATCCGCTTGCGGGAGTTCATCGCCAGGGAAGGACGCGGGGACGGCGGATCGCTGGTGCTCCCCCGGGACGGCGAGATCCAGGAACTCCTCGTCACCCTCGGCGTGACCCACCGGATCCGCGAAACCGGGGTGATCATCGAGCACTACGCGCGTCCGTTGCTTGCGGGTCTCGGAGCTGAACCGTCCGACTCCGGGATCCACCTGAAACCTTCCGTGGATGTGGCGAACGGCCCTGAATTCGCCGCGCGACTCGCGGGAGTCCCCATCAAGTCGCGCGCCCCCACGCGGATTGGTGCTCGGATGGGACGGCCGGAAAAGGCAGCGCCCAGGCTCATGCAGCCCGCACCCCATGGGCTGTTCCCGCTCGGCGCGGCAGGGGGCATGCAGAGACTCCTGGCGGACGCAGCGGAGCGAGAGGCGATCGAGGTCGAGGTCGGCCTCCGTGTCTGCCGCACGTGCGGGAAGCGGTGGTTCCTGCCGAAATGCACGTGCGGGGGGTTCACGGAGCCCCGGAACCGCGCCCTCCGACAGAACATCCCAATTCGGGAGGTGCTCCAGGCCGCCATGGCGCGAATCGGACTCGATGCGCTCCCCGAAGTGAAAGGCGTACAGGGGATGATTTCCCGGTCAAAGACTCCCGAAGCCCTCGAGAAGGGATTGTTGCGGGCAAAGCACGGGCTTCACGTCTTCAAGGACGGGACAACGCGGTTCGACATGACGAACCTCGTCCTCACACATTTCCGCCCCGCGGAGATCGGGCTCGACCTCGAGCGGGCGAGGGCTCTCGGATACGAACGTGATGCCCACGGGATGGCGCTCCGGGACGCCCACCAGCTCGTCGAGCTCCGACCCCAGGACATCATCCTCCCGATCGCGGCAGGCGACTACCTCGTCCACGTCGCACACTTCATTGACGACCTGCTCGCGCGCGTGTATGGACTGACGCCGTTTTATCACGTGGAGCGTCGGGAGGATCTTATCGGACATCTCGCGCTCACGTTGGCGCCGCACACATCGGGCGGGGTCCTCGGGCGCATCATCGGGTTCACGAAGGCGCGCGCGTGGTTCAACCACCCCTACATGATTGCGGCCCGTCGCCGGAACGCGGACGGTGACGAGGACTCCGTCCTCCTCCTTGTCGACGGTCTTCTGAACTTCAGCCGCGCGTTCCTCCCGGAGAAGCGGGGAGGCTTGATGGACGCGCCGCTCGTCCTCACCACGCGGATCGATCCTAACGAGATTGACAAGGAGGCGCACAACGTCGACGTCATGAGCCGCTATCCCCTCGAATTCTTCCGAGCCACGGAGCGATTCGCACATCCGAGGGACGTCGAGGCGATCATGGACCTCGTGAGCCGTCGGATCGGCACTGTGCTGCAGTACGAGGGATTCGGGACGACGGTCGACACGGAAGCGATCGACGCGGGCCCGCTCGTGTCCGCATACGTCGAGGGCTCCATGCAGGAGAAGCTGGAGGCCCAGCTCCGGCTTGCGATGAAGATCCGCGCGGTCGACGCGAATGATGTGGTTTCCCGCATCATCGTGCACCACTTCCTTCCCGACCTGATTGGGAACTTGAAGGCATTCTCGCTCCAAAAATTCCGGTGCACGAAGTGCTCCGCGATTTACCGGAGGATGCCCCTCAAAGGCAAGTGCACGACCATCGTCGGGAAACGGGAGTGCGGCGGGGATCTCACCCTGACCGTCCACAAGGGTTCCGTGAAGAAGTACCTCGAGTTGACGAAGCAGATTGTCGCGGACTATCCGGTGTCCACATATCTTCAACAACGGATCGCTCTGATTGACGAGGCGATCACATCGCTCTTCACGAATGAGAAAGTCCAGAGGCTCCGCCTCGACGACTTCGCCTAGGGACTTGCCGAACCGCGGGCCTCGACCCTCCGCAACACCGCCCCGCCGATGCCCCCGACGACGACGCCCGCGAGAATGAGGAGGATGCCGCCCCACGGCGGTTCTGTCGCCGTGCCAAATGTGAAGTCATACAGCCACTTCATCGAGCCCGTGAGCTCGAATCGAGGGGGCTGTAGCCCTAGCGGCCTCACGATGAGGGACTCCACAAACGCCCACAGGAAGGCAAACACGGAGTCGGCCCCGAGGGCCCACATCACCGCGACCACAAAGCCGACACCGAGGATGGTGACCGCCAGCTTCACGATTCCTGGAACTCGGATCACGAGCCCGCACGAAGGACACACGGAGCCGAATCCGCTCGGAAGGTCCGTGGTACAGCGCGGGCAGGCCGCCATCAATGGGCCGCTACGCGGATCACGCTGAAAACCCTTTGGACGAGATCGATCGCCGTGGCCATCGCATTTCAGGGAACGTCTGAGGATTCCGTCGAGGGGGCTGCGGTCCGTGCACAACCCTTTTCTCCGGACCCCCCATCGCTAGCGGGATGCGGAGGTCCACGGCCTCGTCCCTCCTCGCGATCCTCACCCTCGGGGTCATCCTTCGGCTTTCTCCGCTCACGCGGTTCCTTTACTTCGGAAGCGACTTCGGGGAGTACTTCCAGATTTCGCGGGGTCTCTCGGCAACGGGACACGTGTCCCTCGAATACACAGGGTGGGGAATTACCTACCCGTACTTCCCTGGAATGTTTTTCTCGGTCGTCGGCACCTCATTCGGCGGTCTCGAGCTCGGCGGGTCCCTAAGCCTCGTGATTCCGGTCCTCGGCGCGTTTGTGACCGTTGTCGCGTTCCTCCTCACGGCCCGCTTCCTCCACGAGGACAAGGCGGCCCTCATCGCCGCCGCCTTTCTCGCGGTCGCGATGCCGCAGGCGTTCGTCACCGCGCATCCGACCCCCGCCGCACTCGCTGAGCTGCTGGTTGCCACCACACTTCTCCTGTTCCTTCGATTGCGTGACGCGCGGACATGGGTCCTCCTTATTCCCCTGACCGCCGCGCTCATCGTAACCCATCATCTTTCTGCGTATTTCCTCCTCGTGATGCTCGTTCTTGCGACCGTCGCGTCCTCGCTCGTTGCAGGCCGCGTTCCTTCCCGGTCTCAGGCGATCTATCTTGCAGTCCTTGCTTCGCTCACGTTCGCGTACTGGTTCGTATACGCGACGACGTTTCGCGTCGCGATCATCACCGACGTCAACCTGGACCCATGGTGGCTGCCCCTTGCGGCATTTCCTGTTCTCGTCCTTCTCCTCGCCGGGGCGATAGCCCTCCGACGCAAGAGCCCGTGGCGGTACCGACCGCGATTTCCAACGTCCCGTCACATCACCCTCGTGTACGGTCTCGGCTTCGCGACGATCCTCGTGATCGAGGCGGCGTCCGCTCTCTTTACGATTCCCGGCACCGCGATTCGGATTACGCCGACGACGATTGTGGTCTTCCTTCCCCTCGCCGCCTTGATCTCGTTCGCGGCGGCGGGACGGAAGCCCACGGACTTCGCACGGGACGGGATTGCTCCGAGCGGCTGGCTCCTCGCCTTGGTTCTGTCCGTCGCGGGCGGCGCGGTCATCGCGCCCCGCGTCCTCATCCCCTATCGGCACATGGAATACATCGTCCTCGTCCTCGCCCCATTGATTGGGGCGGGATTCGCCCTGTGGTCGGAGGGCGCCTTGCGTCCTCGAGCCCGCGGTGCGGCGGTCGCGATTGCCGCGCTCCTCGTGGTTGGAGGAGCCCTCACCGCGATACCGTCGACCGACGAGCTTGCCGGGTACGAGGCGGGAATTCGGCCGTCGGCGGTTGATGCCGCGTTCTGGGCGGGTCTGCACGTCGACGGCCTCGTCGCGACGGACCACCGGCTCTCCACCGTTCTGTTCGGTTTCGGCAGTGTGGGCGCGACATGGGATCGGGCCCCCCTGACCCTCTTGGCGTCCTCGTTCGGCGAGGCGCGATCGGAAATGGAGTCCGTGGCCGCCCCATCGGGAAACCGACGCGTCGATTTCGTCGCGATCGACCGCGACCTCCTCTCAGGGGTCCAGTTGTTGCCGTATGAACCCGTGAATCCGATGCCTCCCGGTGCGCGGGCGAAGTTCTTGGACTCGCCGTACATGAAAATCCTCGATAGCGGCTTTGCACAAGTCTTCTTTGTGAACTGGGGCCTCGTCGGAGGCCCGAGTCCATGAAGGTCGCGATTATCCACGACTGGATGACGACCCTCGGCGGGGGTGAGAAGGTCGTCTTGACCCTTGCAGACGCCCTGTCCGCGGACGTATTCACGACGGAAGTCGATTGGAATGTCGTCCGGCACGCGGGTTTCGAACGGGTCCGGGTTCGACCGATCGCATCCCTGCCCAAGACGCAGCCATGGCGGACGATCGTCGCGACCCGTGCGTTCTCCCGTCTCTCGCTCGAGCCCCATGACGTCATTGTCCTGTCCGGAAATTGGACCGTCCACGCCGCGCGCCGACACCATCCGAATGTCTACTATTGCTATTCTCCGACGCGCATCTTCTACGATCTTCGGGATTCGTGGATTCGGAGTCTCCCAAGACAACGGCGCCCCTTCGCCCGCGCGTGGACCCTTGCGCATCGATGGTGGAATGAGCGGGCAATCCCGAGGATCGATCAGATCGTCGCGATCAGCGCGAACGTGCAGGGACGGATTCGTCGATACTGGGGCCGGGACAGTGTCATCGTCCATCCTCCGGTCCCCACGGCTCGATATCGCTTCGAAGAGGTGGGGGACTTTTGGCTCCAGGTGTCCCGCCTCTCCCACGAGAAAGGCCTCGACCTCGCGATGGAGATCTTTCGGCGGTTGCCGGGCGAGCGACTGCTCATCGTTGGGGGCACGCCGCGCGGCACGGACCGCACCGAGTTCATCCGCGCCCTTCGCCCGCCGGACAACGTTGAATTTCACGACACGGTGCCGGAATCGGAACTCGGCAATCTTTATGCCCGCTGCCGCGGGGTGATTTCGACCTCGGTCGACGAGGACTTTGGCATGACCGCGGTAGAGGCGAACGCCTCCGGCAAAGTCGTTCTCGCACCCAAACGGGGCGGCTACCAAGAGTCCCAGGTAGATGGCGTCACGGGGTTCCTGCTTCCCTCAGACTCACGGGCGTTCGCAGACCGGATCGCGTCCCTCGCCCCTGCGGATCTCGAAGGCCGCGCCGGGGCGTGTCGGGAGCAGGCCCGCCGATTTGACGTGGGCGTGTTCGTTGCGCGGATGCGGGCGCGCATCGAGGCCGCTGCGGGTCAGGGAAACCGATGAAGCTCGCCGTCTGGTACGACTACCTGGAGACGATCGGGGGCGGGGAACGGGTGGCGCTCACGCTCGCGAATCGGCTCGGCGGGGATCTCATCACGACAGCCGTCGATCCCCGGCTTCCCGGGAGGGCCGGCATCGCGGACGTCCGAATCCGGTCCCTCGGGGAACTCGTCCGAGGGCCGCCGGTCCGGCAACTCCACGCAAGCTGGCGGTTCGCACGCGCCCGCCTGACGGGTTACGACTTTCACGTGTTCGTCGGCAATTGGGCCCACTTCGCGGCCCGCCGCCACCACCCGAACCTGTACTACTGTCTGACACCTACCCGACCGTTCTACGATCTCCGGGAAGCGACGCTTGCCCGCCTCCGACCGATGCGCCGTGCGGTTGCCTGGGGCTGGCAGCACTTCCATGGCGCCCTCGACGAACGGGCGGTGCGTCACACCGATCGGATTGTCGCAATCAGCGAGAACGTGAGGAACCGGGTTCGGCGGTACTATGGACGCGACGCATCGGTCATTTACCCACCTGTCGGGACCACGCGGTTCCGGTTTCTCGAGATCGGTGAGTCGTGGCTCTCTGTCAACCGGTTGTACCCGGAAAAACGAGTCGACCTCCAACTTGAGGTGTTCCGCCGCCTGCCGCGCGAAAAGTTGCTCATCGTCGGCGGATACACGGCGGGGGACCTCGCGGGCCGGTATGTTTCCTCGCTGAAGCCCCCGCCGAACGTGACGTTCTTGGCCGAGGTGACAGAGGACCGGCTCGCAGAACTGTACGGTCGGTGCCGCGGTTTCGTGACGACAGCGGTCGACGAGGACTTCGGGATTACCCCAGTGGAGGCGATGGCGGCCGGAAAGTGCGTTGTCGCGACGGACGAAGGCGGATACCGGGAGACGGTGGTTCATGGCAAGACTGGGTTCCTGGTTCCACCCGAGACGGGTGCCTTCGTGCGGACGATTCAGGGCCTCGACGATTCGACGTTGCGGTCGATGCGAGATGATTGCATTGCCCGCGCGAGGCAGTTCGACGAATCCGTGTTTCTCGAGCGGATGCGGGCTGCGATTGGGGGTTGACACATGGAGCGGCGTCGGTTGCTGCCCTGGCCCGCGGCGACCCCCATGGGCCAGAATGCCGCGTACCTCCTCGCCACGGAGGGAATCGCAGGCCTCCTCGGCCTTGCCTTCTGGGTCATCGTCGCCCGATCCTTTCGCGATGCGGACATCGGGGTCGGGGCAGCCCTCATCGCGAGCGGGACTCTCCTTGCCGTCTTGTCGACCGCCGGTTTCAACATTTCGTTTGTCCGGTTCCTCCCCCAAGCGGGTACGAACGCCCCTCGCATCATCAACACGGGCGTGACGATCGGTGCCGGTCTTGCGATTGCACTTGGTCTCACTTTCGCCCTCGGGGCGGGAACATGGTCCCCCGTCCTCGGGTTCCTTGGGCGCGAGCCCCTCCTGCTTCTTCTCTTCTCCCTCTTCGTCGCAGTGTGGACGATCTATCTACTTTACGATGCCGCCTTCATCGGGTTGGCACGTGCGAAATACGTTGCCCTCCGTGCCGCCGTCTACAATGGCCTCAAGGTTCCATTGCCCCTCGTCTTCGCTGCCTCGGTCGCCGCGCCGTTTGCGATGTTCTTGTCATGGGGCTCGGGCTTGCTCGTGGCGAACGGCGTCGCACTCGCTGCGTTCTTCCTCCGGGTTATGCCCGGCTACCGGCCTCGTCTGGACATTGACCGCGGAGTTCTCGGCTCGATGTTACGATATAGCTTTGCGAATCACGCCACGAATGTCCTCAGTGTCCTCCCCGGCCTCGTTCTCCCGTTGCTCATCGCACACGTGTTGGCTCCGGAAACTGCGGCGTACTTCTACGTCGCGTGGACACTCGCTCATTTCCTCTTCATCATCCCGGCATCGATCTTCACGAGCGTCTTCGCGGAGGGGTCCCGTCGCCCCCCCTCCCTGAAAGAGCACGGTGTCCGAGGCCTGTTCCTGTCGTTCTCACTCCTGGTGCCCGCGATCCTCGTGATTCTCCTCGCTGGCGGGGCGATTCTCTCCGCGTTCAAACCCAGTTTCGTCGTCGCGTCGTCGTTGCTCCAGACCCTGGCGCTGGGTTCTCCCTTTCTGGCGGTGAACCTCTTGTATCTCACGCTCCTTCGAATCGAGAAGCGAATGGGGCCCGTCATCGGGATTTCGGCGTTCACGACGATCGGTGCCGTTGGTCTCGGCGGTCTCTTCATGACCGCCGTCGGACTCCTGGGCGTAGGCCTCGGGTTCACGATCTCGCAGGGGTTCGCGGCCGGCTATTCGGTTGCCGCGCTCTGGAAACATCCCCTGCTCGCGAAAGGTGCCTAGGGGGGCGGCGGCGTCGGGAAGCACACGGCACACCCCGGGTCGATGTGGGAGATCTTCTTGTGAAACTCGCAGAACCGCTGGGTGTTCAACAGGTGAAACGAAAACTGATTGATGAGGGCGATCTGCTGCGTCCGCGGCAGGCCATCGTGAATCTTCTCCGCCAGTAGCACCACGAAGCCGTCGATCTCCGGAAAACGCTTGAGGAGATCCTGGTCGAGACCACGGCTCTTCGTATTATAATGGCTCACGGCTGCCTGGGTGAGGCCCAGGGCTCGGGCCACCTGGATCTGCTTCATTCCGTACGCCTCGAGGAGCGTCTGGGCAAGCCTGGCCCGAATCGTGGGGAGTAGCTTGACGGCAATCACTTCGGTGGGCTGTAGCATGCGTGCTCGTCCCGTTGAAAATACCAACGGAATCGTGCGTATATAACGGTGTTGCCTTTGCTCCCTACAAGGAAATTCGTCGCCGTGCGTAGCGGGAAGTGACCGGGACAGGGGCGCGGCGATCGCCGGACGGGAAAAGGTTAAGTGCCGCCTGACTTTTGGTCGCGGCCCACCTGGTGCGACGCCGCATGGTCGAGGTAATGGAAGAGCTCGAGATCAAGCGCGAGCGCGAAAATGGCGAGGCAGAGAGACATCGGCGTCGCCGAGACGAATTGAATGAGAAGACCCGCGAATGGATTGCGCGGCGGGATGAACTCAACTCCCAGGTCCGAACATTCGTCGAAGAGGCGATGGTTCATCGCCAGAAGCGAGATGAGCTGAACGCGCAGGTGAAGAGAGTCAAAGAGGATCGCGACGGGGGGAACCGGCGCGTGAACGAGCTCTCGGACCGAGTGAACGAATTGAAGCACCGCAAGCTGCCGAGGGGCGCCATCCCCCTGAGCCGGCTGAAGCGCGATCTTCGGGACCTTGAATTCAAGCAGATGACGTCCGTCCTTCCGCAGGGCAAGGAGATGGAGCTGATCAAGGAGATGACCCGCGCCCAAGGGGAGATTCGCAAGCTTGAGGCCGCGTTGGAGCAAGATGCAGAGGTCAAGAAGGCGCTCGACGAACTCCGGGACGCGAAGGAGAAGGCGGAGACCGCCCACCGAGCCGTCGGCCAGTTGGCGGAGCAGGCCCAGCAGGAGCATGACCTCATGACCGAGCTATTCGAGAAGTCCGACGAGATGCGTCGGCAGGCGGACCTCGCCCAGGAGGAGTTCATCAAGGCGAAGATGATCGCGGACGAGGAGCACCGGAAGCACATCGATCACATCCGCGAGGTCCACGACTATGACAAGATCATCCAAGGCATCCGGATGAAGAGCTCCAAAGAGCGGGTGGAGACCGAGGGGGTCAGTGCGAAACGCCAGGCCGAAATCATTTTTGAGCGTTTCAAGAGGGGAGAAAAACTCAGCACGGAGGACCTTATGACCCTCCAAAAGTCGGGGTATCTCTGAGGGCGGTTTTCTCCCTTAAATCGCGTCTTTTTTACAAAATGCTTATATAGCGTCGCCCGGATAACGTCCCGGGGGAATTTTGGGCTAGTTCGTTAGAGTGCATCCCATCCCTTCTGACAAGGCTAGCCCTCCCTTACTTTTCCCTCGGAAACGAGACGAAACGATTCATCACAGCGAGAGCTTCGAGTCCGCGGACGTCCGATCTCATGTGCGCCTAGGTCGTCGCGCGCAATTGTGAGCCGCATGCCCTTTAATACGAACGCGCATCATCTGCCCGAGGGATGGTCCTCGAAAAGCTGGGCTCCTCGCTTCGCGAGGCGCTTCGCAAGATCGCCGGCGCGTCCCACGTGGACGAGGCCTTGATTAAGGAGATCGTCCGAGACATCCAACGGGCGCTCCTCCAAGCTGACGTGAATGTAGAGCTCGTGCTGAGGATCACCCGTCGTCTCGAGAAGCGAGCGTTCGAGGAAAAGCCGCCGTCCGGCATGAGCCCCAGGGAGCACGTTGTCCGCATCATTTACGAGGAGCTCGTGAAGGTCCTCGGGAATACGCACGAGCTGCCTCTGACGAAGCAGCGGATCCTGATGGTCGGCCTGTACGGCCAAGGTAAGACGACCACGATCGGCAAGCTTGCCCGCCACTTCCAGAAGAAGGGGCTGGGCGTCGGTGTCGTCGCCGCGGATACCCATCGCCCTGCCGCGTACGACCAGCTCAAACAGCTTGCCGACTCCATCAAAGTGCCATTCTACGGCGATCGAGAGGGGCGGGACGCGGTGAAGGTCGCGAAAGCGGGCTTGAAGGCCCTGGACGGGACGGATATCGTCATCGTGGACTCGAGCGGCCGCCACGCCCTCGAAGCCGACCTCATCGCAGAGATCAAGGCGGTCGCGAAGGTCGTCCAGCCAAACGAGACGATTCTCGTCCTCGATGCCACGACGGGTCAACAGGCAGGACCGCAGGCGAAGGCGTTCCACGAGGCCGTCGGCGTTACGGCCGTCATCGTGACGAAGCTGGACGGGTCCGCGAAGGGCGGCGGCGCGCTCAGTGCGGTGGGGGAAACGAAGGCGCCCATCGTCTTCATCGGCGTTGGCGAGAAGATAGAGGACCTTGAGAAGTTCGACCCACCCCGGTTCATCGGGGGCCTCCTCGGCATGGGGGACCTTGAATCGCTCCTCGAGAAGGCGCAGGAGGCGATCGATGCCGAGCGCGCGGAGGCGCTCGCAAAGAAGGTGATGTCCGGGAAATTCACCCTCCACGAGATGTACGAACAGATTGAGATGCTCGGCAAGATGGGACCTGCGCAGAAGCTCCTCCGGATGCTCCCCGGCGTGGCGGATCGGATGAAGGACGGCGAGCTTGATGATACGCAGCGGAAGCTTCGACGGTTTCTTGTGATCATGGACTCGATGACAGACTCGGAGATGAGCGACCCGCGGGCCGTAAAGTCGACTCACGTTTCGAGAATTGCGCGCGGAGCAGGGGTCGCGCCAAGGGACGTGAAGGAACTCCTGAAGCACTACGAAATGAGCCGAAAGGCGATTAAGGGATTCGGGGGAAATCGGAAGATGCGAAAGCAGCTGCTGAAGCAGCTCGAGGCATCGGGCGTGAACCTGAGCGAGCAGTAGAATCGCCGTCCTCGGAACCTTAATGAAGTACACCCTGTTTGGCGCTCGGAAGACGTGAATACATGGGTTTGAAAGGGTGGTTAATTCCCCAGGAGCGCCAGTTCTTCGACCTTCTCGACCGAGTGGCGGCCACGGTCCACGATGGGGCATTGGCGCTGAGGGATCTGCTTCGAGATTTCCGCGACGTCGGGGCGAAACGGAAGCACATCAAGGACATCGAGCACCGCGGGGACGACCTCGTCCATACCATCTTCGAAGAGCTGAACAAGACGTTCATCACCCCGATCGACCGCGAAGACATCATCGCGTTGGCGAGTCAACTCGACAACGTCCTCGACATGGTTGATGCGGCCACGAACCGGCTATTCCTGTACGAAATCGAGCGGCCGAGCGAGCCGATGCTGCAACTCGCTGACGTCATCGTCGAAGCCACATCGCAGCTCCAAACCGCAGTAAAGATGATCCACAACATGCGGCAGGCAGACGAGGTCGAACGCATTGCGGTGGAGGTGAACCGCCTTGAAAACGTTGCGGACGACCTCATGAACAACGCGGTCGCGGCGTTGTTCCACGAAAAGGACGTCATCCACATCGTGAAGTTCAAGGAGATCATCGAGCGGCTCGAGGAAGCAACGGACCACTGCGAGGACGTCGCGAACGTACTGAGCGATATCGTCGCGAAGAACCGATAGAGGTCGGACCCCGTGGCAACCGAAATCCTCGTTGCCGGGGTCGGTGTAGCGCTCGCGTTCGCGTTCTGGAACGGCTTCACCGATGCTGCGAACGCGATCTCGACCGTCGTCGCGACCCGCGTCCTGACACCCTTCCGCGCGGTTGCGCTATCGGCCGGCGGGAACTTTCTCGGTCTTTACTTTGGCGGGGCTGTAGCCATCACAATCTGGAAGGGGATCATTGATGGGAGTATCGTGGGCCCAGGCCTCGTTATTGCCGCGATCCTGGGCGGGCTGATCTGGGATGTGATAACATGGTACTTCGGGCTCCCCGTCAGCGAAACACACGTCCTCGTGGGGAGCCTCGTCGGCGCCGGTATCGTGGCCGGTGGACTTGGCGTCGTCATCGTGTCCGGAATCGTGAATAGGGTCCTTCTGCCGATGATCTACTCCCCCCTGATCGCATTCGTGGTCGCATTCCTCTTCTCCGCCGCGATCATCCGGCTCTTCCGCCGCAAGCCGGCGACGCGCGCGAATCGTTACTTCCGAAACCTGCAGTTGGCCTCGTCTTTCTTCTTTTCGTTCTCCCATGGATCCCAGGATGGGCAGAAGGCAGTGGGTCTTGTACTCGCCATGTTGGCCTTCGAAAAGCTTGTCGCTCCCGACATCGCAACCGCACCCCTTGAAGTGATTACCGCGGTCCAGATCGCCCTCTCGCTCGGCACGCTTCTCGGCGGATGGCGAATCGTTCGGACGATGGGGATGAGAATCACAAAGCTGCGTCCTTACCAGGGGTTCGCAGCGGAGACAAGCGGGGCCCTCGTTCTCGTGGGCATGGCGAGTCTCGGTGCCCCGATTAGCACGACTCACGCAATCGCAACGTCGATCATGGGGGTTGGAGCCACGCAACGGGTCTCTGCAGTCCGGTGGGGAGTCGCCCGTCGCATCGTCCTCGCTTGGGTGTTCACGGTGCCGGCGGCCATGTTGTTCGCAATCCTCACTGCGGTGATCCTCGGGGCGATGGGCCTTCCCCTCGGCCCGGCGCCGCCTTGACAACCAACGGTCAAGAATCTATTCAGACTCAATTCTCGGGGCAAGGAGATATCGCACCTCGCCCTTTCCGCCGGCAATCGAGAACTCCATCTTAACTGGGTAGTCATTCCCGAGGTAGAGCCGAACCGTCTGCGCCGTGGAGATCGCCTTCACCATATTCGAGAAGTAATCGAGCGGAAAC
>Ga0209002_10003422_pt1 | contig 12619 bp, 9 predicted proteins | sample Rifsed16ft2_FD_184010 | JGI IMG/M metagenome (GOLD analysis project Ga0209002, IMG submission 184010) | Soil microbial communities from Rifle, Colorado, USA - sediment 16ft 2 (version 2) | ecosystem: Environmental > Terrestrial > Deep subsurface > Rock core/Sediment | place: Rifle, Colorado...
TCAACCGCAGGCCAGACCACCTCACCAGGGGACGCTTCTCGGTCGTATTCCAGCACCCTCACGCCCAAAGAAGAGATGGTCAAACCCCCCACGTCCATTCAGGAGTCACCCGCTATGGGGGCACCGTCAGCGGGACCAACGGGAATGGCAGAGAAGGGTTCTCCCCTCAAGGATATCTTCTTTGATTTCGACAAGTCGAACATCCGTGACGACGCAAAGCCGAACCTCTCCGAAGACGTCCAATGGCTCAAAGCCAATTCGACGGCGAAGATCGCGATCGAGGGCCACTGCGACGAGCGAGGGACTGCGGAATATAACCTGGGCCTGGGCGAACGCCGAGCTAAGGCCACAATGGATTATCTGGTGGCGGCCGGAATCGACGCGAAGCGGATGAAGATGATCAGCTACGGGAAGGAGCGCCCCTTCGTGTTGGGTCACGACGAATCGACCTGGAAGTGGAACCGACGGGCGCACTTCGTTGTAAGCGAGCGTTAGCGAGGTTGCTGCCGGAGCAGATTGTCTTGCTGCTTCCTCTTCGGGTAGGGCTCACACCCAGTCCCTGACTCTCCGACCGGCGCTTCAGGAACCAGGGCAGATTGGGGAAAGCACCGTAGGTCTTTGAGGGATGCACGCACCCCGGGTTCAGGGGGGTCAGCAACCCGTCGCGACATCTGCATCCCCATAGCATTGTTCCAGGAAGCGGTTCAACTGCAGCAGGAACCACTGCATCCTCTCTCTCCAGGTTGCCTTCACTCCTACCATCATACAGATTCCTCCGTCCGTAAGCCTGATAGAGCGTTCTGTTCTGAGCCGTGTAGCTGGACGAATGCCCTCGGGCCTCCACCGTGGCTCCAGTTCTGGTCCCCACCGCACACGTGAGCGCTCCGATCCTAGGGGCGGAAGAAGACCAGGGTGACCAGGACGAATAAGGGAAGCAGAATGCCGATGGAGTACTTCATGTAGCCGAAGAATGACGGCATCTTGACCCCCGCCTCCTCCGCGATCGCCTTGACCATAAAGTTGGGGCCGTTCCCGATGTAGGTATTCGCCCCCATGAACACGGCGCCGGCGGAGATAGCCGTCAGAAGCGCTTCCCCATGGATACCCCCGTTCTTCGCCTGGAGTAGCTGGCCCAAGTTCATCGCCTCCGTCCCCATCAAGCCGCTGGCCGTCGTGGCGAGGGCGAGGTACGTCGGCGCGTTGTCGAGGAAGCTCGATAGGGCCCCGGTCACCCAAAAGAAGTGCCAGGGCTCCCGAAGACCAAGCTGACCTCCGCGAGCCTCCAGGATCGCCAGGGCAGGGATCATCGCCGCGAAGATCCCTGCGAAGAGCACCGCCACCTCAACGATGGGGTGGAGGGTGAACCGGTTTGCCGCTCGTGTCTCGCTGCGCGTCATGAGGATGGACATCATCGCAAGGAGGCCCATCCCTATTACCTGCCCCCACTTCCGCGCATGCTCGGACTGGAGCCCGATCTCCTCGCCGAACCGGCCGACGATAAAGGCAACCGCCAACACCCCGAGCAGAAGCAGGAGGTTGACGCGACCCTCCACACGCAGCCGCCCCTGCGCGATACCCTCCCGCTTCAAGGCCTCGCGCGTTGCGGCATCCTCCCGCTTGAGCTGCCGCCGGTCCCATAGATAGAAGATGACGAGCAGCGCCGCGTTCATCAGGAGCCAGTGCGGCAGGAGCCGAAGTGTCCACTGAAAGGGGACCCCGCGAAGGAAGCCGAGAAAGAGGGGCGGATCGCCGAGAGGGGTGAGGAGCCCTCCTATGTTCGAGACAACGAAGATGAAGAAGACCATAATGTGAACCTGGTGTCGACGCCTCTCGTTGGCGCGAAGCATGGGGCGGATCAGGAGCATCGAGGCGCCTGTCGTTCCGATGATATTCGACAGGATGGCACCCACCGCGAGGGTGACGGTGTTGACCGGGGGGGTCCCCATGAGGGAACCTCGCAGGTAGATTCCACCGGAGATGATGAACAGGGCCGCGAGAAGGACGATAAACGCCATGTACTCGATCCCGGTCTCAATGAGACGGTGACCATCCACCTGAGCGACATAGATCGCTACGGGGACTCCGAACAGAGCGCTGATGGCGCCCTTGTTCAGGTTGGATTCCCACCAGTGAGGGACGATCAGTGGCAGGAGCGCGATCGAAAGGAGCAAGAGGACGAATGGAGCCACCCAGCCCAACGCAAGCTGATGGCCCAGGCTCGCCCTGCCCCCCTCCGCTGCGGCCGCAACGCCCGGCACAGCGAATAGCGCCGGTGTCAGAAACGCTAAGCACACCCACGGTGCCCGATTGGCCACTCCAGAGGTGCCTCGACTCAGCGGAACCGGGCCCGTCATGGCATTCCTTATACCATACCACTGGAGAGCAGACAAATGGAACGAATCCCGCCAGGCTTTATCTCGGCAAAAGGTCTTTACCACCGAATCGCAACGTTCTATACTTTCCCCTGATGTGACAATCGGCCTGTAAATAGTGAACGGCTTCCAACGGACAACACTGCGGTGCCGACAAAGCCCTCGAAAGTGTCGGAGACGTTGCCGACGAGGAGCGTTGAGCGATGAGCCGAGCCTTCCATGCCAGCGCCCTCCTTTCCTGCCTCCTCGTGGCGATATCCATCGATTGCCTCGCCCAGGAGAGCCGGATCACATCGGCGCCCATCACGCAATCATCCTTCTCGGGCACGGAGGTGGCCCTCTGGCTTCTCGTCGCTTCGCTACTCACTCTCGCGGCGTACCTCGCCCGCACGACACGACAACGCGAGAGGACCCTTGCGGCAATCAACCGAGACCTGCGACAGCAAGTCATCGAGCTGAAACGGGCGGGCGAGACACTGTCCCGGTTAGCATCTATCGTGGAGTCTTCGGATGACGCGATCATCGGCAAGACAATAGATGGTGTCATCGTCAGTTGGAACCCGAGCGCCGAGAGGATCTACGGCTACTCCCAACAAGAGATGATCGGACAATCGATCTCCGTCTTGGTCCCGATCGACCACCCCGATGAGGTCGTGCAGATTCTCGAAAAGATTACGCGAGGAGAGCGGGTCGATCATTTCGAAACCGTGCGCCTGACGAAAGACGGAAGACACATCGATGTGGCCCTGACTGTCTCTCCAATCAAGGATGCGACCGGCGAGATTACAGGTGCTTCAACCACCGCGCGTGACATCACCCAGCGCAAGCGGGCAGAGGAGGCGCTACGCCAGAGTGAGGAGCGCTATCGCGACCTCGTAGAGCATAGTGAGGACCTCATTTTCACCCATGATCTGGAGGGGAAGCTCCTGAGTGCCAACCGGGCCTTGGTCCGGCGCCTGGGGTATGAGCGGGAGGAAGAGCTACTTGGCCGCAGGCTCAGCGATTTCCTTGCCTCGGACGTGCTGTCCCTCTTCGACGCCTATCTTGACACGCTCGCCAAGGAACGCTACGTCCAAGGGTTTATGAAGATCCTGACGATAGACAGGCAGGAAAGAATTTTGGAATACCACAATTCGCTTCGGACGGAAGGCGTGGCGACACCGATCGTGCGCGGCGTCGCACACGATGTCACGGAACGCGTGCAGGCAGAGAGAGCGCTTGCGAAGCGGACGGAGCGGCTGCACGCGCTTCGGGATGACACGCTGGAGATCGCCCGGGAGCTTGACTTCACGACCCTCCTGGGGTTGATCACCCGCAGGGCTGCAGAGCTGGTCGGAGCGATGTCGGGCTCGGTCTATCTCTGGGACGAGACGGCAAAGGTCCTTTCCGCGCCGGTGGGGTACAGCCTTGGGGAGTGGACGAGGGGCAAGCCCCTCAGGCTCGGCGAGGAGCTTGCAGGGACTGTTGCCCTTCGCCGCGAGGGATTGATTGTGAACGACTATCAGGCCTCGCCATACGTGGGTTCGCTGTTCCTGGAGCGAACCGGATTCACCGCCGCGATCGCCGAGCCACTGCTGTACCATGACCGGGTCGTCGGGGTGCTCATGATCAACAATGAGGGGACTTGGCAGCGATTCACCGAAGAGGATCGCGATCTTCTCGGCCTCTTCGCCGTCGAGGCCGCCATCGCGATCGAGAACGCCCGATTGTACTCCGCGCTCGCCGATTCGAAGAAGCGACTCGAGGAGTTGTACGAGTTGGGCGTGGCGATGCAGGAACCCCAAACGTTGCAAGCCGCGCTTGACCTCATCTTGAAGGGCGCACAGACGGTCCTCGGCTTCGACCGGATGAACGTCCTCCTCGCCGACCGTGAACGGACACGGCTCAGCGCCGTGGCAAGCCTGGGGGTGGAAGAACCGTTGGAGCAGATCCAGGTCCCGTTGGGCCTAGAGGGTGGGGGGATCGCCAAGGCCTTCCTGGAGCGGAAGGATATCGTCTGGGAAGGCGTGGGACCAGTCCCGGAGGAGTGGCGCTTGGCCCCTCCCTACTCGGAGATCAAGGCCCTACGCTCGAGATGCTTCGTGATCGTGCCCCTCGTTGTACGGGGGGTCGTGATCGGGGTGTTAGGCGCCGACAACAAGTTCAGCCAGACGCGAATCTCGACGGAGACGATCCATCTGTTGAAAACCTTCGCCGCCCAGGCCGCCATCACCATCGACGATGCCAGGCTCTACGAAGAGGTCACAGGCCATGCCAAAGGGCTGGCACCCAAGAGTGAGGCCCAGACTTAGCGGTGAAGGAGGCTCGGATCCAGCGTACCGGGAGTTTTTGTGGCGATACCCCACATGAAGGAGGATTGATCGATGCCTCGGGCGCTCATTCACAGCGCTGTTCTCTTCTGTCTCCTACTGGTGGCGTCTGTACCGAGCCTTGCCAGGGAAGATGTAACCACCGTGCTTACCGGAACGCCAGCCTTCATCCCGGAAACGAGGATCGTCGTCGGACTGCTGACGACCGGGGTGCTCGCTCTCGCGGTGTTTCTCGCCCTCACGGCACGGCGAATCGCGAAAAGAGTTGTAGCCGTCAACCGAGAGCTGCAGCAGAAAATGATCGAGTTGAGGCAAGCGGGCGAAGGTCTTTCCCGATTGGCCGCCATTGTGGAGTCCTCGGATGATGCGATCATCGGCAAAAGCCTGGATGGCACGATCGTAAGCTGGAATCCTGGCGCGGAGAGGATCTATGGCTACGCGCCCGAGGATCTGATCGGGAAGCCAATCTCGGTTCTGGTCCCGCCAGACCATACCGACGAGGTGCCGCAGATTCTCGACAAGGTCAGACGGGGAGAGCGTGTTGATCATTTTGAAACCGTGCGAATGAGGCATGATGGCACACGTCTCGACGTGTCGCTCACCATCTCCCCGATCAAGGATGCGACCGGCAAGATCACGGGCGCCTCAACGGTTGCGCGGGACATCACCGAGCGCAAGGAGGCGTGGGAGGCATTGCGGCAGAGTCAGGAGCGCTATGGTGACCTTGTGGAACACAGCGAGGCTCTCATCTTCACGCATGATCTGGAGGGGAAGCTTCTTAGTGTCAACCGGGCCATGGTTCGACACTTGGGATACGAGCAGGCGGAAGAACTGGTCGGCCGAAAGCTCAGCGACTTCCTCGCCTCGGACGTGCTGTCCCTGTTCGATGCCTACCTCGAGAGGCTCCTGAAGGAGGGCCACGCGTATGGGTTCATGAGGGCTCTCACCAGAAGCGGGGAGGAACGGATCTTGGAGTATCACAACTCCCTCCGTACGAAAGGCCTGGCGACCCCGATCGTCAGCGGGATCGCGAACGATGTCACGGAGCGGATGCGGGCGGAGAGGGCGCTGGAAAAGCGAACGAGGCGGATGCACGCCCTCCGAGCCATGAGCCTGGAGATTACTCGGGAGCTTGACCTCAAGATCCTGCCGAGCCTCATCACCCGGAAGGCGGCATCGCTGGTGGGGGCCGTGTCGGGCGCGCTCTACCTCTGGGACGAGACAGCGAAGGTGCTCCTCACGCAAACAGTGTACAGCTCGGGCGAGTGGACGAGGGGAAGGTCCCTGAGGCTCGGCGAGGAGATCCCGGGGATCGTCGCCCAGCGCCGCGAGGGGATGATCGTCAACGACTACTGGAGCTCGCCATACGCGAGCTCGCTCGCGCTGGAGCGGGCCGGATTCACCGCCGTGATCGCCGAGCCCCTTCTCTATCACGACCAACTCGTTGGGGTGCTCACGGTCAATAACGAGGGGACCTGGCAATCGTTCACCGAAGAGGACCGCGATCTGCTTGGTCTGTTGGCTGTCGAGGCCGCCGTCGCCATCGAAAACGCGCGCCTCTTCTCTGACCTCAGCGATTCGAAGCGGCGACTCGAGGAGTTGTACGAACTGGGGGTCGCCATGCAGGAGCACCGCACGTTGCAGGCCGGCCTCGACCTCATCCTGAGGGGCGCCCAGACGGTTCTCGGCTTCGACCGGATGAACATCCTCCTCGCCGACCCCGACGGGACGCGGCTTCGTGCCGTGGCCAGCCTGGGGGTGGAGGAGCCGCTGGAGCAGATTCAGGTCCCGGTGGGCCCGGAGGGTGGGGGGATCGCGAAGGCTTTCCTGGAGCGAAAGGATATCGTCTGGGAGGGCGCTGGGCCCGTGCCCGAGGAGTGGCGCCTCGCCCATCCGTACTCGGAGATCAAGGCCTTCCGCTCGCGATGCTTCGCGATCGTGCCCCTCATCGTCCGGGGGGCCGCGATCGGGGTCCTCGGGGCCGACAACAAGGCAAGTCAGAAGGCGATCCCTTCTGAGACGATCCATCTCCTGAAGACCTTCGCCGCCCAGGCCGCCATCACCATCGACGACGCCAGGCTCTACGAAGAGGTGATGAGTCGCGGAGAGGGGTTGAAGCGGTCAGCTCCCGCCTGAATGCCCTGTCATCTCGCGATCGCTACCTCTCCCGCCTGGAGGGTCTTCCAGCCTCCGTCCGCCTGATAGCCCAGAAGATGCCTGGTCCCCGGATCCCAGGCGATCAGATGGGCCCAGTGATTCTTGAAGACATTCTCAAGGGTCTTATTTCGTTCCACGATGGAGGCCACCTTTGCGGGATGCGACTCGACAATGATCTGTGCACGCATCGGCTCATGGAGAGGAGCCACCCCTTGATAGGGTAACCCGGTTTTGAGATCGCTATTGGGTCCTTGCATGACACCGATGAGGCCCACGACGTTGTGGTACGCCTTCGTTCCAGCGCCAAAGACACCGTTGATGCCGCTATCCACATAGGAAAAGTAGTAGTCCAAGCTGATCCCCCTGACAACCGGGATAAACGCGGTCATGATCTCCTCCAGTATGGCTCCATCCGGATCCTGGTCGGGGTCATACGACTGGAGGTAGGCGCGCCGATCCAGGGAAAGGCCCTGGGTCAAGAGGCGTCGGCCGATCACCATCGTTGCGCAGGTGCTATGACCCCACTCGGGGTACACCTGGGCCCAGTCCAGGGATCTGGCCTGGACGTGGCGGAGGGCTTCTTCAGAGGCTAAATCCCGCGGCGCATGGGGCAGGCGTTGGCAACGCTCCAGGGCGTTGAGCGCGGCGGCCTGGTACAGATCGTGCGTCAGCCCCTCAAACTCCTCCCAATGTGTGGAGAGAACATTCTCGGTATCGAAATAGGTGAGCCGATCTGCGGCAGTGTCGTGCTCCGCCCCCAGAACATGTGTGTCATCCGGGATGGCAATCCCGCGTTGGCGTAGCAGGGCCCGCACCGCGGGGGTATTCGCCATTGCCGCTATCGCACGACCGTTGGGCCCGCCCCGGTTTCCACCACAGGCGCCGCAATGATACGCGGACGCGTAGGGATTATTCTCCGTCGTTGAGCCGTGGCCGCAAAACACGATCAGGCGGCCAAAGTTTTGGGTCAGGCCGATCATGCGCAACTGCGCCTCCACGATATCGGCCTGCTCGAGATGGGAGAAGTGCAGCAGCCGGCCCTGCGCAGGTTGAGCAGCGGGCCGGGACTCAACCAATCCATCCTGGCGTGGCGTTTGGGTCGCGGTGAGTTCCTTCCTCACTCCCTCTTCTCCGGGTCCATCCAGGAGGAGAACGGTCGGCACACGCGGGATGATCCGGTGGCGGAGGGTGCTCTTCAGGGCGTCCCATTTACGGACGAGCACCGTTTTTCCGACGATGGTGAACCCAAAGATGATCCCCAAGAGGTCGATGAGGAAGTATGCTGTCGCAAGATTGGTCTCGAGCCTGTGGTACAGGCCATGAAGCGCCTCTTTCCATTTTGTTCGGTGCTCGCGTTGATGCTCCCCGGTCCTGTGACCTGGACGGACCACCTCGACCACGACATGCCGTGGCTTGATGACGATGGGACACAGGTCCCTCTCTCCCCCGTCCGAGAGCGGGCGAAAGATGATCGGCAAGCTGAAGAAGCCAGCGGTCCCGAAGGTCTCATACGCCTCGCTTTGGGCCTCGATGTAGCGTCGGAGGCCCTCCTCACGCACATCCAGACAAAAGATGACCTGTGCCTGCGGACGGGTCCCATTCCGGGCAGGTCTCCGTTTCCCCGTGATGAGCGACAGGAGCTGCTCCCGATAGTGGGTTTCGTAGGCCTGAAGCCAGATCGGCCCATGGGAGGCGGGAGGAAGGTCGTCCAGGAGGGCCAGCAAGGCCGTTGCCTTCCCCGCCGAGAGCGGCCGGATGTCGTCGGCCGACAGCCCAAGGAGCTGGGCAAGCTGAAATAGTCGCCAGGCGTCGTGGTAAACTATATGGAGGTCATTGTGCCCGTGCCCCCCTCCCTGTCGGTAGACGTAGAGCATCTCCGCATACCTGAACCATTGATCTCCCCGGCTCAGGCCCTTGGCCCTGCGCATCCTCCCGTAGGCGGGATCGGCGAGGGCATCCCAGTACAAGTCGATCGCTCCCTGGCCTGTCCGTACGACTGCAACGGCCAACGCGTCAGGCAAGTCGCCTTCGGCCACCTGCGCCCGCGCGAAATACTCTTCAGGGCGATTCTGGAAGTAGTCGTGGAGAGCCGGGACCGTCCCATCAATCCCCCACTCCCTGCGGCACAAGGCAGAGACAAGTTCTGCTTCATAGAACAGGCGTACCGCCAGAAACTGCGACAGGTCGATCGGATGGTGTTCCTGCATCTCATAATCTCGGTGAGCCCCGCGCCACCTGACCATGCTGGCCCAGCCGGGGAGGGCGGCGACGTGGTGGGTGAGGTATGCCGCCCACTGCTCCTCCGGGATGCCCATCGTCCGGAGGAGGAGGATGGCGGCATCCTCTGGATGGGGCGGGAGCTTCCGGATTCTGTGCGCGGAGTGCTTCACCCCCAGGAACCGTAACGTGTGATCCTGTTCCGCCAGCCTCCGCCACGCCTCATAGAATCCGCGCTCGCGGTAGGGCATCGGCCAACCGGCAAGGCCCTCGTCGAGAAAAGCGCCACACCACCTGATCATCTGGTCATTGATTGACCCCACTATTCGCGCGTCCGTGATCCTCTGACAGAAATCGCCCAGCGTGCCCTCTGGACCGATCGATCTCAGGTCACGTTCGAGGGTCTCGTGGCTGCGTTGCGCCAGACCGATGCGAGGATCATGTTGCCGGAGTCCTGTGAGCCGTCGCCGTCCAGCCAAATCAGTCCCGCGAAGCCTGAGCAGCTCCTCCAGCGCCTCGAAGCCATCCCTGGTCAGTTCCTCAGGGCGCAACCCGGCTGCGACACGCCCGCAGAGGCGCCTCTCCTCACGTCCACCTTGGGAGATGACCTCCGCTTCAATGACGGCCCTCGTCTGATCAGTGATGGGGATCGGCGTCCCCCCGTCCCTGGCGACCCCGAGGACACCACCCAGCAGAGCCTCTTCGGTCTGCGCCTCCTTATCTTCCAAGGATTCCTGATGGTCGAGCCCCAGCGCAGCAAGGACCGCAGCCCAAAGGGTCGAGACCGCATAGGCCTCCAGCTCCTGCTGGTCCTCTCTCTGAAGATTGCGGCGAGCCCAGTGAAGAAGGGCAAGGCGGGCATCAGGCGGCAGGTCTTGGCGGAACCGCCTGGTCACTTTTCCATGTGTGATCTGCCACCGGAGCGCGCCATGAGGCAAGGGATCAATGTCATGGAGCAATTGGGCGAAATGGACGTCTTTCGCGTCCACCTTCCGCCCGCCCACCTCCACGGCGGGGCGGCCGGCAAGGTGGGGAACCTGGGCATCCAACGCCCGCATAAGATCGTGTCTGGTGATCCTGCCGCTGGCATAGATCCGGCGAAATGCCTCATTGGAAAGGTACCCCCGCCCGCCCAACAGACGATGGGCTTCGCGAACAGCGGCGTCAAACGGGAGATGTTCAAGGTACTGTAGGGGATTCTGGGCGACGAAGGCATGCATCGGCCCTTTGGGAGATAAGATTCTGGCCGCATGAGCGACGTACGACCGTAGGCGGTGCCACTCGCCTTCAGCATCCTCCCTTTCGTCGCGGGGACGAAGGAGGTCAAGCCACCGGAAGCGTTGCCGCTCCCCTTCGACCACCTCCCTTCCCGATCGGCCCTCTTGATCCGTGGCCATTTCTGAAAGGGAGTGGTCAGGCTTCTCGCGATCCCTAAGCATAAGGCTTACACCCCCGGTTATGGCAAACAACCTGTTGCCGGTTTCTTGGGTCGCACGGCCCGTGGCGGCTCGCCGCACCTACAGGAACCCACCGGCGCCCGGACAAAAAGATCTGGTTGTCGCAGCAGTACCCCAGTGCGGAAAGGACTTTTCTTCCCTACATCAAATTCGCGTCTTCCATCTGTTCGGGAAGCTCCTCTTGCTGGACATCGGAGACCCACAGGGTTCCCGGGAAATCTGTCAGGAGGGGCGTCACACCCTCGATGATCCGAGCGACCACCGGCGCGCTAGCCACGACCAGCACCAGTTTGCTCCGTTCGATTTCACCGATACCGACGTCTTGCCGCACCCCATGACGGCGTCCCATCGACCGGACGACGGGGATCACCGTGTATCCCGAGGCCCCGGCGGCCACCACGATTTTCAACACCTGATCCAGTTCGAGCTTCTCAATGACAATCTCAAGCTTCTGCTTAGGGGTCAAACTAGCCACGACGTACTCCTCCGTCACCTGCTAACGACCACGCTAGCTATCCAGTAGTAAAAGGGGATCCCCACGGAGATATTCAGCGGAAACGTCACAGCTAACGCCAGGGTAATGCCGTAAGCGACGTTCGCCCTGGGCAGGGCCAAGTGGAGCGCGGCCGGGACCGCGATGTAGGACGCGCTGGCCCCCATGATCATCACCATCATCGTGCCGCCAGGGCTGAGGCCCAATAGGAAGCCGGTAAGCAGGCCCAGAGCCCCACCGATGAGCGGCCACGCCAGGCCGAAGGCGATCAGGTTCCAGGGCACCCGACGGAACGCAAGAACGCGCCCGGCGGCCAGTAGGCCCATGTCCAGAAGGAAGAGCGTGAGAACTCCCTGGAACGGTGCGATCAGGAACGGCCGCACCGTCTCCATCCCACTGGTCCCCGTCGTCGCGCCAATGATCAGGCTCCCGGTGAGGACAACGATACTGCCGTTGAAGAGCGCTTCCTCGATAACCTTCCTCGAGAGCCAGCCCCCCTCCTTTGGCCCCTGCTCATCCCTTCCCCGCCGGGCCAAGAGGACGGCCACGAAGATCGCTGGGGACTCCATCAGCGCCATAAGGGCCACGGTAAACCCCTCGTACGACGCCCCTACGCGTTCAAGGAACACCACGCCTGTGATGAAGGTCACGGCGCTGACGGAACCGTAGTGAGCCGCAATGGTCGCGGCGTTGAGGGCTGTTAGTCCGAGAACTATTCGGAGGATAGCGAAGGCCAAGACTGTGAGTAGCCCGCCGAGCACCACCACTGCGACGCACGACACCAACACTTGGACAGTCCAGCCGCTCTTCGCCAACTCTGCGCCGCCCTTGAAGCCGATAGCCATCAGCAGGTAGATGGACAGTGTCCGGGCGATCTCCCTCGGGATCTCCAGATCTGACCGGACCAATTGCGCCACAAAACCTAAGAGAAAGAACAGGATGGGTGGCGCTACAAGATTATCCCGGATGAGCGGCAGCATCTCGGTCACGTGTTACACCCCGCGCGCGGTAAGGCCCTTCTGATCGCAAGCCAGGTTGCTGAGGTGATCCCGTTTCAGCTTAACGATCTCGGCACCTTCTCGATTCTGAGCCAATTGGTGCTCGGCGGGGTTGGGCACGTCTATCAGCCGGACTACAAGCCCATTGTTAAGGATAAAAACCCCCCGCATCCGCTGAGCCCCGACCTACGAAGTCCCTTCCGAACTTCATAATAGCGTTCCGGATCTCGGTTAATTTGGCCTGTCGTCCGAGTCATGACGCCAGCCCCGGTCGTCCAATGGGATTCGGGATGCCTCTCGGATAAGGTTCCGCCTGGAGTAGTTTCCGGCAGCGGGTCGCGATCGCCCTAAACCCTAACTTTCCGTAAATCTTTGGCAATCCAGATGGCGGACACTAGAGGGGCGCAATTGGTATAAACCATGTACATATCGAGCCCAGCCAGTGAAGTCAAGCGAAAAAACAAGATCCGGTAGTGGAGGGACAAAAGAGCGAACGTTAGCCAGGGCGACAAGGGATCAAACTATCGAAAGATCATATAGAAGCCTGCGATCAGAAGAATGCCCAAGACCATGGCCATAAAGTAGTTCTGGATCAACCCGGTCTGGACTCGCCGCA
>Ga0209002_10003423_pt1 | contig 12619 bp, 8 predicted proteins | sample Rifsed16ft2_FD_184010 | JGI IMG/M metagenome (GOLD analysis project Ga0209002, IMG submission 184010) | Soil microbial communities from Rifle, Colorado, USA - sediment 16ft 2 (version 2) | ecosystem: Environmental > Terrestrial > Deep subsurface > Rock core/Sediment | place: Rifle, Colorado...
CCTTCTTCTTAGCTGCCGGAAAGAGAACGTTATTCAATATCAACCGGTAACCCGGCGAATTCTTATACAGCCTCAAATCGGTGGGGGGGTCCCCTACCGCATGCTGGTAATCCTCCGGGTCATGCCCTCCTAAAAAGGTAAAAGTGCCTCGGCCATAATTGCCGTGCAGATACTTAACTTCATTGTAGCCATTAGTCTCCCCCATAATGGTGACATATTTTTTCACCTGCGATTTCTTAAATCCAGTAGTCTGCCCCATGAAGCCTTTAATCACTGTGGCATGATTTTGGACCAACATAGTCGGGACCGGGTCTAGTTTGGCTGAGAATTCGAACAGGGTGAAATAGTCATTGCCAGGCCCCAGGCCGGACATAACTTTTTCTGGGGTAGTATCAATGCTTGAGTGTCGGTATTCTAAGGCATCTACTGAGACAGCAAAATCTGTGAAGGCTAAAGCTAAAGAATAATCTAACTTCTGCTGACAGTCCGGATCGACTGGATCACCATCCAGCTCGAAAGGGACTATGTCTACCTTTTCTGCTGCCAGGGCAATATCAAAAGTCTCCGGAGCAGAGCAAACCGCAAACAGAAACCCCCCCTGTCCGATGTAATTCTTGAAAATCCGAGCCACATTGTTCTTCATTTCTGAAACTTTTGTGAATCCCAATGTAGCCGCCAAAGCCTCATTCATAGCCACCTCCTCCTGGTACCAGGGGGCATTTCTGAAGGAGGAGTAAAATTTCCCATACTGGCCGGTGAAGTCCTCGTGGTGTAAATGCAGCCAGTCGAATTTGTAGATTTCTCCCTTTAAGACCTCCTCATCCCAGACCGTCTCATAAGGAATTTCCGCATATTCTAAAGCTAGTCTGACTGCATCATCCCAGGGCTCTTTATTAGGAGGAACATACACTCCCACTTTTGGTACCTTTTCCAGCAGCACCACTTCCATATTGTTTTCTTCTATCTCTTGATAAATTGCCCCGGCCTGGCTCAAATCTATTACGGTGTAACTGACCCCCTCCAGATTACAGCGGTCTTCCACTGCCTGACTGTGATTAGTTAAAAAAGAGCCTCCCCGGTAATTCAAGAGCCACTCCACCTTCTGACCCTGCTCTAAGGTCCAGTAAGCCACCCCGTAGGCGCGCAGGTGGTCAGACTGCTTATCGTCCATGTAGATTAAGATCTTCTGGGCTAAGCTCGCCTCCGGGCAGAGAACAAATATTAAAAAAACCGTCAGGATCTGGACTGAGATTAGGTTTTTAACTAACCACGACTTCATTTGTTCTTCTTCTTTTTACTCTCGGCATTCGAGCTTTGTTCTTTGAGCTTTTGCCAGTCTTCTACTCTTTTCTTAATCTCATTCTCAAACCCCTGCTGGCCCGGTATGTAGTATCTACGCTCTTTCAGCTTTTCTGGTAAGTAAGTTTCCGCCACAAAATGCCCTTCAAACTGGTGCGGATACTTATATCCCTTGGCATAGCCCAATTTTTCCATCAAAGGAGTGGGCGCATTTCTTAAATGCAGAGGCACCGGTAGATTCAGGGTCTCCTTGATATCCTGCTTGACTTTGTTCAGGGCTTGATATACTGCGTTGCTCTTAGGGGCAGTGGCCAAATAGACCGCGGCCTGGGATAAAGCAAATTCCCCTTCTGGCAAGCCGATGAACTCCACTGCCTCTTTGGCCGCCACCGCTACCAGGAGGGCCTGGGGATCGGCATTGCCAATATCCTCTGAAGCAAGTATCACCATCCTGCGGGCGATGTAAATCGGGTCTTCACCGGCTTCTAACATCCGGAACATCCAATACAAGGCCGCATCCGGGTCAGAGCCGCGCAGAGATTTTATGAAAGCGGAAATGACATTATAATGCTCTTCCCCGGATTTGTCGTACAGCAGGGCTTTTTTCAGCATCACCTCTTCTATGTGCTTTAGGTCTAGGTTGACCTGACCGGTTTTATCAGGTGCCCTGGTCAGTACCGCCACCTCCAGGGTATTGAGAGCAATTCTGGCATCGCCGTTGCACATTTGACAGATATAATCCAGAGTCTTTTCCTCAACTATTGCTCTATAGTTGCCCAGACCTCTTTCTTTATCTTGCAAGGTTTTCTGTACGATTATCTTCACCTCTTCTGGCTTCAGCTGCTGTAAAACATATACCTTGCAGCGGGACAAGAGCGGTGAGATTACTTCGAAAGAAGGATTCTCAGTAGTCGCTCCAATCAGAGTTATGATTCCATTCTCGACCTGGGGCAGAAAGGCATCCTGCTGGGCTTTGTTAAAGCGGTGAATTTCATCGACAAATAGAATGGTCTTGTGGTGATAAAACTCTTTGTCTTTTTTGGCCTTTTCAATGACCGCCTTGACCTCCTTGACTCCGGAGGTAACAGCCGAGAAAAAGACAAAGTTGGCCTGGGAAGACTCGGCTACCAGGTGGGCTAAAGTAGTCTTACCGCTTCCTGGTGGGCCCCACAGAATCATAGAGGGAGCATTGTCTCCCAGGATTGCCTTCCTGAGAACCGAACCCTGGCCTACCAGATGAGTTTGCCCCACAAAGTCATCTAAACTATCCGGTCGCATCCGGTCGGCTAAGGGAGCGGCTTGGTTCGTTGTTTTAGTTCTCTTTTTCTCGAAGAGGTCCATAGATTTCGGCTTGAGTTATCTCATTTAACATAGCTTGATTATAAGGCCAGGGCAAGACAAAAGGGGAACTTTACAGACCTTGACAGGTCTCCTAATAATAAGTAGAGTTACCACTTGGAGGAGCAAATGGCCGGTCAGGAATACTTCTCAGCGGAACGTTACCCAACCGAGCTATCGAATAAAATCCTGCACAAAGAGGTCATTGTACCAGCCACTTTAGGCCAGGTGTGGCAAGCCTGGACCACCACCCTAGGGGTGAAGAGTTTCTTTTCTTCAGCTGCCAAAGTGGAACTCAGACCAGGGGGCCCGTATGAGATTTATTTTCTCCTGAATAAACCGTACGGTTTGCAGGGCTCAGAGGAGTGCCGGATTTTAAGCTTCTTACCCCGGAAGATGCTCTCCTTTGAGTGGAACGCGCCACCTCATTTTGGGGAACTGAGAAAGAAGCACACTCAGGTCATCCTCCACTTTGACCAGATTAGACCGGAGCTGGTAAGAGTCACCTTTGACCAGTTAGGGTGGGGGAAAGGGGAAGATTGGGATAAGCTCTACCAATACTTTGATAAAGCCTGGGAGTATGTGCTGAATAATTTGAAGAAGAGATTTCAGAGCGGGCCGATAGATTGGTCAAAAAAGTAGATACCTATCCAAGAAGTGCGGAGAAGAAAAAAAGGGCGGGAAGTTATCCCGCCCCTTCGGTTTCAAAAGCCGTCTCTGATTCAGTTACTTCAACAGCACCATCTTCTTAGTCGTCTGGAAGTCTTCCGTCTTTATCCGGTAGAAGTAAACACCTGATGCAACCTCATCTCCACTCTCATTCTTCCCATTCCAGGTAATCTGTTTATGCCCGGCCGTCAAATCCTCATTCACTAAGCTCTTAACCTTGCGGCCCAAAATATCATATATATCCAGCTTGACGTAAGACTGTTTCGGCACCGCAAATCGAATCTGAGTAATAGCGTTAAAGGGATTGGGGAAGTTCTGGTTCAACTCGAAGCTCTTGGGGAGCTTGGTGGTCTGAGATATGATTTCCCTCACACTGGTGGCCGTGGCGTTAATCAGATTAGCCAGGCTGTCAGTCGTAATCAGAGTGGTATCATAACCAAACAGAGCAAACTCTTCTACTCGAGTGGCACCAGAATCTAGGTCTGCCAAGGAAAGAGTCAGTAGCATAGAGTGGTCATCTGGCCCTCCCGCTCCGGTGGAGCTGAAACTGGCTCTGGTCATAATGGCCCAGATCGAGTCTGCTATGTCAGCCGGAGAATAGACGTAGACGTTATTGTCCAAAAGCTCGTAGCCGTAGACCGGCGAGGTGTAGGGAATGCCCATCACTCCAAACCTTAAAGCTGGATTGGCGTCGTCGTACTGATAGAAGACCTTGTAGGCAGTGTCCATCCCCCCTAAGTTGGTACCGTACGTATTGACGTCTATATCCCAATCAAAGTACAGACCCACTCCCAGACTTGGAATCAAAGAATCAGAAATGTTGGTTATCACCAGTCGGTAAAGCACAAACCCAGCCCTTTCCGGGTCATTGAAGGTCCTGGTATACTGCTCGACTTTCACTCCCAGGCCCGCCTTGTCAACGTACCTGGTGTAGCTCAAGGTACTGTCCGTCAGGGTGTCAACCCGGATGGAGCTGTCAGGAAGGACCCCCAGTGTGTCGTGGTCAAAGACATCCATGACCAAGGTGCTGTCGCTGTTGGCCAGAATTATGGTTCCGTCATAGAGTTCATTTACGCTGTTGTAAACGAAGTTCTGAGTGCCAGTAGCGTTGGCCAAGGCAGAGTAATTGGTAACCAGCTTTTCAACTAGCGGGGTAGTGATTACAACCTCTTCCGGAATAAATCCCACTATTAGATGGACCGGGTAAACCAGACCGTGATTGGAACTGTCGAAATCCGGATCCGGGTCGCTGGGAGTCACGCCGTCTAGGTGAATCTCGGCAAAGTATTCACCCAGACCTAAGCTGGCTGAACTAGCCGTCGCCTCGATTATGGCATCACTCCCCGGAGCTATCGGTCCGCCACCGGTCAGGTCATTTATAGTCAGCCAGGCCGGCGGAATAGAAGCGGACACAGCCCAGCCGAAATCCTTCTTAGTAAGATAGGAGCTATTCTCCAACAGAGCATCTGATTCATCGGATGGTACCATCTCGTACAGGTCAGCCATGTTCTTTTCGAAGAATTTCCCCTTCTTGGTGATGCTCAATTCGTCGGTCAGAGCTAAAGCCAATCTCTCCCGAGCTGGCTTAGCCTTGAGGTATTCGACCGTGACGTTAGAGACACCCTTGCCAGCCGCTACCAAAACCGAATCAGTTGAAGCACCGGTGTAAGAGCCGGCCGCATCGCCAACGTTGGTGAATAGGGCGCTATCGGTCATAGTGCCGTTAAAGGGAAACGGTATATTGAATAAAAGTTCAGGACAGGGGTCGCCCACTGAAACCACCGGCTCTAATTCGAATCTGGCGCGCGGGCCAGAGTGCTTCAGGCCGTGGATGTAGCCGGCTCCCTCCATGGTGACCAACACGATTCCGGAGTCATTATCGGAAGCGTTGGCAATAGCCACGCCGCTGCGGTTAAAACTACCGGTTGCATCGCTGTAGCCGTAGGGCTTGTTCCAGTAAATGGCGCCAGAGGCGGCATCAAACACGTACATCTCGTTTGGTCCGGGGGGAAGACCCAAAAGTTGATTCCCCTGGGTGTTCACCACTCCGACCCCACTTCCAGAAATAGAAGTAGGTCCAGGAGCAGGCGCGCAGGTACCAAACAGAGAGTATAAAGAAGCCGGGTTGTTGTTAGCCGCCCGCATTGCCGCCAGTGACCATCCTATTACTAGGTTGAAATCTTCAGATACAGCCCAATAGATAGTGTCGCCGCTGATCGGGTCAGGATAAATGGCACCTCCACCCCGCTGGTTGCCGTTGTCATAAGGGGTGCGGCTGATCTGAGCGCAGAGGCGGTCCAATAAATATACTCTTCTGGCAAAATTAGTAGTCGCCAGATCGTTGAAGCCAACCACCAGCACGTCGCCGCCAGGAAGGACTGTGGCGTTAGCCACAAAGCCGCTACCGGCCCGTACGAAGTTACCAAGTACTGCACCAGTCCTGGTGCTGACTGCGCGTACATGCCCCTCATAGGTGCCGAAATCCACTGTAGTAAAGTAGGCAATGCTGTCATCCTCGGAGAGGGCTGGGCCATTTAGGTTCTGGAAGGTGGTGGAGGCAGTGTCTAAATTAACAGACCAGACTATGGCCCCAGTGAGCGCATTGAAGCACCAGGCACTCCCAAATCTGCTACTCCCCACCAGCACTAAGTCTGGATTACCGTCTTTGGGAGTAGTGGAATCTGCCAGGACTGGCTGAGAACCAGCTATGTTATGGCCCAAAGTCGTAGCAGTGGTCCACTTGACGATCCCATCACTGCGGTAGCAGGAGACGCTGTTGTTGCCATTTCCCACATAGATTAAGGTGGCAGAGTCTCCAAACCCAGTAGTATCCACCACCTCCACGGCCGGAGTTGACCCGGAAGCACCAGGTAGTAAGGCACTCCAGTAGAAAGCACCGGTATTAATGTCTAAAGCGGCTAACTTTCTGGTAGCGATTACGCCACCACCAAAGACCGCGTAGACTGTGTCTTGCCATATCACCGGGTGGCTGGCAGTAGCGCGCGAACCCGCTTCAAGGCGTACAGACCAAGCCAGGGTCAAGTCCTGCTGGTTCAGGGAATCAGTGGTAAAGCCAGTTCTCTGGTAGTTCCCCTGGTATGTCGGCCAGTCGCCTGCCAGAGACAGATTGATTGTAGCAAACATGGCTACAACCGCAAAAAACAGCCATATGAATTTACGTTTCATCTCCAAACCTCCAAAATAGTTTGAATTCGATTGCTCCGAGAGCTATTCGGAGACTGTTAGTTAATCCTTCCCCATCTCCGGTATTAATGTCCAGAGCCTGAACCTGGTTTGCAGTTTGTCCAAATGAGGTAAAAGTAGCAAAAACCCGGCCGTTAAGCCCGACCGGGTCAGACCACAATGCAAACTGGGTGGGGTGAATATAGGTCCACACCTTGGTCAGTCTGGCCTGGTCTATGGAGCTGGCCGGGTTGTAACCAGTTCTCTGGAAATCATGCTGGGCGGTATTCCAGGCCGCCTGGAGTGGTGTGGTAAGAACTGCGAATAAAACAAAAGCTAAAAAACTGTACCAAACTTTCCTCATTTCCCCCTCCTCTATTTTTAGGAAAATGGTTTAAGGTTGATTTGTTAAGGATAAGCTAGTTTTGGCAGTATCACCTCCTTGTGACCAAAAGGTTTCGGGTTTAATCAGCAATTTTTCCTCAACTCTGTCAAGCGAAATCCTATCAAACTAACTTAGCTATTAAATCATCGGCTATCAAAAAACCTTCTTTAGTTAAGGCCAGGCGATTTTGTCTGCGAAAGAGATAACCTTTCTCGATTAGCCGGTCGATTAGATTTTTCCTTTTGTTGTAGAAATGTTCTCCGTACTTTTGCCTGAAACCATTTAAGTCCAAGCCCCGGGTTTGGCGCAGGGCGTAGTACAGCTCTTCAGATTGTTCTTGTTCTGGGTTTATTTTTTGGCGCTGGATGACCGCGCTGCCATATTTTTTGATCAGCCTTAGGTACTCACCCAGGCCGAAAGTATTCTTACTGCGGATATTCTTCCAAAAAGAGGAGGAACCCAGACCAAAACCGGCAAAATGTTTCCTGTTCCAATAGATTGAATTCTGCTTGGATTTGAATCCGGGACGGCAGAAATGGCAGATTTCGTACTGTTTATATCTGTTCTGAGAAAGAAAATCCAGGGAATGGTAGTAGATCTTTTGTTTGAGTCTTTGATTGGTTTTCTTAGAATCGAAGCTGTATAGCGAAAGATGGGGCGGTCTTAAAAGCAGCATTCTTTCCAATTCCTTTTGCCAGGCAGAAAGCGTCTGTCCGGGCTGGCCAAAATAAAGGTCAAAATTGAAATTCACCAGACCAAGTCTGCCCAGATCGGAAACTATCTGTTTTAACTTCGGGTAAGAATAGTGGCTGAGGCTCAGGCGATTGACGCCAATTTGCTTGAAAGTCAGAAGACTTTGAGAGCTCAGATTGGCCGGATTACATTCTAAGGTGAATTCGCAATCTGGGCGGAAATGAAATTTACTCCTAAGGGCTGAAAGTAAATTTTCCAGATAATCAAGAGAGACCAAAGACCAGTCGCCAGCTCCCCAGAGCATAGACCAAACTCGGCCGGAAAATGTGGTTCTTTGGATCTCCTGGAGTAAGGACTTTAGGTAAGACCGGACACTTTCTTGTGGGTAAGGATATTTTCCCCAGGTTAGATTTCTAAGCGGGTTTCTGGAAAAAGGGAAACTTAAGTATATCCCTATACTCAAATTCTTGCTCTAATTCAGAATCGAGCCGATTCGTTCCCAGCGAATGTTGGAGGGCCAGCTGGTGAGATAATAGACTAAGAACTGAAAGAAGGGAATGACGTAGGGGGATTCCCATTTAGGAGCTCCTGGATCCGGTCGCCAGGACCAATACACAAACAAAGCCTTGCCTAAAAGATGCTCTTTTTCCACAAAGCCCCACACCCGGCTATCCTGGCTATTGTCCCGGTTGTCGCCTAATACGAAATACTGATCCGGCGGGACTTGGATAGGCCCAAAATTATCCCGATTAGATAAAGCCACCGGATAGGTCCGCTTATCTGAGTGCTTGATTGTCAAAGGGTCTACCAGAAGTCGCTCGTTGACATAAACCTGTTTATCCACAATCTGGACGGTTTGGCCGGGAGTTGCTATCACTCTTTTTATGTAAGTTTTAGAAGGGTTCAAAGGGTATTTGAAAACTGCAACCTCCCCGCTATTTGGCTCTTCTCCCAGCTGGTAGGCCAGTTTATACACCATGACAAAGTCTCCGGCATACAGGGCATCTTCCATGGAGCCAGAGGGAATTCTGAAAGCCTGAATCACATAGGTGCGCAAAAGGAAAGCTATTAAAAGGGCCAGAATGGCCACTTCAAGATAGACTTTTAGCTTGTTGGGGATTCTACTTTGTCTCTTAGAATAAGCCATCGCTGTTCAAGATTTACCCAGTTAGATTTATCGGCTGGGAGTCGAAAAAGTTGAGAAGCTTTACCTTTCCAGCTTCAAAATAGCCAGAAAGGCCTCCTGGGGAATCTCTACTGCCCCGATCTGCTTCATCCTCTTTTTACCCTCCTTTTGCTTTTCCCACAGCTTCCTTTTGCGGGTAATATCTCCCCCATAGCATTTGGCCGTAACATTTTTGCGCAGGGCGGCAACGTTTTCCCGAGCTATGACCCGATTGCCTACCGCGGCCTGGATGGCCACCTGGAAGAGCTGTCTGGGGATCAACTCCCGCAGCTTGCTGCACAGATTTTTTCCCCACTGGTAAGCCTTTTGGCGGTGAACAATGGTAGAGAGAGCATCCACCGGGTCGCCATTTATGAGTACATCCAGTTTGACTAAGTCAGATTCGCGGTAGTCCAGGAAATCATAATCTAAAGAGGCATACCCCTTGCTGGTGGATTTGAGTTTGTCGTAGAAATCAAAGATTATCTCGGATAGGGGGAGCTCGTATTTTAGGCTGGCTCTGGACCTGTCTACGTACTCGGTGGTTCTGTAAACTCCTCTCCGCTCCTGGCAGAGTTTCATAATACTGCCTATGAAATCAGAGGGAGTGATCAGATTGGCTAATACGAAGGGCTCCTCGATTCTCTGGATTCGGTCCGGGGAGGGCAATAAAGCCGGATTTTCTACCCAGAGAGCTTTTTTCCCCTCGGTCTGGATTACTTTGTACTCGACGTTGGGAACCGTAGCTATCAGGCTCAACCCATATTCCCGGTGTAATCTCTCCTGGACAATCTCCATATGCAGAAGCCCTAAAAAACCGCAGCGGAAACCAAACCCTAAGGCATTGGAACTCTCTGGCTCGAATACTAAAGAGGAGTCGTTTAGCTTCAGTTTCTCCATCGCTTCCCGCAGTTCTTGATAATTGTCCGCATTGGTGGGATATAAGCCGGAGAAGACCATGGGTTTGATGTTCTTAAAGCCGGGCAAAGCTTGAGGGGCTGGGTCAGTTGCGCTGGCGATGGTATCCCCAACTTTGGTATCGGAGACATTTTTCAAATTGGCCATCAGGTAGCCGACTTCGCCGGTAGAGAGCCTCTCGGCCGGCACCAGTTTGAGTCTCAGGTAGCCCACTTCGTCAGTTTCAAACTCTTTGCCAGAGGAAAAGAATTTTATCCGGTCCCCCTTAGAGAGTTTCCCCTGTTTGATTCGGACCAGGGCCACCGCACCTCGATATTGATCAAAATAAGAATCGAAAATCATGGCCAGCAAGGAAGCATTCTTTTCTCCGGCCGGGGGAGGTATTCGATCAACTATGGTTTCCAAGATCTGATCTATCCCCAGACCTTCTTTGGCAGAGGCCAAGAGAATCTGTTGCTCTTCTGCTCCTAAGATCTCTTGCAACTGCCTTTTGGTCTGCTCTATCTGAGCCCCGGGTAAATCAATCTTGTTTATGACTGGAATAATGGTAAGATTATTTTCCAGGGCTAAGTACAGATTCGAAATGGTCTGGGCTTCTACCCCCTGGGAAGCATCCACCAAGAGTAAAGCCCCTTCACAGGCAGCCAGACTCCGGCTGACCTCGTAGGTAAAGTCAACATGTCCGGGGGTATCGATTAGATTCAAAATATATTCCTGCCCATCTTTAGCGGTGTAATTCATTCTGACCGCATGAGCTTTAATCGTGATTCCCCTCTCTCTTTCCAGGTCCATATTGTCTAAGACCTGATCCAACATATGCCTTTGGGGAATGGTATTAGTCTTTTCCAACAGGCGGTCAGCCAAGGTGGACTTGCCGTGGTCGATATGGGCGATGATGCAGAAGTTGCGGATCTGGGAGAGCTGCATTGTTTTATGATAGTATATACGGGGGGTTTGTCAAGAAAAGCTGGTGGCGGGAGTCTGAAGATCTCTGCGTAAGCTTATTTGAGAGGTAAAAGGTATTCTATCATCAATAGTTAGGTTATCTTTTCAGTTAAGACACAAAGCTATCCATCTGCACTAGCGATTTTGGCAAAGGAGTCAAATATCCAAATTCTGCGAGGCAGTTCTTGGAGGAGTCTTTCCATTGGCCTAGAGCTTTACTTGCCAAATCAGTTTTACTCAGGATCACGATGCACCGCCAAAGATCCGGTCAGGTTGACAGGCGCCGGTTGGTTCATATATTGGCTTTGACTTTTGTGGCAAGAAGCGCTGGGAAATACTATCTTTCGCCTTCGGCCACATCAGGTTTGTGAAAGTTATACTTGCGCCTTTAGCTCAGTTGGTAGAGCAGCTGACTCTTAATCAGCGGGCCCCAGGTTCGAGTCCTGGAAGGCGCAGTTTTTGTTCAGATTTTCCCCAGGCCGCTGTGACAGGAGTTGTCGCAGCTTGGCCGACTCCCAAAATACTGTGCCCGACAGACTAGCTACCGAAAAAGCAATTCTAATCCGATATATCAGTAAGTAAAAGGGCAGATCAATGGAAAGAAGCATTTACTTTGTAAAGAAACATTTTGAAAAAATTCTGGCTTTACTTCTGGGTTCAATTATCATCCTGGTCAACTTTGTAGTGGTTCAAAAGGGAACTTTCCTAAACCTCTTTTACCTTCCCATCCTTTTGGCCGGTTATCTGTTGGGCAAGAAGCAAGCAGTCCTGTCAGCCTTTGCGGTAGTGGGTCTGGTGACTTTTGCCACTATTCAGAATCCGCAAGCCTACTTCTCCCAGGAGAATCAATGGCTCTTCTTATCTGAGATCACAAGCTGGAGCGGCCTTCTAATCTTGGCGGCCTATTTGACGGGAATGCTCTCGGAACAGCGGGAACACAAGATCAAAGAGCTTACCACCGCTTACATTGGCATCGTGGAAATTTTGACTAAATACTTTTTAGAGTCTTCTGACCGCTACACCAAAGGGCACTCTATCCGGGTAGCCGATTACGCTACTCAGGTGGCCATTAGGTTAGGGCTGGCCGATTCTCAAGTAGAAAATGTGCGGGTGGCCGCGCTCCTGCACGACATCGGCAAGGTCAGGATTGGCAGTGACTTAATCCAGAAAGCTACCACAGTCGCCATCGAAGAGAAAGAAGTGGCTTACTCTAAAACCGTGGAGGGTTCCCGCTTTCTAAACGCTTTAGGCGGCGTTCTAAATAAGGCTATGCCTTTGGTCACCAAGTATCACAGCCTTATCTTGGGTGAAGGTAAATTAAAGCCCAAGGATTACGAAACCCTTCCCCTGGAGGTCAAAATCATTTCGGTCTGCGACACATTTGACGCCCTTATGATGGGAAACGAATACAAAATGGGACTAGAGCCAGAGGAAGCCTTAAAGGAGCTGTCCCAACGCAGGGAGCCGTGGTCAGACCAGAGAATCAATCAGGCCTTAAGAGAGGTGGTTCACACCAAGCTCTACCGGGGCAGACAGGGTATTTTACTTTCCCGGCAGCAACAGGAGGCTGCTTTGGAGATGGAAGAAACATCTTTGCCTGACCAAGTCGGTCCGGGAGAACAACCAGCTAGTTAGGTTTGCTGCTCGATCATTCTTAGAACGCAAAAGCAATATGGACACTTTCAAACGTTAAACAATCCAGCCACATTTTTTAACAGCTGCTCTCTTTAGGATTCTGCAGCGTTTCTCACAATCAAGACCGGAATCCCAATTTTGTGCCTGACCTCATCGAGGGTGAGGTCATTCTTATTTTGAGTTTGGGTTTATAACCCCCTATTTGAACATATGTTCAGAGAATTGTTTCACGTGCAACAATTTCAAAACTAACCCCTCCCCAGCGCTCCCCTCTTAAGGGAGGGAACTAGTCACCCTCTCCTAAGAGGAGAGGGCTGGGGTGAGGTTCAACAACAGATTCTTCGGGCTGGCGCCCTCAGAATGACAGACTAGTACGTTTATGTCATTCT
>Ga0209002_10003424_pt1 | contig 12618 bp, 10 predicted proteins | sample Rifsed16ft2_FD_184010 | JGI IMG/M metagenome (GOLD analysis project Ga0209002, IMG submission 184010) | Soil microbial communities from Rifle, Colorado, USA - sediment 16ft 2 (version 2) | ecosystem: Environmental > Terrestrial > Deep subsurface > Rock core/Sediment | place: Rifle, Colorado...
GATTTTGTTGCCCCGTTGTCTTGGCCCTCTACATAGACCACCGTGAAGCCCGGGAACTTGGTCACGGTCCCAGTTGCGCGAAAGAGATACTCTCTCGCTGCGATGTCTACCCGGGTCACGTCCAGGATGGCCGGGTTCATCTGGCTGGCCAAAAACCGATTCCAGATCAGCTTATAGAGCTGATAGTGATCCCGGTGCAAAAACGATTTGAGTGCTTCCGGATCCCGATGAACGGAGGTGGGCCTGATCGCCTCGTGGGCATCCTGAGAGCCCTTTCTGTTTTTATAGATGTTGGGATGCTCGGGTAAATAGTCCTGGCCGTATTGGCTCTGGATAAATTCTCTGGCCTCCTGTTGGGCCTCCGGTGCTAGCCGGGTGGAGTCTGTGCGTAGGTAGGTGATGAGACCCACCGGCCCTTCTTCTCCTATTTCCACCCCCTCATAGAGCTGTTGGGCAAGCATCATGGTCCTTTTGGGGCTGAACCTGAGCTTTCTGGCCGCTTCCTGCTGGAGCTGACTGGTCGTAAAGGGGGGAGCCGGATTTCGTTTCTTTTCCTTGCGCTCGATCTGCTGTACAACATAGGTTAATCCTTGCAGGCCCTCCACCCGCTGGTGGGCCTGGGCCTCCGTTGAGATCTTGAGTGGCTGGCCCGCGATTGAATGCAATCGGGCCTCGAATGGCGGGGGAACTGCCCTTGAGAGTTGTGCGGTGATAGACCAGTATTCCTCCGGGACAAAGGCCTTGATCTCTTCTTCCCTCTCACAGATGAGCCGCACCGCGACGGATTGTACACGGCCGGCACTTAAGCCCATCCTCACCTTTTCCCAAAGTATGGGGCTGATCTTGTAGCCCACAATTCGATCCAGGATCCGCCGGGCCTGTTGGGCATTGACCTTCTTCTGGTCGATCTTTCCGGGCTGGGCCAGGGCTTTTTTTACCCCCTTCTCGGTGATTTCATGAAAAAGCACCCGATAGATCTTGTCCTGTTTCCCATTTAATTCCTCGGCAATATGCCAGGCAATGGCTTCCCCCTCCCGGTCGGGATCGGGGCCCAGGTAGACCTTGTCAGCTGCCTTGGCCGCCTTCTTGATCTCATCCAGGATCTTCTTCTTTCCGCGGATGATAACGTATCGGGGTTCAAAATTCTTATCAAGGTCCACCCCGAACTTGCTCTTCGGCAAATCCTTGATATGGCCGACTGAGGCCATCACGTTAAAATTTTTCCCCAAATACTTCTTGAGGGTCTTGGCCTTTGAGGGGGACTCGACAATGATGAGAGACTTGGACATATTCAAAAACTCCTTACGGTTCTTAAGGTATCAGTTCCGAACATAGAGATGGCCGCTCAAATGTTTAACAGTTCCCTTGAGCTCAAGTTGCAGTAAAACTCCGCTGACCTGGGCAGAAGGAAGACGGCTCTGGGTAATAAGTTCGTCGATGTGTCTGGGCTCATCGGAGAGCATTTCATAAAGGGCCGCCTCGATCGGCTCCAGATCGACCTGTTGCCTCTCGCGGACCACTCGTCCGCCACCCTCCATCTGGGGGTTAAGTTCCTCCAAGATGTCCTGGATATCCTCCACCAATTTGGCCCCGGCCTTGATCAGCCGATTAGTGCCCAGGCTGTTAGTCGCACCAAGATTGCCGGGAATGGCGAATACCTCCCGGCCCTGTTCCAGCGCACACTGGGCTGTGATGAGGGACCCGCTCCGCTCGGCGGCCTCCACCACGAGGGTTCCTAGGGAAAGTCCGCTGATGATGCGGTTGCGGTGTGGGAAGTGGGCTGGCAACGGGGCAGTCCCCAGCGGGAATTCAGAAATCACCGCACCGCGCTGAGCAATCTTCTCACGCAGTTCTGCATTTTCAGGGGGATACAGATTATCCAGGCCACACCCCAAAACCGCGATGGTCCTGCCCTCAGCAGCCAGGGCCCCCAAATGGGCAGCACTGTCAACCCCTCTGGCCAGGCCACTCACGATCGTAAATCCGTGGGCGGAGAGTTCACTGGCTATCCGCTCGGCGGTCCGTATCCCATAAGGGCTGGCCTTACGGGAACCCACGATGGCCACCGCCTGGTTGTCGGAAGGCAGAAGCTCGCCTCTGATATAAAGAATCGGGGGCGGGTCATTAATGGCCGAAAGCGATTTCGGATAGCCCGGATCCTTCAAGGTGATCACCGTGATACCCTCTCGCCTGAGCTTCTTCACTTCGGCCTGGGCCTGGTGTTGGGCAGAGGGCTTCTTGAGTGCCCCGGCCAGGTGCTCTGAGAAGCTTGCCCGCTCCATGATCTCATTCATCGAGGCGGAAAACACTGCCTGGGAGGAGTCAAACACCTCCATCAGTCTCTTAAGAGCGGCGTCCCCGAGCCGCGGGATCTTTTTTAACGCTAGCCATCCGATCAGTTCTTGGTCAGACATAAGGACCTTCGCGGGCAAAGGTTTTCAAAAATTTAATGATATCCATCTAAGTCCAACCTGTCAAGGAGCGATGATGATAGGAGGGACAGAAGCGGGGCTCATAGACAGCTTTTGCAATTGATTACAACGCGACAATATCATATTGCTCGAGGTGCAAGCTCTGGTCCGCTTTGATGACGATCTTCTTATGGAATTGGCGTTCTAAATCCTCAATGCCCTGACGTTCCTCATCATAGAGGAGGTTAGCCACATTGGGGTGGACTCCAATGATCATCTTTTTCTCCCTGGGAGATAGACCTAGCCGGCGGATCTCCCGAAAGATTTCGTAGCACACCGTGGTGGGTGACTTGGTGTTTCCCCGCCCTTCACAGTACGGGCAGGGGTCGCAGAGGATCCGGAGCAGGTTCTCACGGACCCGCTCGCGCGACATCTCGACCAGCCCCAATTCTGTGATCGGGAGGATATGGGTCCTGGCACGGTCCTGGATTAAAGCCTCCCTCAGAGTACTATAGACCTTTTCCCGGTTCTTCTCCTTTTCCATATCGATGAAGTCAATGATGATGATCCCCCCAATATTTCTCAATCGGAGCTGATAGGCAATCTCCTTGACTGCCTCAAGATTGGTCTTGAGGATGGTTTCTTCTAGGTCACGTTTTCCCACGTACCGTCCGGTGTTCACATCGATCACCGTCAGTGCCTCGGGATGATCGATCACGATGTAACCGCCTGACTTTAGCCACACCTTTTTGCTTAGGGCCTTGGAGATCTCGATTTCGATTCCAAAGGCATCAAAGAGGGGCTCCTCCTTCTCGTACAACTCCACACGGCTGCTGAGCGATGGCAGATAGGTCTCCACAAACCCCTTGATCCGCCCATGCTCCTGCTTGGAATCGATAATCAGCCGTTCTACCCGGGAGGTGAAAAGATCCCGGACGATCCGGAAGGCCAGATCAAGATCGGTATGCAGGAGGGCAGGAGCGCCCACACCCTCCTTTTTGATCATGATGTTTTGCCACAACCTCTCCAGGAACTCCATGTCGGACCGGAATTCTTCCTCGGAGAGCCCCTCGCTCACGGTCCGGATGATGTATCCCACACCGGGTTTACGCATTCCCAGAATCATCTCCTTGAGCCTGGCCCGTTCCTCATCACGCTCAATCCTCCTGGAGACGCCCACATGGTTGACGGTGGGCATATACACCAGATAGCGGCCCGGAAGGGAGAGATAGGTGGTCACCCGGGGACCCTTCGTCCCCCTGGGTTCCTTGGAGATCTGAACGACGATCTCCTGCCCCTCTTGGAGAAGATCCTCAATCGTGTGGGAATTTCCCTTCCCACGCCTTGGGGGTTCGGGTTCTAGCTCGATCTTCTCATCCTCTTCCTCATCGATCGGAGGGGCCTGCTCCTCTGTCTGATCGGCCATGTCCGCCACGTCTGCCACATGAAGAAAGGCGGCCCGTTCATGACCGATGTCCACAAACGCGGACTGCATCCCTGGCAACACCTTGACTACGCGCCCTTTGTAGACATTCCCTACTATCCCATGCTCCTTTTTGCGATCTATAAAGAGCTCAGTGAGGATCTTATTTTCCAGTAGCGCGACCCGTGTCTCCTCTTTTGTGGCATTGATCACAATCTCCATAGACATCACTCAGTCCTTTGAATTCCTGTTTTTCGACCTTTCAATTATAACAGCCCAAATCCCAAACCACAAACCACTCCACCGTTTCTAGTAAAAGAGCATAAACCGACGCATCTTCACATTCATGATGAGGCCAAGCAGGGCCATGGTGGTCACCATCGACGAGCCCCCATAGCTCATCAGGGGCAGCGGGAGACCTACCACAGGGGTCACTCCCAGTGTCATCCCAATGTTAATGGCTAGATAGAAGACCAGAATAGCCACTGCCCCCCCGGCGAGGAGCGCCCCGAGAGGGTCTTTGGCCTTGTACGCTGCCTCCACCCCCCACAGGAGGAGTGTCAGGTAGAGCCCCAACAGTATGATCACGCCGATAAATCCCCACTCCTCGGCAAAGACCGCGAAGATAAAGTCTGTATGGCCCATGGGAAGAAATTTGAGCTGGCTCTGGGTCCCTTCAAGGAACCCTTTCCCTATCAAACCGCCGGAGCCGATAGCGATCTTGGATTGGATGATGTGGTACCCCGTGCCCAGAGGATCGGCCATGGGGTTTAAAAAGGTCAACAGACGATCCCGCTGATAGTCCTTCAGGGAGTGCCAGAAAAAATGCCAGAAAAAAGGAAACAGCATCAGCGAGACTAGAAATCCGAAGATCACCAACCGAGACTTTGGGCCCACCAGAAGAACCATCACCATAAACATAAAGCTGATGGCCAGCGCCGTTCCAAGATCCGGCTGTTTTAGAACCAATAAGACCGGTGCCGCGACCATCAGGATCGGGATCGGTAACTGTGTCAGGCCCAGACCATGCCGGCTGGAGCGCCCAGAGAAGTCCTTGGCCAGTACCAACAGCAGGGACAGCTTCAATAGTTCTGAGGGCTGAAGGTCAAGAAATCCCAGAGAGATCCACCGCTGGGCCCCCTGGCCTACCCTTCCCACAAGATCTACAATTACGAGAAGCCCAAGGGAGATTCCGTAAAAGAGGTAGGCGTAGCGGCATAGGTTGTGATAATCGACCAGAATGATCCCCAAGAAAAACGCAAGGCCAAGGCCGATCCAGAAAAACTGTTTGAGATAGAGGGGAAATCCGGCCGTTTTTTGAGGTGCGGTCACACTATAAATGCAAAGCAGACCGATCCCTGCAATGAGGAACATGACCAGGAAGAATTTCAGATCAAAGTTGATGATAAGACGCCGGTCGATCACGTTTGATAAACTCCTCGATGACCATTCTAGCAATCGGCGCGGCTGCAGATCCGCCGTGCCCCCCATGTTCCACAAGCGCCACGACCACGATTCTCGGATGATCTAATGGGGCCAGCGCCACAAACCAGGCATGATCCTTGAACTTCTTGGGCGTGTTTTCCTCGTTCATCCAAGGCCTTATCCCTACCACCTGAGCCGTCCCAGTCTTTCCGCCGATGTCTACCAGCTTGGTGGAGGCTGCTCTGCCTGTCCCATGATCCTCTGAAACCACCCCCCCCAGCGCGCGATACAGTGTGGCGATGGTCTGCTCACGAAGCTCAATCATCCCTGTCAATACCGGCGAGGATTCACCGAGACTCCCCTTGGGCCCTTTCATTTCCTTAAGGATCCTTGGCTGATACTGGTAGCCATGGGTGGCAATGGTGCTCACCACCATGGCCATTTGCAAGGGCGTCACTGTAATATAGCCCTGTCCTATAGCAGCCGAGAGCGTCTCCCCGGGGTACCAGGGCTCCCCTCGTGCCGTCTGCTTCCAGGCGGTCGTTGGGATCAGCCCGGACTTTTCGGAGGCGAGTGGGATCCCTGTGGGGCGGCCCAGGCCGAAGCGCTTGGCATACTCTGCCAGGGTATCAATCCCAAGGCGTCTACCCGCCTCATAGAAGAAGACATCGCAGGATTCTACGATGGCCCGGTGCAGGCCCACCACCCCATGGCCACCCTTCTTCCAGTCCCGATATAGACGTTTTCCAAACCTCAGCCCTCCACTGCAGTTCACGGTAAAAGAGGGGGGAATCACATCGGTTTCGAGGAGTGCGGTGCTGACCACAATCTTGAAAACCGACCCAGGGGGGTACTGCCCCTGGAGGACGCGGTTGTTCATCGGGTGGCGGGGGTCTTCAGCCAGGGCCTCCCAGGCGGCTGGGGTCAATACACCCGAAAGGAGGTTTGGATCAAAGGGCGGGTGACTCACCATGGCCAATATATCGCCCGTCCAGGGGTCCAGGGCCACCACCGCGCCTGAGCCTTCCCCTAGGGCAGCTTCTGCTGTCCGTTGTAGGTCAAGATCCAGGGTTAGGTAGAGGTCATTCCCTTTAATGGGCTCCTGTACCCTTAATATGCGGCGTTCATGCCCCTGGACATCCACCTCGATGCTTTTTTGACCCTGTTTGCCCCGAATCCAGGCATCATAGGTCTTCTCCACCCCATACTGGCCCACGATGCTTCCGGGTGAGATATCCAGGTAAGTTCTCTGATCAAGCTGTTCTGGAGAGACTTCGCCCACATGTCCAAGAAAGTGTGCGGCCAGGCCACCATGAATATAATTCCGCTTGACCTCCGCCTCAATCCTCACCCCAGGAAGGTCCGGGAAGTGCCCCTCGATCAAGGCCGCCTCTTTAAGGGTAAGATCAGTTTTGATCTTGAGGGGCCTTGAGGGGGCAAGGTTTTTTTTAGCCAAGACCCTCTGATTTAACTCATCCTTTGAAACCCCAATATATCTACTGAGTCTCCCGAGTGTATCCTCAAGATCGGGAATATCTTCCAGGACTAGATAGAGGTTAAAGCTGGGCGTGTTGTTGACCAGTAGGTTTCCATTGCGATCATAAAGAAATCCCCGTGGGGCAGTAATCTCAACCAATCGGGCCCGATTATTTTCCGCCATCCCGCGGTAATAATTTCCCTGAAAGACCTGGAGATACCAGGCCCGTGCAAGCAGAAAGCAGAGCACCAGCAGGACAAATCCTGCCAGCCATGCCGCCCTATTTCTGATCTCGCCGGCCTCTTCCTGAAGATATGAAGTATCATTCATCGTTTTCTATTTCTATGCTTTTTTCTCAACTCTGGTGGAAGAAATGCTGCCGCTCCCCAAAGCGGATAAGGCGGGGTTCTTTAACCACTCTTGGGCCGTGCTCTGTTTAGGCAGAAATCTTCTTGAGAGAAACCAAAAAAGACAGCACCCCACCAGCCCATCATAGATGGCCTGGGGGAGCATGATCTGGCTTAAGAAAACCAACAAGTCTTCTGGCTCCGAGGTGATATAGGACACGAGCAAAAAGACAAGCCCCTGGATAACAGAGCAAAGGGCGATGATGACGCCCGTGAAAATTACACTCACATTCATAAGGGTTCGACCCAGAAGCCCTGCCAGAAATCCGAGGGTCAGCTTAGTGACAAGGTGAATCCCCCATACCCCACCGGACATTAAATCCATGAAATATCCCAAGGCCAACCCTGTCATGACGCCCCGCACCTCACCCCCGAATATCCCGAAAAAATAAACCACAATCAATGCCAGATCCGGCTTTATTCCCAGAATAGTGACTTCCTCCAAGAGGGTGGTCTGGAAAAGGATCAAGGAAATAAGACCCAAAATATATAATACCGGTTTCATGGCCTCAAGATTACCAAAACTTCTTCAATCTTTGCAAAATCCACCGTCGGTTTAATCCGTACCACCTGGAACAGCGCGTTCTCTTTCTTCTGGACCTCCAGGACTTGCCCAATCATCATCCCCTTTGGAAAGATGCCGGTCAGTCCCGAGGTCAGAATCATGTCCCCCGCCCCCACCTCCGAAAGGATTGGGAGATATTTCATCCGGGCGAGCCCCCCCTCCGTCCCCTCTACAAGTCCTTCATCCCGTGTCCGCTGTACAAGTGCAGCGATGGAGCTGTTTTGATCTGTTAGCAACAGGACCTGGGAGGCCTCGGGTGTCGTCCGGATGACCCTGCCGACCACACCGGCCGGTGTGATTACCCCCATGTCCACTCCAAGGCCATCCTGTTCTCCCTTATTGATCATGACTGTTTTGTGCCAGTTCGTTGGATCCCGGCCCACCACCCTTGCTGCGGTCAATTTAATTGGAGAGGTATTTTTTAAATCGAGGAGCTGCTGGAGACGACTGTTCTCCAAGGCCAGCTCTTGTAGACGGAGATTCTCAGCCTGAAGTTGATGTAACTGCTCCACGAATCTCTGGTTCTCCCTCCTTGCCTGGACCAAGGCAATATATCCTCGCCACACGTCTCCAACTTCCCCGGTCAGCGCCGTCAATCCTGTTTGAAAACGGACCAGGAGACTGCTTATCGGTGCACCGATAAAGTGAAAGGGCCTCTTCTGCAAACTCGGTGATAACACGATCATCACCGCCACAAGAGACAGCATGAGGATCAACCATTTTCTATGGGTCAGTGCTGTACGAAGCATGATAATTGTTCGATGTAGGGGGGCGCGCAGATGGACTAAACAGGGTCCTCCCGTGCCCATCGCCCCGCTCTAGAACTGGCCATCCGCCAAGGGCGGACAGATCCCTACTCTGTTTGATGTGGAAGCCTTTTATTGGGCCAGGATTGAGACCTTCTTTAAGAGATCGATTTGGTCCAGGGCCTTTCCGGTTCCTACCACGACTGTGGTGAGGGGGTCTTCCACCGTGATGATGGGAAGATTGGTCTCCTCGCGAAGCCGGATGTCCATCCCGCGCAGGAGCGATCCGCCTCCGGTCAGGACAATCCCCCGATCGATGATGTCCCCTGCCAACTCAGGGGGGGTATTTTCCAAGGCGACCTTAATGGCATTGACGATGGTGCTGATAGGCTCGGCCAGGGCTTCCCGGATCTCTGCGTCCTCTATGACCAGGGTGCGGGGGATCCCGGATATGAGGTCACGCCCCTTGATCATAAAGGTCCGACGCTCCTCCAGCGGATAGGCAGACCCGATCTCATACTTGATCTGCTCGGCCATATGCTCGCCGATGAGGAGGTTGTATTTTCTCTTGACATAATTGGCGATCGCATCATCCATCTTGTCACCGGCGACCTTGACCGACTCGCTGTAAACGATCCCGGCTAGGGAGATCACCGCCACATCGGTCGTTCCCCCTCCTATGTCCACCACCATGTTGCCTGAGGGCTCCGCAATGGGAAGAACCGCCCCGATGGCGGCGGCAATAGGTTCCTCGATCAGGTACACCTCCCGTGCCCCCGCAAGCTCCGCAGAGTCCCGAACGGCCCGTTGTTCCACCTGGGTAATCTTTGAAGGCACGCAGATAATGATCCTGGGACGAACAAAGGTGTTCCGGTTGTGGGCCCTGGTGATAAAGTGGCGAAGCATCTTCTCGGCCATCTCAAAGTCTGCGATCACCCCATCTTTCATGGGACGTATGGCGACGATGTTCCCCGGTGTGCGGCCCAGCATCTTTTTGGCATCCATCCCCACGGCCAGAAGCTGCCCGGTCCTCTTCTCGATCGCCACCACAGAAGGTTCGTTGACCACGATCCCCTTGCCCCGCACATACACGAGGGTATTGGCCGTTCCAAGATCAATGGCCAGGTCATTCGAAAACATCCCTAAAATATAATTTGTTATGCCCACATGTCCCTCCTCGCCACGCTAGCGGATTCGAGCGCTGGCCCGCCTGAGGCGGGCTGGCCCGAAGGGCCGCGATAGCGCAAGAATAATTTGTTTATCGCTCCACACCCACGTCCAGGGCCTCACGCTCCAAGACCTGAGTCCCTGCGAGTTCATCTCCGATCCTCAAGCCCAGTCCATTACCGATAATCAGCAACCCTTCAAAGGCAAATATGGCTCCGGTAAGGAGCCAACCCACATAGGGGATTAAAAACAGGAAATAGCCCACGGCCAATGGAAAATTACGAATGATAGACTCCCTGAAGGTACAGACGGACCGTGTGGCCGGTACAAAAGTCTGAAGCCCGATCAGCCACTTTCCTAGGCTTTTCCCCTGGGGAAAGCCATCGGCGATGAGAAGATACATCATCCCTCCGATAAAACCGATCCGGGGTGTAATCTCATACAAGCCGGCCACGATCAGTAAGTCGATAAACTTGGCAATGAACCTGTTGAGAGCACTTGCCTTGGGAAACAGATTTTCGGGCATTAAAACTGAGGCCTCGGCCCTTCATCATTACGGATCAATGGACTCATGAATACATACCAACTTCTTATTATAGGTGAAAGTCCGGTTTTTTTCAACAGACCTAATGGCTCCAACCCAGATTGATTTTTTCCCCCGTCTGCAGTAAAATTAAAAATTAATGTTGATGCTGTCAATCAGAGGGGGTCAAGAATGCTCAAGCTATTGAGAAAAGGGGCCATTGAGAATGTCTGGTTTTATCGGATTATCATGATTGTGATTTCACTGGCCTTTGTAATCACAATGGGCTGGTGGGGTTTTCAGGGTTCCTCGGCCCAACCTGTTGTTGCCAGGGTGGGTGATGTCCCTATTACTCTTGAACAATATCAACAGGCCTACGACGGCATGTATAAATTTTACCGTGATCTTTTCAAGGAGAAATTCAATGAAGACCTTGTCAAACAACTGGACCTCAAGAAAACCGCAATTCACAATCTCGTCGAGAAACAGCTGTGGCTCTTGGCGGCCCAGCAAATTGGAGTAGAGGTCACTGATCAGGAGCTATCAAATTTTATCGTTCGGCAACAGGCCTTCCAGCGTGAAGGGAGGTTTGATCCAGAAGTGTACCGCCGGGTACTGGCGCTCAACCGTTATACCCCTGAGGTCTTTGAGCGGCTGCAAAGGGATGACCTAGCCGTAGAAAAGGTGAAAGCCCTTCTCAAGGCCTCAGTCACCGTGACAGACATCGAATTACAAGAGATTCAGGCCCAGCCTAACTTCCCGCCCGCGACCGCCCCACCAGCAAATCAGGAGCATCTGCAGGGCCTGCTTCTGCGTAAGCAGCAGATGGTCCTGGAGACCTACCTCAACTCCTTAAGGGCGCAGATCCCGATCTCAATCGATGAGAAGATGCTCTAGGATATCCTGAGGAGTTTTACATTCTGCGGCAAGCGATCCTAATCTAATTGAGGAGGATCTTCTTGGCCCACAGATGACTGGGGAGCCGCAGACGATCTAGGTCATGGCGTATGTAGGCTAGTCCCAAAACACAGAGTTCAAAGTGCTCGGAGAGCTTTCTAAAGAGGGGCGCAAACTTTCGAAAGTCGCTAGACACAAACTCCGAGACAATCCGGTAGGACCACTTTCCCACCTTCGTATAATCCATCAAAACGTCCGGGTGGGAGATCAAGCTTGACGTCTTAACGCGTTTGAGATACTCAGGGAAGATTCCCATCATAAACAAGGTGTAATCACCGATATGTCGGTAGGTCTCTCTTTCCCGCTCCCTGGTCCCAGCAAGGGTCTGGTTATCGCCCTCTAACAGCATCTCCGCTACCTCTTTCAACTGCTTCCCAGAAGCGCTCTTGAGTCGGTACAGATTCTCGATATGAATAAAGTCGACGAGGAGGTCCGAAATATATTTAATAACGTGGGCATCCGGCCAGCCCAGGCATTCATAAAAATTTTTTTCGGTGAGTGCCCCGAAGAGTTTTCTCAAAGAGTGTTGATCTGAAATGGGTACAGTCATGGGAGATCTGCTCCTGCAGATTGGGATTAAGCTATTTTCTTATATATTATAATCGGTATTCATGATTTCGACAAGGCTGTCTTCGAGAGGGTCTGGCTTATCCAGCCTGAACACAGAAAAAGTAATGGCTTGCTATTCTATGCCGATCGTGTCCAGGGGGAGTTTCATCAACGAAAGGGGATTGACCCGTGCCCCATTAATTCGCATGCCCCAGTGCAGGTGAGGCCCTGTGGCCCTCCCCGTAGCCCCTACTCGGCCAATGGTCTGTCCCTTAGATACTTGTTGGCCTTCCTTCACCCTCACCTCGGAGAGATGAAAGTAGGTCGTGAATAGGCCTAAACCGTGGTCGACCACAATGCTCTTCCCACTGAAGAAGAAGTCCCCTGTCAACTTCACAATGCCGTCGTTAGAGGCGGCAATCTCCGTTCCCTCCGGGGCATAGATATCCTCACCACTGTGGGGGTTTCGTGCCTGACCGTTAATGACTCGCTTGAGGCCGAAGGTTCCGGCCATCTTTCCCTCGACCGGAATCATGAATTGACCTCTCCAGAGTTTTTTCGCGGTAACACCAGAAAGATTTTCTATCATCTGCTGCTGCTCTGCCTCTACCCGTTGCAAGGTTTCCTCATCCAAGTCCACGCTCTCCCTGGGGAGGGTGAGTTGCTGAACTCCGAATTTGGCTCGATGAACTTTGAGTCGGTAGCGTCGGACGGTCCGTGCCTTTGAACCCTCCAGCACCTGGACCTTCAACTCTTCCTGGGCCGGTCCATCGGCTAGGTCGATGCCGATCAATCCCCCATATCGGCCCGCAAGGTCGATTTTAAAAAAAGGGATTGTATGATCGCGGAATTTTCCCAATACTACAGGATCCGGTTCTTTTACGTTTACCGTTACAAACAAAATCTCCCCGGCTTTAGCCTCTAGAAGGGAGCGAGGGTCTGACTTCGCCAGCGCCAAAAGCGGGTGA
>Ga0209002_10003425_pt1 | contig 12612 bp, 10 predicted proteins | sample Rifsed16ft2_FD_184010 | JGI IMG/M metagenome (GOLD analysis project Ga0209002, IMG submission 184010) | Soil microbial communities from Rifle, Colorado, USA - sediment 16ft 2 (version 2) | ecosystem: Environmental > Terrestrial > Deep subsurface > Rock core/Sediment | place: Rifle, Colorado...
TAGGCGGGGGCTGAAAGGCCCCCTCTATCAAGGAGAAATAATATGCCTAATACAGTAGCAATTACAAAAGTTATGGATGGGCCACGCAATGTTGTGGTTCATGTGTTTTTAGAAAGTGATGGTTCAGGAGAATTAAGTAAGCAGATTATCCTTGATCCAACACAAGACCTTAATCCTGCAACCAATGCAGTGCCTACTTTTACAGTAGAGAAAATTAAATATAGTCTGCATGGTTTTGCAGCTAAAGTTGAGTTTGATTATCTTTTGACAGAAACTCCATTATGGGTTCTCACAGAAGAGAATGAAGCTTCTGTGTGTTTTGAAAAAGCAGGTGGATTAAAAGATAGGTCTAATGTTCTTGATGGAACAGGAAAATTACTTCTCACCACGGTTGGTTTTACTGCTGTGGGAGATATGGGTTCTGTTGTTTTCTATCTTCGGAAAGATTAAAAATGGGGTCTCGGGATTATTACAGGCACGGAGATTATAATGCAATCTGTGATGTTTGTGGATTCAAGTATAAGGCTTCTGAATTAAGGAAAAGATGGGATGGTTCATTGGTTTGCCAAGAGGATTGGGAACCGAGACACCCCCAAGAATTTATTAGGGCAATAAAGGAAACCAACACACTTCCGTTTACTCGAACAGAATCGGAAAATATATTTATTGTTGTGGGTGACGTTGATTCTTTGGCGCTAAACACAAAAGTATTGAACTCATTTCACTTAGGATAAAATTATGAGTCACGCGCTCTATTCAAATATGCCAACCCCGGCTTTGCTGGCGGCGGATATATCAGCAGCAGCCACAACCATTACTTTGCAAGCGGGTGGTGCTGCAAGGCTACCCACAATCACAGCGGGTAATTATATTTGGGCAACCCTCTTTCACATAACGGGGGTTCATGGAGCCAACACCGAAATTGTAAAAGTAACAGCCGTGTCAGGAGAAGACTTAACTGTTACTAGGGGACAGCAGGGAACAACTGCTGAGGCTTTTTATCTGGGAGACAAGCTGGAAATTAGGGTTACTGCCGATGGCTTGGAGGAGTTTGCTACATTAGATGGAGCAACATTTACAGGGCCAGTTGCGGCAGATGTAACAGGTGATCTTACCGGCAATGTAACAGGTGATCTTACCGGCAATGTAACAGGTGATCTTACCGGCAATGTAACAGGTGATCTTACCGGCAATGTAACAGGTGATCTAGTTCAACCAATAACGGCATGGACACGGGCCACCACAACCACGCTAGAGACAACTTCAAACGGAACACTAAGTGACACCGGCGCGACCATCGGAGCATTCAACGGTGTTGCAGGAGTAACCTACCACATTCGCATCCTTGGTGCGGGCACAATCACCAACAGCGCCGGACTCATCATCACGCAGGGTCTTGCAGACATCACTACCGCCGCCGGTGATACTTGCGATGTGGAGATGCTGACGGCCACGACTAGCAGGGTGAAGAATTATGTGAGGGCAAGCGGTGTTGTGACAAAATTTGTAAGTTCTCAACAGACAATAACTTCAGCGGGCGCTTTGACGTTGGCGCATGGATTAAGCGCAGTTCCAGATTTAGTTATGGTGAAATTGGTATGTCAAACAGCAGAAGGGGGATATTCAATAGGGGATGTTGTATTTGCTGAAAACACACAGCAATCCTCATCTGCGTCAGATAATCTAGGCACCTCTATAACGGTGGACGCAACAAATATAAACGTTCGTTATGGAGCAAATGCAACAACATTCCAACTGCTGAACAAAACAACTGGAAATCCAGTTGGCGTAACAAACGCAAACTGGAAAGCGGTGTTCATAGGGGTAGTGATATGAGCAAGTTCTTCATTGACCAAAATGGCAAATACATTGGTGGTTTTGATGGGGCAACACCTCCCGTAAATGCTATTGAAATTCCGTCCGCCCCAGAACATGCTGAAAATATATGGGATGGAACATCGTGGGTTAAATCCCCAGAACAAATCATCCAAGAACTCGAACAAGCAATAGATAAACACATTGACTCTGTAGCTAAAGCCGACAAATGGGACAGTCGCATAACCTGCACAATGCGAGCCGGCTATCCTAACCCGCGGCAGAACAAAGCCATCGCCTTTGGTCAGTGGATGGACGCCTGCTATGCGCATTGCATTCAAGTACAAGCAGATGTTGTAGCAGGATTGCGTCCCGTCCCAACAGAAGCAGAATTGATTGCAGAACTTCCTGTGATGGTGTGGCCTAAATAAGGATATAAAATGACTCGGACAACAACTTTAAGCGTTACTCGTAATGATGTTATCGCAGCAACATTAAGAAAATTAGAAGTTATTGGTGAGGGTGAAACACCCTCTACTGAAGATTACACCAATTGTACTTTTGGTTTGAACATCATGCTTAAGGCGTGGGAGAAGGATGGGTTTTATCTGTGGAAGTTGACGGAGATTCCAGTCCCTACTGTGGCAAGCAATGCTTCTTATCAAGTTGGGGACACCGCCACAGGCACTGGGGCAGTTGTAACAAACCGCCCTATCCGTATTATGGATGCCTGCTACATTCGAGATTCCAGTAGCAATGATTCTCCTTTGACAGTAATTACAAAACAAGAGTATAACCACCTGAGCGGGAAGACTTCTACAGGTACTCCAAATCAAATTTACTATGACCCCCAATTGACTAATGGGGTATTAAAGATGTACCCCACACCCTCAGATGCAACACATACGGTTTACTTAGTGGCACAGATTCCAGTGTATGATTTCTCTACTGATGGAACAGAAGCATTAGATTTTCCACAAGAAGGTTATCAAGCAGTTGTGTATGGATTGGCAGAGGAAATGTTGGATGAATACCCAAGACTCCCCATGCAGAAGGAGCAACGAATTATTCAGAAGGCTGAGTATTTCCGTAATCAGTTAGCTGATTGGAGTCAAGAAGAAGGTTCAATTTTTTTCATGCCTAAGGTCAGGTAATCATGGAACCTAAACCGATTCCCTTAGTCACTCAACTAGACAATAGATCAAGCTCGGTATCAAAAGATGCAAAGCTAGTAAACTGCTATGCGGATTTAACTAACAAAGAAAAACCGAGGGTTATTAAAAGGCCGGGACACAATTCAGGAACCCTTTATGAAGCTGGGGCTATTCAGGGCCTGACCACATACCTCGGTGTGGCTAGACTTGTGGTAAACAATAAATTTTTTAAAACCTCTTCAACATCTGTGGCAATAGATGCTGATGGGTTGGATGTGGATTTTGTATAATGGCAAGCAAACCATTGGTATTTAAAACAGCAGCAAAAGCTTGGGTGTTTGATAGTGATGCTGACACAGTAACACAAATCACGGATGTTAATTATCCGGGGGCACATACCTACACGATTTCTGCACTCACTAGTGTTACTACCACAGCCACAGCCACAACAAGTGCAGCACATGGGCTGGCGGTGGGGGATGGTGTTACAGTTGCCGGGGCAGACCAAACAGAATACAATGGAACCTATGCAGTTGTGACCGTGGCAGACACGACACACTTTACTTATACCTTTGTAGGAAGTGCCACAACACCCGCAACAGGAACAATAACTGCCGAAGATGGAAGAACCACTGTTCCGGGGATTGTTCATTTGGATGGCACATATTATGTAATGATACCAGCAGCAGAAATTTATGGCTCCGGTGTGGATGATCCCGCCACATGGACAGCGTTGAATTTTATCTCCGCAGAAACAGAGACAGACACAGGAGTAGCGATTGCCAAGAATCTTAATTATTTAGTTGCTTTTGGTCAATGGACAACAGAGTTTTTCTACAATGCAGGGCAACCAGCACCCGGCTCTCCTTTACTCCGTGCTGAAAATATGTTCTTGCAAATGGGTTGTGCCTCAGCAAAATCCATCGCTCAATGTGATAACTCCATTATTTGGGTGGGACAAACAAAAGAAGGACAGAGTGGAGCAAGTTATGGTCGTTCTGTTGTTCAGGTAGTTGGAACAAAAGCAACCACGATTTCTTCTCCCCTCGTTGATATTATTATTACAGCAGATGATTTAGCCACAGTGTATAGCACGGCTTTTAAACATGCTGGCCACTCTTTTTACGTCCTTACTTTGGTTTCTTCAAATATCACTTTGGTTTATGATTTAAACACACACACATGGTATCAATGGACAAGTATGACTGTTCAAGCACCAAAATCAGTGACGAGCCTTACATACAGCTCAGCAACAGGATTAGCAACAGCTACAGCGGCTTCTCATGGTTATGCTGATGGCGATCTAATTACAATTGCTGGGGCAGGGCAATCCGCGTATAATGTAACTGAGAATATCACTTATCTTACCGCTGACACATTCTCTTATCCAGTAAGCAGTTCTCCCGCAACTCCCGCAACAGGAACAATTACAGCAACCGGGTACACAGAAGGCTACTTTAAATTGGTGAAGCACACAGCCACAGGAACAGCGAACTTATTTGCAGACACATCTGCCGGTAAACTATACTCTTTGACTACCACAGAAGATGGTGATAGTGGTGTGTATATCAACCAGCTAATTCGTACCCAGATTATAGATGGTGGGAATAATCATTACAAACCAATTGAAGCTTTGGATTTAATTGGGGATAGAGTTTCTGGTGATGCACTTATTCGATACAGCAAAGATGATTATCAGACGTTCTCTAAATACAGGAAAGTGGATATGTCTTTAGTACGAAGTCACTTATCAAGGTTAGGTAGGGGGCGTAGAATATCTTTTGATGTTAGGATAACAGATTCAATTTCTGTGCGCTTGGAGCGCATGGACGTAACTTTTGGAGGGGAATAAGATGGGACTTTTTTCTACCGGCGCAAGTAATGAAGCCGAAAACCAAGCGTGGTTAGCTAATCTCAAAGCAACAAGGCCAGATGCTTATGCTGCTTATATGCGCTATCTTCAACTTAATACTGCCCGCCAGAATGACCCAATGGAAGGCGGAAGTGCTACTCGTACTGGGCGACGCAGAGCTAGAGAGCAAATGGGATATAGCGAACAAGCATTCCAAGAAGCACGTCAAAATCTTTTAACAAATTATCCAGAGGTAATGCAGTACGCATCTACCCATGGGCAATATACGGGTGGGCTTGGCCAAGGCGGAGATGCGCTTGTTGCTGCTATTGCGTTGCCGGTTGCTGCTTCTTATGCTGCTGGGGCAGGGGCAGGTGCTGGGGCAGGAACAGGAACTAATGCGGCGTTACCCTCAACAGGTATGGTTGGAACGGGTGAGTTAAGTGCTGCGGAAGCAGCACAGTGGGGGGTTGGTGCTGGGGCAGGAACCGGAGGGGGCGTGGGTACTACTTCGGCGGGAGGCGGTTTGTGGTCTTCTTTGGCAGGACAGAACGGTTCTAATATACCCTCTTGGATTGGTCTTGCAGGAAATCTATGGGCAGCAAATCGAGGGGGAGGAAACCCCGGTGCAGCCGCCGATCCATTCGCATCCCAGCGCCCAATGTATCAAGAAATGCTGCGCAATCTTATGACTGATCCATCGTCCTTTCAAGATACTCCAATGTTTCAAACCGCACTGGACACAGGAACAGAAGCAGTGAATCGGGGTGCTGGGGCTAAAGGAACACTAAATTCCGCCGCACAGATATATTACGAAAGTGGTCAGGCTCGGACAGGAAATTACCTTGATGCTCTGGCTAACCTAACTCAGTTAGGTATGACCTTTTCTGGGTATGGGAGCTAATATGCCTACATTTTCTGAATCTTTTGGTAGAGTTTTAAATAACCAAAGAATGCTTATGCAGATGGGGGTAGAGAGAGAAAAGTTGGCAGATTTAAAGCAGCAGCGAGAAGCACAAGCACAAAAACAGATGCGAATTAGGGAACTAATGCAGGAGGAGGGACAGCAAGCAAAGCCCCTTACCCGATATGGGACTGACCCGGCCCCCTTATTGCAGACAGGGAACAGCTACATTAATGCAGGAAGACAAATAGCCGCAGAAGACCCTAAAGCAGGGGCAGAGCTTATTAAACAAGGGGATGAGATTCTTACTGTTGCCAATAAACGGGGTGCAGAGGAACTAAAACAACAACAAGAGGTCTTAGCTCATGTTGTGAGGTGGTCAAGCACCGTGGATAGTCAACCAGCTTTGGAGCAGGCAAGACAATCTGTAGAGGCAAGACACCCCGGTACTTGGGCGGCAATGAAACTTCCCACAGAGTACAATGAGAATACAGCACAAATTTTTAAACGGCTGAACCAAGCATCAACCACCGCATTGCAACAGGCTGATTTGCAAATCAAGCAAATGAAATTGGTAGAAGAAAAGAAGTACTACCAAGCGCGAACAGAGAAAGAAATCGCTTTAGCAAACAAAGCAAGGCGCGATGCGGCACGGGAACAAACCGGACTACCTCGCACCACCAAGACACGAGACCCCATTGCTTTGTATGAGAATAAAATTCTTGCCGAAAGCCAACTATATGAGAAAGAAAAATCAGGGGTGCTAAAAGATACGAAGAAATACTCAACAAGGGAAAAGGAAACGGGTAGGTTGTGGTGGAAAGAGACACAACCCTCAGCACAAGCACAGGCATTGGGTGCGGTTGAGAAGGCCCACCAAGGGCGTTTGGCAGCAATCAATAGGTGGGCTAATGTGCAGGGAATCCCCATCTCAAGAGAAGCCCCAGCGCCCGCTGTGGCCTATCTACGGGCCAACAACACCCCCGAAGTAAGACAAGCATTTGAGGAAAAATATGGATACCTCCCAGACTAATCCGTTCGATCAGTTTGATGAACCAACAGACACAGCACCCAAAGCCACCACTAAGGTAGCTCAGGGTGTTAATCCGTTTGACCAGTTCGATGAAGCTTCCGCGCAACAAGCACGAGCAGGGGCAACAGGTAGTTGGGAAGATGAAAGCAGAGCAATGAGTTTGTCTTCTGAGACAGCCACGAGGGTTCCCAAGATTCCGGGAACAGAGTTTATTGCAGAAGCCATAACAACCCCCCTAGATTTAATTGATATGGGGGTTGGTGTGTTTGGTTTGATTGGCAAGACACTAGAACAGGGCGGTTTGGCTTTGTATGAACACGGAAAAGCAGCCCTAAAGGGAGAAACAATTGATCCAGAAGCCATGAAAAACATTAGTGGTTTCATGGCAGAGGAATTTTCAAAACCAGAAATGGCAGCTTCTTTGGCCCCTGTTCGCACGATGATGGAACAAAGTGGGAATGTGTTACCTGAGACACCAATAACCAGAGTCTTTGGTGGTGTGTCAGAAGCCATTGAAAAGGGTTCTGAGGCGGCTGAGGAGGCCACAGGAACAGAAGCCATGAAGTATGGGCTACCTATGGTTGCTGAGGGTCTGGTGGCTCTTGGAGCAGCACATGGGCTAAGTCGTAGACAAACAAAGAAAGCAGTTCATCAGATAAGAGCCAAACAAATCAACGAAGCAAAAGCAGCGGGTCTAACTACAAATGAAATGGCAGAAACCATTTTAAAGAAAGCCGCCAAGGAAGGGATTGAAGTTCCTCCTGAAATGAAGGGAAAGATTAAAGTAACACTAGATCAATTGGCGGAAGCATACGACACCACAGTAGATTACACAGGAAAATCAGCAAAGGCTGCTGCTGCTGCAACAGCTAAGTTGAATGAGGCAATGGCCCCATTTGAGAGGAGAGCAACCCCAAGGGTACAACCATCTTTATTGGTGGAACCAAGGCAGTTTAATGATGTTGGTTTAGTGCCACAAGTACAAGGGGTTCATTACTCCCCCACACAACGTCCTATTTTATCCGGTAGATTCTATGGCACAGGGGTAAGGGGAGCAGAGCGAGTGCGGCTTGCTAAAGCAGAAGACCCCCGCATTAAGAGCAGGGTTACATTCTATGTGGATGAAGGCAAAGGCACATTCCCCGAACAAGGTGTGGGTAAGTATGCCCACGAAGTCCCATTGAATAATCTTTATGATGCAGCAAAGAATCCTTTGAAGTTACCCGCGGAACCCAATGCTTTTGAGTCTGCGGTTATTGATGCTGGGTTTGATGGTTACTACATGAGGGGTGCTTTTGATAGGCAGGGTGCTGCTGTTATTCTTGGTGATGCAGCTAAGGAAATCAAGGTTCCTAAGAAAGTGGAACCAAGTTTTGAAGTAGCTCCGAGAGTTGATGCAATTCCTAGAATTACTATTGGCCTCGGTTCAATCGTCCCCAAAGTAATTGCGGAGGGTAAACCACTATTTAGGGAGACCTCAACTGATGGTCTTACGGATATATTAAGGGAAGATTATCATTATGATACGCGTACAATGTATGTCACGGACGACCCAACATTAGCACTAGGTCAAGGAGTAAACAAAGGAGTTATAATTAAATTTAGAGCCAACTCTCTTAGTGGTCAAGAAAAAGGAAAACCCGGAACAGGAGTTATTGGAGGTCGGGAGTATACTACTGATGTAACCGCTCCTCAAGCAATTGCTGAAATTACATTTAAGAGAGCCAAAGACCTAGAGCAAATCAAAGGACTTACTGCGCGCACATTAAGGACTGAGTTTACTAAGGTGGGTAATTTAGATGGTTTAATAACCTTGACCAGAAAAGTAAAAGAACCTAGTGCTATGATTGAGTCCCACCAAGCGTGGATACAAAGCAGAACTTATGAAGTACCCAAAGCCAGAGCACTTGCTGAGTCGGAGGTGATTATCTCCTTGCCCGAAGGTTTGCAAAAAGCAGCAAAACAAATGATTGAAAGAAGTAAAAAGGGTTTGCGCGGTGGTTTAATAATTGATGTGAATGAAAATTTAAATTATCATTTTGCGGAAAGATTAACTAAATATACAGGAAGACCAAAAGAAGTAGAACTTGAGTGGGTACAAAAAACCATGCCTCAAATTCCGGGGGCGGAACGTGGGGGCTTTTATGATCCCAACACAGGCACAACTTTTTTAAATGCTAGTTCAAAAAGAGCTGCGGCGGATAGGTTGCTGCATGAAATTTCACATGCCTCGGACAACCCCACACTAAACATGGAGATTATGTCTCGGTTAATGGACACCAAATTACCGGATGATTCCGGCCTTTATTCTCGTGTCAGGATGAGGATGCAACAAGCACAGGTTCCGGCGGTTCCAACAGAAGCCACGGCATATCTAGTTAGTGAGGTTATGCGAATGGGGAGACAGGCCGGTTTCTCCCGACTAGACACAGGCTTTTGGCAATGGGCTACAAAAGCACTGCCAGCAGAAACTCTCAATTGGTTAAAGGATATTGTTGCCAATGTTCGGGCAGCAATGTATAAATATGGGGCGGCTTTAAAAGAATCGGAGTTGACTCCCGATGATATTCTTGCCCTTACAAAATCCAACATGAGGGACATAGCAAAAGGTAAACTCATGGCTGTGGAGATTCAGGACAGGGGAATTAAAATAACTCAACCGAATAAAGAAATGTCACAAGAGATTATTCGGAAGGGTGTAGAAAAAGAAAAACAACTAGAGGACTTCAAACCAGAAAAGATTGAAGGACTCCTCAACAAAGACGGCTGGGCTATCCTCACTGCTGAGAACCCCAAAGGCAAAGCCTTAACTCCCGCGGAGAATACCCACCGCACGGCTGCTATGAGGGCTGAGTTAGATGCTGCTGGAATTGAACACCACGCAGCCACAGGTAATTATGGGGGTAATAAAGAACACAGTGTTGTTCTCACCAATGTCACAAAAGAACAAGCAAGGGAAATTGCTGACCGCTGGGATCAAGAAACAGTATTGGTTAAAGAGGGGTTGTTATATTCTGATGGTTCTATTAATCCTGCCAAAGGAATTAAGAAACTAAAAAGTGAGGGCAGTGCTGAGGGGGACGTTAAGCTGGGATTAATTGGAGGTTACACTCACGTTTCTGATACCGGAGCCACATTTCTTGTGGATATTGATTTTAAGACTAAAATAGCACCCAAGGGCTATCATGTAACTCCTCGTGACGAGGCTGGTTTTGCAGTGCAACGGAAGATTCTGCAAGACATTGCTGAGAAAGAGTTAGAGAAAACTACTGAGGCTTTAGGTAAAACTACAAAAGCTGTAAAAGAAGCTAAGAGTTTTATTAAAGCGCACGGACAAACATTTAAACAACGAGGAGCTATTGGCAATATTTATGTCAAGACAGAGGCAGAAGCAGCTTACATAGCAAGTCAACCGGGAGTGAGTGGTTGGAGAAAAACAGACAGAGGGTATCAGGTGCAGGTTCCACTAACTCTTGAAGAAGCTGCAAAGTTAGCTCCCGAAGATGTAATTAATTGGTCACCAGACACAGTGGCTAAAACCGATTTCTTCAAGAAACAAAGAGGAGCAGTTAATCCTAAACTTTTAATTACTTCTGGAATTGTTTTGGGTGGGGCTGCATTAGGGGCATATATAGCCCCTGACTTGGACACAACACAAGGCCTATTGATGGGCACAGCCATTGGTTTTGGTTTAACCCGACTACCACAAGCAACAAAAGCAATTTCTCACAACTGGAAGCATGCAATTAAAACTACGGCAGTAGGAGCAACCTACGCAACCGTTGGTTATGTTGTGGATAAAGAGAATCCTGTTGAGGGAATTTTGGTGGGAAGTACATTGTTTGGCACTAGGTTCTTACCCAAAACTAAAGCACACCCAGAGGATGCATTAATCAATGCTCGTAATGGAAACATTGCAGCAGAGAAAAGACTGACTGCACAAATCAGCAAAGCAGTGAAGGATGTAATCCCTGATAAAGCTGTGCGGGAAGAACTCTCGGTATTGCTAGAGAATCCCAAATTCCTTGGTAGAACGCCACAAGAGAAGTTGGTGGTGGATGCTTGGAGGGGAATGGCACAAAGCTATCACGACATAGCAGTAAATGAAAACGTAAAGATGGGTTTCATTGATGGTTATGTTTCTCACATTATTGAACGCAATGCCCTGCCTCAATCAGAAGTAAATAGGGTCATGGCTGAGTTGTTTGGTACTGGAAGAGAAGGTACAGGAGGTCGTGCTAAGTTTACTAAAGAACGTATGTACCCCACCTTTGAATCTCTTGAGAAGGCATTGGAAGGCACAGCACTCAAACTCAAGACAAAAGACATTGCTGAGATTACTCAAATCTATTCGGAGACAATGACCAGAGTGATTGAGAATCAACGACTGATTAATAATTTGAAAGAAGCCACATTAGGAGATATAGAAGGACGGAATGCAAAACTACTGTTGACGGATTCTGAGCCGGGGTATATACACCTATCCAATCCTCAGCTACTTCCGTATTTTGTGCATCCTGATATTGCTCCTGCATTGAAGTTTGTATTTGATTCTCGTAATCACGGGGATATTACAAACGGTTTGATTGCTTTGAATAGGGCTACTAAACGGATGAATGTGATGGGTTCTTTCTTCCATGCTAAATCTTTGTTAGAAGCCTATGCTTTGGCTGGTGGTAATTTATTCTCTGCCAAGGGTGCTATTGAATCTTCTCTTAAACAATTTAGAGAGGGTGGATTGGGAGATGAGCTTGATCTTGGTTTGCGGGCAGGGTTGAGAGTGGAGCTACCTACAGAAGTCTCACAACAAGCACTGGTTCAAGTGGGTCAGTTGGCTGATTACTACGTTTCTAAAATGCTTGGAACTAAAGTAGGTGTTGGTGAAAAAGCTCTGGGGTATTTAGAGAAAAAACAAATAGCAACCTTTGATAAATTTACTTGGGATTATTTGCACACGGGACTTAAGACTGCAACCTATCTTCGTCTGATGGAAGATTATAAGTTAGGTAAGAAAGGACAGGGAATGTCTGAGGACGTTTACCGGCAAGGAGTAGCATCCCATATTAATGACACATTTGGTGGCTTGGACTGGTATCGTGTGGTGTCTGAGGCCAAGACCGAGGCAGGTAGAAAGATTCTTATGGGGGCATTGAAACCTTCAGCAAGAGATTACTTGGGTGTGGCAATCTTTGCACCGGACTGGACGGTAAGTACAATTCGAGCAATGACTAAAGGTTTGCCGGGAGGTTCAAAGAATCCTGCAAACGCTTTATTGGCACGACAATATGCCCTTAGAACTGCAATCTTGTACGGTTCTGTTTTAGTACCAATGAACTATGCTTTGTCTGGACACTTCCCTTGGGATGAAGAACAAAAAGACCCAACAAGACTAGACCTTGGTGATGGAACCAACCTTCAAGTTGTGAAGCACAGCATGGAGTATGCTGAGTGGGTTCGTGATCCGTGGAAGACCTTTAGTAACAAGATGGGATTTTTACCCCGCTCGTTTGAATCTCTGAGATATGGAAAACAATACCCCAAAGGCCCGGATATTGAAGGTAGTAGGTTGGGTTATGCTGTGTCTCAAGTTGCTCCGTTCACTGCAAGAGCGTTCCAAGGGGACACAAACCCGGAGACAAGTGCAGCAAGAGCCTTGTTAGGTATGTTTGGTATTTCTGTTTATGGAATGACAGAAGAAGAAAAAGAATACGCCAAAGAGCAAAGACAATTGAGAAAAGAACAGGAGGAGGAGGAATGATAACCTCACGTTCAAAATTACCCCCTACAAATGACACTGATTTTTCATCCCCTGCGTGGCAGAGATATTTTCTTTCTGCATCTAGTTGGTCAGAAG
>Ga0209002_10003434_pt1 | contig 12604 bp, 8 predicted proteins | sample Rifsed16ft2_FD_184010 | JGI IMG/M metagenome (GOLD analysis project Ga0209002, IMG submission 184010) | Soil microbial communities from Rifle, Colorado, USA - sediment 16ft 2 (version 2) | ecosystem: Environmental > Terrestrial > Deep subsurface > Rock core/Sediment | place: Rifle, Colorado...
GAGACGGCTTCGTCTACGTCGCCATCGGAAACGACCTTCAGTGGAAGAGGCTCGTGGGCACGAAGGAGTTCGAGAGCTTGTCCGGAGAGGGGCGCGAGACCAACGCCGGCCGCCTGAAAGACGCGGAAGCCATCCACCGGGAGATGGCCGAGGCTGCGGCGAGGTACCGAACGTCGGAGCTCATGGCACGATTCGAGGAGGCGGGGATCCCACACGCCCCCATCCACACGATCGCCGAGGTCCGGGAGATGCAAGCCGTCGCCAGAAAGCTGACGACGACGCGCACCCCCGATGGCAGGACCATTCGACTTCCTCCGGCAGCGGTCGATCTCGCCGCCGCACCTCGCGAGTACGCATTCGCTCCCCGCTACGGCGAGCACACCGGACCCGTGCTCCGCGAGGCAGGCTTCAGCGAGGAGGAGATCGCCGAGCTTCGCGCCCAGGGCATCGTGCCGGCTTGACCAGCTCGGTCGGAGAGCCCCCCTCCTCCTTCGGTCGCGCGGCGTCCGACGACCTTGATCTAGTAGCCGATCGGGATCGACGCGAAGCTCTTCGCACTCTTCTTGCCGTCGCGCTTCATGCCGTCGGCGGGAACCACTCTCTGGCCATCCACGATCAGGACATCACCCGAGCGCCACTCGGCGCAGCCCTCGCGCTCGACCTTGTCCGTCTTTCGAAAGCACCGGGGAGACGGAGACGAGAACGACCACGAGGATCGAGATCCAGGCGGCTCGTCGCAACCCTCCTGCACTTCGTTGGGGAGTCTTTGACCATTGGATTCGCAAGAGGGATGCCAAGGGCAAAGGAGACTTGTTTTCAATGACTTGAGTACCGAGCACATGTCCACGGTGGAATCGGGTTTGCGGCCAAGAGGAAAGTTACCGTACGATCTCGTCCTGTTGATGCTGCGCTCCAGCGCGTTACTGCTTCTCCCTTACCTCTTCCTGACGCAGGCGCGGCCACCCTTCACCCTGGCAGAGAGCTTCGTCCCCTACCGGAACGACTCCGGGCCGATCCCCAAGGAGTCGATCGCGAACATGACCGGCGCCGGGGTCTGCGTCATCGACTACGACCTGGACGGGGACTGGGATGTCTACTTTCCGAACCGAGGCGAAAACCAGCTCTTCCGGAACGAAGGCGCCGGGCACTTCGAGGACGTCACGACTTCGGCGGGAGCGGGTGACGACGGCTGGGCGGGTGGGTGCGCGGTCGCGGACGCCGACAACGACGGCGATCCCGACCTCTATGTCACGAACAACGGGCCGAACGTGCTGTTTCGAAACGACGGCGATGGAACGTTCTCGCAAGTCGAAGGCGCGGTTTCGTCGCCGGGATGGAGCACCGGGGCGGCTTTCGGCGATCTGGACAACGACGGGCTCCTGGACCTTTACGTCGCCAACTACATCGACCTGAGTCGCGTCGACGCGAAAGCGCGTTGCCGCTATTTCACCATCGACGTCTTCTGTGGCCCCAATGGGCTTCCCGGCTCGCCCGACACGCTCTACCACAACCGGGGTGGGCTCGAATTCGAGGACGTGACCGAGGAGGCAGGAGTCTACCGCCCCGACACGCGCGGCTTCAGCGTGATCCTCACCGATCTGAACTTCGACCGGCTTCCCGAGATCCACGTCGCCAACGACGCCACCATCGATCTGCTCTTCGAAAACCGGGGCGGGATGCGATTCGAGGACGTCTCGCTCCAATCCGGAGTCGGTTACAGTGGTTCCGGCATGGAGCAGTCGAGCATGGGCTCGACCGCGGGCGATTACGACGGCGACTCCGACTTCGACCTGTACGTGACGACCTTCCAGCGGGACTACAACACCCTTTTTCGAAACGAGGGCGGGCTCTTCTTCCAGGACGCCACCGTGACGTCGGGCCTGAGCCTTCCAACGCTGGACCGCCTGGGGTGGGGCACGCACTCGCTCGACGTCGATTTCGACGGCGACCTGGAACTGTTCGTGGCCAACGGACACATCTATCCGGAGCTGGTCTCCCACCCCGAGATCGGGGAACCGTACGCGCAGGAGAACCAGCTCTTCCTCAACGACGGCAGGGGGCGCTTCGAGGAGGCCCGCCTCGCCGATCGTTCCATCTTGCGCGTCGGCCGCGGGACGGCGGTGGGCGATCTCGACGAGAACGGCGCTCCGGACGTCGTCGTGAACAACCTCGACGACGTGCCCGATCTCTACCTGGGAAGGGGCGGGCGACACTTCGTGCGGGTCTCGCTCGTGGGCACTTCGACGAATCGCGACGGCCTCGGTGCCGTGGTGCGAGTCCGAAGCGGAGGCATCGAGCAAATCCGGGAGATGCGTCTGAGTGACGGCTATCTCGGAAGTAACGAGCCGGTTCTGCATTTCGGCCTCGGCGAGGCAAGCCGAGTCGACTCACTCGAGGTCGCCTGGCCTTCGGGAACGCGGGACCGCTGCGACGGCATCGAAGGACGGAAGAACGTTCGGGTCAAGGAGGGCGTGGGATGTCTCCCGTGATCCTCGCGGCACTCCTGCTCGCGCAGCCTCTCGAGGAGGCCCGCGAGCTCGCCGCCCGCGGTGAATTCGAGGCCGCCAAAGCCGTGCTCCTGAAAGAAGTCGAGCGCTCGCCCACGGCGCCGGCGCTCGCGTTTCTCTCTCAGCTCCAGGTCATTACCGATGCCATCCCTCAGGGGGCGCAGTCTCTCTCCCGGGCGCTCGAACTGGCGCCCAGCCAGTACCGCTGGCGCACCACACTGGGGGCGCTCTACTACCGGCTGGGGAAGCTCGACGAAGCGGAGCGAGAGCTGCGACGCGCGATCGGCGAGAGCCCGCCTCTTCCCGTCGCTCGCTATTACCTGGCCGGGGTCTTCAAGGCCCGGGGCGATCTGGCCCGGGCGGAAGAGAGCGCCCGGCTCGCGGTGGAACACATGCCGGAGGAGCCCGTGGCAGAGTCGCTACCGAGGCTCGACTTCTCTCTCTCGGTGAACGCCAGATACATGCTGGCGGAGATCGAAGCCGACCTCGGGCGTGAGGTCGAAGACCTCTTGCGCCGAACCCTCCGGGTCGAGCCAACCCATCCCGGCGCGCGGTACCTGCTGGCGCGAAGCCTCCTCAAGCGAGGGATGAAGGAAGAGGGACGAAACGAGCTCGCCATCTTCGACCGATCGAAGCGCGCTCACGAGCACCTGCAGCAAGGTCTCAACTTCAGCCACGCGGGAAACCACGAGCGCGCGGTTGCCGAGTACCGCCTCGCCCTCGAGGCTTATCCGGATCACCCCCGGGCGCTGTTCTTCCTCGCCCGCGAGCTCGTCGCCCGCGGCTTCGGCGAGGAGTCGCAAAGCCTCCTGACGAGGCTCGTCGAGGTCGAACCCGGTGCCGAGCCCCTCGTTGTCTCCCTCCGACAGTCGAGGTGAGTGATAGAATCTCGGGCGTACGCGAGAAAGTCAGGAGCTAGCTTCATGAAGATTCGCACGGGGTAGTTCTTTCGTCGCTGGCCGCCACACTGGTTTCCGGCGAGGTCCGGGATATGCCGGCCATCGCCCGAAAGCTGACGACGACGCGCACGCCCAATGGCCGGATCATTCGCCTTCCTCCGACAGCGGTCGATCTCCCCGCCGCACCCCGCGAGTACGCTTTCGCTCCCTGCTACGGCGAGCACGCCGGACCCGTGCTCCGCGAGGCTGGCTTCAACGAAGACGAGATCGCCGAGCTTCGCGCACAAGGAATCCTCCCTATCTGATCTAGCGCGATGCCCCCGCATCGCCGGCGTTGCGGGAGTACACCACTCTTCCGTCGAAGATCGTCGTCTCGACCTCGAAGTCCTTGACGTTTTCGACCGGGACGTCGAAGAGGTCCATCGACAGGACGACGACGTCGGCCAGCATACCGGGGGCGAGGGTGCCTTTGCGCTCGTCCTCGAACGAAGCGTAAGCCGACCCCGCCGCCCAGACGTCGAGCACATTCTTTAGCGGCAGCCGCTGCTCGGGCACGAATCCACCTTCCGGCTCTCCATCGAGCGTTTGACGGGTCAAGGCGGTGTGGATCCCTGGCTGGGGAACGATGTCTACCACCGGCCAGTCGGTGCCAAAAGCCAGCCGGCCCCCGGCGTCCTGGATGCTCTTCCAGGCCCAGGCCCGTGAGGCGCGCTCGGGCCCCAGATTCACCGCCCAGACTTCGAGCACGTTCTGGATCGGGTTGGCGTGAAAGGGCTGCATCGAGGCGATGACCCCGAGCTTCGCGAAGCGCGGGATGTCGTCCGCGCTCACCGCCTCGATGTGCTCGATGCGGTGCCGGCGGCCGCGGGCCGGCGCCGGATTGACCTCGGCGGCATGCTCGTAGGCATCGAGCGCCATGCGGATGCCCCGATCGCCGATGGCATGGATGAAGATCTGCCATCCCTTTCCGTCCATCATGGCAACGATGCGATTCATGTCCTCCACGGTGTAGTTGGGGATCCCCGTCGTATCGTTGTTCGCGTAGGGCTCGAGCATGGCTGCGGTGTGGGACTCGATGACGCCGTCGGCGAACATCTTGATCGCTCCCGTCTTGAGAAGCGGCGTCCCGGGATGCTGCTTGAGCACCTCTTCGTACCGGGCCGCGTCCTCTTCGGAGAAGCCGGGTGGCGCCGAAAGGGCTGCGTACATCCGGACGCCCAGCTCGCCCTGACGTTCGAGCTCCGCATAGAGCTCGAACTCGTCGGGGTCCATTCCCGCGTTCTGCACGCTGGTCACACCGAGGCTCTGCGCCCGGCGGATGGCTTTCCTGATGAGCTCGAGCTTCTCATCGCGCGTCGGCTCGGGCAGGATTTTGTTCACGAGCCGCTGGGCCGACTCTTTGAGGACGCCAGTAGGCTCCCCCTTCGCGTCCCGCACGATGAGGCCGTTCGGCGGATCGGGCGTCTCTGGCGTGATGCCCGCGAGCTCGAGGGCTTTGGTGTTCACCCAGACGGTGTGGCCGTCGTAGCATTCCATGAGGGCCGGACGGTCGGAGACCACTTCGTCGAGCTGCTGCCGCGTGGGAAGACCTCCGGGGAAGGTCCCGTAGAGCCATCCGCGCCCGAGCACCCGGGGACGATCGGGTCCCGCGCTAGCGAACTCGCGAATCGCCTGTTGCGCCTCTGCGACGGTCTTGGCGTCGAAGAGATTCACCCGGTCGAGCGATTCTCCGCCGCTCAAAAAATGGACGTGTGCGTCGTTGAAGCCGACGAGGACGGACCCACCTTTGGCATCGACGACGGTCGTCGCGTCGCCCCGATGGGTCTCGATGTCCGCCGTAGTACCGAGGGCGAGGATCTGATTGCCTCGGACCGCGACCGCTTCGGCGATGGGCGCACCCCCACCGGGGTAGACCTTGCCGTTCACGATGATGAGATCGGCTCGCTCGGGTTTGGGTCCAGCAGTACAGGCGGCAAGCCCCAGGAGGACGAGCGGACCCACGGTACGGAAGAGCCACGAAAGGAAACGCGCCGGCGAATCGGAAAGGCGAGAAAGCGACTGGGTCATGGTGGCGACTCCGTGGATGAAGGGGATGAAGTTTACCATGGGTCGACGGACGAGGCCGTCCCCCAACATACCCGGGAAGTTCTGCTAGAAACGAAAGATCGCGCTCGACGCGACGCGTTGGGTGTACCAATCAAGGACTCTACCTGAAGGCTCGCGGCGCGGCCCCTTGTTCGGCAACCGATAGTTTCCACCAGGCTCAATACAGAAACATCGGTTTCCCATCGACGTGGCGGACTTTCGGCCGGTAGTTCTCGACATCATATAGCTCGCCGACATCGACTCGACGGACCCCCTCGCGGGTGACCGTCAGCGGCACATTCGTGTAGATCCCGTTGCGTAGTGCGACCATCCGGCCGAAGGACCTCCCTACCGCCAGATCGGCCGCCATGACGGCATAGTTGATCGCCACCATCAGGTCAAGCGAGTCAGGGCTTCCTGAGCGCATCATGTACGCGACCTGCTGGTAGATGACGTGCTCGCCGGTGATCTCCCGCAGGAGGTCCCCGGCGATGGCCCCGATGCCGCCGAGCTTCTTGTGCCCAAACGCGTCTTCCCGGCCGCGCAGGATCACTTCCCCGCCGACCACCTGGGCTCCCTCGGAGATCGTCAGCATGGCGTAGTTGCTGGGGTTTGTCGCCTTGTCGTGGACCAGAAGCCGGCCAAGTTTCTCGGGATCGAAAGGCACCTCGGAGATGACCGCCCGATCGACGCCTGCCAGGTAGGCGCTGACCAGACAGGTCTCCCCGCTGTAGCGGCCGAACAGCTCGATCACCGCCAGCCGCTCGTGAGATCCGGCGCTGGTGCGCAGACTGTGGATGACGCCCACGCTGCGGGTGACGGCGGTCGAGAAGCCTATGCAGTACTCCGTTCCGTGCACGTCGTTGTCCATCGTCTTCGGGATCGCTACGATGGGAACGCCCTCATCGTGAAGACGCAAGGCGTATGAGAGCGTGTCGTCTCCACCGATCGGGATCAGCGCATCCAGCCCCAGTTTGTCGATTACTTCCAGGACGTGCGGCGTAAAGTCCCTGACCTTGTCGTTCTCTGTTCCGTCGTCCAGGAATGGCGGAATGTCATCATGGCTCACTTTGGCCGGGTTCGTCCTGGAGGTATGTAACACGGTGCCGCCGCTGCGATCGATCGTCCGCACGGTCTGCTGGTCGAGCACCATCGTGTATTTCGACACACTTGCCGGATCGTCGGGCTGGCATGAGAGCAGACCACCCCACCCGAGGCGGATCCCCAGGACGTTGTGCCCGTCATCCAGCACTCGGCTGACGACCGCCTTGATGCAGGCATTCAGGCCCGGCACATCGCCCCCGCCCGTAAGAATTCCGATTCGCATATCCATCCCTCGTGTGAGTGATCATCAAGTCCCCTGGCCAGCGTCGCCTCTACCCCCGGACGCACGGCCAGGCACCGTATGAGCGATTTCGTCCCCTGATCGTCGGCCCCCCGTGTCGAAATAGCGGCCTGGAGGCCGCCTGTCCTGGGCCAGGCTTAGTCCCCGGGGTCCAATGAGACGACAGACATTGGGTTTCTAGCGGGCCAGCATGCGAGCCGTCTCAAAGTCGGCCAGATCCAGCTCACGCTGCGATGAGGTGACTTTACTAATGATACCGCTACGATCTGCCGCCCATCAAGTCCGACCATGACGTCATTCTCGCCAGCAAGCAGCGCCTCCACGGCCCGGACCTGAGTTTTTCAGAATCATTCCCCACGCGAAAGCCGGCTCGGCGCGGGAAGAACATCACGTGGTAGGTCAAGTTCGGCTACTACTGCTTGCCCGTCCTCGCGGGAGAGCGCCTCGTGGCGCGCTGCGACGTCAAAGCCGACAAAAGCCGAGGTGTTATGCAATTGCTCTCGATCTACTACGAGGAGCGCGCTCCGGCGACCGCTCGTCATGCGACGGCTCGAGCCCTGAAGAGATACGCGAGCGCTCTCCGTCTGGTACTATTCTCACTCTCTTCGAGGAGGTCGTGATGCGGTTCGCACTCGTTCTCGCCTTCGCCACTGCTTTCACAGTTTCGGCCCGGTCCCAGCAAAATCGCACCGTCGATCCTGCGCTCTACTCGGCCCTCGACTACCGGAGCGTCGGCCCCGCCCGCGGCGGACGCTCGACGACGGCGACGGGAGTTCCGGGGAAGCCCTTCACGTTCTACATGGGCTCGACGGGCGGAGGCGTCTGGAAGACGACGGACGCGGGGGAGAGCTGGCAAAACATCTCCGACGGCTTCATCGAGGCGGGCTCGATCGGCGACATCCGGGTCGCAGCCTCGGACCCGAACATCATCTACGTCGGCACCGGGTCCGGCTGCCCGCGGGGGAACGTCTCGGCGGGCATCGGAGTCTATCGGTCGACCGACGGTGGCGAGACCTGGAAGCACGTCGGGCTCCGCGAGGCGGGGCAGATTCCCGAGATGGCCATCCATCCCGCGAATCCCGACGTCGTCTACGTCGCGGCGCTCGGAAGTGTTTTCGGGAAGAACGCGGAGCGCGGGATCTTCCGCACCACCGATGGCGGGACGACGTGGAAGAAGGTCCTCTACGTGAGCGACCAAACGGGGTTCAACGACATCGCCATGGACCCATCGAATCCGCGAGTGCTCTACGCCGCGGCGTGGACGGTCGAGAGGAAGCCCTGGTCGCTCATCTCGGGGAGCGAGGAGGGTGGCATATGGAAGTCGACGGATGGGGGCGAGACGTGGACCAAGCTCGAAGGCGGCCTTCCTACGGGTCTCGTGGGAAAGATCGACGTGACCGTCTCGCCCGTCGACCCGAAACGACTCTGGGCCCTCATCGAGGCGCCCGACGACAAGGGCGGGGTCTATCGCTCCGACGATGGCGGGAAGAGCTTCAAGCACGTCAACGACGAGCGCAAGCTCCAGCAACGCGCCTGGTATTACACCCATATTTACGCCGATCCCAAGGACGCCCAGACGGTCTACGCGCTGAACACGAGCTTCTTCAAGTCGACGGACGGAGGGCGCACCTTCGAGCCCATTCCCGTCCTCCACGGCGACTGCCACGACCTCTGGCTGAACCCGGACAACCCCGAGATCCTGGTGCAGACGAACGACGGGGGCGCCCACGTGTCTTTGAACGGAGGAAAGACGTGGTCCTCTCTCCTCAACCAGCCGACGGCGGAGTTCTACCGCGTGTTCGTCGACAACCAGTTCCCCTACCGTCTCTACGGGCCGCAGCAGGACAACAGCACCGTCACCGTTCCGAGCATCTTCACCCACGGCATCACCCCCTTCGAGAGCTGGTACGAAGTGGCGGGGGGTGAGGCGGGGCACATCTCCTTCGACCCGAACCATCCCGGAATCGTCTACGCCGGCTCCATCGGAAATCGTCTCGATCGCCTCGACGTTCACTCGGGCTACGCCCGCAGCATCAAGGTCTACCCCGAGCTCGACATCGGGCAGAGGGCGCTCAATCTCAAGTACCGATTCCAGTGGAACGCTCCGGTGCGGGTCGATCCTCACGACGCGAGCGTCGTCTACATGACCTCGAACCACGTGCACCGCACCCGGGACGGAGGCCAGAGCTGGGAAACCATCAGCCCCGATCTCACGAGAAACGATCCGGAGAAGCAGGATTTCCCCGGTGTCCCCATCACCAACGACTCCACCACCGTCGAGGTCTTCGACACCATCTTCGCCTTCGAGATATCACCGTTTGAAAAGGGAGTCTTGTGGGCGGGCTCGGACGACGGGCGCGTTCACGTCTCGAGGGACAATGGCTCGACGTGGAGCGAGGTCACGCCGCGGGGGATGCCCGACTTCGCGACGGTGAATGCGATCGAGTTCTCGGCTCATGACCAAAGGCGCGTCTTCCTCGCCGTCTACAACTACCGGCAGGACGACTTCAAGCCCTACGTGTTCCGCACGAATGACAACGGCGCTTCCTGGGCTCTTCTGACCGATGACAAGAACGGAATCCCCGACGGTCACTTCGTGCGCGTCGTGCGAGAGGACCCCGATCGAAAGGGGCTCCTCTATGCGGGCACCGAGTACGGGATGTACATCTCGTTCGACGACGGAGCGCACTGGCAGAGCTTCCAGCTCGACCTGCCGGTGACGCCGGTCAGCGACCTGCGCGTCCATCGAAAGGATCTCGTCGTCGCCACCCAGGGCCGCTCGTTCTGGATCCTCGACGACCTCACTCCGCTTCACCAGATCGACGACGAGGTGAAGGGCGCCTCCGCCTGGCTCTATCGTCCCCGGACTTCCTATCGCATGCAGATGCCGGGAGGCTTCGGGCTGCGATACGGCTGGCAGGCGGTGGCGCAGAACCCTCCGCCGGGCGCGATGATCTTTTACACCTTCGCCAAAGCCCCCGAGGGTGAGGTGAAGCTCGAGATCCTCGACGGCGGGGGAAACCGGATCCGCAGCGTTTCGAGCGAAGGGGAAGAAGCGGCGGGGCCACCCGCCTTCGGCGGTCCACCGAGGGGTGATACCAAGCTCACGAAAAAGGCAGGCATGAACCGCTTCGTCTGGGATCTGAGCTACGAGGGAGTGAAGCCTCCGGAGGGAGCGGTGACCGCCTTCGCCGGAAACCCGCAAAGCGGCCCCAAAGCACCTCCGGGCACCTACCAGGTGCGGCTCAGCTCGGGAGACTGGTCGCAGACCGAGACTTTCGAGGTCCAGGCCGACCCGAGGCTTCCCACCACCGCGAGCGAGTGGCAGGAGCTTCTCGACTTCGGCCTTCAGGTGCGCGAGCGTATCGGAGAGATCTACGACGCCATCCGCAAGGTGCGCTCGGTACGCGATCAGGCAAAGTCGGTGGCGAAACGTCTCGAAGGGGGCGACGGCGCGAAAGAGGTTGGCGAGGCGGCCGAGGCTCTCGCTTCGAAGCTCAGCGCCATCGAAGAGAAACTCATCCAGACGAAAAACGAGAGCAACCAGGATCCGCTCAACTTCGCGCCGAAGCTCGACGCTCAGTATCTGACCGTGTACGGCGAAGTGTCGAGTGCGTTCTTCCGTCCGACCGACGCGGCACGACAGAGGTTCTCCGACCTGAACCAGGAGTGGACGGCGGTCGAAGCGGAGCTGAAGGAGGTGCTCGAGAGCAACGTTCCAGCCTTCAACGAGAAGGCCCGTCTCGCGGGTGCGACGGCGGTGATGGTCCCGTCGCGGTAGAGCTCCTTGGCGAACCAGCCGCCGTGCTGTCTGAACCGGGGAGCTCAGTTGATGAGCCGGTGGAAGGGGATCGCCCAGAAGCGCGGGTCGCTTCAGGCTTGCTCGGGGGCTCCGCCCTGGGTGAGGACGATCCCTCCCAGGATGGACTCCCCGACGGCATCGGCAAACGTTCGGCCCTCGGGTCGGAGGGCGTCCCGGTGCCTATCGTCGCCTTCGTTACCGACCTACCGCCATTCGACGCATCTTGGAGCCGCACCTGAATCCTCATCCAGAATGGCGGCGTGCCATTCCAGAACGCGGCCTGGACCTTGTCTCGCGAATTCAATTCATAGGAAGTGTGCCTCGCAGGGCAGGCATCGGCCCAAGAAGGCGAGCCGCTCAACGCGTTGAAGAATGGGAAATCGCATGCCCGTCGAGCAAGGAGGTTGTCGGAAGACAGGGCAATCGGGCCCATCGACGACAAACCGATACCACGCAGGCGCGGCTTTGCTAGACTCGTCGTTCATGAGCCGCTCCATCGTTCTCTCCAGCACGCTCCTTTTGATGGCGGGCTGCGCCCCGAGCTCGAATCCGGAAGGGTCCGCGTTCCGTCCCGAGGAAGCCGAGCGCCTCGAGCGAGAGGTGAACCTCGAGAACTGGGACGACGGCGGCGAGCTCTCTCGCTTCGCCTTTCTCTCGATCCCGAAGATCTTCGAGACCGCCGTCATCCGGCGCGGCGACGGGGAGGTGCTGGCGCTCGAAACGGCGCTCGAGGAAGACGTCGCTCGCTACGAAGTGGCGATCGCCGACGGTGGCGTCATGGCTTTCGACGACTACGTCGCTTCGGGCGCCCTCGACGGAATCGTGATCGTCCGCGGAGGTAAGCTCGTCTACGAAAGCTACCCGCGGATGCGGAGCAGCGATCAGCACATCTCGTTCTCGGTCTCGAAAGTGCTCGTCTCGACGGTAGTGGCGATCCTCGAGGACCGAGGGCTGGTGGACGTCTCGAAGCCGGTAGACGTCTACGTGCCCGCGCTCCGGGGAACAGCCTGGGAAGGCATTCCGGTTCTCGACGTCCTCGACATGGCCTCGGGCATCGACGCCCTCGAGGGGATCGAGGACAGCTACACGAACCCGGAGCGGAAGCACTATCAGTACGAAGCGAGCCTCGGCTGGCTTCCGAAAGTGGAGGGCCTTCCGTCGAGCGTGCTGGAGGAGGACACCTACGGCTTCATCGCGTCACTCGAAAAGAGGTCCGGGCCCGGCAAGGTCTGGGAGTACGTGAGTGTCAACACCATGGTGCTCGCGTGGCTCGCCGAGGAGGTGACGGGGAAGAAATTCCCTGAAGTTTTGAGTGAGACCATCTGGTCGAGGATGGGAGCGGAAACGGACGCTCTCGTAAGCGTCAACTCGCGCGGCCACGGCGCGGTTCACGGCGGCATCGTCGCGACGCTCCGGGACGTCGCGCGTTTCGGGCTTCTCTTCACCGGGGGCCGCGGACGGGGCGTCGTCTCCGAGAGCTACCTCGAGAAGATCCTCGAAGGCGGCCGGCCAGAGCTTCTCGAAGCCGCGGGGCGCGCGGTTGCCGACGTTCGGCACGCGACCTATCAGTGGGATCGGGTCTATGACGACGGGTCGTTTTTCAAGGGAGGCTTCGGCGGACAGGGACTGTACGTTTCGCCGGAAAAGGACGTCGTGCTCGCCTACTTCGGAACCCACGGCTACGACGCCCCGGCTCCACCGGTCCTCGACGTCTGCAGAAGAATGTTCGCGGATCTTTTCTAAGGTGGTCAGGAAAATATGGCTTCTGGCGAGGCTTCGTGGATTGGGTGGTGGCCCGTCGCCAGTCCAAACGCGCCCGCCCTCGCGACACTTTCCGATCGCTTCCTGAGTGCACCCCCTTCCTAGCCGCCTAACAGGTTCGCCGCACGATGTTCTTCGCACGTCGTATGCGGTCAGAAGCCAGAGCACCAGAGCGAAAGGCCAGAGCCGCTGGTTGTAGGCGGCG
>Ga0209002_10003438_pt1 | contig 12588 bp, 10 predicted proteins | sample Rifsed16ft2_FD_184010 | JGI IMG/M metagenome (GOLD analysis project Ga0209002, IMG submission 184010) | Soil microbial communities from Rifle, Colorado, USA - sediment 16ft 2 (version 2) | ecosystem: Environmental > Terrestrial > Deep subsurface > Rock core/Sediment | place: Rifle, Colorado...
CACAGGAGATAGAAGAGGAGAAACGGCAGCCATCCCATCCGGTCCTCGACGTTGTCGCCCAGGACGAACAGGAAGAGGGAGCCGGCCCCAAGCGGCACGATCCCCGCGTGCAGGAACAGCGAGACGAGCGACGCGGGAATGGATACCCCGGAAAGCCCCGCCCCCGAAGGCAGGCCGGGAAGGCCTCCCGGCAGCGCGGGGGGCCCTCCCCCGATTTGGGCGAAAAGGTAGACCCCGATCGAAAGCCCGATCAGCAGGTACGTCACGACGGGGAACGACCGGACTTCGGTGCCGGCGTCCGCCAGCGGTACCACGACGGGAAGAGGGATCGGGATCCCGGAAGCGCGAATCGCGGGGCCGTGTGCAAGCTCCATCCGGCGCTTCATCGTCTTGGCCAGCGACTCCCCCAGCCGGGCGTACTCCTCCCCATGCTCCCTGAGGAATCGGAACCTTTCGGAAATCGCGGCCGCGGATTTCCGCGGAGCGAGATACCCGTTGCAGTCCCGGCAATGGAAGACGGGAATCCCCGTCATCTGGAAGTCGATCGCCCCGACCCGCCCCCCACACCGCGGGCAGGAAAGCGACGTCGCCTGCCGGTGCATCCGCCCCAGCTCCCCTTCGGGCGGGTCGTGGGGCGTTTCCTCCCCGGCGTCCGCCGCCAGCCGACCTTCCGTAAGTTCGCGTATCTCCCCGTAGTCGAACCACAGGGCACCGCAGGCGAGGCAGCGGTCGATCTCCCTGTCCCCCGCCATCACCCGGCGCATCGGGGAAATCTTGCAGAAGGGGCACTCCATCCGCACCAGTATAACCGTACCCTGTGGCGATCAGGACAGGGAATCCCAAGGATCCGCAGGAAAAACGCCCAAGTGGTATAGTCCGGAGAGGGGGGGCGATGGGCGCCTTGCGGGTCATCCTGGCGTGGACAGCGTTTGCGGTATTCCACAGCCTGACTGTCTCGGAAGGGTATGAGAACCTGGCGCGCCGATGGATGGGAGACCGCGCGTTTGACGGGTACCACCGTCTTCTCTTCACTGCGTATTCCATCGCCGTCTTTCTCCTGCTCGTCCTGTATCTGCGGACCGTGCCGGACCGGTCCCTGTACCGGCTGGAAGGCTTCGGCCGGCTTCTCTTTCACGCCGTTCAGCTGTGCGGCGTCGCCTTTCTTTTCTGGACTCCCTGGGACCTCCTTGAATTCGTCGGGTTCCGCCAGTGGGAGCGGAGCCGGAAGGGAGAACCGCAGGAACCGGTCCGGAACGAGCGCCTCTTCACGCAGAAAGCGTACGGCATCGTCCGCCACCCTCTTTATCTCGGCATCTCCGTGGTCCTGGCCTTCCAACCGGTCCAGACCCGGAACTCCCTCCTCTCCACCGCAATGGTCGTCCTGTACCTCTACGTGGGCACGTTCTTCGAGGAACGCCGGATGGTCCGCAAATTCGGGGAGGAGTACCGGAAATACCAGGAGCGCGTCACCCGCTTTCTTCCATTGCGATGGCCACCTTCCGGTTGATGCAGGCCCGCATCCGAAACCCTCCGTCTGCCGGTCTGAAGGTGGACCGGCGTTTCCTAAGAGATCCACCCGGAGACCCCGGAAGCGAAGCCGCAACCCGCGCCCTCGCGACGGAGCGCAGCCGGCAGTTGCCGGTACCCGGGGTCCCTCCGCCGCGGGGGATGAAAAGTTTTAAGAACGTCCCTTTGCTTTACATCAGCATGGAGAGGACGGAGCGCTCGGCGATCTCGAGCACGGAGCGGGGGACCACCCCCAGGACGAGCACGACGGCGGCGGAGGCGCACAGGGCCATCGAGAAGGAGAAGCGCGGCGGGCGCGGGACGGGCACCTCGCCGTCCACGGGCACCATGTACATCGTGACGACCAGGCGCAGGTAGTAGTAGATGGAGGCGGCGCTGTTCAAGACCCCGATGACGGCCAGCCAGATGTAGCCGTTCTTCACCGCGGCGCTGAAGAGGTAGAACTTCCCGACGAACCCGGCCGTCGGCGGGATCCCCCCGAGCGACACGAGGAAGAGGGTGAGCAGGGCCCCCAGCGCCGGGTACTTGAAGCCGATCCCTTTCAGGTTCCGGATGTCGTACCCCTCGTCCTCCTTCTGCGCGATGAGGATCACCACGCCGAAGGCGCCCATGTTCATGAAGGCGTAGACCAGGAGGTAGAACAGGGACGCCTGCCCGCCGAGGACGTCGCCGGAGACAAGCCCGACGAGAATGTACCCGGCGTGGGCGATCGAGGAGTAGGCCAATAGCCGCTTGAGGTTGTCCTGCACGAGCGCCGACAGGTTCCCGACGGTCATCGTCAGCACGGCCAGGCCCCAGAGGACCTTCCACAGGACGGGCTGCACGCCGGGCAGCGCCACCAGGAGCACCCGGATGAGCGCGGCGAAGGCGGCTGCCTTGACCGCGGCGGACATGAAGGCGGTGACCACCGTCGGGGCCCCCTCGTACGCGTCCGGGGTCCACATGTGGAAGGGGACCAGCGATACCTTGAAGGCGAGCCCCACCAGAAGGAGGCCCGTCCCGACGAGGAAGAGCGGGCTCTCCACGATCCGCGGGTCGTAGAGCATCGTGGCCAGGGCGGGGATCTTCGTCGTACCGGTCGCCGCGTACATCAGGGCGATGCCGTACAGGAGGAACCCCGAGGCGAAGGCGCCGAGGAGGAAGTATTTCAGGGCCCCCTCGATGGAGGACATCCGGTTCCGGTGGAATCCGACGAGGACGTAGATCGGGATCGACAGCGTCTCCAGCCCGAGAAAGACCGTCATCAGGTCGGTCCCCTTGGCCATGACCATCATCCCCGAGGTGGAGAGCAGGATCAGCGAGTAGAACTCCCCCTTGTGCGTCCCCTCCCATTCGGAGTACCCGGTCGCCATCAGGAGGGTGAGCGCGCAGGCGGAGAGGATGACGACGTCTACGAACGCGCCCACCCCGTCGTGGACGATCATCCCCGAGAACCCCTCGATCTTTTCCTGCCCGAGGAGGTACACGGAGAACAGGGCGATGAGGATGCCGACGAGGCTCGTGCCGCAGAGGACATGCTTGTTCTCCTCGGGGATCACCACGTCCAGGAAGAGGACGAAGAGCGCCGTGCCCACCACGAGGATCTCGGGGACGATGCTATAGACGCTCGTCAACAGCGTCGCTGCATCCAGGGTAAACGGTCCCATCGCTTCCTCACTTCCCCGCGTGGAAGTAGCGGGCGACCAGCGTCTCGCCGGGGGGAGAATCGACCAGCGCCGCCTGCCTCTTCGTTTCGATCCGTTCGACGAGTGCCGTAACCGACGCGTCCATTTTCCGCAGGAACGTCTGCGGGTAGACGCCGATCCAGAAGACGAACACGAGGAGAGGCAGCATGAAGGCCACCTCCCGCGCGTTCATGTCCGGCAGGCGCCGGTTCTTCTCGTTCGTGATCGTGCCGAACATCACCCGCTGGAACATCCAGAGCATGTAGACCGCCGCGAAGATGACGCCGCTGGCCGCCACCACCGTGAGCGCCCGCATCGGCTGGAACGCCCCCACCATGATGAGGAACTCCCCGACGAATCCGTTCATCCCGGGCAGCCCGATCGAGGAGAGGGTGATGATCATGAAGCAGGCGGCGTACAGGGGGAGCACCCTGGACAGCCCCCCGTATTCCGAGATGAGGCGGGTGTGGCGCCGCTCGTAGAGGATCCCGACGAGGAGGAAGAGGGCTCCCGTCGAGATCCCGTGGTTGACCATCTGGAGGATGCCGCCCTCGATCCCCTGGACGTTGAACGCGAACAGCCCGAGCATCACGAACCCCAGGTGGGCCACGGAGGAGTAGGCCACGAGCTTCTTGATGTCCTTCTGGACCATCGCCACCAGGGCGCCGTAGAGGATCCCGATCACGGCGAGCGTCGCGATGAGCGGCGTCAGGTCCACGGCGGCGACGGGGAACAGGGGCATCGCGAACCGCAGGAACCCGTACGTCCCCATCTTGAGGAGAACGGCCGCCAGGATGACCGACCCCGCCGTGGGGGCGTCCACGTGGGCGTCGGGGAGCCATGTATGGAACGGGAACATCGGGACCTTGAAGGCGAACGCCAGCGCGAAGGCGGCGAACATCCAGAACTGGAGTTTCACGGGGATGGCCAGGTCATACATGGCCAACAGGTCGGTGGAGTAGACCCCGGTCACCTCGTAGTGGTGGAAATAGAGCGCGATGATGGCGACCAGCATCAGCACCGACCCCGCGAACGTGTAGAGGAAGAACTTGATCGCCGAGTAGATCCGCCGGTCGCTCCCCCACACCCCGATCAGGAAGTACATCGGGATGAGGACGGTCTCCCAGAAGACGTAGAACAGGAAGAGGTCGATCGCGAGGAACACCCCCACCATCCCGACCTCCAGGACCAGCATGAAGATCATGAACTCCTTGACGTGTTTCTCGACGGACGTGTACGTGGACAGGATGGTGATGGGCATCAGGAACGTGGTGAGCAAAAGGAGCCACAGGGAGATGCCGTCCACCCCCACGTGGTAACTGATCCCGTACTGCGGGATCCAGGGGACCTTCTGGACGAACTGCATCGCGGCGGTCGACCCGTCGAACAGGATCGCCACCGGCAGCGACAGGAGGAACTCCACGAGCGTGACGACGAAGGTCACGTTGCGCAGGAGACGGTGGTTTTCCCTCGGCAGGAAGACGAGCAACAAGACCCCGGCGAGCGGGAGGAAGATCAGCACGGAAAGCAGGTTCGTCATCACGGGATGGAAAACGGATGTCATCAGCACACGCTCCTACTGCAGCGTATCGTAAATGGCTTGACACACCGATCCGCCACCGGGATAGGCCGGGACAGGCGGCCATTCCGCGCACAGGGCGCTGCGGGGGGTTCCTCGACGCGGCCTGTGGAGCGAGGCAGAATTTGCGTCGAGCGGAACCGGCAGTGAGCGGGCGCAAGGTCGCGAGCGTAGCGGCGAGGAAGCTCCCCGCGAGCCCTTGCGACGGACCCGTTGGTCAATGTGTTTACGAGACGCAACACCAGGAATCTCCCTTCTCCGTTCTCACGGCCAGATCAGGAATCCGACGAGGATCACCGCGCCCACGAGCAGGGAAAGGGCGTAGTTCCCCACCACGCCGGTCTGCACGCGTCTCATCCTGTCGCCCGCCCCGCTCACAATCGTCGCGACGCCGTTCACGATCCCGTCGATGAACGTCGCGTCGAACGCCTCCCACAGCCAGATCGAGCCGTTCACGATCCTTTGCACGATGACGGCATCGTAGATCTCGTCGACGTAATACTTGTGGAACACCACGTCGTAGAGGCCCGGCACCCTCCCGGCGATCTCCTTCGGCTTCTCCGGGCGGCCCCGGTACAGATAGTACGCGAGCCCGATCCCGCACAGCGCCACGCCCACCGACCCGGCCATGAGCAGATACTCGAGCGCCGCGGAGTGGTGTGCACCGCCGTGGGCGGCCCCTTCGGCCCCGTGCCCGAACACGGGCGCAAGCCACGCCTCGAAATAGTTGTGCCCCCCCAGCGCCTCGGGGATGCCGATCCAGCCGCCCCCCACCGACAGGACGGCCAGGAGCATCAGCGGGACGGTCATCGAGTACGGGGATTCGTGGACGTGCTTCTCCACCTCGGGGTCCATCCGCGACGGTCCGAAGAAGGTCAAAAACACCAGGCGGAACATGTAGAAGGCCGTGATCCCCGCCGCTGCCGTGCCGACCAGCCACAATCCCACGTGGCCGTGCCCGGAGGAGAATGACTTCCACAGGATCTCGTCCTTGGAGAAGAATCCCGACAGGCCGGGAATCCCCGAGATCGCCAGCGTGGCGATGAACATCGTGGTGAAGGTGACGGGGAGGCGTTTTTTCAGCGACCCCATCTTCTGCATGTCCTGCTCCCCGGAGAGGGCGTGGATCACCGAGCCGGAGCCCAGGAAGAGGAGCGCCTTGAAGAAGGCGTGGGTCATGAGATGGAAGATTCCGGCGGTGAACGCCCCGACCCCGCAGGCGAGGAACATGTACCCCAGCTGGGAGACGGTGGAGTACGCCAGCACCCGCTTGATGTCGTTCTGGCAGATCCCGATGGTGGCGGAGAAGATGGCGGTCGCCGCGCCCACCACGGCCACGACCGCCATCGAGGCGGGGGCCAGAAGGAAGAGCGGGCTCGTGCGGGCAACCATGTACACCCCCGCGGTGACCATTGTGGCGGCGTGAATGAGGGCGGAGACGGGGGTGGGGCCCTCCATCGCGTCCGGCAGCCACACGTAAAGGGGGATCTGCGCCGACTTCCCTACGGCGCCGACGAACAGGAGCAGGGTGATCGCCGTGGCGACGCCCGTCGTCAGGACGCCGCTATCCGCAAGGCCCGGGATCCTGGCGAAGACCTCGGGGTAGTCGACCGTCCCGAACGTCCAGAAGATGAGGAAGATGGCGACGAGGAACCCGAAGTCCCCCACCCGGTTCACGATGAAGGCCTTCTTCCCGGCGTCCGCGGCGCTTTTCTTCTCGTACCAGTACCCGATCAGCAGGTAGGAGCAAAGCCCCACCCCTTCCCACCCTACGAACATGAGGAGGAAGTTGCTGCCGAGCACGAGCAAAAGCATCGTGAAGGTGAAGAGGTTCAGGTAGACGAAGTAGCGCGCGAAGGCCTTCTCGTGGGACATGTATCCCACGGAGTAGACGTGGATGAGAAAACCGACCCCGGTGACCACCAGGATCATCACGGACGAGAGCGGGTCGAGCTGGAAGGCCACGGCGGCGTCGAAGCTCCCCGCCGTAACCCACGGGAAGAGGACCTGGACGAAGAGCCGGTCGTGGGCCGGGCGCGCGGCCAGTGCGAGGACCGACAGGAGCGACACGAGGAAGGAAGCCCCCACCACCGCGGGTCCGAGGAACGCGACCAGTCTCCGGTACGGGGGAGCCGCGTGGTGGCCGGCCCCGTGGAGCGAAGTCCCATGCCCGTGCTCTTCGCTCCCCGCCTCCGCCAGGAGGAGCGGGCGCTCGGCGAAGAGCGCGATCGCGCTGTTCACGATCACCCCCAAAAGCGGAAGCGCGGGCACCAGCCAGAGGTAATTGAGGATCCCGCCTACCATTTGAGTATGCTCAGCTCGGTGATGTCGATCGTCTCCTTGAGCCGGTAGATCGCGATCAGGATCGCCAGCCCCACCGCGGCCTCCGCCGCCGCGACCGTCATGACCATGAAAGCGAAGATCGACCCCGTGACGTCGCCCAGGGAGGACCCGACCGCGATGAAGGCGACGTTGACGGCGTTCAACATGATCTCCACGCTCATGAGGATGATAAGGACGTTCTTGCGCGCCACCACCCCCGCCACGCCGATCCCGAACAGGATCCCGGAGAGGAGCAGGTATGCCGACGGTTCCATCATTTACGAAGGTCTCCGCTTGTGGTGCGCGATCGCTTCGCGCACCGTCAGATCTTCTTCTTCGCCAGCGCGATCGCCCCGATCACCGCGGCCAGGAGCAGGACCGACGTGAGCTCGAAGGCGAGCAGGTAATCGGTGAACAGCGCCCTTCCTACGGCCTCGACGGAGCCGGAGTCCGCGGCGGGAGTCCCCGCCATCCCGGAGCGGCGGACGATCAGCGCGGACTCGAGGATGAGGAGCCCCGCGACGACGACCCCCAGGAAGCGCATCCCCGTCACCCTCTCCACCGGAAGCTTGTCCTCGGGGACGTTGATCAGCATGATCACGAAGACGAACAGGACGACCACCGCCCCCGCGTAGACGATGACCTGGATCGCCGCGAGGAAGTGCGCCTGGCGCAGGACGAAGAGCCCCGCGACGGCGAAGAGCGTGAGGATCAGGTAGAGGGCGGAGGCCATCGGGTGCCGCCGCGTGACCACCATGATCGCGCCGCCCACCGCGATGGCGCCGAAGACGATGAAGAGGGCCGGTTCCATGGGGCTCTTATTTCTCCAACAACATGTCGATGGTATAGATGAGCTTCTCCCGCGTGTTCTCAGGGGGAGTGAACCATCCGGTGTCCATCCGGATCGCGTCGCACGGGCACGCCTCCACGCACAGGCCGCAGAAGATGCACCGGAGCATGTCGATGTCGAACCGCACCGGGTACTTCTCGACCTTCGGGTCGGGGGACTCCCCCGCGACGATCGTGATGCACACCGCGGGGCACGCCGTGGAGCAGCAGAAGCACGCCACGCACCGGGGGGACCCGTCGGGCCGCTTCATCAGCCGGTGCAGACCCCGGAACCGGGGGGGCATCACGCGCCGCACCTCGGGATATTCGATCGTGGGGATGTTCTCCTGCCGCACGATGTTGCGCAGGAGGTGCCCCATCGTCACCCCGAGTCCCTTCACGATCTCCAGGAGGTAGAGGGTCTCCCCCATGGACATCCGACGGGGCCGGGCGACCTTTTTTATGCCGATGGCCATCGTTTCCGTTTCCGCCTCACGCAACCAGGAGCAGGGCGATCCCGGTCGCAAAGATGTTGAGCAGCGACAGCGGCAGCATCACCTTCCACCCCAGGCGCATCACCTGGTCGTACCGGAACCGGGGGATCGTCCACCGGACCCAGATGAAGAGCCATGCGAAGAAGACCACCTTGGCGAACAGGGCGCCGATCCGGAGGAGGAGCACCACGGCTCCCGGAAGACCGATGGAGAACCCCCCGGGGAGCACGAACCCGGAAGAGGCGAGGTAGGGGAACTGCCACCCGCCGAAGAAAAGGGTCGCCACGAGGAGGGAGCCGACCACCAGGTGAAAGTATTCCGCCATCATGAACATCGAGAACTTGAAGGAGCCGTACTCGGTGTGGAATCCCGCGACGATCTCCGACTCCCCCTCCGGGAGGTCGAAGGGGGTCCGGTTCGCCTCCGCGTAGAGAGCCACGAGGAACAGGATGAACCCGAGGGGCTGGACGACGACGCCCCATTGCGGCACGATCCCCCACAGGAGGTCCCCCTGGGAGGCGACGATCTGCGAAAGCTTGACCGACCGGAACACCATCACCACCCCGATGATCGAAAGTCCCAGGGAGACCTCGTAGGAGATCATCTGCGCCGAGGAGCGCAATCCCCCCAGGAGGGGGTACTTGCTGTTGGAGGCCCACCCGGCCAGGATCACGCCGTAGACCGTCAATCCCGACATGGCGAAGACGTAGAGGATCCCCACGTTCAGGTCCGCGATCTGCAAGGGAATCGTCTTCCCGGCGATCGTCACCGGCGGCCCGAACGGGATGACGGCGATCGTCATGAGCGCCGGGGCCAGGGCGAACATCGGCGCCATCTGGTAGAAGAGGCGGTGGACGTGGTCGGGGATGAAATCCTCCTTGAAGAGAAACTTGATCGCGTCGGCCAGGGGATGGAAGATGCCGCCGAGCGTCAGCCCCAGGATCTTCGCCCGGTTGGGCCCCCGGCGGTCCTGCATGTAGGCGGCGCCCTTGCGCTCCGCCCAGGTGAGCACCACGACGAACGTCAGGCAGAAGATCAGCATGATCGCGATCCGCGCCACGGCCACCGCGAGGTCGAACAGGCCGCTCATCCCTTTCCTCCCGCCGTCTGGCCCAGCTCCCCGAGGGACTCGTAGCTCATCCCGGCGAAGGGGGCCTCGGACTGCGCGATCGCCCGGAACACCTGCGCCTCCCCGCCGGACTTCCACCCCGCGCCGAGCCGGTTCGCCAGCCCGGTGATGATCTCGATGGCACTTCTCGCCTTCCCCCGGGGCGGGAATCCCATCCAGAACCGCTGGACGCGTCCCGCGTGGTTGGTGAATGTCCCCCCGCGCTCGACGAACGACGCGGACGGCAGGATGGCGTGCGCCGCGCGGGAGACGGCCCCCTCGTTCGTGGCGATCTGGACGACGAAGGGAACGTTGGCCAGAAGCCGCCCGGTCTCCGCGTCGGAGAGGTCGGCGATCCCGTTTCCGAACACGAGCAGGGCCCTGATCTTCCCGTCCGCGACGTTTTGCACGATGTCGTCGAACTTCTCCTCGGAGATCCCCAGCAGTTTCGCCCCCCGGGTGTTGGGATTCTTGTCCGCCTTGATGAGGAAGTCGTCCGCGAACCCGTCGCCCACGGTCCTTAAGGAGAACCCGAGGTGCGGCGTGCGCAGGACCTCGTCCGCCAGCTTTCGCGCGAGGAACAGTTCCTCGTTGGAGAACTGCGGCGAGGCGATGACGGCGACCGATCCGGGCCCGTGCTTCTCGACCATCTCCCACAGGCGAAAGGCGACGGAGGAAAGAGCCGCCTCCCACGGCGCCGCCTTCGGGATCCCGTTCTCCCGGTTTACGGGGGTAAGGAGCCGCGCCTCGTTCGCCTTCTTGTACTCGAGCCTTCCGGGATCGCACATCCACGTCTTGTTGACCTCGTCGTTTTGCCTGGGCTTGAGCCGGTAGAGGATCTCCTCCTTGAAGTGCGCCTCGACGTTGCAGCCGTTGGCGCAGCCGGGGCAGATCGACCGGGCGCCGCGCAGGAGCCAGACGCGGCACTTGAACCGGAAATCCTTGCTGGTCAGGGCCCCCACGGGGCAGATGTCCGCCAGGTTCCCCGTGTACCGGTTGTCGAGCGGCCTCCCCGGGAAGATCGATATCTCCGAGTGGTCCCCCCGCTGGAAGAACTCGAGCTCGCCGGTGCCGGTGACCTCCTGGAGGAACCGGATGCAGCGGGAGCAGAGGATGCACCGCTCGGCGTCCAGGATGATCTGCCCGCCGATGTCCTGCACCTTCTTCTTGTGCACCTTGTCTTCGACGGCGTACCGGCTCTTGTGCAGGCCGTACTTCATGTAGTAGATCTGCAGCCCGCACTCGCCGGCCTGGTCGCAGATCGGGCAGTCGATCGGGTGATGGATGAGCAGGAACTCGAGGACCCCCGTGACCGCCTGCTTCACCTTCTCGGAGTCGGTCTTGACCGCCATCCCGTCGGTCACGATGGTGTTGCACGCGATCTGGAGCTTGGGGAACTTTTCGACCTCCACGAGGCACATGCGGCAGTTCCCCGCGACCGAGAGCTTCGGGTGGTAGCAGTAGTGGGGGATCTCGATCCCCGCCGTCTTCGCGGCCTCGAGGATCGTCGTCCCCTGGGGGACGTCCACGGAGATTCCGTTGATCGTGAAGTTCGGCATGGTTCCCTAGTGTCCCGTCCCGGAATGATCTTGGTGCCACGGTCCGCCGCCGGGATAGCCCGGGACAGGCGGACATTCCGCGCACGGGCTCGCCGCAAATTCCGCCTTTTGGCGGGACACTCCTTTTTCTCTCGACGATAAAATCAGGAGTGTCCCCCCGCTGCGAGGAACCCCCCGCAGCGCCCTGTGCGCGGAGACGTGCCCGCATGTCAACTCACTTGCAGGACGGCGCATTAGAATGTATTCCCGTACGGGCATTTCTTGTCCCGGACGTGCCGGTCGAACTCCTCGCGGAACTTCCAGATGAACGACTGGGCGGGCATCACCGCGGCGTCGGCCAGCGGGCAGATCGTCCGTCCCATCATGTTGTCGCACACGTTCAGGATGAGCTCGACGTCCCCCTCGCGCCCCTCGCCGTTCTCGATGCGGCGCAGGACCCTCGCCAGCCAGCCGCACCCTTCCCGGCACGGCGTGCACTGGCCGCACGACTCGTGGGCGTAGAAGTTCATGAGCACGGAGAGGGCGCGCACCATGCACGTTCCCTCCGGGATGACGATGACGCCGCCCGATCCCGCCATCGTTCCGATCTTCTGCATCGAATCGATGTCGTAACCCACGTCGATCTCGTCGGCCCGAATCACCGGCGTGGACGAACCGCCGGGGATCACCGCCTTGAGCGCCTTGCCGTCCTGCATTCCCCCGGCGTGCTCGTAGAGGATCGACCGGAGCGAGATCCCCACCGGAAGTTCGTAGACGCCCGGTTTCTTCACCGGGCCGCTGACGCAGACCAGGCGGGTCCCGCCGTCCTTTTCCACCCCCAGGGAGGCGAACTTCTCCCCGCCGTGGGTGACGATCCAGGGGATGTCGGCGATCGTCTCCACGTTGTTCACGATCGTGGGGAGACCGAACGCCCCCACCGAGGCGGGGAAGGGGGGCTTGACCCGGGGCCACCCGCGCTTCCCCTCGAGGGAGTTGAGCAGGGAAGTCTCCTCGCCGCAGATGTAGGCGCCTGCACCGCGGTGGACGGTCACCTCCAGGTCGTACCCGGAGCCCAGGATGTTCTTCCCGAGGTATCCCTTCGCGTACGCCTCGTCGATCGCTTCCTGCACGATCTCCGCCTCGCGGACGAACTCCCCGCGGATGTACACATAGCCGTTGTGGATCGTCAGGGCATAGGAGGTGATGACGATCCCCTCGATCATGAGGTGGGGCCCCCGGCTCATGATGAGCCGGTCCTTGAAGGTCCCCGGCTCCCCCTCGTCGGCGTTGATCACGAGGACCCGCGGCCGGGAGAGGTCCTTGGGGAGGAACCCCCACTTGACTCCCGCCGGGAACCCAGCGCCGCCGCGGCCTCGCAGGTTCGCCTTCCTGACCTCCGCCACGATCTCCTCCTTCGGCATCGAGAACGCCTTGCGCATGGCCGCGTACCCGCCGAGCTGCTCGTACGTGTCCGCGTGGCGGTACCGGTCGTTGCCGAAGTGGGTGGTCAGGACGAGTTCCATCGTCT
>Ga0209002_10003439_pt1 | contig 12588 bp, 15 predicted proteins | sample Rifsed16ft2_FD_184010 | JGI IMG/M metagenome (GOLD analysis project Ga0209002, IMG submission 184010) | Soil microbial communities from Rifle, Colorado, USA - sediment 16ft 2 (version 2) | ecosystem: Environmental > Terrestrial > Deep subsurface > Rock core/Sediment | place: Rifle, Colorado...
ATCACTGCTCGTCTACTGGGTGCACATCGCTTTCGTTTACGGCCGCTTCTCCATCCTGCCCAAGGGGAAGATGACCGTCCTTGGCGCCACCGGGGGACTCATCGCCATCTTCCTCGCCATGCTGCTTCTTTCCGTCGCCCGCATACGCCTCAAAGGCCGCGGCGCCGAAATTTTCGCCTTCTTCCGCCACCCCGCCCTGCCTAAATCCTGAACTCCTGGTTCAAAGGTCAGTGCCTTGAGCTCTCAACTCTCAACTCTCAACTCTCCTACTTCTTCCCTTCATTCCCCGGCAGCTTGAAAATCTTCTCCCCCGGCCTTGCCAGTCCCATCTCTTCGCGCGCGATGCGCTCGATCAGCTTTGGGTCGGTCTTTAGAGCATTCACCTGCTCCGCAAGATTCTTGTTTTCTTCACTGATCTTGGTGATCTCCTGTTGCAGCGATTCGATTTCTTTCTGCGTCCGTCGCATGGCCAGGAACCCATGCGCGCCAAAGACGTCGTGGATCAGCAGCGCCGCAATGGCCACGCCCAGAATCGTCCGCCCATGCCGCCGCCAGAATGAAGGCGGTGGCGCAGGTCTCGGCTTTCCCACTCTTACGACTCGATCCATTCCTGAGTCTCCTCGGCCAATTGTTTCGCCGCAGCGAGCGTGCCCGCTTCGGTGTAGAGCCGCACCAATGGTTCCGTCCCGGATAGCCGCAGCAGGATCCACGATCCGTCGGCGAACTCGAGCTTCAGCCCGTCCGTCCGGTCCGCGCGCTTCACCCGCCGCCCGGCAAACTGCCGGAAGTTTTTCTCCAGCCGCTTCACCAGGCGTGCCTTCACGTCTTCGCTCAGGTGCAGGTTCGTCCGCAGCGGCCAGTACTCCGCCCCCACGCGCTTGAAGAGCGCCTTCAACTGCTCGCCGAGCGTCTGATTGCGTCGCGCAATCATCTCCGCCACCAGCAGACACGCCACAATGCCGTCTTTTTCCGGCACGTGCCCGCGAATCGAAAGCCCGGCGCTTTCCTCTCCGCCCAGCGCGATCTTGTCTTTCTGGATCAGCTCGCCGATGTACTTGAACCCCACCGGCGTCTGAAACACCTTCGTACCGTGGTGCCACGCCACCGCATCCACGAGCTGCGACGTCGCCACGCTCCGCGCCGCCGGCATTTTCCAGCCGCGCGTCTCCACCAGAAAGTCATAGACCAGCGCCAGGATGTGGTTTGGCGAAATCCACGTCCCGTCCGCGTCCAGTATGCCGAACCGGTCGGCGTCGCCGTCGGTCGCCAGTCCCACCTGCGCCTTGTTGCGCAACACCGCCTCTCGCAGCGGCGCCAGGTTTTCTTCAGAGACGTCTGGCCCCGTGCCGTCAAACAGCACGTCCCGCTCCGCGCGCAGCGTCGTGCATTCGATCCCGTTCCCGGCCAGCGCGCCATCGAGATACCCGGCCCCGCACCCATGCAGCACGTCGCAGACAATCTTCAGCCGCGCCTTGCGGATGGCCGCAAAGTTCACGATCTCGCCCAGCCTTGCGAGATATGCCGGCCGTGGCGAAATCCTCTCAAAATCCTCTGCGGCCTCGCGGGCGTGTCTCGTAACAGGTTTCTCGGCCTTTGCGGACAGCCGCGCGATGCGCGCTTCGATGTCCCGCGTCTCGCTCGGCAGCGCCGGCCCTCCGTGCGGCCCGGAAAACTTGATCCCGTTGTACACCGCCAGGTTATGGCTGGCCGTGAAGTTCACCGCGCCATCACACTTCCGCTGCAGGACTTCCCAGGCAATGGCAGGAGTCGGTGCCGGCGCATCGCACAGGAGCACTTGGATGCCCTGCGCGGCCAGTGTTTGTGCTGCCGTGCGCGCAAACTCCGGCGAAAGAAACCGCGTGTCGTATCCGACAATGAGCGTCGGCCTTTTCTTTCGGCTGCGGACGTGCTCCCCAATCGCCGTCACTGCCAGCCGCACGTTGGCAAACGTGAACTCCTCGGCGATCACCGCCCGCCATCCCGACGTGCCGAACTTCAGCGGGCTGCTCTTCACTTTTTTTGCGACGGAGCGGGCCATGGCGCGCTATTGTATCTTGGCCCCGGCGGCCCTCCAAGGCGCCGGGCGGCTGCGGCAGGAAAGAGTTACTACATCACTGCAGCGCATTTCGATTTAGTGCCGAGCGTGATGACGGATTACGTCGTAGTTCTGGTCACCTGTGGCAGTGCCGCCGAAGCGGGCCGCATCGCGCGGGCTGTGGTGCGTCGGCACCTGGCCGCTTGCGTCAACATCATTGCGACGCCTGTTTCCTCGATTTATCGTTGGAAGGGAAAAGTGAAAAGCACAAGGGAAACCCTGCTCCTCATAAAAAGTTCGAAAAAACGCTTGGCCGACCTCCGCGTCGCCGTCACGCGCCTGCATAGCTACGACGTCCCCGAGTTCATCGCCCTGCCCGTCATCGCAGGCTCGCCCGCGTATCTCCGCTGGCTTGGCGAGTGCCTGCGCGCACCCCGTCGCCCACAAGCGAGGAAAAGATGACCGACCCTGCCCCTTCCGCAGCTGCCGCCTGCCTGCTCGGGGAGCGCAATGGCTTCCGCTGGTATCACGTGGACGACACCAAGGGTCCTGCGCTCGACGAGCTGGCCGCTCAGTTTGGCCTGCACGAGTTGGCCATCGAAGACTGCCGCAATCACCGCCAGCGCGCCAAGCTCGAAGAGTATGAAGGCCACCTCTTCGTCATTTTCAACTCCATCCACTTCAACCCGGAGAAGCAGGAGTGTTGGTTCCGCGAAATTGATTTCTTCGTCGGCAAGGATTTCCTCATAAGCGTCCGCGAAGGGCCCACGCCCAGCCGCACCGTGGCAGCCGTACTGCCCAAGTTTCGCTCCGACCCCAAAATGTCCCACCCGGGCCGCCTGCTTCAGTCCATGCTCGACTTCATGGTGGACCAGTATCTGCCCGTGCTCGACACCGTGGAGGACCGCATCGAACAGATCGAGGAGCAGGTCCTGGAGAATCCCACGCCCCAGTTGCTGTCCGACATTTTTTCTCTCCGCCGCGCCTTGATTGATTTCCGCCGCGTGGCCCTGGCTGGCCGCGAGGTAATCAATCATCTTCTCTACCGCGCCGAACCGTGGTTCCGTTCGCAGCAGCCGTACTTCCGCAACATCTACGACCACATCGTGCGCGCCCTCGATTTTGCCGAAACCTACCGCGACATCCTCACCGGTGTGCTCGACGTCCACCTCTCCGCCACCGCCAATCGCACCAACGAAATCATGAAGCGCCTGACCTTTTGGGCTACTGTAGCCATCCCTTTCCTTCTCATTACCGGGTTTTTTGGGATGAACTTCTCCAACCTGCCCTGGCTCGGAAACTCGCTTGGCTGGATTTACGCGTCGCTGGCGATGATTGCCGCCGGAGTTGTAATGGGAGCGTATTTCAAGTATCGCGGCTGGTTCTGAGGGTTACGGGGGCAATGACAGCGGTTCTTGGCCGGGATCGAGCCGCTCACACCTGCGCCAGCGCACGGTCGAGATCGGCGATCAGGTCCTCCACATCTTCAATTCCCACCGAGATCCGCACCAGCCCGTCAGTAATCCCGATCTGTTGTCGCACGTCCGCCGGCACCGAGGCATGGGTCATCAAAGCCGGGTGGGAGATCAGCGTTTCGACCCCGCCCAGGCTTTCCGCAAGCGCACACAGCTTCACGTAGTTTAGCAGCCGTCGTGCTGCCTCGAGCGACCCCAGGTCAAACGCGATCATTGCGCCAAACCCGCTCTGCTGCCGCTTGGCCACTTCGTGTTGCGGGTGCGAAGGCAGGCCGGGGTAAACGACGCGCTTCACCTTTGGGTGCGCCTCGAGGAACTTCGCAATCGCCATCCCGTTCGCGTTGTGCTGCTGCATTCGCACCGCCAGCGTTTTGATCCCGCGCGACACCAGGAAGCAATCCATGGGCGCCAGCCCCGCTCCGGCCGACCGCTGCACGAAGTAAATCTTCTCCGCATCCTCTGGACGCGTCAGCACCACCGCCCCGCCCATCGCGTCGCTGTGGCCGTTCAGGTACTTGGTCATCGAGTGCACCACGATGTGCGCCCCCAGCCGGATGGGCTGCTGGAAGTAGGGGCTCAGGAACGTGTTGTCCACCACCAGCGTCAGTTTCCGCTCGCGCGCAATGGCGGCCATCGCCGCGAGGTCGGTGACAATCATCGTCGGGTTCGTCGGCGTCTCCACGTAGATCATCTTTGTGTTCGGCTTGAGCGCCTTCTTCACATTTTCCACGCACGACGTGTCCACGTAGCTGAACTCCTGCCCGAACTGCACCAGCAGTTGCGTCGTCAGCCGGAACACCCCGCCGTATACCGCCTGCGAGACGATCACGTGGTCGCCCGGCCGCAGCAGCCGGAACACCGCATCAATCCCCGCCATTCCCGAAGTGAAGACGTACGCCGCCGTCCCGCCCTCGAGCTTGGCAACGCACCGCTCCAGCGCCTTTCGGTTCGGATGGTTCGTGCGCGCGTAGTCGAAGCCCTTATTCTTCCCCAGCTCGTCCTGCACATAGGTCGAGGTCTGGTAAATCGGCGCGACGATCGCTCCGGTAGAAGGGTCGGGCTCCTGCCCCACGTGGATTGCGTCGGTGGCAAATCCCATCTCGGGTCTCCTTGGCTGGGCGGCGCTCTACGGCGCTGGCCCGCCCCTCATTGGATTCAGATTGCAGATTTCGCGCCGCAGGTATATGAGTAGGGGTGAATCGGCTGCGGCGCCATCAAGTGCCGTGGCAGCTTGAAGGTAGCTCAGGACCGCACGCCAGTCAATCAACCCGCCGCCCGCGCAGTTTGGGTCCGGCGGACAATTTGGCAGGGTTTCCCATGCGACGCGGCTTGGTCTTCTCCGTCCTGCTCCTGACCCTCGCAACCTCGGGGCTGCCTGCCTTCGCCGACAAACCCAAAAAGAAAAACTCCGATCCCCAGAACATCGGTCGCCGCGACGTCACCCGCGGCGCCTGGAACCTTTACTCTCCCGAGCGCGAGTTGCAGCTCGGCGATGAGCTGGCCCGACAGACTGAGGTCTCCTCCCGCCTGCTGAAGGATCCGCTCGTCCTCGCCTATGTCACCGAGGTTGCCGACCGTGTGGCCCGCCACTCCGACCTGCGCGTGCCCCTGCGGGTTCGCGTGGTCGATTCCGACGAAGTCAACGCCTTCGCCCTCCCGGGCGGCCACTTCTTTGTCACTACCGGCCTGCTGCTCGAAGCCCGCACCGAGGCCGAGCTGGCCGGCGTAATGTCCCATGAGATTGCTCACGTCGCCGCCCGCCACGCCACCCGCGGTATGACCCGCGTCAAGGTCTGGAACTGGGCCTCTCTGCCGCTGCTCTTCTTTGGCGGGCCAGTCGTTTATGGCATTCAACAGGGACTCGCACTGGCCGTCCCGCTCACCTTCCTCAAGTTCAGTCGCAACGACGAACGCGAGGCCGATTTCCTCGGCTTGCAGTATCATGTCGCCAGCGGCTATGACCCGGTTGCCTTCATTGACTTTTTCGAGCGCACCCGGCAGCGGGAGAAAACCCAGCGCGGAGGCATCGCCAAAGCATTCTCGTCGCATCCTATGACCAGGGACCGCATCACCGCCGCTGAGCGCACCATCGAGCAGGTCCTGCCGCCGCGCGAGGAATATGTTGTCACCACGTCGCGGTATGACGAAGTCCAACAGCACCTGGAGAGCTTGCTGGGCGAGCGCCGTCGCCAGGAATCGAATCAGAGCCCAGTCCTCCGGCGCCGCGGCTCGCAGAAAGAATCCTCCGGGGAAGGGAAGTAGCCGCTGCCTTTTTAGCCTATGCTCACCAAACTCTCCAAACTCGTTTTCATTGCTCTTGCTGCGTTCCTGCTGACGGCCACCCATGCCGGAGCCCAGGAAGACTCCAAGTCCGATAAGCCCTCCGGCATGGCCAAACTACGCATTGAAGTCACTGCTGGCGAAAAGAACAAGCCGGTGGAAAGCGCCAGCGTGTACGTCCGCTACGTCGAGGAGCGCGCACTGCGCAAGGACAAGAAGATCGAGATGAACGTCAAGACCAATAAAGACGGCGTCGTCCGCGTCCCCGACGTTCCCAAAGGCAAGGTTTTGATTCAGGTGATTGCGGAAGGCTGGAAAACCTTCGGCCGCTGGTACGACATCACCGGCGACGAAGAAGTCATTCAAATCAAGCTCGAAAAGCCCCCGCGCTGGTATTGAGTCTGCCGTCGAACCACCGCATCCGCTTGTTCTGCGCTTCAAACCTTCATGATTCCACCAGCAATTGTTCTTCCTAAGGGACAGTCTTTACCCGCCAGGCAATTCTCGTGCCACTGGCCCTCTGCACTGCCTCACCGTGGTGCAAACCGCACCAAGCGTTTGCATTCGCGTGCGCTTAGCGAACGCATCCGGCTCCTTTCCACATACTTTTCAACACTTCTGTTGAAAACTTTCAATGTTTCGCCGTCAAAACGCTGAGACAGCAGAGTTTCCCGCGCGTCTCTGCCCGTTTGTTGTGCGATCGCCACGGTTCTTCTCGCCTTGCTTCCCCTCGCTTGCGCTGGCTTTGACCCCGCGCGGCCGGAGTGTTAGATTAAGGAACGTAGCCGCATCTCGATGTCACAGAAGACCTACAACGGTTTCTCCATGGCCCACCTGTTGTGGGGCAACCTCCGCGCCCGCCCGCTTCGCTCCACACTGACCATTGTGGCTTTGGCCATCCAGGTCTTCCTGGTTCTCTTTATTGTCGGCCTGACCACCGGAATTGTCTCTGAATGGGGCAAGCGCGTCGAAGGCGTTGGCGCCGATATCCTGGTCCAGCAGCCCAACTCCTCCATTTTCTTCGCCATGTCCAGCCCGGTCTTGCAGGAGTCGCTCGGCGAGCGGATTGCCCGCATGCCCGGCGTGGACGAAGTCTCCCCGGTTCTGATCATGATGGACACGCGGTCCTTCAACGTTGTCTACGGCATCGACTACCGCAGTTTCAACGCCCTGAGCAAAGGCTTTCTCTTCATTCGGGGAAATCGGTTTCAAGGCCCGAACGAGGCGCTGGTGGACGACATCATCGCCGAATCCCGTCGCTTGAAGCTCGGCGACAAGATCATGGTCCTCGGCAACGAGTTCACCATCTCCGGCATCGTGGCCCACGGCAAGGGCGCGCGCGTTTTCATTCCTTTGCGCACCGCTCAGGACATTGGCGGCGCCGATCAACGCGTCTCAATGTTCTATGTTCGCAGCAAAGGGGATACCGAGGCCACCCGTTCCGCGCTCGTTCAGCAACTTCCCGACTACCGCATCCGTACCATGGCCGAATACCTCACCCTGATGAACTCCTCCAACCTCCCCGAGCTTCGGCCCTTCATCCGGTCCTTTGTCGGCCTGGGCGTGGCCATCAGCTTTTTGGTTGTACTCCTTACCATGCACACCATGGTGCTCGAGCGCACTCGCGAAATCGGTATCCTCAAGGCCCTGGGAGCCTCCAAGGTTGATATTCTGGGTCTCATTCTCGGCGAGACGATGCTGATGACTGCCTGCGGTGCCATTGTCGGCGTCGCTTCCACCTACGGCCTCCGCGCCATCTTGCAGCACACGGCTCCTTCGCTGACCGTGCTGATCCCGGAAGACTGGGTCCTGCGCGCCATTTTCTTCGCCGTCCTGGGTGCCCTGGCTGGCGCGTTCTATCCGGCCATGCGCGCGGCTCGCTTCGACCCGGTTGATGCGCTCGCCTATGAATAGTCTCGTTGCGCCCCGCGAGGAGATCTTTCTGCGGCCTGGCCGCATTCCTTGTGACCGGGTGTTTCCATTTGCTTGCCGTGCCGCAAATCTGGTAGAAATCAAACCGGGGAAAGGCGCAGCGGGACATGACCAGGGCCCAGGCTATCTTTTACACGCAGCCCGGTTGACCTGCCTGTGTGACGGCGAAAGAGTTTCTTTCGTCTCGCCAGGTGGAGTTTGAGGAGAAGAACATTCGCACCGACCCCGGGGCCCTGCGCGAGCTGGTCGAAGTCCTCGGCAGCCGCTCGACTCCCACGCTGGTGGTCGAGGGCGAGGTCGTGATTGGCTTTGATCCCGCTGAATATGATGCCGCTCTCCGCAAAATCTCGAAATAGGTGGTACTCACAGTCATGCGACGCATACTCGTCTCACTGACAGCTCTGTTGCTTGCTGTCTCCCTCTGGGCCGATGATCCTTGGAAGTCCAAGCCCTATACGGATTGGAGCGAGGAAGTCGCTCGGAAAGTCCTGAACAATTCACCTTGGGCAAAGGAAACTCGCGTTGATGCCACTTGGCGCGGGACGAGCGGGAGCTCCGGCTCCGGCGGTGCGGAGATTCCCGGTGCCGCTGGCGCTCCTGGCCGAACGGCGGCGGACACTTCCGCCGGTGGCCCAACCACCGCCGGGGCGGCGTCGGTCGACTCCACCCGCGGTCCACAACTGGGGGATCCGATTTCCATCCCACAGGCCATTTTCTTAGTCCGTTGGGGTTCTGCGCTTACCATGCGACAGGCCGTTGCACGTCTGACCCTTCTGCGCGGTGGCACAGAGGCTAGTGTGCGAAAACTTATCGAAGCGCAGCCTGCCGAGTACCAGGTCGTTGTCGCCGGCCAGGACATGACTCCCTTCACCGAAGTAGAGGAAAAAGAGCTGCAAGAGAAATCCTTCCTGCAGGCTAAGCGCTCCAAGCTCAAGCTTTCTTCCTCGCGCGTCGAAATCACTCGCAGCCCGGACGGCAAGCGCGTCGTCTCGGTTTCCTTCTTCTTCCCCAAGGCCACGCCTTCGGGCGAGCCCACTCTGGCTCCGGATGAGAAGGGAGTCGAGTTCACTGCCCCGGTGCGCAAGAACAACCTCAAGTGCAGTTTCGACCTGCAAAAAATGTCCGGGCCGCAGGGCAGGGATTTATAGCCCGACGAATGCCAGGTCGCCGTGCTCGGTGTGGACTTGGCACCTATTTCCCAGGGTGATGAGAAGGAAATCGAAGATATAAAGGTCAGGACCTTCCTCTGCCCCGTCCGAAATGATGGATAATCAGAGCATGGATCTGTAGTCGTCCGGAGTCGCGATGACTTTTCGAGAAAAAGGAGAACTCATGCTCAGTCGGCGAATCGCAGTTGCATTTACGCTATTCCTGCTTGGCGTCATTCTGTTTCCCGCGGCCTCCGCGCAATTCCGCATGGGCCCGCCACGAATGAGCGGCGTGTGGAACCCCGTCGTGGGTTCCGGCGCCGTGTACAACAACCTCCGGCCCGGCCGCCCGCAATCCCAGACGCAATTCGCCATTGTCGGTAAGGAGCAGGTGGACGGCGCCACCGGCTACTGGATGGAAATGGTCATGGACAGCCCACAGATGGGCGGCGAGGTGATCTTCAAGACCCTCGTTGTTCTCGTCGGTGACCAGGTTGAAACCAGGCGCACCATCATGCAGATGGCCGGCGAACCTCCCATGGAGATGCCCGCTGGCGGCCCCATGGGTGGCATGGGCGGGCGCACCCCGCAGTCGTCGGACATTCGCAAGGATAAGGATGTCGTCCTCGTCGGCACCGAATCCATCACCGTTCTGGCCGGCACCTTCAACTGCCAGCACTATCGCTCGAACACCTCCGGCGCAGAGACCTGGATATCCACCGACGTCGCTCCCTACGGCTTGGTCAAGTCCACCTCGTCCGACGGAAGCGAGATGGTTCTGGCCAAAGTCCTCACCAACGCCAAATCGAAAATCACCGGCAGGCCGCAGCCGTTTGACCCCTCGCAGATGATGCGCCAGCGGCCAAACGACTAGCCCTCGCCGCGCATGCCTCCTGCCAGCGCCACTCCGGATCTGTTCGTGGCGTCTCGACCCTCGCGGCCGGGACGCCGCACGTTCTCTGCCGGCCCGGTCTTGTGAAATCCACCATGCCCAAACGCACCTTCACTCCCTGGAGCTCACCATGAATCTCCCCGTAGACAAGTTCTTCCGGGCTCGCATCACCAAGCGCGTCGATTTTGCGAACGATCTCTGGATGGTCCGCGTGGACGTGGGCGGGGAATTCCGCTTCGCCCCCGGGCAATACGCCACCCTCGGCGTCCAGACGCCGGCCAAGCACGTTGAGCGCCCCTACTCCATCGTCTCCTCGCCCTATGAGAAAGAAGTCGAGTTCTTTTTCGAGCTGGTCCCCGAGGGCGAGCTCACCCCGCTGCTCTACAAGCTTCAGGTCGGCGACGAAATGAGCTTTCGCCGCGTCGCCAAGGGCCGCTTCACCCTCGACACCAAGAGCGGCCGCAACCTCCACTTGCTCCTCTGCACCGTCACCGGACTGGCCCCGTTTGTCAGCTACGTCCGCGCGCTCTTCAAGGATTGGAAAGAAGGGAAATTCACCGGCGAGCACAAGCTGTTCATCATCAATGGTGCCAGCCGTTCCTGGGAGTTCGGCTATCGCGAGGAATTAGAACGCTTCGCCACCCAGGTCCCCTGGCTCACCTACGTGCCCACCGTCAGTCGTCCGTGGGAAGACCCGAACTGGAAGGGCGAAACCGGCCGCACCGAAGACCTGATCCGCAAGTATGCCGATAGTTGGGGAATGGCCGGTCTGAACACTAGCGCCTATCTCTGCGGCCACCCCAACATGATTGAACAGGGTAAGGGGATTCTCGCGCGTCGCGGTCTTCCGAAGGAAAACCTGAAGGAAGAAATTTACTGGATCCCCGGCAAAGAACCCGCCGCCTGAGGCGTCGTCATTCTGAGGCCCCGACTTGGTCAGGCCGGAGAATCCCTCTTTGGTGTGTTTGTCAGCTCGGGCGTTGCAGAGGTCAACTTCAGCCGTAAACTGACCTACGACGCTGGCCCACGCGCGTGCAGTTCCTGCGCCACCTTTTCAATCATCTTCAGCGGCACGGAGAGCTGCACATCCTCGCGGTCCGACTCAACGTCGATCTCCAGATATCCGTCGCGCGTCCGGATGCGCACGTGCTCCCGATGGTCCCGCACTTCTACCAGCTCTGTGTCCGGCAACCGGGCCAGCTCCTTGCTGGCAATGCGTACCGCCGGCAGCCATTCCTTTGCCCGCTCAATCGCCTCGCGGATCTTTTCCTCAGGAGCCAACTTCAACGCCACAGGAATCACCGCCGCCGGCACATACAGGTTCACGCGGTCGCCACCTTCCTTGTGTTCAACCACGCGCACCCGCACCAAGCCCTGCTGCGCCACAAAGACTCCCGCCAGCACCGTCGTCCCCAACACTCCAAGCATCACTTTTCCAAACATGCCTCTCTCCTGCACCCTACACCCTACACGCTAACCCCTACACCCTGCCCTTTCACTCCGACGTATTCTTCGAATCCAGCCACACCCGCACGGTGTTCTTGTTGTCCTTCACCACCACCAGCTCGGAATCCCCGTGCTTGCCGAGCGCCCGCACCGCCGCCACCAGGTCCAGCTCGTTCGTGCCCGAGGAAAGCAGCGCATCCACCACCGTCATCGGCACCTTGATCTCCACCTGCGTGTTCTTGTCCTTCTTGTTCTCGCGGGCGTTCACGTAGAGGTAGCCCTCTTTCTTGGCCACCCGCACCTCCCCATCGTTGCTCTGCACGGTTACAAACTCGCCGTCCCGCGTCGTCCGCACCGCCTCCAGCACCGCGCGCAGGTCCACACCGTTCATCCTGGACTCATTGATCGTGATCTTGCCGTCGCGCAGCCGCTCATTGCGCACCGCCGGCAGCAGCTTTTCCGCCAGCGAGAGCGGCATGTTCACCCGCACCAGCTCTCCCTTGCCGTCCACGCTTTCCACGCGCACGTGCAGCCATCGCTCCGGCTGTGTCGTTTGCGCCGCTTGTGCCGCTGCTGTCGCTGGCACACTGATTGCCAGCGCCATCAGCAGCGCGACGCTGAGCACCGCCTTCAATGTCATTTTAGTTTTCATCGCAGGCCTCCTCCATTCCCTTGGACTGATGCTTGTGATACGCACCGGGCTGCCCGGATGTTCCACCACACCGTGTTTTCTTGGTTTCTAGAGGGAAGGGAAGGGTCGGTGCCTGGCCTTGGCTTTACGGGACTTCGTATAACACGAGCGGCGTATCGGCAAACTTCCAGAAGACAAGGACCGTATCGCCCTTGCCGCTCAACCGCAGTTGCGCTCGCTTCGGCGCATTGGGCTGAATCGGCGTCGAAGTCGCCACTACGCGCCACGTCGGCAGCGCCCACACGCGGAACCTCTGCTCCCGTATGCCGATCGTGCTCTCCGGGTCGGACTGCGGCTCGTCGCTCCGTTCGTCGCCCACGTAACCAATCACGCGCCGCCCGTCGGCGGAAATCTCCAGGCTCCCCCGCACCCCGCTCGGGGCGCTGGCAATCTCGCGCAGCTACATTTCGCCTGGACTAGTTTCCGGGGGCAGGTCACCCCCCTCAGGAATCACTCGCAGTTGCACGCTTGCGAGCTACACTCTCGGCTGGAATGGAATTAGAAACGGAGGAGGTAAGAGAATTTAATGAAGAACTGTCTGGCGTCGTTGATAAACCGGCCGCGGCGGCGAATAATCTCGGCTCCCGAAGCCGTCGGCACCAGGTCGATGTTCTGCGCGTTTGTATTGTAGCCGACGTAAAGGGCGGTCCAGGGGTTGACCAGGTAGGTGACGAGAAAGTCGGTGTTGA
>Ga0209002_10003444_pt1 | contig 12582 bp, 11 predicted proteins | sample Rifsed16ft2_FD_184010 | JGI IMG/M metagenome (GOLD analysis project Ga0209002, IMG submission 184010) | Soil microbial communities from Rifle, Colorado, USA - sediment 16ft 2 (version 2) | ecosystem: Environmental > Terrestrial > Deep subsurface > Rock core/Sediment | place: Rifle, Colorado...
GGCGGGCCGGCCGCCGCCGTCCACCGAGCCGCCGGCTCCGACACCATCCCGGGGCCCGCTCGGCGGGGAAGACCACACCGCGGCGGGCACGGCTGCGCGCGCCCTGCGCGAGCGCGGGGCGATGAGGCGGACCGCCTCGGTCAGGGTCTCGACCGGAACGGCTTCGGCGCCCGGCACCAGGCGCGCCTCCGGGAGGTTGAGTGCCGGGACGGCGACGCGCGGATGGCCGGCCGCCACCAGCACGGCCACCATCGGCAGGACCCCGGGGACGGGGCGGACGTCGCCGCCAAGGGAGAGCTCGCCGAGGACCGCCCAGTCGAGAGAACCCGGCCGGATCTCACCGTCGCCGATGAGCACGCCCAGTGCGATCGCGAGATCGAACGACGCCCCGCTCTTGCGCACCTCGGCCGGCGCCAGGTTGACCGTGATCCGGCGGGCCGGGTACTCGAAGCCGCTGTTCCGGATCGCGCTGCGCACCCGCTCACGCGCTTCGGACAGGGCCGCGTCCGGGAGGCCAACGATGGTCAGCCCGGGCAGGCCGTTGGCGACGTCGACCTCGACGCGGATGGGGCGCCCGTCGAGCCCGGAGAGGGCGGCCGAGAAGAGCGTGGCGAGCACGCGGCCGACGGTACGGCCGGCCGCTCTACCCCGGTTTCACCGCCGCTTGCTTGCTCGCCGGGGCGGGCACCGGCTCGGGACGCTCCGCGGCCGCCGGCGCGCCGCGCTCGATCGACCGCGCGAAGTCGAGGACGGCCTTGCCAAGGAGGGACTCGCCCTTCTCCATGGCGAAGGGCGAGCCCTCGTTCAGGGCCGTGCTCGCGGTCTTGTGATCGTTCGCGATCTCGTAGTGGATGCGCTGCTTCAGGACGGTCTCCGCGTGGCGCACGTTGATGCCCGTGGTCGCCCCTGCGCGATTGAGGACCAGCTGGATCTTGTCCCGGTGGTATCCCAGGTTGCGCCCCATGTCGAGCACCAGCGAGGTGTTCTTGAGGCTGATGAGGTCGGCGTTCATGACCAGGAAGATCGTGTCCGCGATGTCGAAGATCTGGAGGGCGATCTCGTCGAGCCGCCGGTCGCAGTCGATGACGATGTAGTCGAACAGCGGCTCGAGCTGGCGGAGGACCTGGGCCACCGCCTCCGGCGTGATGAGCTCGGCCGTCTCGGGAGCGGGCGGGGCGAGCAGGAGCCCGATCCCACTGTCGTGGCGGAAGACGACCTGGCGGAGCACGTCGGCGTCGAGATGCGGCTCGCTCACCGCGTCAACGATGCCCTTGCGGTCCTTGCCCAGGTCGAGGAAGACGCGATGGTCCCCGAACTGGAGGTTGGCGTCGACGAGGACCACGCCGCGCGACGACGTCTTGTGGAGGGCGATCGCCGTGTTGATCGCCAGTGATGTCGTCCCGACACCGCCCTTGGCACCGTAGAAGGCAAGCACACGCCCGGTCGACGCGCGGCCGACCTGCAGCTCCCGCGGAGCGAAGCGGGCGAGAAGGCTGCGGATGCGCGCGAGGAGCTCGGCCGAATGGAAGGGCTTGACCAGGTAGTCGTCAGCGCCTGCCCGCAGCCCCCGGATCTTGTGCTCGATGTCCGTCTCTGCCCCGAGCATGACGATCGGGACGTGGGCGGCGCGACCCTCCTCGGCGCGGATCTTGCCGGCCACCTGGTAGCCGTCCATCTTCGGAGCGTTCGCGTCGAGGAGGATGAGCGAGGGGCTGTCGGCCGCCCACAACTTGAGCGCCTCGCCGCCGTCCCGGGCATGGACGACCTCGTAGCCCTCCTGGCGGAGCGCGTAGGTCAGGACACGCTGGACGTTGGCATCGTCATCGACGACGAGGATCCGGGCGGCCACGGTCGAGTCGCTTCCCCCGTTCGCAGCCCTGTCACGGCGGGAAGGCTTCCCTCGACCGGCAGGGGCGGGGGCGATGATACCCGACGCCCCGCCCCTGCCAACTCGGACGGGCTCCCGAGTGTCAGGTCGCGGGCTTCTCCCCGGCGGCGCCGCCGAACATGCCGGTCACGCTCTCCGCGATGGGGCGCACGAGCGCCGTGAACTCGCTGGGGATGATCCACTTCGTCGATGGGCTCGCGCCGAGCGCCTTGAGCGCCTCGAAGTACTGCAGCGTCATGGTGCGCTGGTCGATCCCCTTGGCCGCGTTGAAGATGCGCGTGAGGGCCTCGCTGAAGCCCTCGGCGCGCAGGATGGCCGCCTGGCGGTCACCCTCGGCGGCGAGGATCTCGGACTGCTTCTGGCCCTCGGCCACGTTGATGGCCGCCTGCCGACTGCCTTCGGACTCGGTGATCACGGCCCGCCGGATGCGCTCGGCGGTCATCTGCCGGTTCATCGCTTCCTGGACCTCGCGCGGCGGGATGATCTCCCTGATCTCGACGCGGGTGACCTTGCCGCCCCAGTTCTCGGTGATCTCGTCGAGCTTGCTGCGCAGGACCTCGTTGATCTGCTCGCGCTTGGCCAGCACGTCATCGAGCAGGAAGTCGCCGATGACCGCGCGCAGGGTGGTCGTGGCCACACCCCCGAGGGCGCCCACGAAGTACTGGACGTTCACCACGCTGCGCAGGGGATCGACGATGCGCCAGTAGATCAGGAAGTCGACGTTGATCGGGGCGTTGTCCTTGGTGATGTTCGTCTGGCTGGGGACCTCGACGAACGTCTCCGCGATGTTCACCTTGACCGGCCGATCGACGATCGGGATGAGGAAGCGCAGGCCCGGCTCCTTGACTCGTGACTCGGTGGCCTGCCCGAAGCGGAAGACCACCAGCCGCTCGTACTGATTGACCACGCGGACGGACAGGTAGAGCAGGATCAGCCCGAAGAAGAGGACGACGGCGACCGAGGCGATGAGCGTGACGTCCATGACGGGGCTCCTTCCCTTGGGGCGGCGGAACGGACAAAGGATGCGCCAAAGAGAGGCGGCCGCGGGCCGCCGTCCAGCGACGTTCACATGGCCGACTCCAGCGGCTCGACGATGAGGGTGAGGCCCTCCTGGGCTACCACGCGTACCTTGCTCCCTCGTGGGACCGCCCTGCTGTCACCGGTCCGGGCGCTCCACTCCTCCCCGGCGGCGTAGACGACCCCGAGCGGGCGGAGGTCGCCGCGCACCTGGCCGATCGAACCGATCGGCAGGATCGCGCCCGTCCCTTTCGGCCCGAGGAGGGCGGCCTCACGGCGGCTGCGCACCACGACGTACAGGATGAAGGCCATGTAGGCGGCCGTGGCCGCGGCGATGATCGCGATGACGCGCACGTCCACCGTGACCGCCGGCGCCGTCGGCGTGTTGGGCACGCCGAAGAGGGCGGACGCCCCGAGCACGAAGGCGGCCAGACCACCCACGGTCAGCAGGCCATGGCTGGTCACGGTGAACTCGAGCACGAACAGGACGATGGCCAGCCCGATGAGGAGCAGTCCCCCGACGTTGAGCGGGAGGCTGCCGAAGCCGATGAAGGCGAGGATGATGGCGAACGCCCCGGCGATGCCGGTCACGAAGTTGGGGTTCGACAGTTCGAAGATGAGGCCGTAGAAGCCGACCGTGAACAGGATGAACGAGATGTTCGGGTCGGAGAGGAGGTGAAGGAACCCCTGGAGCGGGTTCATCTCCACCGTGCTCACGGAGGCGCCGGCCAGCGCCAGCGTCACATCGCCCTTCCCGGTCACGGATACGGTCCGCCCCTCGGCCGCGGCAAGCACCTCGTCGATCGTTGCCGCGAGCCCGTCCACCGCGTGGAGCGACACGGCCTCTTCGGCTGCCGAGGAGCGCGCTTCCTTCACCGTTTCGATCGCCCACTCGACGTTCCGGCCGCGTCCCTTCGCGATCGAGGTGATCTTCGCGACAGCATCGTTGAGGACCTTGTCCCCGAGCCTGCCGGGAATGTCCTCGCCGCCACCCCCGACCGGCGAGGCTGCTCCGATGCTGGTGCCGGGCGCCATGAGCGCGACGTGCCCGGCGAGGGTGATGAACGTGCCCGCCGAGGCGGCGAAGCCACCCGCCGGAGCGACCCACACGATGACCGGCAAGGGCGCCTCGTAGACGGAACCGACGATGTCGTTCGTGGCCGTGAGCGAGCCGCCCGGGGTGTTGAGCTTGATGATCACCGCGTCGGCACCACCCGCCGCGGCGGAGGCGATCCCATCGCGCAGGTAGGCCGCCATGACCTGGTCGACGATGCCGGTCGTCGGCAGGAGCACGACCTGCGGCTCGGCTGCGCGGGCGCCTGCGGTGAGCATCCCGACAAGCCCGGCCACGAGCGCCACGCGAGCGGCGATGCGAGCGGCGCTGTGAACTACTGGCGGCATCGTGCCGACCTCCCCGGGGACAGGCGCTCTCGGGCCTTCCGGTCGATTATCGCACCGGCCCCTCGAGGTGCTCGAAGAGGAGCCGGCTCCACGACTCCATCCGGTCCGTCACCGCGGCCACCTCTTCCGGCGCTCGGAAGCCCCCGCTCAGCTTGTCGGTCTCGCGGATGGCCACCGCCCGACCCCCGGCATCGGCCGCGTAGACGAACCCGAGGTGCACGGCGCCGACCGGGTCCTCGTCGTCGTTGAGCAGGCCGACGAACCTGAACGGCGGCTCGAAATCGGCGGCGATCTCCTCGCGCCACTCGCGCCGCAGGCCGGCGAGGACGTCGCCGTCGCCCGGGTTGAGGTGCCCGCCCACACCGATCGTATAGCGCTCGAAGAGACGCGCGTCGCCACCGGCGCGCGTCCGGCGCATGAGCAGGTAGCGTGCGCCATCGCGGACCACGAGATACGGGATGACCTGCTTCCACGAGGGATCCTCCTCCAGGTCGCGGCGAGGACGGAAGGCGCCGTACCGCCTCGCGCGAGCGAGGTAGGGTTCGGCTTCGACCTCGAGGACGCCGCGCCACGGGCGGCGGCGATGGCGCGCTTCGAACAGGTTCCGGCGCGGGACGGCGTAGACAAGTTCCTCGTCGGCCGGCATCAGCGCAGGTCGCGCCGGACCAGGCCGATGCACCCGAGAGCCACGGCGACGCCGAAATAGGCGACCGCGTAGGGCACGATCCAGGGACGCGGCTCGAAGCCGGCGCTCACCCCCCGGATGAGCTCCTCCGTGAGGCCGCCGAGCGGCCCTCCCAGGATCCCGGCCGCGATGTCGCTCACCTCCCCGACGGGCAGGACGAGTCGGCCCCACACGGCCGCCTGCTGGAGGATCTCGCTGTCGGTCACGAGCCCGAAGAGGAAGAGCTTGTCGAGGTTGGTGATCCCGAAGTAGGTCGCCAACACGGCCACGGTCGCGACGAGCGGAGAGAACCGCACGGACGCGGCGACCGAGACGGCGCCCACGATGGCCAGATTCAGGTCAAGGAGCAGGATGGCCCGTGGCGCGTCGGCGACCCAGACGCCGGTCAGGAGCCCGGCCACGAGCACGGTCGCCGCGCTCAGGACGGTGAAGAGCGCGACGGCCACGGCCACGATCCCGAGCAGCTTGCCGATGACCAGCTCGGGTCGCGCAATGGGTCGCGCGGCCACCGCCAGGACCGTGCCGCGTTGGATCTCACCGGAGATCGAGCCGCTTCCCCGGAAGACCGTGACGAGGACGGCCACGAAGCTCAGCCCGCCGACGGCCGTTCCGACCACGATGTGGGTGGCCACCTCCCGGGCGAACCCGATCGCCTGCGGACCCGCGCCGAACGATTGGGCGAACGCGTCGAGGTTGGAGAAGAAGGCCCATCCGAGCAAGGCCGGCACAGCCAGCCAGGCGAGGCTGAGCAGCCCGCCCGCCACGAAGCTCCGGCCGTGGAGGGCCTCGCGCAGGGCGAAACGAGTCACCGCCACGATGCGCCCGAGCGATGCGCGCACCTCGTCCAGCGGCCAACTCGACACGGCCGCCTCGCGCACCCCGGCCGGCCCCTCGCTTACCACGGCCCGATCGTCGCTCACGTGCGGGCCGCCGGGCTCGTGTGATCCTGTCCGCTGCCGACGAGGCGCAGGAACGCCTCTTCGAGCGTCTCGCGGCGCGGCAGGAGCGCCTCGAGCCGCGCCCCGGACTCGACCACCGCGGCCGCCAGCTCGGGGATGACCTCCGGCCCGGCGACCTCGGCGACCCAGCGGCCGTCACCGCCCTCGAGTCGGACCGACAGCCCGCGGAGCCGCGCGATGGCCGCCTCGGCGAGGCCTGCGGCGCGGATCTCGACCTCTTGCGTCGCGCGCAACAGCTCGGCCACTCGACCGGCGGCCACGACCCGTCCGCGATGGAGCACCGCCACCCGGTCGCACGTCAGCTCGACCTCGGACAGTTGGTGGGAGTTCAGGAAGATGGTCGTCCCACGCTCGCGCAGGTAGAGGATGAGGTCGCGCACGGCACGGATGCCCACGGGATCGAGTCCGCTCGTCGGCTCGTCGAGGAGCAGGAGCGCCGGCTCCCCGAGGAGCGCCTGGCCGAGGCCGAGGCGCTGGAGCATCCCCTTCGAGAACGTCCGCACGGGCCGGTCGATGACCTGCCCGAGGCCCACGAGGTCGGCATATGCCCCGGCTCGGCGCCGCCCCTCGCGCCGCGCCAGGCCGAGGAGGTCCGCGTGGTACTCGTACAGCTCGCGGGTCGAGGCCCAGCCGGGGAACTGGAACTGCTCGGGGAGGTAGCCGAGGAGACGTCGCGTCGGCCGGTCGCCGGCCGGCCGGCCGAGCACCTCGGCCCGCCCACCCGAGGCGGCGATGGCGCCGATCAGGAGCAGCACGGCCGTGGTCTTGCCCGCCCCGTTGGGACCCAGGAACCCGAAGACCTCGCCGCGCGGGACCTCGAGATCGAGACCATCGAGCGCATGCCGGCCGCCGTATGCCTTTGTCAGCCCTTGGGTCCTGATCACAACGTCGGCGGGGGCCTGCACCTGCGAGAGTCTATCCCGAGGTCTCAGCTCCTGAAGGGCCACTCCCGCTCGACGGCATAGGTCGGGCCACCGCGGCCGATCACGCTCGAAAAGAGGGTCAGTCGGTCGGCCCGCGACACGATGGCACGGCCGGCGAAGGCTCGTTCGAGGCCCGGCAGGAGGGCGCGCTCCGGTCGCTCGACGCGCGCCAGGGTCACGTGGGCGCTCGGCTCGCGTTGGTCGAGCTCGATGTCGAGACCTTCGGCGAGCACCGCCCGGACGGCGCGCGTCAGGTCCACCAACCATTCGTGTCCGGCTGCCAGCCCGAGCCAGAGGACCCGGGGACGGTTGCGCGGGAAGCCGCCCACCCCGGCCAGGACGAGCTGCTGCTGTGGCATCGAGCGGGCGAGAGGAGCGAGCCGTCGGTCGACGGTCGGGACCAGCGCCTCGTCGATGTTCCCGAGGAAGGCCACCGTGAGATGGAGGTTCTCCTCGCGGACCCAGCGCGCCGCACCGCCGCCGGCCAGGACGGCCTGCTCGGCCGCGGCGATCTCGCGCCGGGCGGCCGCCTCCAGCGCGATCGCGACGAAGGCCCGCATCCTCCCCGGCCGTTCAGGCGGCGGTGGGCGGCGGCATACCGACGAGCGTGCGGCGCGCCCTCGCGCGGCCGCCGAGCCCGAGAAGGGGTGGCAGTTCACTCAGGTCGCGAATGACCGGCACATCTCGGAGCTCGGGGTCGGCGCGAAGTGCCTCGATCCCTTCGGGACGACGGCGCACGAGGATCGGCCGGATCCCGGCCGCGCGGGCGCCGGCGACGTCGGTGGCGGGGTTGTCGCCCACGTGCACGGCCTCCGAACCGCTCACCCCAGCGAGGTCCAGGGCGTGGCGGAAGATGCCCGCGTGGGGCTTGTCGTAGCCGATCCGCGAGGAAACGACGACGTGCTCGAAATGGTGGGCCAGGTCGAGGTCGTGGAGCAGTTCGGGTAGCCCCCACACCCAGTTGCTGATGACGGCACAGCGGACACCCGCCTCCCCGAGGAGGTCAAGGACCCCGCGCACCTCCGGGAAGACGTGCCACGCCTCGACGTCGAGGAACAACTGGCCCAGGCGCCGGTAGAAGCGATCGGGCAGGTCGCCGTGCCCGAGGCTCGTCATGACCCGCGCGTCGAAGGCCTTGATGCGCTGGTAGGACGCCTCCACCGTCGCTTCGAACGGTCCGCTGCTGTCCCAGAATCCGGCCGCGGTCGCGCGTGAGACGGCCCCTTGCAGTTCGGTCTCCCCGACGGCGAGCCCGAATTCGCGGCAGGCCCGCAGGTAGATCGCCGACCACGAGGGATCGATTCGCACGAGCGTGTCCCCGACGTCGAAGAACACGATCTTCGGCGGCAGCGGTCGAGGGGCGGTCACGCTCGCGTGCGCTCCCCTTCGCGCGCACGGTCGGCGCGCAGGAGCGCGAGCGCATCTTCCCGGTCGCGCCAGCCGACGACCTGCGTGCCCTTCTCCTCGAGCAGCTTGTACGTCTCGAAGAAGTGCTCGATCTCGCGCGGCAGGTGGGGAGGGACCTGGTCGAGCGACTCGACGTGGGTGAAGAGCGGATCGGCGAGCGAGACGCACAGGACCTTGTAGTCGGGGCCCTTGTCGTCGGCCATGGCCAGGCCGCCCACCGGACGAGCCCACACGTGGCACCCCGGGAAGGTCGGCTCGGTGGTCAGCAGAAGGCCGTCGGTGTGGTCCCCGTCCTCGGAGCGTGTCCCGGCGATGAACCCGTAGTCGAAGTTGTAGTACACAGCGGACGAGAGGACGCGGTCCAGCCAGATGGCCCCGCTGGCCTCGTCGAACTCGTACTTGTTGCGGCTGCCGCGCGGGATCTCAACGACGAGTTCGACCACGTCGGGGAAGCGGTCGCGGTGATCTGCCGGCACGGCCACAGCGTAGCGGCTCGCGGCGCGAAGCCGCGCTCACTCGTTGTAGAGGCGCTCCTCGATGAGCTTCTCCTGGACCGTCCGCCCCTCGGGATCGAAGGCCGAGTGGGCGAAGTGCTTCTCGAACTCCAGGTCCAGGTTGTCGACGCCGCCCCGGTTCTTCTCGACGGTGAGGATGATCCAGTCGCGGAAGCGTTGCGCGTGGTACGGGTTGAACTCGATGTTCACCTTGGCCACGATGTGGTACTTCTCGTTGAGGATGAGGATCACGTCGGCCTCGTAGTTGATGGCCGACGAGCCGCGCAGGTGATGGTTGCGCAGGCGCTTCGCCTTGAGACCCTCCTTGTCCGCGGCCACGATCGCGACGACGGGGATCCCTTCCGTGAGCGCGACGTCCTTGAGGCCGTTGACGACGAAGGTCACCTTCTCGGTCTCGGTCGGCGGCTCGGGGATCTGGGGCACCTTCTGCAGATAGTCGACCACGAGCACGAGACGCCGATCGGGGGCTCGGCGGCGGTGTGCGTCCACGAGCTCCCGGATGTTTTCGATGGTCGAGGCCGTCTGCGAGCCGCGCAGGAGGAAGAGGCGTTCGCCGTAGCGGCTGAGCTGCTCGAGGGCCGGGCGCAGGAGCTCGCTCCGCGACATCGGCCGACCGTCACCGTTGGAACCCTTGGCGCTGCCGAGGATCTCCTTCCGGACCTCCTGGATCTTGACTGCCTCGGTCACGTGGGGGAGATGGGCGAGCAGCGATTCCATGGCCACCAGGCGGTTGAGCAGATACTCCTCCTCGTGCTCGAAGCAGACGTACAGCACGTTGGCCGTGCCGGACATGGCGATGTTGCGGGCCATCTGCAGGGCCATCGTCGTCTTGCCCGTGCCCTGCGCCCCGCCGATGAGGATCAGCTCTCCCGGCCGCACCCCGCCGCCGAGGGCCTTGTCGAGTGGCGTGAAGCCGAGGGGGATCGGCTGGTACTCGGAGACGCGACCGCTGAGGACGCGATCGTCGAGTTCCCCGACGACGTCGAGGGCCGAGCGAGGGGCCATGCTGCCGGTCGGGGAATCGACCCGCCAGGCGGGCTCGGTCGCGGCAGCGCGCCCGGGGGGCGTGTTCAGGTTCGTGGTCAGGAGCGGGTCCTCCAGTAGCGACGCCCGGTCAACTTCGGGCGAGTCTAGCACTGGTTCGGATCTCCGGGAACCAGCCGCACCGGAGCGCAGCGCACCACGAGCGCAGCGGATCGACCGGCCGCGACCAGCTCACCCCCGCCGCAGTTCCTCGCCCCGCTCGGCCAGGCGCTCCCAGTAGCGCACGATGGCGCGGATCCCGCCCTCGTAGTTGGCCAGGTCCATCCACTCGTTCGGGGCGTGCGCCTGGCCGTCGGCCGGGCCGAAGCCGAGGAGCACGATGGGCAGCCCGAGGATCGACTGGAAGCTCGCCGCGACGGGCACAGACCCGCCCTCGCGGATGAAGACAGGTTCCCGCCCGAACGTCTCCCGGAGCGCGGCGAAGGCTTCCCGCGCGGCCGGGTGGTCGATCGGCGTGATCGCCGGTCGGCCGATGTTGATGAGCTTGACCTCCGAGCGAACCCCTGCTGGCGTCACCGCCGCCACGTGGTCGCGAACGAGCCCGAAGATGCGGACGGGATCCTGGTTCGGCACGAGCCGGCAGCTCACCTTGGCCGCGGCCCAGGCCGGGATGATCGTCTTGGGACCATCGCCGGTCCAGCCACCCCAGATGCCGTTCACGTCCAGGGTCGGGCGCGTCCAGCGCTGCTCGAGGAGCGGGTAGCCCTTCTCCCCGACGAGGGCGGGCACACCCGTCTGGCGGCGGTACGCCTCCGCGTCGAAGGGCAGGCGAGCCAGCGCATCGCGCTCGGTCTCGGAGAGGGGCAGGACATCGTCGTAGAACCCCGCCACGGCTACGCGGTGTTCGTCGTCGTGGAACGAGGCGATGATCCGGGCGAGGGCGTTGGCCGGGTTCTCCACCGTACCCCCGTAGACGCCGGAGTGGAGGTCGATCGCGGGCCCCGAGACACGGATCTCCATGTACACGAGCCCGCGCAGGGCGTAGCCGACCGCCGGGATGTTGCCCTCGAAGAAGCTGCCGTCGCTCACCACCGCGAGATCGGCGCCCAGGCGATCTCGATGCGCCTCCAGCCAGGCGTCGAGGTGCTCGCTGCCCGACTCCTCCTCGCCTTCGAAGATGTACTTGACGTTGAGGGGAAGTCGCCCGCGCGTCGCCAGGAGCGCTTCCAGGGCGGCGATGTGCATGTGCAGTTGGGCCTTGTCGTCCTCCGCGCCGCGCGCATACACGCGGCCCCCCTCGACGCGAGGCTCGAACGGCGGCCGCACCCACAGCTCGAGCGGATCGACCGGTTGGACGTCGTAGTGAGCGTAGGCGATCACGGTCGGGGCCCCGGGCGCCTCCAGCCATTCGGCGTACACCACCGGGTGGCGGGCCGTCTCGGAGATCTCGACCGTCTTCAGCCCGGCCGTGCGCAGCCGCGCGGCGACCCACTCGGCGCAGGCGCGCGTGTCACCGCTGTGGACGGGCATGCCGCCGACGCTCGGGATGCGCAGGAACTCGAGGTAGTCGGCGAGGCGGGCATCGGCAGTCTCCACAAGGAAACGCTCGACGGCCGGATCAAGCAGGCCGGTCGCGACCATGTCCGCTCCTCTCTGATCCGTGGCTCGATCGGCCGGCAGGGCCGACGACACCCGGCGCCGGTCGGCGCGATCGGCGCTCAGGCCGGGGTCGGTGTCGGCGCGGGCGAAGGCTTGCCGCGCGCCCGCTTCTCGATCGGGCCGCCCGGCGCGGGCTCGGGCGCGCCGCTCGGAGCGGGGGCCGGACCAGTCCCCCCGTCGCCTTCGCCGAAGAGCGCGGCGAACTGCTCGGCCTCGAGCGTCTCGTTCTCGATCAGCGCCTGGGCGATCTGGTCAAGCTTCTCGCGGTGCTTCGCGAGCACGTCCATAGCGCGCTGGTACCCGCGGTCGATGATCGCGCGGACCTCCTCGTCGATCTGCTTGGCCACCTCGTCCGAGTAGTTCCGCTGCTCGCCGATCTCGCGGCCCAGGAAGATGAGCTCGTCGCGCTTCCCGAAGGCGAGCGGGCCGAGCTTCTCACTCATGCCGAACTCGGTGACCATCCGGCGGGCGAGGTTGGTCGCCTTCTCGATGTCGTTCGAGGCCCCCGTGGTCGTGTCGCCGAAGATGAGCTTCTCGGCGGCATTGCCACCGAGCATCCCGGCGATCTTGTCCTCGAACTCGCTCTTCGACTGGAGATAGCGATCCTCGGCCGGGAGCGCGGTCGTGTAGCCGAGGGCGAGGCCGCGGCTGACGATGCTCACCTTCGTCACCGGGTCGCACTTGGGCAGGATCTTCTGGACGAGCGCGTGACCGCCCTCGTGGTACGCGATGATCCGCTTCTCGGCCTCGCTGATGATGCGACTGCGCCGCTCCGGTCCGGCGACCACCCGATCGAGCGCCTCGCTGAACTCGGGCATCGTGATCGTCTTGCGGTTGCGGCGCGCGGCCAGGATCGCCGCCTCGTTGACGAGGTTCGCGAGGTCGGCGCCCGAGAAGCCCGGCGACTGCCTGGCGAGCACCTCCAGCTCGACGTCCTTGTCGAGCGGCTTGCCCTTCGAGTGGACCTTCAGGATCTCCGTCCGGCCCTTGATGTCCGGTCGGTCGAGGATCACCTGGCGATCGAAACGCCCGGGCCGCAGGAGCGCCGGGTCGAGCACGTCGGGACGGTTCGTGGCCGCGATGACGATGACGTTCGTGTTCGTGTCGAAGCCGTCCATCTCGACGAGGATCTGGTTGAGCGTCT
>Ga0209002_10003445_pt1 | contig 12582 bp, 11 predicted proteins | sample Rifsed16ft2_FD_184010 | JGI IMG/M metagenome (GOLD analysis project Ga0209002, IMG submission 184010) | Soil microbial communities from Rifle, Colorado, USA - sediment 16ft 2 (version 2) | ecosystem: Environmental > Terrestrial > Deep subsurface > Rock core/Sediment | place: Rifle, Colorado...
CTGAAGATTGAGTCCTGATTGGCTTCCCTTGTAATCCATGCACCCCTCTTTATCTCTTGCTCGAGTTGTCCGGGTGCCCAGGCTGAAATACCGGCATATACCCGGACGTTATTTTCTTTATCATGTTTCTTCAATATGGGGATTATTGAATCCTTTACACAGGTAAAATAGATGTCATCAAACACCTTTTGAGTTTCCTTGAGTGTTTTATCTGAAGTAAACAGGATACATAAACTGTCTTGATTGACAGGACCACCGAGGAAAAGAGGGTGTTGCATATTTTTAATCTCCTTAACATCAGGAAGTGCCTTTTCCAAATCTATTCCAGCCGGTCTGTTGATAATAAGCCCCAATGCCCCATCTTTCCCATAGGAGACGAGAAGAATCACGGTGTGAATAAAATTAGGATCCATCAGCTCAGGTTTAGCAGCAAGAAAGATACCCTGTTTCAGGGTTACATCACTCCTGTTATACTGGAAACCAACTATCAGGGGGCTGATAAAAATAAAAAGGACAACAAAAAATATATGGAAAGGGCGCTTCATGCTTCTCGTCCTTTAGTGTATTACATAGTAGTACATTATATTGCAGCACATTTATGGTCCTGCATCTAAGAGTCCTGCTTATTGAGCTTAATTTTCAGATATTCACCAACCAGTATAGAAGCGGGATACAGAACTTCTTCTTCAGTTCGTGCGTGCAGGATAAGTTTTTTTGCAAAAAAGGCAATCTCCAGCTTATTTTCTCTGGTTGCCACATCAGCAAGTTTTAACAATGAATCAATTATAGCCCTGTGCTCAGCTAACATCTGGGATAATTCTGCCTTCAATCTTTCTGTCAGATGGAGAACATCTTCCATCTCTTTTTTTACCTCCCCTTTTGCCAGAGGGGCCAGTAAACCGAGGGGCGGCAGCGCAAACTCCTCCTCTTTAATAAAATGCGGGTGCATTATAGCTGCAACCTTTTTCGCAGCCTCTCCCGTACCTCCGCCAATATCAGTAACCCTTGCAAGTTCCTCATGAAGATCATCATGTTCTTCCTTCAATGTTTCCGGAATATTGAACTCCATGGTCAGACCTCCGTATTAATTAATCTCAGTTTTATAGAACTCATCTACAATCCTGGACTTAAATCTTGTATGACAGCTTACACAGGATTTCTGTACTTTCCCAAAATTGGCCACTACTCCTTCTATATCCTTCTTCTTTGCGGTCTCGGCCAGCTCTTTTGCCCTGGCATGGACACTATCATCAATGCTTTTAAAGTCCGGTGCCTCTCTTTTAAGGAAACCGAGAACCTTTACACGTTCTTCCATCGGAGGTCTCTCATGATCCGCGATGATAAGTGCATTCTCCTCAATGGACTTAAAGTCCTCCCTGTTAATGGCATCAACAATAGTCTTCATCCTGTTATTCAGATCATTCATGATAGATTTCAATTGAAGTTCTCCATAGCTCAGGACAGGGGTAACAATAAGAATAAGGACACATAAAAAAACGACCTTGAATCCTTTCATAATACTCCTCCGGTTAGATTTATTACTGCACACATTATATGCCTCTCTAAACAACAATACAAGATGCGATTAAAATGGCGCCGAATGTCTTTTTTATTGATTTTTTGCGGTATTCGTGTTATGTATATTTCTTACCCTGAGGAGGGTTTTATGTCAGAATTGGAGATTTTTGAGGAATCAAAAAAATATATAATGAATACTTACAAGAGGCTCCCTCTTTTTATTGTTAAAGGCAGGGGAAACCGCATCTACGATAGCGAAGGCAGAGAATATTTAGATTTTATAAACGGTCTTGCAGTTAATAACCTGGGCCATTGTAATCCGCGGATTACTGTTGCATTTCAAAAACAGGCGCAGAGACTTGTACATACATCTAATCTGTTCTATACCGAACCGCAGGTCAGACTGGCAAGGCTCCTTGTGGAAAATTCATTTGCAGACAAGGTGTTCTTCTGCAATAGCGGCGCTGAGGCAAATGAGGCCGCAATAAAGCTTATCAGAAAATATTTTAAGGAAAAGGGGGAAGGGCGTTACGAAATTATTACTGCATATAACTCCTTTCACGGAAGGACAATGGCTACTATCACTGCTACCGGTCAGGAAAGATTCCATAAAGGGTATGAACCACTGCTCCCTGGTTTTACATATGTACCATACAATGACATTACTTCAATGGAAAAGGCTATTACTGACAAAACCGCTGCTGTAATGGTCGAACCTATACAGGGAGAGGGAGGGGTTAATATCCCCGACAAGAACTATTTAAACCAACTGAGGAGGATATGTGATTCAAACGGGATACTACTTGTGCTCGACGAGGTGCAGACAGGCATAGGCAGAACAGGGAAGCTTTTTGCATATCAACACTCTGATATAAAACCGGATATAATGACCCTTGCAAAGGGGCTGGGTAATGGTCTTCCGATTGGGGCTATGCTGGCTGTGGATGAGGTTGCACAGGCCTTTACACCCGGTTCTCATGCCTCAACATTCGGTGGCACCCCCCTTGTTTGCTCTGCAGCAATTGAGGTATTAAAAACCCTGACAGAGGATGAGATTATCCTCGACAACTGTGTGCGTATGGGAAAATATATAATGGAAGAGCTGCGCGAGCTCAGAGAAAAGTACCCTCATATAATCAAGGATGTTCGTGGAAAAGGCCTGATGATTGGAATGGAGTTAAACATAAAAGGTGAGGATGTAGTACAGGAATGTATAAAAAAAGGGATAGTAATAAACTGCACAATGGAACGGGTACTGAGGTTCCTTCCTTCATTGGATATAGACCGTTTAGACATAGACACTCTCATTAACACATTATCTGAAGTCTTCTCAAAGATCGAAATTAAATAAAGATGAAAAGAGATTTTCTGGCAATGCATGACTTTACTACAAAGGAGATAGAACATCTCCTCATAAGGGCAAAAGAGCTCAAGGCCCTGCAGAAGAAGGGTGTTGAACAACCCCTGCTTAAAGGCAAAACTCTCGGTCTCCTTTTTGAAAAACAGTCCACGAGGACACGGGTCTCTTTTGAAGTAGCAATATTTCAATTGGGGGGATATTCCTTGTACCTCTCCCCTGCCCAGATCCAGATGGGGAGGGGGGAGGAGGTCAGAGATACAGCAAAGGTCTTCTCAAGGTATATCGACGCTGTTGTTATCCGTACATTCAGCCATGAGATCATAGAAGAATGGGCAAGACACTCTGATATACCAGTGATAAATGGCCTTACAGATTTACATCATCCATGTCAGGTAATATCCGACATGCTGACTATCCTTGAAAAGAAGAACAGAATATCAGGTATCAGGCTTGCATATATAGGTGATGGCAACAACGTGGCTCATTCTCTTGTAGAGGGGGCTGCTTTGATGGGGATGGAGATAAGGCTTGCCTCACCTGAGGGATATGAACCGGATGAGGTGATTATTGACAATGCAAAACGATTGGCAAAAGAGACAGGGGCCATTATAAAGGTAATGCAGGACCCTTCAGAGGCAGCAGAAGGTGCTGATGTAGTTTACACAGATGTATGGACGAGCATGGGACTTGAAGCTGAAGAAGATGACAGAAGAAGCATTTTTCAGAGATATCAGGTAAACCGGGACTTAATGGAGAGGGCGAAGAAGGATGCTATAATAATGCATTGCCTGCCCGCACACAGAGGGGAAGAGATTACTAACGATATGATGGAATCTCAGATGGCTGTTGTATTCGATCAGGCTGAAAACAGGCTCCACGTGCAGAAGGCTTTGCTGGAGATGTTGATGAAACACCCATGAGCCTGGGCTCACAAAGGAGGATGAAAATCCCCCTCCCCTTAATCCCCTCCCACAAGGGGAGGGTAGATTAGAAGGTATACCAAGTATTCCCCCTCACCCCCTCCCTTGATGGGAGGGTGAGAAGGGGGAGGGTGAACAAAGGGGATTTTCGGATGAAAGGAAGATATGAATAAGGGTATAAGAAAGGTTGTTCTTGCATATTCAGGAGGACTTGATACATCTGTAATAATAAGATGGCTCATTGAGAAATATAATTGTGAGGTGATAGCCTTTATTGCTGACCTCGGTCAGAATGAAGACCTCGGTGCAATAGAACAGAAGGCCATAAAGACAGGTGCGGGTAAGGCAGTTGTGGAGGATGTACGCGAAGAGTTCGTACGGGATTACATATTTCCAGCACTTAAGGCCAATGCAATTTATGAAGGTATGTATCTCATGGGCACATCCCTTGCCCGTCCCCTGATTGCCAGGAAGCAGATAGAAGTTGCGTTAAGGGAAGGTGCTGATGCTGTGGCACATGGTGCAACCGGTAAGGGGAATGACCAGGTAAGGTTTGAGCTGACCTATGCATCTCTGGAACCCTCCATAAAGGTCGTGGCCCCCTGGAGGGAGTGGGAGTTCAGCTCAAGGAGCGAACTCGTTGAATACGCCGGAAAACATGGAATCCCTGTACCTGTGACAAAAGAAAAACCATATAGCTGTGATGCAAACCTCTTCCATATAAGCTATGAGGGTGGTGTACTTGAAGACCCATGGGCCGCCTATTCAGATGATATGTTTACTCTGACGGTTTCACCTGAGAAAGCCCCTGACAGTCCTCAATTTCTGGAAATAGATTTTATCAGAGGGACTCCGGCAAGGGTCAATGGTCAGAGTATGTCACCGGCGCAGTTATTAACTGAATTAAACAGGCTCGGAGGCGCTAATGGCATAGGCAGGATTGATATGGTCGAGAACAGGTATATTGGAATTAAATCAAGAGGGGTCTATGAAACACCTGGCGGTACAATCCTTCATGTAGCGCATCGTGCTGTTGAATCTATTACTATGGACAGAGAGGTCATGCACCTCAGAGATTCCCTTGTTTCAAGATATGCAGAGCTTGTATATTATGGTTACTGGTTTTCACCTGAGATGAGGATGATACAGTCTGCAATAGATACATCTCAGGAGAATGTAACAGGGACTGCAAGGGTAAAGCTTTACAAGGGAAATTGTACAGTTGCAGGCAGAAGGTCTTCTGTATCACTGTACAGGCCTGAAATAGCAACCTTTGAAAAAGGAGCGTCCTTTAATCCAAAGGATGCTGAGGGTTTCATAAAGATAAACGCTATGAGATTGAAACTTAGAAATGGGTAAGATAAAAAAAGAAAAGAATAAATTATGGGGCGGCAGATTTTCAAGGCCTACAGATAGGGATGTCGAAGTGTTCACAGAATCAATATCCTATGATCAGCGTCTCTACAAATATGACATACAAGGGAGTATGGCCCATGCAAGGATGCTGGGAAAGATAGGAATTCTGAAGAAGAAAGAGCTTTCAGCTATCCTCAAAGGCCTGGAAGATATCAGGAAAGAGATAGAGGACAACCGTTTTTCTTTCTCTGTGGAATTTGAAGATATACATATGAATATAGAAAAGAGGCTGATTGAAAAGACGGGTCCGGCAGGTGAAAAACTGCATACTGCAAGAAGCAGAAATGATCAGGTTAGCCTCGACCTAAGGCTCTACTTGCGTGATATCATAAAGGATGTTAACGGATACCTGACAGATTTCCAGACAGCACTTGTAGAAAAGGCCAAAATCAGTATTGATGCTGTGATGCCGGGATATACACACCTGCAGCCGGCACAACCTGTGCTCTTTTCTCACTACCTCCTGGCCTACCGGGAGATGCTCGAAAGGGATCAGGAGAGATTCAGAGACTCCCTTAAAAGGGTAAATACAATGCCTTTAGGGTCAGGTGCTTTAGCAGGAACATCATTTCCTGTTGACAGGGAATATGTGGCACATTTACTTGGTTTTGAAAGGATTACAAAGAACAGTATGGATGCTGTAAGTGACAGGGATTTTGTCATTGAATTCCTTTCTAACAGTGCGATACTCGGCATGCACCTCTCAAGGCTCAGCGAAGACCTTATAATCTGGTCAAGTCATGAGTTTGGTTTTATTGAACTTCCGGATGAGTTCTGTACAGGATCAAGCATGATGCCGCAGAAGAAGAACCCTGACGTGCTTGAGCTTGTTCGGGGAAAGACAGGGAGGCTCTATGGCAATCTCTTTTCCCTTTTAACAACCATGAAAGGGCTTCCATTGACATATAACAGGGATTTACAGGAAGACAAGGAGCCTCTTTTCGATACCATAGACACAATTGTTTCAGCACTGAAGATCCTCCCGCGGCTCATATCCGGTATGTCTGTTAAAAGTACGGCAATGGCAGTTGCTGTCTCCAGGGGGTGTATGTGGGCAACAGATATGGCGGATTATCTTGTTAGAAAGGGGATCCCGTTCAGGACTGCGCATGAGGTTACAGGAAAGGTCGTGGTATACTGCATAGAGCATAAAAGGGGGATAGAAGATATTGGTATCCTGGAATTAAAGAAGTTCTCTGATAAATTTGAGAAGGACCTGTATGATATTATAACTCCTGAAAAGGGGATTAACATGAGGAAGGCAACCGGTGGTACAGCAAGGGAGACTACTTTAAAAAGGATTAAGGAAATAGAGGGGTCACCTGCTTGAAATATTCATGGCTATTGCACTTAGTTCTATTTATGGTCATAATTACAATATCCGCATGTGGCAGAAAGGGAGACCCGAGACCACCGGAAAAGATAACTAATAATGTTGTATGGCAATACAATGATTTTAACAAATGAAAGGAGTAGAACATGAAAATACTCTTAATTTCACCTGAAAACAAGAAATCCATCTATGCATATACAAAAGAAGACGTTAAGGCCTTCTGGTTTCCGAAACTCGGTCTGCCAACCATTGCAGCCAATACACCTCCTGATGTTGAAGTAAGAATCGTTGACGAGTGTGTAGAGGATATAGATTTCAATGTGGATGTAGACCTGGTTGGCATCTCTGTAATGACCTACCTTGCACCAAGGGCTTATGAGATCGCTGCAAGATTCAGGGCACGTGGGGTAAAGGTTGTGCTTGGAGGAATACATGTAAGTATGTGTCCTGAAGAGGCAAAGGAACATGCAGACAGTATAGTTGTGGGAGAGTCTGAAAAGACATGGCCTATACTCGTAGAAGACTTCAGGCGCGGGGAGTTAAAATCCCTCTATGAAGAAAAGGACCTTCCAAAACTGGAAAATCTGCCAATACCGAGGAGGGAACTCTTCAAGCCTAATTCCTACTGGACTACTAATTGTGTACAGACCAGCCGCGGGTGCCCTTTTGCCTGTGACTTCTGTACAGTCACTATCTTTGGAGGCAATCAATTCCGTCTGAGGCCAATAGAACAGGTAATTGAAGAGGTGAAGAGGTTAAAGAAGGGGTTTGTTGTTTTTGTCGATGACAATATAGCCGGCAACAAGGCCTATGCAAAACAGCTATTCAAGGCCCTGATTCCCCTGAAGATAAACTGGGGGAGCCAGGCAAGCCTTACTATGGCAAGGGACCCTGAGCTTCTTGACCTTGCAGCAAAGAGTGGTTGTACTGCACTATTCATTGGGGTGGAGAGCATATCCGAGGAGAACCTTGCTGCTGCCAATAAGAGATTCAACAAGGTGGATAAATATAAAGAAGAATTCAGGAGGTTCCATGATTACGGGATCCTGATCCAGACAGGGATGATATTTGGCTTTGATCATGATGATGAGAGTGCCTTTGAACGTACTGTTGAATTTTTAGAGGAAAACAATATTGAGCTTGCAATGTTTAATATATTAACTCCACTGCCAGGCACCAATCTCTACAAAAGGATGGATGCAGAAGGGAGGATAATCGACAGGGACTGGTCGCACTATGATGGAAGACATGTGGTGTTCAAACCAAAACTAATGACCCCGGAGACATTACAGGAAGGATTTTTATGGGCTTACCACAAGTTCTTTTCTTATCCATCGATAATTAAGAGGATTGTTCCAAGTTTATGGAAGCTTCCTCATAAACGTCTTCTTGTAGAGCGTCTGTTTTTAAACTATGCAATCAGAAGGATAGTTAATCGCGTCCCGGAGGGAAGCCTTCCTCCGCTCGCTAAGATATTGAAAAACCTCCAGGGAAGACTCCCGTCAATCGAGACAGAAGGGTTGATGCCTAATGCACTGAGCACCCTTCGTGAGAAGATAGGGACAGTATCAGAACAGGTAAGTACTGTAAGGAACAGCCTCTCTTTCAAAGTAAAGAAGAGTCCCAAGTTACAGGCTTTATTAATAGAGCTTGACGGAACCATGGATAAAATAAACGCCCTTGAGTTAAAGAACAGGATAATTACTGCAATGGAAAAGACAAAGATGGATATAGTCATCAACTTTGGGAACCTCCGCCATACAACACCGGCTGCCCTTAGCGCCCTCTTTGACCTGAGTATAAGGGACAGTCTTCATCCATTCAAGATAAAGTGTATTAACCTGAGCGCAGCCTTCAAGGAGGCATTGGAGCAGATTAATCTGAAGAACATCACATTCGTTGAGATACAACCTGAGGAGGTGTATTAAGAAATAAAAAATAAAATATTAAAGATTTAGGTCAAAGTCCAGAAATTAATATTTGATTTTATATCATATGCACGACTTTAATTACATCGGAAACGAGATTTACTGCGAGAAGGTCCCTGTAGAAAAGATTGCAAGGGAGGTTGGAACCCCTGTTTACATTTATAGTTCAAATACCCTGAAGAATCATTTCAGGGCTTTTGATTCTGCGTTTTCAAATATCCCTCATATAGTCTGCTTTGCAGTAAAGGCAAATTCAAACCTGTCTATCCTGAGATTATTTGCAGAGGGAGGCGGCGGCGCTGACATCGTATCCGGCGGAGAGCTCTTCAGGGCATTAAAGGCAGGCATAGACCCTCAGAAGATTGTATTTGCAGGTATCGGGAAGACAGAAGAGGAGATAATCTTTGCCCTTAAATCAAATATCCTCATGTTCAATGCCGAATCTCCACTGGAAATCAAGAGGATTGATGAGATAGCAGGAAAACTCGGTCTTAAGGCAAGGATTGCACTGCGTGTAAACCCTGATATTGACCCAAAGACACATCCATATATAGCTACAGGTCTGAAAAAGAGTAAGTTCGGGATAGACATTAAGCGGGCACTCGAAGAATACCGGTTAGCCTCTGCCCTGCCTAACATTGAGATCATTGGTATCCATAAGCATATAGGTTCCCAGATAACAGAGGTAGGACCATTTGTAGCAGCCATGCAGAGGATAATAGATCTCGTTGCAAAGTTACGGGAGATTGGGATAGAGATAAAATATATTGATGCAGGTGGAGGGCTAGGTATCAGATACAGCGAAGAGGAACCCCCTCACCCAAGAGAGTTTGGTGCAGCCCTCATGCCGATGATAAAAGATCTGGATTGTACTTTTATATTTGAGCCAGGCAGGGTCATTGCGGGAAATGCAGGCATACTTGTTACAAAGGTGCTCTATCTTAAATCCGGGGAGGTAAAAAACTTTGTAATAGTAGATGCCGGCATGAATGACCTTATAAGACCAAGCCTCTATGAGGCATATCACAACATAATCCCCGTTGCCAGGAGAGATGCCACAGATATAACCGCTGATGTTGTAGGCCCTATCTGCGAGTCAGGAGATTTCCTTGCAAAGGACAGGAAGATGGAGAGACCGGAGCCAGGGGATTATCTGGCAGTAATGAGTGCAGGCGCTTATGGGTTTACAATGTCCTCAAATTATAACTCACGGCCAAAAAGTGCAGAGGTCATGGTAGAAGGTGATAAATATACCATAATCAGGAAACGGGAGACATATGAGGACCTGATAAGAGGTGAGACGTAGGGACAGACCTTTAGGTCTGTCCAACAGGAAAGGGACAAACCTAAAGGTTTGTCCCTACAGCGTGGTGTTCGGGGGGATTTTCAGTTGAAAATTCTGTTCACAAAAATGCACGGTCTTGGTAATGACTTTATACTGATAGATGCCATCAGCCAGAAAGACCTCCCCCCGATTGGACCACTGTGTAAGAAATACTCTGACCGCAGGTTCGGGATTGGTTTTGATCAGGCCCTGATACTCCGCCATTCAAAGGTGGCAGACTTCAGGATGGAGATATACAATGCAGACGGATCACATGTGGAGATGTGCGGAAACGGCATCAGGTGTCTTGCAAAATACATCTGGGACAGAGGTCTTTCTGATAAGAAAGAGCTTGCTATTGAGACACTCGCAGGGATTATAAAACCAGTAAAGTCAGGTGGCATGATCCAGGTAGACATGGGTGAACCAATACTTGACGGGCCTTCCATACCTGTAAATCTTGAGGGGAAAATCATGGGATATCCTATGAAAATCAGTGACAGGGGTTTTAAGATCACCTGCGTTTCAATGGGTAATCCCCACGCTGTAATATTTTTAGATAATATCCAATCACTTCCTGTAGATAAATACGGCCCATTAATCGAAAATAACCCGCTCTTCCCCAGGCGTATCAATGTGGAATTTGCCAGGGTGGAAAATAAAAATGAGATACATGTCCGTGTATGGGAAAGGGGCGCTGGTGAGACCCTGGCCTGCGGTACAGGTGCATGCGCATCAGCAGTAGCTGCACACCTTAATGGATTTACAGATAGAGCGGTTACTGTCCACCTTACTGGCGGAGATCTTAATATAAACTGGTCAGTAGAAGATAACCATGTATATATGACAGGCCCGGCAGAAGAGGTGTATAATGGGGAGATTTTAATTTAGGTAGAAAGCAGAAGGTAACAGGCAGATGGCAGATGGGCAGGAGGTAACCAATGTTTCAGGGTTCAATAGTCGCAATAATAACACCATTTAGAAATGGCAAGGTTGATGAAAAGGCCTTTGGAGATTTAATAGAGTTTCATATTGTTAATGGCACTGACGGTATTGTACCCTGCGGCACAACCGGAGAATCTGCCACTCTCTCACACGATGAACACAACAGAGTTGTCAGAATGGCTGTTGAGGTTTCAGCAGGGAGGATCCCTGTTATAGCAGGCACAGGGTCCAACAGTACTGAAGAGGCCATTTATCTCACAAGATACGCAAAAGAGTGTGGCGCGGATGGCGCACTCCTCATTACACCTTACTACAACAAACCGACACAGGAAGGTCTTTACAGGCACTTTAAAGAAATCGCAGAGGAAGTTGATATCCCTTTAATACCATATAATGTGCCTGGAAGGACCGGGGTAAACATGCTCCCTGCAACTGTTGCACGGCTCGCAGAGGTAAAGAACATAGTTGCAATCAAAGAGGCAAGCGGTTCCATGACACAGGTATGCGAGATATACAAACTCTGCGGGAACAGGTTAAACATACTATCCGGTGAAGATGCCATTAATTTCCCGATACTTGCTGCAGGCGGAAAAGGTATGATATCTGTCACTGCAAATATACTCCCCAAAAAGATGGGAGATATGTGGGATGCATTTATTGATGGGAAGATAGAGGCTTCGCGGGATATTCACTATGACCTCTTTGATCTGCATCAGATACTTTTTATTGAGACAAACCCCATACCTGTAAAGACAGCGCTCTCCATGATAGGAAAATGCACTGAAGAGATGAGACTCCCCCTCTGTCAGATGGCAGAAGGGAATAAGGAAAAGCTTCGCCAGGTATTGAATGCATATGGACTTGTTGGCTAAATGATGGTCAGGCAAGATGCCTGACCTAAATACTATATATATGGAGTAATAAGTGGTCAGGGTTATAGTTACAGGCGCAGCAGGCAGGATGGGCAGCAGAATAATAAATGCAATAGTGGAGAGGAAGGATATAGAGATTGCAGGCGCCATCGAACGTGAAGATCACCCTTCATTGGGACATGATGCAGGTGAGGTCGCAGGAGCAGGTCCAATAGGTTTAAAAATCGGAGATACTATAGAAGACTTCCTGGAAAAGGCAGATGTTATTATAGATTTTTCAACCCCCCATGCCACACTGTTGAATTTGGAAAAGGTCTCTAAAAAAGGTAAGTCAATTGTAATTGGGACCACTGGATTTTCAAAAGAGGGGGAAGAGAATATAAGGGAGATTTCAAATAAAATCCCTTGCGTCTACTCACCCAACATGGGTGTTGGGATAAACCTTGTTTTTAAGATCATACAGGACATTGCAAAGGTCATCGGAGATGAATATGATGTGGAGATAGTGGAGGCCCACCACAGGCATAAGAAAGATGCACCGAGCGGGACAGCCATGCGAATGGCACAGATCCTTGCCAGCACACTTAAAAGGGATCTTTCTGAAGTGGGAAAGTTCAGCCGCCATGGTTTTATAGGTGAGAGAGACAAAAAGGAGATTGGTATTCAGTCAATCAGGGCCGGGGATATCGTGGGAGATCATACTGTCCTGTTTGGCGGTGTTGGAGAGCGGATAGAGATCACCCACCGGGCTCACAGCAGGGATAATTTTGCCAGAGGTGCAGTAAGGGCTGCCATCTGGGTATCAAACCAGAAACCAGGTATGTATGACATGATGGATGTCCTTGGGTTAAGAAAATAAATCTCCCCTCCCTTGATGGGGGGGATAAAGGGGAGGGTGCAAAACCTGAGATGGAAAATTTAGTGAATGAAGACTTTATTCAATCCATATTTTCAGAACGTATAGGC
>Ga0209002_10003446_pt1 | contig 12581 bp, 8 predicted proteins | sample Rifsed16ft2_FD_184010 | JGI IMG/M metagenome (GOLD analysis project Ga0209002, IMG submission 184010) | Soil microbial communities from Rifle, Colorado, USA - sediment 16ft 2 (version 2) | ecosystem: Environmental > Terrestrial > Deep subsurface > Rock core/Sediment | place: Rifle, Colorado...
GAGCGCACTGATTCAGTTAATGAAACAGCATCGCGCCGATGATCAACACGAGGAGCGTCAGTCCGATCGCGACAGCGGTGAACCCGTAGCGCCGTGCTCGGCCGAACGCTTCTTCCGGCGGCGGTCCGACGAGGCGAGCCTCCAGTTTGCCCTCGGCTCTCAAGCGTTCCACTTCCGCCGGATGCTCGCGCTCGTATTCGTGGAGAGGCGTGGTGCCGGTGTAAAAGACCATGTCCATCGGATACTTCTCGGGCTTGAGATGGGTATTGAAGAAGTGGATGGCGAAGATGAAACCCACCGCCAGGAGCGCTTCGTCGCTGTGGACGATGAGGGCGAGATTGATGGAGCTTCCGGGCAGGAATCGGGTGAAGAAAACCGGAAAGACCATGATGAGGCCCGATGTGCCGATGATGGCAACACCCCAGAAGACCGCCCAGTAATCGAACTTCTCCCAGTAGGCCCAGCGGTCGAAGCCGGGTTTATTTCCCTTTCCGAAGAACCACTTGAAGACTCCAAAAAGATCGGCGAAGTCCTTCGGTCGCGGCACCATGGAGTCTGGTCCCCAGAGGAGGTTCCGCTCGCCTTTCACCAACACGCGGTGGCCGATGTGCACCAAATGGGTGAGGAAATAGGCGAAGGTGATGACGGCGCACAATCGGTGGATCGCCGAGGCCATTCGAAAGCCGCCCAGCAGCTCCATGAGCCAGCTTGCCCAAACCGTCTCGCTGAATTTGAGCGGCAGACCGGTCAGGGCCAGCCCTAGGAACGACACGATCACGATACCGTGCATCCCCCGTTGAAAGTAGCTGAGTCGCTGGAAATGAGATTTGCTGGGATCTGCCGGGGCAGAAGGTTGAGGCGGAACCTTTCCGGAGTTCCGTTCCTCCAAGGATCGTCTCAGCCAAAGGGCACTGTGGAGGCCAAAGAATGTGAAGACGGTCACCAGCAACGCGGTCATCCCCACCGAGGTCCAGTGCAGCACAGGATACTCCTCGAGGTGTTCCAGATCCGCGTGCACCAAATAAGAAGCGAAGTTCTCGTTGGCCCGGGAATGACAAGCGGCGCAGGTGGCGACCCGGTTCTGGGCACTGATCGAAGAGCGAGGATCGGAGGCGGGCAGCGTCATGTGCGCGAGGTGACAGGTATTACACGAAGCGACGCCGCTATACCCGAGCGCAGTCACCTTGCCGTGGTAGGTCTGGCTGTAGCTCTTCGCCCGACTATCATGACACTCCGCGCAGGTGCGGTTGATCCGCAGCGCCTGCTCCTCTTCCACCAGCTGGATCTCATGAGGACGGTGGCAGGTAATGCAGATCGGCGCTTCCTCGCTCCCCGCCGCCAGCGCCTGTCCGTGAGCGCCTTCGTTGAAGTCCTTGGCGTTTCCGACGTGACAGGCCCCGCAGGTAGAGACGATATGCTGGCGGCCTACCCGAGAGTCCGCGTCGTCGTGCCGCAGTATGTCATGGGAGCCGTGGCAGCTGACGCAGGTCGCCGAGACGATCAGTCCCGCCTTGATGATGCCGCGTCCGTGGATGTCGTCGATGTAGCGCTCGAAGGACAACGGCGGCGCCGCTTCCCCGGCGGGCGGGGGCTCCTCCTCGAAGTGGCAGGTCCCGCAGGTCCGATAGACGTTCAGTGGATAGACGGCAGAGCGCGCATCGTCGGGCGAGAAGATAGCGTGGGCTTCGCCGTGGCAGGACGTACAGGAGACGTCGTCTCGGGCCGCTTCGCTTCCATGGACGCTGGCGGCGACGGCATCCTGAGCGTCGTGGCAGTCGCTGCAGGAGACCGGCGGTAGCTCCTCCTGGTGGGGGAGCTCCTCGATGCCTCCATGGCAGTCCACACAGGAGAAGATCCCGTGGGTGCTTTCAGCGAATGATGACTCCTCCACGAAGAGCGATTGGATCTCCAGTCCTTGGTCGCCGTGGCAGTCCAGACAGTCCTGGTTGGTGAAGTCCTGAGCCTCGAGGGCTGGAACGATGATCAGGAAGGAAAAGCCTAGAAAGAGCAGGTGAAGATACGCCGGACCAGGAAGTCGAAGCCGAGTTCGCATCTTGTCCATTTCGTCCTGCTGGCCATTTCGTGTCGCGCTACGATGAAGCCTTCGACGTCGACAAGGAAGATATCATCGGCGGCCCGTCCTTACCAAATTCATTCAGGATCGGAAGCAGGTTGCTCCAGTGCTCGAGTATAGAGTACCCTCCTGATTCAATCGCAGCAAGGATCGAGGTTTAGGAAACCGTTGCCGAATTTGCACCCCGTGCTCGTTCACTTCCCGATTGCATGGCTCGTGGCGGCGCTAGTCTTCGACCTGGCATGCGTCGTCATGCGTCGATCGGTATGGTTGGATCGGGCGGCGGTCTCACTCTACGCCCTGGCGGTCCTGGCGGCGGGCGTCGCGATCTGGGCGGGGAGACTAGCGGCCGATCAGATCGGTGCGGTATCGGTCGATGTCGAGCGCTTGGTGGGCGAGCACGGCGACTGGGCCTTTCTCACGCTGCTGTTCGCCGTCGGCGTCACCGTCTTCCGCTTGGAGATCGCCTGGCGCGATCGCAAGGAGACGATCTTGCGTCTCACACGCGCGCGTTTCCTGGCTCTCCTGTTGGCCCTGGCGGGTCAATGGGTCTTGGCGGAGACCGCGGACCGGGGAGCGCAGCTGGTTTACCGCCACGGAGTGGCCGTGGCGCCATAGGAGTCATTGATGTCTCAAGTTGGCACAGAGAAAAACCCTCTTCGGGTAGCGATCATTGGAGCCGGTCCCACTGGCTTCTATGCCGCCGAGCACTTGTTCAAGCAGAAAGGGATCGTCATCGAAGTCGATCTGCACGATCGCTTGCCCACGCCCTTCGGTTTGGTGCGAGGCGGCGTGGCGCCGGATCACCAGAAGATCAAGTCGGTCACCAAGGCCTACGACCGAACCGCGGCCCATCCCAGGTTCCGTTTCTATGGTTACGTGGAGTTCGGCTCCGACGTCTCGTTGGAGGATCTGAAGAAACACTATCATCAAGTCCTCTTCTCGACCGGGGCGCAGACCGACCGCAGCCTCGACGTTCCCGGTGAAGGTCTAAAGAGAAGTCACGCCGCCACCGAGTTCGTGGCTTGGTACAACGGACATCCTGACTACCGACATCGGCAGTTCGATCTCTCCGTGGAGCGGGCGGCGGTGGTGGGGGTGGGAAACGTCGCGGTGGACGTGGCTCGAATCTTGTGCCGCACTCCTGCCGAGCTGGCGGCCACCGATATTGCGGACTACGCCGAGGAGGCGCTGCGAGCCAGTCGTATCAAAGAGGTCTACATGTTGGGACGGCGCGGGCCGGCCCAGGCGGCCTTCACCAATCCCGAGCTCAAGGAGTTGGGTGAGATGCCCGGTGCGGACATCGTCGTCCTACCCGAGGAGGTGGAGCTGGATCCCTTGAGCGAGAAGTCATTGGCGGACGACAAGGCGGCCGCCCGGAAGGTCGAGATCCTGCAGGAGTACGCTCTCCGGAGGGAGACCGGCAAGCCCAGAAAACTCGTTGTGCGTTTCCTGGTTTCTCCTGAGGAGATCATCGGAAACGCTGCGGGGGAGGTGGTGGCCATGCGGATCGTCAAGAACGAGCTCTACGCCACCGACAACGGAACGCTTCGTCCTCGGGCGACGGATCAGATCGAAGAATTGCCGGTGGGATTGGTGTTCCGCTCGGTGGGGTATCAGGGAGTGCCGTTGCCGGGCGTCCCCTTCCACGAGAAGTGGGGAGTCATCTGGAACGAGAAGGGACGCGTGATCGATCCCGAGACGAAAAAGCCGGTTGCCGGACTCTATGCGGCGGGGTGGATCAAGCGTGGACCCACCGGCGTGATCGGCACCAACAAGCCTGACGCTCTGGAAACGGTCCAACGCATGATGGAAGATCTTGCCCAGGGCCTGACTCTCCATCCTTCCCAGGCGCAAGCCTCCGCCGTCGAGAAGTTGGTTCGGGAGCGCAAGCCCAACTACGTTTCCTGGGAGGATTGGAAGCGCCTCGACGAGATAGAAGTCAGCAAAGGGGAGAGGGAGGGTCGCCCCCGACTGAAGTTCACCACCGTCGAGGAAATGCAGGCCGCGCTGGGGCGTTGAAGCTGGGCTCAGACCTCCACCACCGCCGTCTTCAGAGAGTATACGGGAGGAAGCCAGGGGAAGAGAGCCTCCCAACGATCGCCTTCGTCCCGGCTCGCGAGCACCTGACCGCCCTGGGTTCCCAGGTAGACACCCGCCGGATCGAGGGAGTCGGTCGTCATCGCGGCTCGCAGGACGAGCTGGTAGGCATGATCCTGCGGAAGCCCGTTGGTGAGCGCTTTCCACGAACCTCCCCGATCGCGACTCCTGAAGACACGTAAGGCGCCGTCGGGAGTGATCCGGTTCTGATCCGATTCTTCTGGGCACACGTAGATCGTGTCGCCGTCATGGGGGTGGACGGCCAACCCGAAACCGAAGCGCGACGGCAGCCCTTCCGAGATGTCGATCCATTCCTCCCCGGCATTCTCCGTTCGGTAAACGCCGCAGTGATTCTGTTGATAGAGGACCGACGGATGGGTGGGGTGCATCTCCAGGTGGTGGACGCACTGTCCCACCTCCGGAAACTTGTTGGGCAAGAAGTCGGCGCGGACCCCTCGATTCTTGGGAGACCACGTCTTTCCTCCATCGTCGGTGCGGAAAACGCCGGCCGCCGAGATCCCCACGAACATCCGGTCGTTCTTCGTCGGGTCGATGCAGATGGAGTGGACCATCATTCCTCCCGCACCCGGTTGCCATTGCTTCCGTGTGGGATGCTCGGTGAGGGAGCGCAGCTCGTTCCAGGTCTGTCCCCCGTCGCCGCTCTTGAACAAGGCGCCCGGATCGACGCCCGCATAGAGAGTGGGCTCGCCGGTCCGCTGATCGCCCTCCAGCACCCACACTCGGTTCACCGATAGATCCCTCCCTTCCGCGAACCGCACGCCCTGGGTCGGCTCCAGCCAGGTCTTCCCGAGATCTCTGGAGATTCGAACGTCGGGTCCCCACCACTCGTTCTTCACGGTGGAACAAAGGACGCCCACGTCTCCGCCGATGTAAGTCATGTTGTGCACCTGAGTACCCTTGAAAAGCGGGCCGTTCAGGTCCCAGCGCTTCCGGTCCGGATCAGAAAAAGCGAGAAAGGCTCCCTTTCCGGTTCCAATCATCAGCAGGACCTTTTTCATGAAGTCCTCCTTCTCGGGGTTCTAAGACTACCTCAGTTTTCTTGAAGCCGTTTCATTTGCTGCGACTGCCGGAATTGGGGAGGATAGTCATCTCGTCTCACCGGTCCTGCTTGCGGGGAGGCGGTGGCTGTCCTAACCTGCCGATCCGATGAGATCTCGATCGCGAGTCCTTTTCCTTCTCTTGCCGCTGCTGGGGTGGGGCGCCCTGCTAGCGACTCTAACCCGCCTGGTCCATCGCGTGGACGACACCGGGTACGGCTTCCATCTGGCGCTGCGCCAAGCCGGAGATCTCGCCGGAATGGTGGAGGAAAACCCCTTGTCGGCGCGGCGCGTGGTGGAGGGGTTGTGGAAACAGGGACTGGCGCTGCGGTCGCAAGAGGGTGGGGGTGAGGCGGAGTTCGAGCGGGCGGAGCGTCTGTCCCTCGCTATCGCAGACCGACTGAGCGATCGATCGCTTGTCAGCTTCACCGAATGGTATCGGCGGCGGGGCCCGGCCGGCGCGGCGAGAGTACTAGGTGTCGAGCGATCGCTGGAAGAGGCCGAGATCCACTACCGTACCGACGCCTTGGCGGAAGCCTCCCGAATGGCGAGAAAGGCACTCGACGATGCTCGCACCATCGGGGACCGCTGGAGCGAGCTCCGGGCCTTACATCTGCTCGGCGACGCGGCATGGATGCGTGGAGCTCCTGAGGAAGCGCGCCGCCATTATCACCAGCTGTTGATTCTCGCCGAAGAGCAGGGGAGTCGAGAACGAGCGGCGGCCGCCATCAATAATCTGGCGGCGCTCGATGAGGATAGGGGAAAGCTCCGGGATGCAGCCGACGGCTATCGCCGAGCACTGGAGCTCGGTCGAGCTCACGGGCTTCCGGATATAAAGGCCTTCGCTCTTCTCTATCTGGGACACGTTTTTCATCATCAGGGACTCTATGAGCGCTCGGTCGGCTACTTCCAACAAGCGGAAGAGGGCTTCCGTGCGCTGGGCGAGATCGAGCTGGAGGCGTCGGCGGCTGGCAATCGAGGAGCAAGTCTGCAGCGAATGGGTAAGACGAAGGAGGCGGTTGCCTCGTACCGGCTCGCTCTCGCCCTGCGAGCGCGAAGCGGCGATCGCTTAGGACAGCAAGGAACGCTCCTTCATATCGCCGAGCTCCTGGCCGAGTCGGGTGAGCAGGAGGAAGCACTGTCGGTATTGGGCGAGATCCTGAGGGCAACTCGAAAAGCCGCCGACATGGAATCCCTCCACGTCCGTTGGGGAGCCCTGCTGACCGCCGGCGATCTCCATCTCTCCCGGGGAAGGATGGCGGCCGCCAGGAAGGCGTTCCAGGAAGCGGAGACCTTGGCGGATCGGCGAGAGCGCACGCTGGACAGCGCGGAGACATCCTGGAGATGGGCCAGGCTGTTGTTCGCCGAAGGCGACACCGCGGGTGCGGTCGGCGCGCTGCGGACGGCGATCGACGTGATCGAAGCGGTACGGGCGAGCGCGGTCTCGGAAGAAGAGCGCGTTCGATTTCTGGGCGCGCGGCGGGCCGTCTACGAGGACCTGGCGGGTATTTATTTGCGGAGGCTGGACGACCCCCAAACCGCCTTCGAGCTATTGGAGCGCTCACGTTCTCGCGCCCTTCTGGATTCCCTGGAAGGAGGCGCCTTCCTCTCGGCGGATCAAGCCGGAGAGTTCGACATCGTTCTGCCGGCGGCTGCCGAGCCCGAGTCCTTGTCCCGGGTGGCGGAATCGCTGCAGCCGGGGACGATGATGATTCACTACACGGTGGCTTCCGACTGGCTAGCGGTTCTCGCCGTCGACTCTCAAGGCCTCCGGGCTTGGACGACTCGCGACGTGGACGAGGAGGAGCTCAGTCGCTTGACCCTTCTCTTTGGTGGTGATGCGACGGCTTCCTTCCCCCTTCGTGAGGGTTGGACCCAACTCTACTCCGACGCGCAACGGAGTCTCTCGCTCTTACTTCTCGATCCGATAAGACACCTTCTCCCGGAGGCACGCACGTTGCTCATCGTTCCCGACGACATTCTCTTTTCCGTGCCCTGGGGTGCGCTTCGTTGGGGTGACTGGACTCGCTATTTGAGCGAGACCCACGAGTTGGCCTTACAGGCCAGCGCCTCTGCCTATGTGCGCCTTCGCCAGCGCCGGCCTTCCATCGCCGTCCGCGAGCAGGCGTTGGTGATAGCCAATCCCCGGGCCATCGGTTCATCGGAGCGCCCACTTGCCGAAGCGGAGACAGAAGCCAGGGAGCTGGCGAGACGAATTCCCCACTCCCGGATTCTTCTCGGTTCGGAGGCGAGTGAGCCGGTGGTCCGCAGGGAGCTCGGCCGCTATCCAATCGTGCACTTCGCTACCCATGCGCGCGTCGATACCGAGCGTCCTTTGCAATCGTCTTTACTGCTGGCCGGGGAGAGGGGCGCCTTGGAGGAAAGTGTTCTGTCGCCGGTCGCTCCGGACGACGGCGTTCTGAGCGGCCTGGAAGTCCTGGGGATCCCCTTGCGACCCGGCGCGTTGGTCACCCTGGCGGCCTGCGAGACGGTTCGAGGGCCGCAGCGTCGAGGCGAGGGGGTTGTCGGCTTGGCCAGGGCCTTTCTGCAGTCGGGAGCGAGCACCGTCGTTGCCACGCTGTGGCCGGTAGAAGACCGTGCGACACGGGAGCTCATGGTGCGATTCTACGAAGAGCTGGCATCGGGTAGCTCCGCCGCCGGTGCGCTGTCTCGAGCTCAGGCCGAAATGGCGCGGGGCGATGCCGGGGAGTCTCGCCGGTACCCCTATTACTGGGCGGGCTTCGTGCTGATCGGAGACGAGAGGTGATATTCTTGGCGCGGGAAGGTGTGTTCGGGATAAATGATCGAGGACGCAAGATGGCCGCGGGCCGATGCCTGGCTGGCACGGAACGACGCCAAACCGGGTCTGGTGGTGGTGGGCGTTCCAACCTCGGTGGCGTCGCTCTCGCCCTCCAAGGCCTACCAGACACCGAGCCGATTTCGTACGGTTCTTCGTCGCTTCTCGACGTTTCATAGTCATCGCGCCGTCGACCTCCGCTCCCTTGCGGTAGCCGATATGGGGGACTGGCAAGTCAGCTCCTTCGGCCTGGAGCAATACCAGGGTGCGATCGAGATCGCGGCGCGACGTCTGGCCAAGGGACCGGTGCACGCTTTCCTCGGTGGAGACAATGGGATCACCCGCCCCCTGGTGAGCGGCCTCTCCCGTGGCCAGCTCGATCGGGTCGGGGTCCTCACTTTCGATGCGCACCACGATGTACGGACACTCGATCAGGGACCGACGAACGGAACTCCCATTCGTGGTTTGATCGAAGACGGTCTTCCCGGTGAGCAAGTGATTCAGGTAGGGATCCACTCCTTCTGCAATTCTCTGGAATACCGGACCTATTGCGATGAGCAGGGGATTCGCATCGTGACCATGGACACGGTGGAGACCCAGGGTTTGGAACCGGTGGTGGGCGCGGCGCTCGAGGCGCTTGGCAATCAGTGCGAGTGGATCTACGTCGACTTCGACATCGACGTGCTCGACCGAGCCTTCGCTCCGGCATGTCCGGGCGCGCGGCCGGGGGGTATGAAGCCACGGCAGTTGGCGAGCGCCGCTTGGATCTGTGGGCAGCATCCCAAAGTGCGCGCCGCGGACTTCGTGGAGGTGGATGCCTCCGCCGACGTCAACGATTTGACCCTCATGAACATGGCCACGGTGTTTCTCAATTTCGCCGCCGGCGTGGCCGCTCGAGAATAGCAGCCTTGCCGCGGCGGGTCATCATCGACGGCGGTCCGTTGCTGCCGGACGACGTGGTGGCGGTTGCCGAGCGCCGTGCCGAGGTGGCGGTGGGTCCCAACGTCCCGAGTCGAATGGCTCCATCGTTGGCGGTGATAGAGCGTGCCCTGCGGGAGCGCCGGACGATGTACGGCGTGACCACGGGATTCGGCGCCCTGTCCAACACTCGCATCGAGCCGGAGCAGGCGGAAGAGCTGCAGGTCCATCTTCTGCGAAGCCACGCCGCCGGTGTGGGCGCGCCGCTTGCCGATGAGCTGGTACGCGCCATGCTCTTGCTTCGGGCTCGCACGCTCGCGCAGGGGTTCTCGGGAGTCCGACCGCTTCTGGTGAATCGTTACATCGAGTTCTTGGAAAAGGACATCTTACCGGTGGTTCCCGGAAAGGGATCGGTAGGCGCGTCCGGAGATCTGGCCCCCTTCGCGCATCTGGCACTGCCCTTGATCGGGGAGGGCCTGCTGAAAGAGAAAGGGCGCACCGCGCCGGCCGCGCAGGTGCTGGCCCGCCGCGGAATCCAGCCCATCCGCCTTCAGGCAAAAGAAGGGTTGAGCCTCCTGAACGGGACGGAGGGGATGCTGGCATTCGGCGTGCTCGGGCTACATCGCGCCAAGCGGCTTCTGAAAGCGGCCGACATCGCCTGCGCCCTCTCCGTGGAGGCGCTGCTCGGCAGCGCGCGCCCTTTTCGACCCGAGGTCCACGAACTCCGGCCGCACCCGGGGCAAATCGCATCGGCGCGAAACATAGCTCGCCTCCTGGAATACTCGGAGATCGTGGCTAGCCACAGCGGCGATTTCACCCATGCCGTGCAAGACGCCTATAGCCTGCGTTGCGCTCCGCAGGTGCACGGGGCCTGCCGGGAAGGGGTCGGCTTCGGCGAGGCCATGTTCACACGGGAGCTGGGCGCGGTGGTCGATAACCCCATCGTCTTTGCCGATCGAGATGAAGTCGTCTCGGCCGGCAACTTCCACGGCCAGCCCCTGGCGCTCGCTCTGGACGTGATGACCATCGCCATCACCGGGCTTTCCAGCATCTCGGAGCGCCGCACCGATCGGCTGCTCGATCCCGAGCGGTCCTCCGGCCTACCCGCCTTCTTGTCACCGCGCCCCGGCGTGAACGCGGGTTACATGCTGACCCAGTACACCGCGGCGGCGCTGGTGGCCGAAAACCGGGTGCTCTCGCACCCGGCGAGCGTGGACAGCATTCCCACTTCGGGAAGCCAGGAAGATCACGTGTCGATGGGCTGGGGAGCCGGTCGCAAGCTGTGGGAGGTGCTGGAGAACGCCGCCCGCGTGGTGGCGGTGGAGATTCTGTGCGCGGTGCAGGGGATCGACTACCGGGCGCCTCTTTCCCCGGGTGTGGGAACGCGCCTGGCGGCGAGCGCGGTGCGGAGGAAGGTCCCTCCCCTGGAAGAAGATCGTGAAGTGGCGACCGAGACCGAGGCGGTGGCGAAGATGATCGAAGGAGGCGAGCTGGTGGCCGCGGTGGAGAACGGCCTGGGAGAGCTGGAATGAGCGAGCCCCGCGAAGTGAGGGCGCCGCGAGGATCGGAGCTCAGCGCCAAGGGATGGCTGCAAGAAGCGGCGCTGCGGTGCCTCATGAACAACCTGGATCCGGAAGTGGCCGAAAACCCGGCCGAGCTGGTGGTCTATGGAGGGCGAGGCAAGGCGGCTCGCTCCTGGGAGGCATTCGATGCCATCGTTAAGAGTCTTCGGGAGCTCGAGAACGACGAGACGTTGCTGGTTCAGTCGGGTAAGCCGGTGGGTGTTTTCCAAACGCACCCTATGTCGCCCAGGGTGTTGATCGCCAACAGCCTCTTGGTTCCGGAATGGGCGACCTGGGAGAAGTTCTGGGAGCTCGAGGCGGCGGGACTCATGATGTACGGTCAAATGACGGCGGGATCCTGGATCTATATCGGGACCCAAGGAATTTTGCAGGGGACACACCAAACCTTCGCGGCGATTGCCGAGCAGCGCTTCGGCGGAACGCTGAAAGGCAAGCTAACCCTGACCGCCGGACTGGGAGGGATGGGAGGCGCACAACCGCTGGCCGTTACCATGAACGAAGGGGTGGCTCTCATCGTCGAGGTCGACCCGCAGCGGATCACGCGACGGCTGGAGACGGGATACCTGGACGCGGCGACCGTCTACCTGGATGAAGCGGTGGAGGACGCGCTCGAGGCCAAGCAGAGCGGGGAGCCGTTTTCCATCTGCGTATTGGGCAATGCCGCCGAGATCTTTCCCGCCCTCTTGGCGCGCGGCGTCGAGTTCGATATCGTCACCGATCAAACCTCCGCTCACGATCCGCTCCATGGGTACATCCCCAAGGGGCGGACGCTCGAGGAAGCTGCCGAGCTGCGACGCAAGGATCCCGACGCCTACGTGAAGCAGGCCCGTGCTTCCATGGCCGAGCATTGCGCCGCCATGGTCGGCTTCGCCGACGGCGGTGCCGAGGTGTTCGACTACGGCAACAACTTGCGCGGCGAGGCCAAGCTGGGGGGGTTCGAGCGGTCCTTTGCCTATCCCGGTTTCGTGCCTGCTTATATCCGGCCCCTCTTCTGCGAGGGGATGGGGCCGTTCCGTTGGATCGCACTCTCCGGTGAGCCCGCGGACATAGCGGCTACCGATCGAGCAGTGGCTAAGCTCTTCCCGGACAATCGTCCGCTTCATCGCTGGCTCCAGATGGCGAAAGAGCGGGTGAAGTTTCAGGGGTTGCCGGCACGGATCTGCTGGTTGGGCTACGGCGAGCGGGACAAGGCAGGGCTCCGGTTCAACGAGCTCGTTCGCTCCGGGAAAGTGAAGGCACCCATCGTTATCGGACGCGACCACCTCGACTCTGGCTCGGTGGCTTCACCCTATCGCGAAACGGAGGCGATGCGCGACGGCTCGGATGCGGTGGCGGACTGGCCGATTCTGAATGCTCTTCTCAATACCGCGTCGGGGGCGGCGTGGGTGGCGGTGCATCACGGGGGCGGCGTGGGAATGGGTAAGTCGATCCACGCCGGCGCTCAGGTGGTTGCGGACGGAACGCGCCAGGGCGCAGAAAGGCTGGAGCGCGTTCTGCTCAACGACCCGGGGACAGGGGTGATGCGCCACGTCGATGCGGGATACCAGCGTGCCCTGGAGGTCGCCGGTGAGCGTGGCCTTCGCATACCGATCCCCCCGCCGGACCCTCGATCCGGCGAATGACGTTCCTGTTTGCCCAACAGCTCTCCATGCTACTTTTGAGCCACCGTCGATGACACACCATCCCAAACTCAAATACCTGCTGGAAGTGGCGGCGCTCGCTGCCGCCTTCCTAGCGCTGGGAAAGCTCGCTCTATCTCACATCTTGGTGTCGGGATGGGACGTCGCGGTGGTGTGGCCTCCCAGTGGGGTGGCGCTGGCCGCGCTCCTGGCGCGAGGCATTCGACTCTGGCCCGGTCTGGCGGTGGGAACGGTCTTCCTTTCCCTGTACCTCGGCACGTTGCCGCTGGCGCTCAGCATGCTCGGTGTCACCTTGGAAGGCGTTCTGGGTGCCTACCTGCTGAAGCACGTTCTGGGCTTTCGAAATTCTCTGGATCGCGTCTACGACGTCGGCTGTTTGGCGGGAGTGGCGGTGGTGGCCTGCGTGGTGGG
>Ga0209002_10003448_pt1 | contig 12577 bp, 8 predicted proteins | sample Rifsed16ft2_FD_184010 | JGI IMG/M metagenome (GOLD analysis project Ga0209002, IMG submission 184010) | Soil microbial communities from Rifle, Colorado, USA - sediment 16ft 2 (version 2) | ecosystem: Environmental > Terrestrial > Deep subsurface > Rock core/Sediment | place: Rifle, Colorado...
CATCCCAAAAACGACCAAGCGTTGTTTTTGATGGGTTTCATCGAAAAGGAATATCTGGGGAACGAAGAGAAAGCCCACCTGCATTTTAACAATCTAATAACGCGTTACCCGAAGAGTGATTTGGTGAAAGACGCCCGTTTTTTGCTTGCGGGCAAGATGCCAAAGATTTAAATTTTACCTCTTGACCTATCTCTACGCCAAAAGCGGGGATATAGTTCGTTCTCCATGGTTTGGCAAAGAGGGCAAAGGCTGGCACGGTGCGCGGCCCCAGGCGCAGCTTGGCGTAGCGGCGGTTGAACTCCGCCAGGCAGGCCCCGATGCGCGTCCCGCCCGACCAGCCGTCGACCTGTCGCGCGACGCGGCCCAGCGCTTCGTCGAAGGTGCGCGCGCGCAGCATCGGCGTGATTTCGAACAGCCGCGTGCTGAAGACGAAGGTGCTGACGCCGCGCAGCTCGTTCTGGAGACCGTAGAGGAACTGCGCCAGGAAGCGCGAGTAGACGTCCATCGAGCCGCTCACGTCGCACAGCAGCACCAGCTTCACCCGGCGCGTCTTGCGCCGGCGGCGCAGCAGCCGGACCACCTCGCCGCCGTGGCGGACGGCGGAGCGCAGGCTGCGCCGCAGGTCGAGCTCGGCGAGCGAGCGGCCGCAGGCGTACGAGCTCTCGGTCACCCGGTACGTGTCCACGTCGAGCCCGGCGAGGAACGACCGGAGCCGCCCGAGCCGGTGCGCCTCGAGGTCGGGCTCGCGCCACACCGCGTAGTGCTCGCGCCGGACCTGGTCGATCTTCTGCACGATCAGCGCCCGCGGCACGTCGTACGTCGCGAGCACCTTGGCGAAGATCTCGATGGACGTCTCGAACTCCTCGGGGACCACCTCGCTGGCGCCGAGCCGGTGCAGCTGCTCGACCTCCGAGAGGTAGCGCGTGCGCGCGACGATCGTGAGGTGCGGCCAGCCCGCGCGCGCGACGCTCACGATCCGGCGCGTGGACGGCGGGTCGGAGATCGCGACGACCAGCGCGCGGGCGCGGTCGAGCCGGAGGTGCTCGAGCACCTCCGGCCGCGTGACGTCGCCGAACACGATCGGCTCGCCCCGGGCGCGGGCCGCCCACACGAGCTCGGGGTTCGTGTCCGCGATCACGTACGGGATCTCGACCTCGCGCAGCACGCGGGCCAGGTTCCGTCCGTTGAGCCCGTAGCCGGCGATCACGACGTGGTTGCCCGGCACCGCGGGCGCCGGCTCGGCCGGCAGCGCGCGGCCCGCGAGCCAGGCGGGCAGGCGCGCGGCGCCGAGCCGGTCGCCGAGCCGCCCGGCCAGCGCGAACATGAAGGGCGTCGCGAACATGCTCGTGACCGCGACGGCGACGAAGACCTGGTAGAGGTCGGCGTCGAGCACGCCCAGCGTGACGCCCGCCTGGGCGAGCACGAACGAGAACTCGCCGACCTGCGCGACCGCGAACCCCCCGAGCACCGCGGGGCGGAGCGGGAGGCCGAGGACGCGGACGGCGCCGATGCCGGTCAGGACCTTCAGCGCCAGGACCGCGAGGACCGCGCCGGCGACGAGGAGCGGGCGGCGGGCGACGAAGCCGAGGTCGAGCAGCATCCCGATGGAGATGAAGAACAGGCTCGAGAACGTGTCGCGCAGCGGCAGGACGTCGGCCAGCGCCTGGGCGCCGTACTCGCTCTCCGAGACCGCCACGCCCGCCAGGAAGGCGCCGAGCGCCAGCGACAGCCCGACCAGGTTCGTGGCCCAGGCGGTGCCCAGGCAGATCAGCACGACCGTCAGCACGAACAGCTCGCGCCGCCGCGTCCGGACGACCGCCGCGAGGAAGCGCGGGATCAGCCACCGCGCGGCGGCGAGGATCGCGGCAACGACGACGAGCCCGCTCGCGAGCGCGACGCCGGTCGGGCCCGGCGCCGCGGGCGCGCGCTCCGCGAGGAGCACGACGCCCAGCATCATCGGGATCACGAGCAGGTCTTGCAGCAGGAGGATCCCCACGGCGGCGCGCCCGTACGGCGTGTCCACGTCGCCGCGCTCCATCAGGAGCTTGAGCACGATCGCCGTGCTCGAGAGCGCGACGAGGCCGCCCATCAGGAGGGCGGCGCGCCAGCCGGCGACGGCGAGCGCGAGCGGCGCGGCGAGCGCGAGCGTCGCGAGCGCCTGCGCGCCGCCGCCCACGAGCACCTGCCGCCGGAGCGCCGCGAGCGCCGACAGCGAGAACTCCAGGCCGAGCGTGAACAGGAGCAGGATGACGCCCACCTCGGCGAGCAACTCGACCTGGTGGACCTCGCGGACGAGCGAGAGCCCGTGGGGCCCGAGCACCACGCCCGCCGCGAGGAACCCGACGATCGAGGGCTGCCGCAGCCGCTGGAAGGCCAGCACGATCCCGAGCGAGAGGAGCAGGAGGACGACGAGGTCGCGCAGGAAGGGCAGCTCGGCCACGGCTCAGTCCTTCACCGCGCCGGCGAGGAGGCCGCGCACGAGGTAGCGCTGGAGCCCGACCACGATCAGCACGGGCGGCAGGCTCGCGAGCATCGAGGCCGCGGCGATGTCGCCCCACGGGACCTCGAACACGCCGGGGAAGAGCGCCAGCGCGACGGGCACCGTGCGGCTCGCCCCGGTCGCGGTGAACGTGTAGGCGAAGAGGAACTCGTTCCAGCTGAACAAGAACGCGAGCAGCCCCGCGGAGGCGACGCCGGGGGCGAGCAGCGGGAGCAGGATGAAGCGCAGCGCCTGCCCGCGGCTGGCGCCGTCCACGGCCGCCGACTCCTCGAGCGCCGGCGGGATCTCGCGGACGAACCCGGCGAGCAGCCAGATCACGAGCGGGAGCGCGAACGACGTGTGCGCGAGGACGAGCGCCGTCCACGTGTCCCTGAGCCCGAGCGCGCGCATCATGAGGTACAGCGGGCTCACGGTGGCGATCTGGGGGAACGCCGTGCTCGCCACGATCCCGAGGAGCAGGGCGCTCCGCCCCGGGACCGGCAGGCGCGCGAGCGCGTAGGCGGCGGGCAGCCCGAGGAGGAGCGCGGAGAGCGTCGTCAGCCCCGCGACGCCGAGGCTGTTGAGGAGCGCCCGGGGGATCAGGCTCTGCTCGAGGACGACCCGGTAATGGTCGAGGGTCAGGCGCGTCGGCAGGAGCGGCGGCACCCGCAGCAGCTCCGCCTCCGGCTTGAGCGACGTGAGGAGCTGCCAGACGAACGGCACCGCGTACGCGGCGAGCGCCGCGAGCACGAGCGCGTCCCGGAGGCGGCCGCCGCGGCTCACGCGGCCGCCTCCCCCGCGCGCAGCAAGCGCAGGTAGGCCCACGCCACGAGCATCACGAGCGCGAACACGACGACACCCACGGCCGAGCCGAAGCCGAGCTGGAGCATCTGGAAGAGGCCCCGGTAGGCGTAGACCGTGAGCGTCTCGGTCGTGCCCGCCGGGCCGCCGCCGGTCAGGACGAACATGAGGTCGAACGCGCGGAGCGCGTCGAGCGTGCGGAAGAGGACCGCGATCAGCAGGACGCCGCGCAGCAGCGGCAGCGTGACGCGGGTGAACGTCGCGAGGCGCCCCGCGCCGTCCACCTGCGCGGCCTCGTACAGCTCCGTGGGGATCCCGAGCAGGCGCGCGTACGCGAGGACCGCGACGAAGGGCAGCGTCCGCCACACGTCGGCGAGGACCACGGCGGGGAGCGCCAGCGCCGGGTCGCCGAGCCAGTTGAGGTCGAGGCCGCCCAGCAGGACGTTGAGGAGCCCGGCCGCGGGGTGGTAGAGCCACTCGAACAGCCTGGCCGTCACCACGGCCGGCATCGCCCAGGCCAGCAGCAGGAGCGAGAACGCCAGGTGCCGCCCGCGGCGCTGGCCCACGAGCGCGAGCGCGACCGCCACGCCGAGCACCAGCTCGAGGCCGACCGACGCGACCGTGAACAGCGCGGTCGTGCGTGCCGCGCTCCAGAAGCGCGGGTCGCCGGCGAGGAACGCGTAGTGGCTCGCGCCCGCGAAGCGGTCGACGCCGAAGGCCGGGACCCGGTACTGGAGCGAGAGCCAGAGCACCCACGCGCCCGGGTACACGGTGAGCACGGCGAGGGTCGCGAGCGTGGGCGCCATCAGGAGGAGCCCGCGCCGCCGGTCCGCCCGCTCGCGGCGCGTCATCGGCGCGACGCCAGGAAGTAGTCGAGCCGGCGCCGCGCGTCGGCGATCGCGCGCGCCGGCGGCTTGAGCCCGACGAGCACGGCGGACAGCTCGGGCTGCAGCGTCGTCGAGAGCAGCAGGTACGACGGCGTGACGGGCCGCGGCCGGCCCGCGAGCATGAGGTCGTGGATCCGGGGCAGCCAGCGGTTGCGCGCGACGAGCGCCGGGTCGCGGTAGAGCGCCGTCCGCGTCGGGTAGAGCGCGGCGCCCGTGGCCATCGCGCGCTGGGCGCGCTCGCCCGTGAGGAAGCGGACGAGCGCGAGCGCGAGGTCGGGGTGCCGCGTGCCGCGCGAGATGCCGAGGTGCGAGCCGCCCGTGGAGCCCGCGCCGGCGCCGCGCACCCGGCCCGGCAGGGGTGCCAGGCCGACGCGGCCGCGGACCGCCGAGCCCGGCGCCTCGACGAGGTCGAGCACGTAGGGCCAGTTGCGGAGGAAGACCGCGCGCCCGTCGCCGAAGGCGCGGCGGGACAGCTCCTCGTCGGCCGCCGTCACCCAGCGCGGGCTCACGCCGGTCGCGAGCAGGCCGCGCAGGTGCGCGAGGGCCTCCACGGCGCGCGCGGGCTCGGGGAAGACCGCGCCGTCGGCGCCGAGCAGGCGCGTGCCGTTGGCCCAGAGCGCCTCGAGCACGTTGACGACCATCCCCTCGTACTGCTTGCCCTGCCAGAGGTAGCCCTCGAGCCGCGGGTCGCGCTCGCCCGCGCGGATCGTGCGGACCGCCGCCTCGAGCTCCTCCCACGTCTCGGGCGGGCGCAGGCCGTACTTCGCGAGCAGGTCCGCCCGGTAGTAGAGGAGGCCGACGTTCATGTTCCACGGCAGCGCCCAGACGCGCCCGGCCCAGGTCGCGGCGGCGACGGTGGACGCGAAGTGCGGCGCGAGCTCCTCCGGCCGCACGCGGTCGGTGAGGTCGAGGAGCCAGCCGGCGCGCGCGAACTCGGGCACCCAGATCACGTCGAGCATCATCACGTCGAAGCCGGGGCTGCGGCCCTCGAGGTTGATCACGTAGAACTGGTGCTGCTCGTCCGAGCTCCACGGCAGGGACTCGCTCGTCACGCGGACGCCGGGGTGGGCGGCCGCGAACTCGGCCAGCAGCCCGGGGAACGGGTCGGCGGGGCCGAGGATCCGCGCGTGCTTGAAGACGAGCGTGACCGGCCCGTCGCCGGGCGGACGCTCGGCGCAGCCCGCGAGCGCGAGCAGCGCCGCGAGGAGGAGCGCGCCCCGTCCCCTCACGTCAGCGCGGCGGCCCCGCCTCCGGGCCGCGCCCGCGCTCGCCGAGGAGCGCCTCGGCCGACGCGAGCCGCGCCTCCAGACTCCGGGCGCGCGCGCGGAGGCGCCAGCGGTCGATCCAGAGCGGCAGCCCCACCAGCACGATGCCGGCGGCGGCCGAGACGAGGATCACGGTCGCGAGCGGGATGCCCTCGAGCGCCCAGAAGAGGAACCGGAGCCTCGTCTGCTCGCTGTTCTGGAGCGCGAACAGCGTGATCGCCGACGCGAACACCGCCACGAAGACGTATTTCAGGCCCATGGTCTCACCTTTCTCACGCGGAGCCGGAGCACCGCGAGCGACCGCGCCTCGAGCTCGTACACCTCGCCGCCCCGCGCGGGGCGGACGCGCCGCGTCCCGTCGCGTGCCGCCGTGTCGAGGACCCGCACCCAGCTGACGCCGCGGCGGTGCGCGGGCAGGACGAACGGCGTCGGCTCGTGGTGCGCGTTGAGGAGGATCAAGAACGTGTCGTCCGCGATCCGGCGCCCGAGCGCGTCCGTCTCCTCGATCGCGTCGCCCGACAGGCGCACGCCGAGGCACCGCGTGTGCGCGTGCTGCCAGTCCTCCTCCGTCATCTCCTTGCCGTCGGGCCGGAACCACGTGAGGTCCTTGACCTCCGAGCCGCGGATGCGGCGGCCGTGGAAGAACTGCCGCCGGTGCAGGACGGGGTGCCGCCGCCGGAGCGCGATCAGGTCGCGGGCGAACTGGAGCAGCTCGCGGCGTGGCCGGTCGAGCCGCCAGTCGAACCAGCCGAGCTCGTTGTCCTGGCAGTAGGCGTTGTTGTTGCCGCGCTGGGTGCGGCCGAGCTCGTCCCCGCCGCACAGCATCGGCACGCCCTGCGACAGGAGCAGCGTCGCGAGGAAGTTGCGCGCCTGGCGCGCGCGCCGCGCCTCGACCGTCGCGTCGCGGGTCGGTCCCTCGACGCCGCAGTTCCAGGACAGGTTGTTGTCCGACCCGTCGCGGTTGTCCTCGCCGTTGGCCTCGTTGTGCTTGCCGTTGTAGCTCACCAGATCGCGCAGGGTGAAGCCGTCGTGGGCGGTGACGAAGTTGATGGACGCGAACGGCCGCCGGCCGCCGCGGCCGTACAGGTCGCTCGAGCCGGTGAGGCGGTAGCCGAGCGCGCCTGCCTGCCCCTCGTCGCCCTTCCAGAAGCGGCGGACCGTGTCGCGGTACTGGTCGTTCCACTCCGCCCACAGCACGGGGAAGTTGCCGACCTGGTAGCCGCCCTCGCCGAGGTCCCACGGCTCGGCGATCAGCTTCACCTGCGAGAGCACCGGGTCCTGGTGGATGACGTCGAAGAACGAGCCGAGCCGGTCCACGTCGTGCAGCTCGCGGGCGAGCGTCGAGGCCAGGTCGAAGCGGAACCCGTCCACGCGCATCTCGAGCACCCAGTAGCGGAGGCTGTCCATGAGGAGCTGGAGCGTGCGCGGATGGGTGAGGTTCAGCGTGTTGCCGCAGCCCGTGTAGTCCATGTAGTGGCGGCGGTCGGCGGCGACGAGGCGGTAGTAGCTCGCGTTGTCCACGCCGCGGAAGCAGAGGGTCGGCCCGAGGTGGTTGCCCTCGCCCGTGTGGTTGTAGACGACATCGAGGACGACCTCGATCCCGGCGTCGTGCAGCGTCTTCACCATGGTCTTGAACTCGCGGACCTGCTCGCCGAGCCCGAGCCCGCGCCCGCGGGCGTAGCGCACGTCGGGGGCGAAGAAGCCGATCGAGTTGTAGCCCCAGTAGTTCGTGAGCCCGCGCTCGACCAGGTGCTTGTCCGCGACGAGCTGATGCACCGGCAGGAGCTCGACCGCCGTGACGCCGAGCGTGCGCAGGTAGTCGATCACCGGCGGCGAGGCGAGTCCCGCGTACGTGCCGCGCAGCTCGCGCGGGACGTCGGGGTGCCGTGCGGTGAGCCCCTTCACGTGGACCTCGTAGATGATCGTCTCCTCCCAGGGCGTGCGCGGCGGCCGGTCGTCGCCCCAGGTGAAGGCCGGGTCCACGACGACCGACTTCGGGATGCTCGCCGCGCTGTCCCGGTCGTCGGCGACGAGGTCCGGGTCGGGACCGCCGAACCGGTAGCCGAACAGCGTGTCGCTCCAGCGGATCGTGCGGTCGAACGCCTTCGCGTACGGGTCGAGGAGGAGCTTCGCCGGGTTGAAGCGGTGGCCGGCCGCCGGGTCCCACGGGCCGTGGACGCGGTAGCCGTAGCGCTGCCCCGGGCGCACCTCGGGCAGGTAGCCGTGCCAGACCAGGTCGCTCTGCTCCGCGAGCGCGATCCGCACGATCTCCTCGTTGCCGCTTCCGCCCTCGAAGAGGCAGAGCTCGACGCCCGTCGCGTGCTCCGAGAAGAGCGAGAAGTTGACCCCCGCGCCGTCCCACGTCGCGCCCAGCGGATAGGGCCGGCCCGGCCGCGTCCTCATCCGTCCATCTCCTGCCCGACGGGGCGTCGTCCGAGCGCCTCCGCGACGGCCCGCGGGCGCGGATCGTCCCGCAGCGCCTCCAGCGTCAGCGGCAGCGCCACCGACCAGTTCGGGCGCACGGCGCGCGTCGTGCCGGGCATGTTCGGGCGCTCCTCGAGCTCCAGCACGTCCTCCAGCGTGGCCGTGATCATCACCGAGGGGGCGTCCGCAAGCAACCGGTGCGTGCGGCGCACGACCTCGCCCACCGGCGCCCCCTCGGGCGCGCCCGTCAGCACCCGCAGGCGGCCGCGGATCGCGCCGAGCGCTTCCTCGTTCGGCGCGAGCCCGAGGGCCCGCTGCTCGCGCACGTCACTGCCCGTCCAGAGCCCGGCGATCGTGGGCAGGTCGTGCGTGGTGACCGAGGCGAGCGCCAGCGCCGGGAACCCCGCGGGCGCGCCCTCCTCGAACCACAGCACCCGGCAGGACAGGACGCGCTCGGCGGCGAGGCGCTCGCGGACCCCCGCCTCGACGGTGCCGAGGTCCTCGCCCACGACGACGGCGCGGGCGCGCCAGCTCTCGAGGGCGACGATACCGAGGAGCTCGTCGGCGGGGTAGCGGACGTAGGCGCCCTGCCCCGGCCCCAGGCCGCGCGGGATCCAGAAGAGGCGGAAGAGCCCCATGACGTGGTCGAGGCGCAGGCCGCCCGCGTGCCGGAGCGCGGCCCGGAGCGTCTGCACGAACGGCTCGTAGCCGGCGGCGCGGAGCCGGTGCGGCACGAACGGCGGAAGCCCCCAGTCCTGGCCGCGCGGGACGTAGCGGTCCGGCGGCGCGCCGACCGTGACGTCGCGGGCCAGCAGGTCCTGCCAGGCCCAGGCGTCGGCGCCGTCGGGGTCCACGCCGACCGGCAGGTCCTGGACGATCCGCGCCTCGCGCGCGGCACGCGCGAGCTGCTCGTCGAGCAGCCACTGGACCCACCGGTGGAACCGCACCCGCTCCGCGGACTCCGCGAAGCGCCGCACCGCGGGCGCGTCCGGCCGGCGGTACTCGGCGGGCCACGCGCGCCAGGCGCGGCCGTGACGCTCGGCCAGCGCGCAGAACGTCGCGAACTCCGTGAGCGCCCCGCCCTGCTCGGCGCAGTACCGGTCGAAGGCCGGGTGCCCCGCGAACCCGGCGAAGAGGCGGCCGAGCGCGGCGAGCTTCAGCCCGAGGACGGCGTCGCGGTCGATCCGCCGCTGCCCGTTCAGCGCGCGCCCGGCCGCCGCGAGCGGCGCGAGGTCGCGCGCGCGCCCGGCCGCGCCCGGCACCTCCTCCACGCGGAGGTAGAGGGGGTCGCGGTAGCGCCGGCTCGACGGGAAGTAGGGGCTCGGCTCGAGCGGCGTGACCGGTGTGCCCGCGCCGAGCGGGCTGACCAGCACGAGGCGCCCGCCGAGGGCGCCCGCCGACCAGCGCGCCAGCTCGCGGAGATCGCCGGCGTCGCCGATGCCCCAGCTCGCCGCCGAGCGGAGCGCGTAGAGCTGGACCGCCAGGCCCCACTCCCGCAGGCCCTGCGGGAGGAAGCACGCCGGCGGGGCGACGACGAGACGCACGGGGCCGCCGCCGTCCGGGTGCAGGGCGTGATAGCCGAGCGGCAGATCGGGCGGCAGCGCGCCGCTCACCCGGAGCGCCGTGCCGTCCTCGAGCACGAGCTCGCCCGGCGGCGCCACCGCCCCGCGCGCGCCGGCGCGGAGCACGCGCACGCCGTCGGCGCGTGGCGGGCCCCCGGCGGGCTCGGCCAGCCCCATCGCGGCGAGGAGCGCCGCGCGCGTCGCGGGCGCGGTCGCCCGCCACGCGCCGAGCGCGTCCTCGTACCCCTCGTCGATCCCCCACGCGTCGGCGGCCACGCTACGCCTCCCCGTCGGGCGCGGGCGCGAGGATCAGCGCCGCGAGCGGCGGGAGCGTGAGCGCGACCGAGTGCGGCTGGCCGTGCCAGGGCACGGGCGCGGCCCAGACCCCGCCGGCGTTGCCGCGTCCGCTGCCGCCGTACGCCTCCGCGTCCGTGTTGAGGCGCTCGCGCCAGAAGCCGGGCGCGGGCACGCCCACGCGCCAGCCGTGCCGGGTGACGGGCGTGAGGTTGCAGACGACGAGGACGACGTCGCGCGGGTCGCGCGCGCGCCGCACGAACGCCACCACGCTCTCCGCCCAGGCGTTGCAGTCGATCCACTCGAAGCCCGCCGGCTCGAAGTCCACCTCGTGGAGCGCCGGTGCCTCCCGGTAGAGGTGGTTCAGGTCGCGGACGAGGCGCTGGAGCCCCCGGTGGTAGGGCCCCGCGTCGAGCAGGTGCCAGTCGAGGCTCCGGTCGTGGTGCCACTCGCGGGTCTGGCCGAACTCGCCGCCCATGAACAGCAGCTTCTTGCCGGGGTGCCCGTACATGAACCCGTAGAACGCGCGCAGGTTCGCGGCCCGCTGCCAGTCGTCGCCGGGCATCTTCTGGTAGAGGGCGCCCTTGCCGTGCACGACCTCGTCGTGCGAGAGCGGCAGCACGAAGTTCTCGTGGAACGCGTACAGCAGGCCGAACGTGAGCTGGTCGTGGTGGTGCTTGCGGTGGACGGGATCGCGGCTCATGTACGCGAGCAGGTCGTGCATCCACCCCATGTTCCACTTGAAGCCGAAGCCGAGCCCGCCCAGGTGCGTCGGGCGCGAGACCATCGGCCACGCCGTGGACTCCTCGGCGACCGTCAGCACGTCCGGGTGCCGCGCGTAGACGACCTCGTTGAAGCGCTTGAGGAACGCGATCGCCTCGAGGTTCTCGTTGCCGCCGTAGCGGTTCGGGACCCACTCCCCCGCCTTGCGCGAGTAGTCGAGGTAGAGCATCGACGCCACCGCGTCCACGCGCAGGCCGTCCACGTGATAGCGGTCGAGCCAGAACAGCGCGTTGGTCAGCAGGAAGTTCGCGACCTCCCGCCGGCCGTAGTTGAACACGAGCGTGCCCCAGTCCGGGTGCTCCCCCATCCGGGGATCCGCGTGCTCGTACAGGTGGCTGCCGTCGAACCAGACGAGCCCGTGCGGGTCGCGGGGGAAGTGCGCGGGCACCCAGTCGAGGATCACGCCGATGCCGTGGCGGTGGAGCGTGTCCACGAACTCCATGAACTCGCGCGGGGACCCGTACCGCCGGGTCGGCGCGAAGTAGCCGATCGTCTGGTAGCCCCAGGAGCCGTAGAACGGATGCTCCGTCACCGGCAGGAGCTCGACGTGCGTGTAGCCCAGGTCCTCTGCGTACGCCGCGAGCCGCTCGGCGAGCTCGCGGTACGTGAGGAAGCGGTCGCCCTCCTCGGGCCCCCGCGCCCAGGAACCCAGGTGGACCTCGTAGATCGCGATCGGGCTCCCGGGGGCGTGACGCCGTCCGCGTCCGGCCATCCAGGCGCCGTCGCCCCACGCGTAGCCGTCGAGCGAGACGACGACCGACGCGGTGCTCGGCGTCTCGAGCTCGAAGGCGAACGCGTAGGGATCGGCCTTGAGGGCGCCGAGCTCGCCGCCCGGCCCGACGATCTCGTACTTGTACCGGCTCCCCTCGCCCGCGCCGGGCACGAAGAGCTCCCAGACGCCGTTGCCGGGATGGAGCCGCATCGGGTGGCGCCGCCCGTCCCAGCCGTTGAAGTCGCCGACGACGCTCACGCGCCGGGCGTTGGGCGCCCAGACCGCGAAGACCGTGCCCTCGACGCCGTCGAGCGTGCGCCGGTGCGCGCCGAGCTTCTCGTGGGCCTCGTAGTGCGTGCCCTCGGCGAGCAGGTGGCGGTCGAAGTCGCCGAGCGTCGGCGCGAAGCGGTACGGATCCTCGAGCACGGTGGCCACGCCCCCGCCGTCGGCGACCTCGAGGCGGTACGGGAAGGGCTCGGCGCGCTCGGGGACGACGGCCTCGAAGAGGCCAGCCGGGTGGAGGCGCGCCATCGCGCGCGGCGCCGGGAGCACGCCGGGTGCCACGACGCGCACCGCCCGGGCGCCCGGCACGAAGGCGCGGATGGCGAGCGCCGGCCGCCCGCCCGCGTCCACACGGTGCGGCCCGAGCACGGCGAAGGGATCGCCGTGAGCGCCGGCCACCAGCGCGCGGATCGCGCCGTCGTCGAGCGTCGCGCGCCTCACGCCAGAGCCCCGCCGGCCCGCAGGCGGTCGAGCCCGCGGAGCGGGACCTCCACCCACGCGGGCCGGTGATCGATCTCGTAGCGGACCTCGTAGAGGGCCTTGTCGAGCGTGAACGGCGCCAGGGCCCGCGCGAGGGCCGGCCGCGCCGCGGGCACGAGCCGCGCCGGCGCGCCCGCGGCCTCGCCGAGGTAGGCGTCGAGGAACGCGTCCACGGCGAGCCGGCGCCAGGTGTCCCCCGCCGCGCGGGGCCCCGCGCCCTCGCCCAGCGCCGTGGCCGCCGCGTAGTCGAGCGAGCGGACCATCCCGGCGACGTCGCGCAGCGGCGAGTGCTTGGCGCGCCGCTCCGCGAGCGGCCGCGCCGGCTCGCCCTCGAAGTCGAGGATCACGAAGCCGTCGTCGGTCCGGAGCGTCTGGCCGAGGTGGTAGTCGCCGTGGACGCGGATCTTCGCGCAGCCCTCCGCCGGCAGCGTGTCGAGGCCGTCGAGGCAGGCGGCGAGACCCGCCCGGTCGGCCAGGAGCGCCTCGGCCCGAGCCCGCGCCGGCGCGGGGAGGTCCGCCAGCCGCGCGCGGAGGGCCTCGAGCGTCCACGCCAGGTCGCCGGCGATCCGCGCCGTCCAGCGGGCGACGTCCCCGGCGGTGATCGGCTC
>Ga0209002_10003450_pt1 | contig 12575 bp, 10 predicted proteins | sample Rifsed16ft2_FD_184010 | JGI IMG/M metagenome (GOLD analysis project Ga0209002, IMG submission 184010) | Soil microbial communities from Rifle, Colorado, USA - sediment 16ft 2 (version 2) | ecosystem: Environmental > Terrestrial > Deep subsurface > Rock core/Sediment | place: Rifle, Colorado...
TCCGCCTGGGGTCAGACATGAGCGCAGTCGAGGCTAGGAATTACGGAGTCCTCGTTCGTCCGACCGTCGACACCCCGTTCCAAATCGACTACGCCTGGTGGGAGCGGGCTGACCGGGAGCTCGAGATTTACCTGCGCAGCCACCTCTGCCCCGAACACCAACTGGCATACGCGAGTGTCTCGGAGGACACCCTGGTGGATCACATCGATCCACAGACGGCTGAGGTCACCCGGGTGCCGGCGATCCAGAACATCCTGATCACACACTGCGCGCAACAGCCGGGCTATCTCACACCGCAAATGAGTCTGGTGAATGCCGTCTTCCGGATGTTCCTGGCCACGGGGAATGCACCGATGACGCCGAATGAGCTCGGGGAGAAGCTCGGCCGGCCTGCGGTAGTCATCCTTCGAACCTTTTCCGGCCCTCGGGTCTACCGAGGCATCCGGCCTCGCCGGCCGGATTGACCTCTCAACCCCGATCCTCTAGAATTGAGTCAAGCCCCTGTAGCTCAACGGACAGAGCATCGGACTTCTAATCCGGTGGTTGCGCGTTCGATTCGCGCCAGGGGCGCCTGCACTCTTGCGCCGGAGGGCGGCCTCCCGTCTTGGCCCGGCCCATCGTGCCCTTTGGGTCATTGCCCGTCCGGGGCAACGAGCCTAGACTGAGATCATCGGAAAATGGAGAGAGTATGGGCCCGACCGTAACATGGCCGCTCGGTATCACCCCCGAGCAATTCGTGACGTTCGGCATTTTCTGCCTGATGGGGGTGCTAACGCTTATCGTCGGTGTGCTCATGGTTACACTCGTCTTCATGCGCAGGCCTCGCTAGCGTCCGGGCGAACCGCTCCGATCGGATAACCGGGTGGGTTTGCAGAGAAGGAGTGCCTTGGCACCTCAGGCGCTCCTTTTTGATTCAAGCAGTTGGCCAGGCCGTCAGACCTTGACGAGTTGAGTAGCCAGCCTGATCCCCAATGTACGGCTCCATGACCGTGAGTAGACCGTCACTTGGATCGTCGACGAGGGAGTGAGAGTGGTTCTCGAATCGCACAATGCCCGGTTGGAATACACCGGGCCTTGTGCGAGGGATTTCGTATTGGTTTGCTTGGTACCGGGTCTGTGTGGCGCAGGCTACATGGGGGCCATCATCTCTTCCGCGGCCGCTTTCTTGGCGGCGGACTTCCTCACCGACCTGCGCGCGGCTTTGCGGGTTGACTTCTTGGCGGACGACTTGCGCGCCGCCTTGCGGGAAGACTTGCGCGCGGTCTTGCGGGAAGACTTGCGTGCCACCTTGCGGGTGGACTTACGTGCCGCCTTGCGGGACGACTTGCGGGCGGTCTTGCGGGTCGATTTGCGGGCGGCCTTGCGCGTCGACTTGCGGGTCGCCTTGCGGGTCGACTTGCGTGCGCCCTTACGCGTCGACTTGCGGGCGGTCTTGCGCGTCGACTTGCGGGTCGCCTTGCGGGTCGACTTACGCGTCGCCTTGCGGGTCGACTTCTTGGCCGTCCTCTTCCTGGCTACCTTCTTCACTGCCATGTTCCCACCTCCGTTTGGCGCGAGTTCGCGCCAGTGTAGACACATTCGGAAAATCGCGCAAGACCCCTGGGAGGCAAACTGCACGCCGGCCGATGCTTGCCGACACCTCATCAGCCGTAACAGGTCCAACCCGAGTCGAGGCTCCACTCGTACCGCGCATGGACGAGCCTGCCCGAAACGAGGCAAGGGCTGCGGGGTGACCGGGCCCGGCACCGAATTGGCCCGCCTCCAGCCGTCCCTTCGAATAGATCCTTCATCCGGTGCTCCGCATCCTTGTCGAGTGGCCCGCAGGCTGAGGCTCTGTGCGTGTCGACCTTCATCGACGTGTGAGAACTCGCCAGCGCTTCGAATACCTGGACGCACCCAAGCGGAGAGGATAGGACCTTCGCCTCGTTTGATAGTAAGTCACGGGCAGCGAGTGAGATGCAAAGCGCCGATGGAGGCTGTTGGCCCAAACCGAGAACCCGAGCGATCGCGCTGGACGAATTGCTGCGCTCTGCCCAGCTTACAACAGATCTTCGTCCACCCTTCACAGGATCTTCACAGACACTGGTTAGGCTGTTTTCAAATACAAACCGGATCATTACCATAAGCGGTTTGAAGACAGGAGAGAAAATGAGGAAATTGGTGTTCGGAATAGGTGTCATCGCGGTTGCGGCAGTTGTTCTCGTGGTTGGCGCCCTAGGCTTTGTGAGTGCCTCGGCCCAGGCCGACGAGCAAGGGCCGACTGGCACGCCCCAGCCGAGGAACCCGCTGGGCGGGATGCGGATGTGGGCGTACGACGATCAAGGCTATGGCCCCATGCATGAGTCCATGCTGGAAGCTCTCGCCGACGCCTTGGGGATCTCGACCTCCGAATTGAGCGAGAGACTGGCCTCGGGGGAAAGCCTCAGCGCCATCGCCGAAGACCTTGGTCTGAGTGTGGACGAGTACCAGCAGCTCTTCTCCCAGGCACGCCAGGCAGCGATCGAGGGCGCCCAAGAGGCTGGCGTGTTGTCACAAGAGCAGGCTGAGTGGATGCTGCAGCTCATGGGTGGCGCCGGAGCGCACGGCCACTGCCCCATGCTGGGCGGCGATGTCACGGCCGGGGCGCGCTTCAATGGGATGGGCATGTTCGGCAACCGTTCGGGTGGCTGGGGAAATCGGCAACCGTAAGGAGCGCGCGGCAACCACCCTGGCGCTCTACCGATGTCGAGGGTTCGGGATGCAACCTCACTGCCTCCCGAACCCTTGGTACTTCCGGATTGAGCCTCTGCATGTCTGAGACCAAACCGCCCGCAAAGATGCTCCTGAACCCGAGCCGGTATAATGAAGGCGTGAGCTCATCGATCCTGATCGTTGAGGACGAAGCCGAGCTGGCCCAGGTACTGCGCGACTACCTCGAGCGTGCTGGATACGTCGTTCACTCCGTCCACGACGGAGTCTCGGCCGTCTCTCACTTCCAACACAAACCGTCCGACCTGGTACTCCTGGATCTCAACCTTCCTGGCATGGACGGCCTGGATGTGTCCCGTCAACTCCGGCGCCATTCCGACGTGCCCATCATCATGGTCACCGCTCGCGTGGAGGAGACTGACCGTCTGGTCGGGTTGGAAATCGGCGCCGACGACTACATCGTCAAGCCCTTCAGTCCGCGCGAAGTCGTAGCCCGAGTCCGAGCCGTTTTGAGGCGGGCCCAGGGGAAGCCATCGGCGCCCCGCGTTCTTCGGGCGGCCGACGTCGAGGTCGACCTCGAGCGGCATCGCGTCTTCATCCGTGATCGCGAGGCCCATCTGACGCCGACAGAGTTCAGCTTGTTGGCGGCACTGGTCGAGCAGCCGGGCAGGGCATTCACCCGTCTGCAATTGCTGGCGGCGGCCCAGGGTGAGGCCTACGAGGGCTATGAGAGAACCATCGACGCGCACATCAAGAACCTGCGGGCAAAGATCGAACCCGATCCGAAGGACCCCTCCTACATCCTGACCGTGTTTGGGGTCGGCTACCGGTTCACCGATGAGAACTAAGAACCCGATCGCGGGGCTCAGTCTGGCATGGAAGCTCATCCTGGCCTTCGCCGCAGTCGTGCTGGTCGGGGTGGTCGTCGTCTCTATTCTGGCGAACCGAACCGCCGCAACCGAGGTGCGCGGTTTCATTTTTCAAGGAGGGATGACGAGCAGCGCGTTGCTGAGAGACGAGCTGGCCGCCTACTACCGCGGGCGTGGAAGCTGGCAGGGCGTCGATGAGTTCCTGGGTGGCAGGGGCACAGGTCAGATGGGCGCCGCACAGGGGGAAGGCCACATGATGGGCGGTCCGGGACATGGGTTGACACCCATCGACGTGACCCTCGCCGATGCGACCGGGCAAATCGTCGCCGGCCCGCCGGGGTCGATCGGAGGGTTGCTGACCGCCGCCGATCAAGGAGGGGCGGCCGCGATCGCCGTCGACGGAAGCACAGTCGGCTACTTGATCGTCCAAAGCGGAAGCCCGTCTCAATTGGAGGCGGATCTGCTGGCACGGGTGAACCGGGCAGTGTGGTTGGCCGCCCTGGCCGCAGGCGCGGTCGCCCTCGTCCTCGGGGGTGCCTTGGCGATTGGACTGCTTCGCCCGGTACGCGAATTGACAGCCGCCTCGCGAGCCTTGGCCCTGGGCGACTTGAGCCGTCGTGTGCCCGTGCGGAGTAAGGACGAGATCGGTGAGCTTTCCGCGGCCTTCAACCGCATGGCGGAAAACCTTGAACGCGCCGATTCGCTGCGGCGCGAGATGACCGCCGACATCGCCCACGAGTTGCGAAACCCGCTGGCGGTGATGCAGGCCCAGCTAGAGGCCATCATCGATGGCTTGTACCCGACGGAACCTGGGTCTCTCGGGCCGGTCCTCGAGCAGAGCACGCTGCTCAACCGGCTGGTTGAGGATCTGAGGACTCTGGCGCTGGCCGATGCAGGCCAACTCGCGCTCGAGCGCGTGCGGGTCGACCTGCGTCACAGCCTGGTCCAGAGCACAGACAATTATCGCGCCCAGGCCGAGAAGGCCGGGGTGCGGCTCAAGCTGGAAGTCCCTGACGACGAGATCACAGCGAAGGTCGATCCGGGGAGGATCGAGCAGGTGCTCGGCAACCTGTTAGGGAATGCCATTCGTCACTCGCCGCCCGGGAGCGAGATCCGACTTCGACTGCAGCCCGTCGGCTTCGATCGAGCCGCGATCATCGAGGTTGCCGATCGCGGCGAGGGGATACCACCCGAGGCGCTCCCCAACATCTTCGAACGTTTCTATCGCGCAGATCGGGGACGCGACCGCAGTCGCGGCGGGAGCGGGCTCGGACTGGCCATCGCCCGACAACTGGTCGAGGCCCATGGGGGGAGCATCTCCGCCGCCAATCGTGACGGCGGCGGCGCAGAGTTCAGGGTTGAACTACCGGCTGTGTAGCCGCGTTGGCGCTCCGGTTCAATACTCGAATTCCTCCATCCCCTCGCCCTGCATCCGGTGGCGGTACGCAACTTCGCTGTGTGTAAGCCGTCTGCCGTCGGCTCGAAGGAATCGTCAATCCGGGGATGGTGGGTTCTTGGCTCGAGCCCCGTTTCACGTCTTTCTTCCCCCTTCCCCTTAGAATGTGTGAATGAATCTCTCGCGCCACACGATCCGCTTGGCGAACGTCGAATGCCCGAGAGGCGGACCGGGCAGCCTGCCCCCACCCCCGGATGATTTTAGCGGGTTGAGGCCAAAACCCCGATCGGTTATGAGCCGATTCTCAGAGAGCTGCCCGAAGCAGGGCAGCGGATTCAATCGATTCATCGCCACTTAGGTGAAGGGGCCGTTCGCCCCGGATGATCTTGCCGGGGGTTGGGGGGATGCGGTTCCATCCGCTCAGGCGAGGGGATCGCCCGCCAACATGCGCGCCCTGCGCCAGGGCGGCAAGTCTTCTTTCTCGGCCAGTGCCCCGCGCAGCTCGAAGACTTGATCACGCAGGGCAGCCGCCTTCTCAAACTCGAGCGCCTCGGCCGCGGACCGCATTTGCTTCTCCAGCTCACGGATGAGCCTTGCCAGTTCGTCTTTGGGAAGCTGAACCGGCGTAAACGCCTGGTAAGTGCCTTCGGGCTCGGCCACGGCACGCGCGGCCATCTGATCCGTCAGATCGCGCACGGCTTTGATTATGCTCACCGGCTCGATATCGTGTTCGCGATTGAAGGCGACCTGCTTGGCCCGCCGGCGGTTGGTCTCATCGAGCGCCCGCTGCATCGAGTCGGTCACTTTGTCGGCATACATGATCACCCGACCGTTGATGTGGCGCGCGGCGCGCCCGATCGTCTGGATCAGGGCCGTGCCCGAGCGCAAGAAGCCCTCTTTGTCGGCGTCGAGGATGGCGACCAGAGAGACCTCGGGGAGGTCGAGGCCCTCCCGCAACAGGTTGATCCCCACCACAACGTCGAACACGCCCAGTCGAAGGTCGCGCAGGATTCCCACCCGTTCGAGGGTGTCGATCTCGGAGTGCAGGTAGTGGACCTTGATCCCTAACTCGAGTAAGTAGTCGGCCAGGTCTTCCGCCATGCGCTTGGTCAGCGTCGTCACCAGTGCGCGCTCGCCTACCTCCACCCGTCGGCGTATCTCGCCGACGAGATCGTCGATCTGTCCCTCGACCGGGCGGACTTCAACCTGAGGATCGACCAGGCCGGTCGGGCGGATGATTTGATCGACGACCTGTGTGGCGCGTTCGAGCTCGTACGGGCCGGGTGTGGCCGAGGTGTAGATCACTTGACCGACCCGGGATTGGTACTCCTCGAAGGAGAGCGGACGGTTGTCGAGGGCCGACGGAAGCCGGAACCCATACTCGACCAGGTTCTCTTTGCGCGAGCGATCACCGGCGTACATCCCGCGAACCTGAGGGATGGTCATGTGGCTCTCGTCGACGACCATCAAGTAGTCCGGCGGGAAGTAATCGATCAGAGTCCATGGGGGAGACCCCTGTGCGCGCTGATCGAGATGGCGCGAGTAGTTCTCAATCCCGGCGCAGTATCCGACTTCGCGCAGCATCTCCAGATCGTAGAGGGTGCGCTGCTCGAGGCGCTGCGCTTCGAGCAACCTGTCCTTGGACTTGAGGTAGGCGGTCCTCTCGGCGAGCTCAGACTGAATATCGGCCACGGCCGCCTGCAGCTTCTCTTGTTCGGTAATAAAGTGTTTAGCGGGGTAGATGCTCACGCTCTGGCGCTCGACCAGCAGCTCCCCCGTCAGCGGATCGAACTCGACGATGCGCTCCAACTCGTCGCCGAAGAAGCTCATTCGCAGACCGTTGTCCCCGTAGGCCGGGACAACCTCCAGCGTGTCACCCCGCACCCGGAACGTGCCCGCTCGCAACTCGAGGTCGTTCCGGTCGTAGTGGCTCTCGACAAGCTGGCGGAGCAACGCTTCGCGCCGGTAGGCGCTCCCCAACTCAAGATTGATGACGACCCGTCCGTAGGCCTCCGGGCTGCCGATTCCGTAGATACAGGATACCGAAGCGACTACGATCACGTCCCGGCGGGAGATGACCGAGGTCGTCGTCGAGAGGCGCAAGCGATCGATCTCTTCATTGATCTCGGTTTCCTTCTCGATGTACAGATCGTGTTTCGGGACGTAGGCTTCAGGCTGGTAGTAGTCGTAGTACGAGACGAAGTACTCGACGGCGTTCTCGGGGAAGAAGTCCTTGAACTCCGCGTACAGCTGAGCGGCCAGGGTCTTATTGTGTGCCAGAACGAGCGTCGGGCGCTGGACGCGATGGATGACGTTGGCGATGGCGAACGTTTTGCCCGTTCCGGTGGCACCCAGGAGCACCTGGTGACGGTCCCCACGCGATAGGCCTTCGACGAGCTTCTCGATGGCCTCGGGTTGGTCACCTGTGGGCTGGTACGGGGAGTGCAAGATGAAGTCGGTCATGAGGCTGGCGGCCTATCGAACAAATGGGCGAGGATTATAACACGGACGAGCGATGGATCTCCCTGAGTGAAGTGCTGTGGGCCCCTACCCTCGCGGGGGAGTGAGATCTCGATGGAAGGCGGTGATTCGCAGAGAACTGTCGGCGGCGGAGCCGCTCTCGCCTCGCTTCCGGCCGCGACTCTCTCGGCGACTCCGCCTGTGAACGCGGCTCAGCGTCGCCATGGCTCGACGAAGATCGGGTTGCTCAATATCCACGTTCGTGTTCGCCCCTTGAAGTAGATCGAGGCCTCGACCTTGAAGACCCCGACCTCAGGTGTCGTGAATATCACCGCCTGGACATCTTCCCACGACCGGAGGGTTTCACCATTTCGGAGCAGTCGGATATCGGCGCGCCGGGGCAAGTGCACTCGGAGCGTCACGCCGAAGCGTGAACGGATGACATCGCCCATCCCGGCTGCCTGGCCATCTCCGTCGGCGCTGAAACGAAAGCCGCGGGTCGGAGCGGGAAGGTCGAAGCCGACGAATGCCTGGCCATCCCGCAAACCGTGCATGAGTATCTGGCGATCGCGTTCAACCTCACCGGTCAGAGGCTCCTCGACCAAAACGTGAGTGTTCACCGAACGGAAGAGGAACTCATACGGGAAGAGCGTCCGGCTGAGCGGGCCCATCCTGGCGGGGATGGCGTGGGCGTCGGCGCCGCCGATAGCGAAGATCTTTCTGCCTGAGTTGAGCAGTTGATTCCAGCGGGCCGAGGTCTCAGGGAAAGGCCCGCGGCCAATGTCGTCAGGTCTATAGGCGTAATAAACCGCGCGAGGGAGCGATGTCAAGCGCGCCTTGAATTCGGTCATGAAGTTCCAGATCTCGAGCCCGGCGTACCCGAAAACATCCCACTCAGTCCAGGGGAGGCTCGGCTGTAGGAACAACGGTGCGGCGGGGTCGACGGGGTGTGCAATGAAGGCGAAGCCTCCTGCCTGAACGACTGCGTCCAGGAGCGCTTGCGGGTCGGACGCCAGGGTCGCCAGTTCGCGGCGGGCTTCGTACACCAGAAGGTGGTTTCGCTGCGGGTGGAGCAGAGGATCGTGAATCTCCTCCCCGGTGAGTAGCAGCACGCGACGCTCCCCCAGGTAGCGGTAGCCATCGACTCCGTCGACCCAGATGTTGTGATCGGTAGCGACAACAAAGTCCAGCCCGGCCCGGATCGCAGCGAGGGCGACCTCATCATGCGTTGCCTGACCGTCAGAATAGACTGTATGCAGGTGAAGATTGCCGGCGTACTCGTGAATCAATGTGAACTCCGGGGAGGGAGGCCGGCCGCGTTGGACTCAACGAGCCCGGGGAGAGGAGCCTTTGGGACGGTTGCGTCCAGCGTCGCCGGGGGTGATCAAGCGCGCTCCCATGTGGGCGCAAACGCCAATCAACTGCTGGCGTTGGGCCGAACTGAGAGGGGCCAGGTGCGTGACGACCGTCCGGACTTCTTCCTGAATGACGCCGTTCAGGAGTTGCTTCCACGCCGGACCGGCGGGTTCCTGATCGAGCAGCACGCGCAAGTCGTCCGGATCGTAAGGGCCGATCAAGCCCTCCAACTGCACGCGCATGTCGTTATCGCTGTGAAGCCATCGGAAGAGCGGTCCAGTCTCGGGTAAATCGAGTGGATGGCGCTCGATGATATAGACCACGATCGGCGGAAGGGCAGTTGTCGGTTCCATTCGCAGTACCGGGCGCGGCTCGTCCCAGGCAGAAGGATAGCACATCGGTTTGTCTCAAGCAATCGGATAGATCCGGCGAAACCGTCGCCCGGAAGAAGACCCATGAAGGCAGGTGAGCCCGACCAGGACGTGGGCCGAGGCCGAACCGGCGCGCTCGCCGTCGCTGATCCTCAATCAGGAAGAGATGGGTATAATCCGCCCAGCGCGGAGGACGTATGCCGAGTTCCTATGTCGGGCGGCGCGAGATCGTCATCGCCGCAATCCTGCTGGCGGGCTGCACATATCCGCTTCCCGCGAGTGACTCTTCATCCCCGGCCCTGCGAACGGCGAGCGCGTTCCAGCCTGAGAATTCGGCGAATGCAGGCGCCTCCATCCAACCCTACGTCCCACAAGCCACCCTGGCTTTGTCGAGCCCTGTGCCGATCCCGCAGGAGGTCGATCCGCCGTCTGATCTGGTTGCGATCGCGCGCGCGATCGCCGAATCGGTCAACAAGCTGCGCGTCGCGATGGGCGGGGAGCCGTTGGCGATCGACGACCGCCTGACTCGCATCGCATTCGCTCGCTCGGCCGACATGGTCGTTCGCGGCTATTTCAGTCATGATGACCCCCAGAGCTCCCGCAACCTCGCTCTGGGGCTGCTGACCGATGCCGGGTACCGGGGGAAGCTCGGGGAGAATCTCTTCGCCACTCAGGCCCCGCTGGCGGATGTCGTCGACGAGACGATCAATGGCTGGCTTCTGAGTGAGACTCATCGCACCAATGCCATGGACGCCGATTTCCATCTAACCGGCGTGGGTTTGCTCAGTGACGGTGAATGGTGGAAGGTAACTCAGGTCTTTGTTGAGCTGGCCCCATGAAGGAGGGAACGGCGTGAACAATCGCGAGGTGGCCAAGGTTTTCAGTGATACCGCCGACCTGCTCGAGATCAAAGGGGAGGCGATCTATCGGGTGCTGGCCTATCGGAAGGCGGCCGAATCCCTCTCGAGCCTGGGGGAAGACATCAATGAGACGGCGCGAACCGGCCGCTTGCGCGACATCCCCGGGGTGGGGGAGGCGATCGCTTCCAAGATCGACGAGCTGCTCACGACCGGCAAGATCTCATTCTACGAGAAGCTGGCTGCCGAGATTCCTCCCACACTTGTGGAAATCCTCAAGGTTGGAGATGTCGGTCCGAAGAAGGCGGCGCGATTCTGGAGAGAGCTCGGGATCACTACGCTGGCCGAGCTGGAAGCCGCCGCGCGCGCTGGTCGTCTGCGCGGGCTCTCCGGAATGGGGGAGAAGTCGGAGGCGCGTATCCTGGAGAGCATCCAGGCGCTCGGGCGGCGTGAAAGCGATCGTATCTCAATTGGTGTGGCGTGGCCGGCGGCCCAAGGATTCCTCGAACGTCTGAAGGACTTACCGGGGGTGGCGGCGGCGGAAGCCGGCGGGAGTCTCCGCAGGATGCGGGAGACGGTTGGCGATTTGGACCTGATCGTCGCTTCCGATGCGCCGCGGCCGGTGATGCAGGCATTCCTGGAGTTCCCCGAAGTCGAGCGCGTCCGGGGCCAGGGAGAGACGAAAGCGAGCGTCGTGCTCCATGACGGGTTGCGTGTCCAGCTCTGGGTGCATCCGGAAGCGCACTTTGGGACGGCACTCCAATATGCGACTGGTTCACAGGCGCACAACGTCCGTCTCAGGGAGCTGGCCCTGGACAAGGGTCTGTCCCTCTCCGAGCATGGTTTCAAACGCAAGACGGGGAAGGAGATCCGCTGCGCCGAAGAGGAAGAGGTATACCGGACTCTCGGTCTGCCCTGGATCCCGCCGGAGATGCGTGAAGATCGCGGCGAGGTCAGGGCCGCGCTTGAGGGCCGCCTTCCGGTCCCGGTGGCGCTGTCCGACCTTAAAGGCGAATTGCATGCCCACAGCGATTGGAGCGACGGCAGCACTTCGATTGAAGGCATGGCCCGGGCTGCCGCCGGGCTCGGCCTGCAATACCTGGTGATCTCCGATCACTCGCGGAGCCTCGGGGTGGCGAACGGTTTGTCGATCGAACGACTGCGTGAACAGCGCAAGGTCATCTCGGCAGCCCAGAAGGCCGTCAGGGATGTCCGTCTGCTGCAGGGGGCTGAGGTCGAGATCCTGGCGGACGGCCGGCTTGACTACCCCGATGAGGTCCTGGCCGAATTGGACATCGTCGTCGCCTCGCTCCACACTTCGCTCCGTCAGCCGCGCGAGAAGGTGACGGCTCGGCTCTTGAACGCCATCCGCAACCCGCACGTGGACATCGTCGGGCATCCGACTGGCCGGATGATCGGCGGCCGGGAAGCAGCCGACCTGGATATGGAAGCGATCCTGGCGGCGGCGATCGATCACGACATCGCCCTCGAGATCAACGCCAACCCCGAACGCTTGGATTTGAATGACGCCCATGCCCGAAGGCTGATCGAGCTGGGGGGCTTGCTGGCGATCAACACCGACGCCCATCATCCGGATCACATCGGCTTCCGCCTTTATGGTGTCGGTGTGGCGCGGCGGGCGTGGGCACCGGCGGAGGCGGTGGTCAACACCTGGCCGGTGGATCGCCTAATGGGTTGGCTCGGCGGCCGCGGCTGAGGGACTCCGCGCGACCTCCACTCCCAAGTGGTGTTTTCTCACATGGAACGCCGTCCCCCCAGCGCCCCACTGGGGCGAGGAGGCATTGTGGCTCGCATCGCGATCGTCACCGACAGCACGGCCTGCATCCCCCAAGAACTTCTCACGAAATACGATATCAAGGTCGCCCCCCAGATTCTGCTTTGGAAGGGAGAGACTCTGCTCGATGGGATCGACATCACCCCGGATGAGTTTTACACGCGCTTGCGAACCACGGACGTCATGCCGACGACTTCGCAAGCCACCGTGCGCGCATTCCATGAGATCTTCACGCCGCTCGTGGCTGAGGGGACCCCGATCCTGGCGATCGTCCTCAGCGCCAAACTCTCGGGAACCCTGTTGTCGGCCGAGCAGGCGAAGGGTGAGTTCCCGGGAGCTAAGATTGAGCTCGTGGACTCAGAGACGACGGCGATGGCCTTGGGCTTTCAGGTCCTGGCAGCTGCCCGGGCTGCCGCCGAAGGCAAGTCGTTCGACGAGGTCGTGGCCCTCGCCCGCCGGGCCAAAGAGCATACGGGGGTGATGTTCGTCGTCGACACGCTCGAGTTCCTTCATCGCGGGGGCCGGATCGGCGGCGCGGCGCGCCTTTTAGGGACCGCCCTCAACATGAAGCCATTGCTCGAGATCCGTGACGGCCGGGTCGAGACTGTTGAGAGGATTCGTACGAAGGCAAAGGCCTTTGCCCGACTGCTTGATCTGATCGATGAACGGGTTGGTGGGAGACAGCCGGTTCGGCTGGCCGCCTTGCATGCCCAGGCCGCAGAGGACGCGCGCTGGCTCCTGGATCAGGCCGGACAGCGCTGCCACCCGATCGAATCGTTGATG
>Ga0209002_10003452_pt1 | contig 12567 bp, 11 predicted proteins | sample Rifsed16ft2_FD_184010 | JGI IMG/M metagenome (GOLD analysis project Ga0209002, IMG submission 184010) | Soil microbial communities from Rifle, Colorado, USA - sediment 16ft 2 (version 2) | ecosystem: Environmental > Terrestrial > Deep subsurface > Rock core/Sediment | place: Rifle, Colorado...
CGCCGGCGGGCTTCCAGGTAATGCCCGTGCGCGGGTTTGTAGGACCCCACCTGCTGGGCGGTGACCAGGAGATCGAAGCGCACCGGGAAATGCGCCAGCGTGCCCGCGAGCAGGTCATCATCCACGTTGGACAGGATCCCGAGCGCGTATCCCGCGCTCCGCAACGCCTCGAGGGCGGGACCGGTATCCGGGAATGGTCTCCACCGGAGCAGGCTCTCCGGGAGAAACCGCGCCCCTTCCCGGGTGAGCAGCCAGCCCAGGCGCCGGGCCACCTCCACCGCGGTTTCCGCCAGCACCTCGCGGTAGGGACGGTAGCCGCCGGCCTCGACGGCCGGCTCAACCTCCGCATACGCGGCCAGCACGGCGCCACGGTCCAGTATCACCCCTTCCCGACGCGCCGCCGCCAGGAAGGCCTCGGCGATCCCCGTCTCCCAATCGACCAGGGTGCCGTAACAATCGAAGGTGATGACGTCGAACGGCCGGGCAGGCATCGGCGTAAAACGAAGCTCCGAGGTTGGAGAGTGCACTGCGTGAGGGGTGAGGGGTAAGGGGGACCCCTCACCCCTTACCTCTCACGCAGTTTGGCTCCCAGCCGTTTCACCTGCGCGTGTCGGAAGCATGACACGATGTGGTCGTTCACCAGCCCCGCCGCCTGCATGAACGCGTAGACGATCGTGGGGCCCACGAACTGAAACCCTCGCTCTTTCAGCGCGCGGCTCATGGCACGCGACTCCTTGGTCTCCGGCGGTAGCTGCTTCAATGTGCGCCAGCGGTTCTGCTGGGGGCTGCTCCCCACGAACTCCCACAGGAACTGGCTGAACGACCCCCGCTGCTCCATCAGGTCGAGGTACGCCCGCGCATTGGTCACCGCCGCCTGCACCTTGAGCCGGTTGCGGATGATGCCGGGATCCTGGAGCAGCCGCGCCACCTGCCGCGGCGTGAACCGCGCCAGGCGCTCGGGGACGAATCCGTCAAACGCCCGGCGGAGGTGTTGCCGTCGCTTGAGGATGAGCGACCAGCTGAGACCCGCCTGGAACCCGTCCAGCACCAGGTGCTCGAACAGCGCCCGATTGTCCCGAACCGGCACCCCCCACTCCTGGTCGTGATACGCGAGCATCAGGGGGTTGTCGTCCAACCACGCACAGCGCTTGATCATGGGTCGGATTCCCTGGCGAGGGCCTGAGCAGTGTCGTACACTTGCCGCGGGTTCGCAACCGGAGCACCGGTATGAGCATCACGTTGACGTTCCTGGGACATGCGGCCGTCCTGCTCGAGGACGGCAAGCACACGGTGGCCATCGACCCCTTCCTGACCGGCAACCCGGTCGCGGCGCGTCAGGCGGCCGACGTCCACTGCACCCACATCGTGGTCACCCACGGACACGGGGATCACCTGGGGGACACCCTCGCGTTAGCGAAGGCCAATCACGCGACCGTGTACGCCAGCTTCGAGATCACCGAATACCTCGGGGAGCACGGGGTCACCACCGAGGCCGGCAACCCCGGCGGCCGGATCGCGACCACCTTCGGCTGGGTCGCCTTCACCCAAGCCTGGCACTCCTCCAGCCACCAGGGGCGCTACTTGGGCGTGGCCTGCGGCGCGGTGGTGCACCTGGGTGGGGTCACGGTCTACCACTGCGGCGATACCGGCATCTTCGGCGACATGGCCCTGCTGGGAGAGATCTACCGGCCGGACGTCGCGCTGATTCCCATCGGCGATCGCTTCACCATGGGGCCCGAGCTGGCTTCGCGCGCCGCCGAACTGATCAAGCCCAGGATCGCCGTCCCGATCCACTATGGAACCTTTCCGGTGCTGGTCCAGGATGCTGCGGGCTTTAGGCCGAAGGGGGTGGAGGTGCGGGTCCTCCGGCCGGGAGAGACGTTGCGGGTCTAGCGCTGGATCGCTTTCGACTGCCGCCGCTTGAGTTGCGCAGCGAGGATCGCGGTCGCGGCCTCGGCGTCCACCGGCTCACGGAACAGGAAGCCCTGGGCGTGCTCGCAGCGCAATGCCTTGAGGCGCGCGGTCTGCTCTTCGGTCTCGACCCCTTCCGCGATCACGTTGACGCCCAGATCCTGGGCCAGCGTGATGATGGTCTCGACGATGTCCCAGCTGTCCCCCTGACCGCCATCCCCCAGGAACGACCGATCGATCTTGAGCGTGTCTACACTGAAGCGCTGGAGGTAGCTCAAGGATGAATATCCGGTTCCGAAATCGTCGATCAGGACCTGGATGCCGGCTTTCCGCAGATCCCGGATCACCGTGACGTGGGATTCTGGGTCGTCCATCAGGGTGCTCTCGGTGATCTCGAGCTTGAGGTTACGAGCGGGCAACCCGGACTGCTGGAGCACCTGCTGCACCTGGGTCACCAGGTCCGGCTGCTGGAAATGCTTGGCGGACATATTGACGCTGATGGAGAGATCGGGGCACTCGGGGAACTGGTCGATCCACGCGCGGGTCTGCTTGCACGCCATCTCCATCACCCAGCGGCCCATGGGGATTATCAATCCCGTCTCCTCGGCCATGGGAATGAACTCGGCGGGCGCGATCAGGCCGCGCTCGCTGTGCTGCCAGCGCACCAGCGCTTCGAACCCCGTGATCTGGCCGGAGTTGAGAACCACGATGGGCTGGTAGCGCAGCCGGAACTCCTCGCGCTCCAGCGCCCGCCGCAGGTCGGTCTCCAGCTGCAGCTGGGCAACGGCCCGTGCATGCATGGCCTCGTCGAACATCTCGTAGCGGGCCTTGCCGCGCGCCTTGGCGCGATACATCGCCGTGTCCGCGTCGCGCAGGAAGTACTCGGGCTGTTCGTGGCCTGCCGTGCTGAGCGCGATCCCGATGCTGGCGCTGGTGAACACCTCGTGGCCGTCGAAAACGAACGGCTCCTTGAGCTCCGTCTGGATACGCTCGGCGACCCGGGTAGCGTCGTGGACGCCCCGGATGTCCTCCAGCAGGATAGTGAACTCGTCGCCGCCCAGGCGGGCCACCACATCCCCCGGCCGGACACAGGACTTGAGTCGGACCGAGATGGCCGCCAGCAGCTCGTCCCCCACGGCGTGGCCCAGGCTGTCGTTCACCAGCTTGAACCGGTCCAGGTCCACGAACAGCACCGCGAACAGGTACTCGCTGCGGCGCTTCGTGCGCTTGATGGCGCGGTCCAGCAGCGTCATGAAGAACGCCCGGTTCGGCAGATTCGACAGCGGGTCGTGCAGCGCGTCGTGGATCAGCTGCTCCTCCGCCTTCTTGCGATCGCTGATGTCCGTGAGCGAGCCGGCCATGCGATAGGACTCACCCCGCTCGTCACGCACCGCCAGCCCCCGCACCAGCACCCATCGCCACGTGCCGTCCTTGTTCCGCAGGCGGTGCTCGCTCTCGAGGTGCGGGGTGCGCGCCTCCAAATGGGTCGCCAACTCGACCTTGACCCGCGCCAGGTCGTCCGCGTGAATCCGCTCGATCCACTCGTCCGGTACCCACCCAATCTCGTCCTCGCCGTAGCCCAGGATCCCTTTCCACCGGGGCGAGAAGTACGCCACGCCGCTCCGGAGATCCCAGTCCCAGATGCCGTCGGTCGCGCCACTCGCCGCCAGCGCATAGCGTTCTTCGCTCTCCCGCAGCGCCGCTTCGGCGGCCTTGCGCTGCGTGATATCCTCGCAGGCCGTCACCACGCCGACCACCTCGCCATTCCGATCCCGGACCACGTCGGACATCAGGTGGCAGGGGAAGACCGAGCCGTCCTTGCGCACGTTGGTGGTCTCCCGGCGCCAGCTCGTCATTCGCGCCAGCTCCACGGGGTTGAGCGGCTTCCCCGCCTTGCCGGGAGCGAAGACCCGCACATCCTGACCGATCAGCTCCTCCACCGTGTAGCCGTGCATTTTGGCGTCGGCAGGATTGGTATAGAGGATGTGGCCGTTGGTATCCGTGACGGTCACGCCCAGCTGCATGGTCTCGACCGCTTTCTCGAGACCCAGCATCTGGCCACTGTCGCCTGGCGGGGGGCGCGACTCAGCCCGGGGCCGCCGCCCGAGCAGCGCGGCCACAGACCAGCCCAGGGCGCTGGCCAGAACCAAGCCCAGGATTATGAAGAGCGCAGTCACAGAATGCTTGGAAAGTACCGACCTAGCGCACTATCGTCCACCAACCTGTGCCGCGAACGACCGGGGCGCCAGGCCCAACTCGACCCAAGCGGCCATAATACGACCTGGGTCACCGGCCCGCTGTGACGTATGACCCACCGGTCCCAGGCCTTACGCCGCCGGGCGGGGCCCGGCCTCCCGGGCAGGCCGGCCGGCGCGTTTCAGCCGATCCCCAGGAACCGGTTCACTGCGTTGAGGAGAGCGAGGGCGGCGGCGCGTGCGGGGTCGGGGTCGATGAGGCAGAACCCCATGAGCTCCCGCCGCTGCCCGATGTACAGGGCGGCCACTTGGACGAACACGGTGCGCTTGCCGAAGGCTTCGGTGATCGTGGCGCCGGTGACCTCGAGCTGGTCGCCGGTTCCACCGACGGCACTCCGGACGGCGTCGGCCGCGGCCTGTGCGGCGAGACGCAGGCGCTCGGCCTGGGCGCACCCACCCTCCGTCTTCCCCAGATGCGTCTTGCCGTCCTGGTGGAGCAGCTCCACCTGCGCGCGACACCGATCCTCGGACAGCTGCTCGACTTCGGCGGAGACGAACTTGACCAGACGGGGTGGACGGTTTGCCATGAGCAGGGTCCCTCGGGAGGGGCCAGAGAAGAGGTGGTTTGGGCCACCCAGCGTCAAGCGTGGGGAAGCGAACAGGCCCGGCAGGACTCGAACCTGCAACCCCCGGTTTTGGAGACCGGTGCTCTACCAATTGAGCTACGGACCTAGGAGCAGAGGCGTAAGCGGCAAGGTCCCACCCCTTACCCCTTACGTCTCACCGTCTTTCAGGGGTGGCTGAGGGGAATTGAACCCCCAACCTCCGGAGCCACAGTCCGGCGCTCTAACCGATTGAGCTACAGCCACCACGGCGCCGGTGCTACCCGGCTTGCGCGTTGGAACGTACCAACCGCAGGCCCCGCCGGTCAACCGAGCGAGGACGCCCTTCGTAACCTTCTGCGCCTCGCGGTCATCCAACCGGCGACACCGCCTGAAACAGGCCGGATGGGCCGCCCGTAGGAGACCGTGGACCTTGCATCCATAGCCGAGACTCAGCCCGTGACCTCACCCACCAAGCTCTTGATCACCCTGCTCGGCGTCCCAGCCGCCCTCGTCGCGCAGCAGAACTCGACCCAGCTCAACCTGCCCGCCCCGGCCCCCGTGGCGACCGCCGTGCGGGCGCTCCCGGGAGCCCCGGTGGTGGACGGCCGGCTGGACGACCCGGTCTGGCAGACCGCGACGCCGATCACGGATTTCACGCAACGCGATCCCCACGAGGGCCAGCCCGGCACCGAGCGCACCGAGGCACGGGTCGCCTACACGGACGACGCGCTCTACGTGGTCATCCGGGCCTGGGATTCCCACCCGGAGGCGATCGTGGCCCAGCTCACCCGGCGAGACGAGGAGTCGCCCTCGGACTGGGTGGCGGTGGGCATCGACTCGTACCATGACCGCCGCACCGCGTTCGTGTTCTTCGTCAACCCGGCTGGGGTCAAGCTGGACAAGTTCGTCTTCGACGATAGCAACGAGGACGACTCGTGGGACGCCGTCTGGGAGGTGGCGACCACCCGCGACGCTCAAGGTTGGACGGCGGAGTTCCGCATCCCGTTCAGTCAGCTGCGCTTCCCCAAGCGCGCCGAGCATCAGTTCGGGTTCAACGTCTACCGCAAGATCGCGCGGCTCAACGAGGAGCAGTTCTGGCGGCTGCCGCCCAAGAACCAGTCGGGCATGGTGTCGCGATTCGGGGACCTGGTCGGCATCGAACGGATCGCCCCGCCGCGGCGCGCCGAGTTGTTGCCCTATGCCGCGGCCGGCGCCACCTTCGAGCCCGAGGAGGTCGGCAACCCCTTCCGCACCGGGAGCGAGGGGCGCGGGCGGGCCGGCGCCGACCTCCGGGTGGGCGTGACCTCCAATCTTACGCTCTCGGCCACGATCAACCCGGACTTCGGCCAGGTCGAAGCCGACCCCGCGGTGGTGAACCTCACGGCGTTCGAGTCGTTCTTCCCCGAGAAGCGGCCCTTCTTCAATGAGGGGCTGGACGTCTTTCGCTTCCCCATCGCGCTGGGCGACGGGGACGACGCCAACGAGCAGCTGTTCTACACCCGGCGCATCGGCCGCTCGCCGCACGGAAGCCCGGACGACCGCGGCGGGTACGCGGAAGACGTCACGGAGACCACGATCCTCGGCGCGGCCAAGCTGTCAGGCAAGACGCCCAGCGGGTGGACCGTCGGGCTGCTGGGTGCGCTCGCGGCCGAGGAGCGCGCGGACGTGGTGGACGCGGCCGGGGCGCGATTCAGCGACCCGGTCGAGCCGCGGTCGGTCTACGGCGTGGGGCGTCTGGCCCGCGACTTCCGCAACGGGCTCACCCAGATCGGCGTGTTCGGCACGGCCGTGGATCGGGCCCTGCCGGCCGCACTGACCGATCTCCGAGGCTCGGCGTACGCCGGAGGCCTCAAGTGGAGCCACCGCTTTCGCCACGACACCTACTCACTCAACGGCTGGCTGGTGGGAACCAGGGTGCTGGGGTCGCCCGAGGCCATCGACGCGACCCAGCGTTCGTCCGCGCGGTATTTCCAACGCCCGGACCACGATTACGTGACCTACGACCCGGCCCGGGCGTCGCTCTCCGGATTCGCGGGTCAGTTCATCTTCAACAAGCACGCGGGCGGCAACTGGCGCTTCGGGTTCGGCGTGGACACGCGCTCGCCCGGGTTCGAGGTCAATGACATCGGCTACCAGCGAGAAGCCGACCGCACCATCCAATTCACCTGGATCAACCGCCGCTGGCTGCAGCCGGGCAAGCTGTTCCGGCGGTTCAACCTCAACTTCAACCAGTGGACCGGGTGGAGCTATGGTTGGGACCGCCTCGCCGTGGGCGGGAACCTGAATCTCAACTACACGCTGCTCAACTACTGGGGCGGCTACTTCGGCATCAATCGCGAATTCGAAGGCCTGAGCACCGGTGCGCTGCGTGGCGGCCCCGCGTTGGTCCGGCCCGGCGGCATCAACGGCTGGGGCGGCTTCTACAGTGACGAACGGAAGGCCTTCCGCGTGGGCCTGAACGGCAGCTTCTGGCGGGGCGACGAGAATGCCGGATGGTATTACGGGTTCGGGCCGGACGTCGCCTGGCGTCCCGCTACCAACGTGGACCTGAGCCTCTCACCATCGCTGTCACGTAACATCGATCGCTGGCAGTACCTCGACACCGAGGACGCGCTGGGGAGCACGCACTACCTGTTCGGCGAGCTGGAGCAGACCACCGTCAACATGACCGTCCGCGGCAACGTCACGTTCACGCCCGAGCTGTCCCTGCAGCTGTACGCGCAACCATTCGTCGCGTCCGGCGACTTCACGGCGTTCAAACGGGTGTCCGACCCCCGGGCCGGGCGCTTCGCGGATCGCTTCGACGTCTTTGGGGCGGACCGCTTGATGGTCCAGGACGGCGAGGTGGGCGTAGACCTCGACCGCAATGGCCAGGTGGACATCGACCTCGGCAATCCCGACTTCTCGTATCTGTCGTTCCGTTCGAACGTGGTGCTGCGGTGGGAGTACCTGCTGGGCTCCACGCTCTTCCTGGTGTGGCAGCACGGGCGGAGCTATGACGACCACGAAGGCAGGTTCCACCTGGGCTCCAGCCTGGACCAACTCTTCCGGTCCGATGCCCGCAACACCTTCGTGGTGAAGTTGAATTACTGGCTCAGCCTGTAAACGAGGTTATCGGTTGTCAGTTATCGGTTATCGGTGGTCGCGTGCCCGACAACGCAAACCGAGAACCGACAACCGATAACCGACAACAGCTTCAGCGGACTTTCGCTTTGGCTTGATTCGCCACCGCCTGAATCGCAGCCTGCACCGCCGCTTCATCCGCAAGATAGAAGTGGCGAAGCGGCGTCAGATCGTCGTTCAGCTCGTACACCAGGGGAATCCCGGTGGGGATGTTGAGCTCCACGATCTCGGACTCGGGGACGTCATCCAAGTACTTGACCAGCGCCCGGATCGAGTTCCCGTGGGCTGACACCAGGATGCGCTCACCGCGCCGGACCGCGGGCGCGATCGTCTGGTGCCAGTAGGGAAGGAAGCGGGCCACCGTGTCCTTGAGCGCCTCGGTGACCGGAATCTCGCCGGGCTTGAGCCCGGCGTAGCGCGGATCGTTGCCGGGGCAGCGCGGGTCGTCCCGCGTGAGGGCCGGGGGCGGGACGTCGTAACTGCGGCGCCACAGCTTCACCTGCGCCTCGCCGTGCCGCTCCGCCATCTCCGCCTTGTTGAGCCCCTGAAGCGCGCCGTACATCCGCTCGTTGAGCCGCCAGCTGAGATGGACGGGGATCCACATCAGGTCCATCTCTTCGAGCACGATCCACAGCGTCTTGATGGCGCGGCTCAAGACCGACGTGTACGCCACGTCGAAGACATAGCCTTCCGCCTTGAGGCGCCGGCCGGCCGTCACGGCCTCGGCCACGCCCTTCTCGGACAGGCCTACGTCGGTCCAGCCGGTGAACCGGTTCTCTCTATTCCACACGCTCTCGCCGTGGCGGAGCAACACGATGCGCTTCGACATCACAACCTCGGGTGTCTCGTCGGACGGGCGAAAGCTAACGGCGGGGCGCGGTGGAGAGAAACGCTCCTCTAGAAGCTCGGCGGCAGCCGCTTGACGTCGCGCGACCCGTGCCAGACCCCGAGCCCCACCCCGGCCCCGAAAATCAGCGCGGTACCGGCGCCGAGCACGGGCAGCAGCCACACCACGGGGGCGGCGGCGAGGGCCGCCACTGCGCCGGCGACCACCGGGGCCGAGGGTTGGTGCGCCGCATCCACGAAGCGCAGCCGCTGCCGCACGAACTGACGCGATTTCACGTATCCCGCGACGGTCCCCACCCCTGCCGCGGCCAGCATGATGAGCTCGAACATGTGGACCTCCCTACCAGGGACGACGGGCGAGGAGGGGACCGAGTTTCACGGACGCTACCTCCGGCTCAGCTCGTCGTACAGGTATCCCACGAACCGCTCGACATTGCCGCCCCACTTCGCGTCGAACCCGGCCGTGGGCTTCTCGGCCAGAACCTGCTCCCGGGTCTTGCCCTGCGCGACCAGTTGCTGCACCCGATCCCGCACCGCCGCCACCATGTCGCGGAAGGCTCGCAGCTCCGCCTGGTTGGACAGCGGGCCATGCCCGGGGATCACCTTAGTCTGGTCGTCGATCATGCCGAGCACGAGGTCCGCGGCCGCCAGCACGCCGTTGACCGATCCTCCGCTCCCGAGATCGATGAACGGATACGTGCGGCTGGTGTACGTGTCACCCATGTGCACCACGTTCGCCTTGCGGAAGCGAACGATCACGTCGCCGTCGGTGTGGGCGTTCTTGACGTGCACCGTGTGCAGCTCGTCGTCATTGAGATAGAAGGTCACGGCTTCGGTGAAGGTGACCACCGGTAGCGCGGCTTTGGGCGCCGCCGGGTAGGTCTGGTTGAACGCCGCCATGAACTGGTCCACGCTGAGACGCCGGCGCACGTTCTCGTGGGCCACGATGATCGCGCCCGCCTTGCCCCAGTTCTCGTTCCCGCCCGTGTGGTCGCCGTGCCAGTGCGTGTTGAGCACGAACCGAAACGGCCCGTTGCTGAAGGTGCGGACGGCCGCTTCGATCTTGGGCGTCAGCGGGGCGTACTGGTCGTCGATCAGGAACACGCCGTCCGGCCCGGACGACACGCCGATGTTGCCGCCCCGGCCCGTCAACATGTGCACCCCCGCGGCCACCGGCACCGCCTGGACCTGCACCGTGTCGAAGCCCTGTTGCGCCGGCGCCGGGGCGCTCCAGAGTGCGCCCAGCGCGATCAGCAGAGGGACCACTACCGAACGTCGTGCCATGCGACCTCCCCAGGGATCAGTGAGTGCCCGTCATACAGGCCACCGCTCGCCGTGCCAGCACATGTCCCAGAACTGCCACTCATAGCGGCTGGACAGGACGAACAGGTCTATCAGCCGCTGCCGCTTCTCGCCAGTCGCCGCCGCGCCCAGCCGGTTCATCTCGCCCTTGAGCCACTCGGCCGCCTCCGCGAACTCGGGCGAGGCGTACTGCGCGATCCAGTCCGCGTACCGCTGATCCGCGGGCGGATTCCCTCGCCGCAGCTCCTGCGCGAGGCACACGTACCCCCAGGCACAGGGCAGCAGGGCCGCCACCAGGTCCGCCATGTCCCCGTCGGCCGCGGTGCGGAGCAGGAAGTCGGTGTAGGCCCGGTTGGTGGGCCACCTCTCCTGGCGCTCCAGCTCCGCGGCGGAGATGCCGAAGCGCTCGGCATACGCGCGGTGGAGCGCCATCTCGGTGTTGAGCGTCAGGTTGAGCACCGCGGCGTACCACGACATGGATTCCAGCCGATCCGCCTTGGCCACCGCCCACGCGAACAGGCGCGCGAAATCCTTGAGATAGAGGTAGTCCTGCAACACCCACCGCTTGAAGCGCTCGATCTCCAGCGATCCATCGGCGATCCCGCGCACGAACGGGTGTGCGAGCTGGGCATCCCAGATGGGCTTAGCGGCGGCGAGTTGCTCGTCAGTGAGGCTCATAACTCAGATGCGCCTGCTTGACCGCGGCAGCGGCGGCCGAGGCGGCAGGAGCGGGTTCTCCCGCCTCTGCCGCCGTCAGCCCACACCTGGCCATCCCTCCCCCGTGGCCGCCATCTCCCAAAAGGCGATCTCGTACTTGGTGGTGAGCTCGAAATACTCGGCCATGCGCGCACGCTCGGCCGGGCCCGCCTCCGCGGCCAGCGCGTTCAGCTCCCCTTCCAGGTATTGGACGTACCCCGCGAAGGCATCGCCGGCCCAATTCTCCACGAACGGATACCACCTGGACGTTTTCGCGAGGCCCCGCTTCACCACGCTCCAGGAGTCGTAGTAGGCCTTCTCCGCCGTGTACAGCACCGTGTACGCCTCGGCGTACGATCCACGATAGGCCGTGGCGAGCAGGAACTGGATGTAGGCGTGGTTGGTGAAGGACGGCGGCGCCCCCCGCAGGTTCACGCCCACGGCCTGCGCTCGCTCCTCGAAGAGCTTGAGTTCCTTGAACAGCGCGGTGATGACGCCGGCCAACGACTCCCAGTGCCGGGCCGGCGCTTTGGGGATTACGCCCGCGATGAAGGGGATCGCGGCCTCCACAAACAAGTAGTCCTGGCGCATCCACACGGCGAACCGGTCGTCCGAGATCTTGCCGTCCCGGGTCTCGAGCAAGAATCGGTGCGACAGCATCTGGTCCCAGAGCGGCTTGATACGCGCCAGTTGCTCGGCGGTGAACGCCATACCCATCACCTCCCGCCCCATGATAACCCCGACCCCAGACGAGGGGAACTTGAAAACGTCGCGGATGACCGGTTTCTTTCGCCTCCATGCCTTCCTTGACCGAGCTGGACGCCGCGGCCGCGACGGTCCACGCCGTCCTTCCTCCCACGCCGCAGATCTCGTGGCCGCTCCTGTCGCAACGTGCCGGCGCCGAGGTGTGGGTAAAACACGAGAACCATACACCCATCGGCGCGTTCAAGGTGCGCGGCGGATTGGTGTACCTGGCTGAGCTCAAGCGGGTCGAGCCCAACGTGACCGGCGTCATCAGCGCCACCCGCGGCAATCACGGTCAGAGCCTGGCCTTCGCCGCGAGGCGCCTGGGACTCCGCGCGACGCTGGTGGTCCCCCACGGCAACAGCGTGGAAAAGAACCTCGCCATGCGGGCAATGGGCGGCGAGCTGGTTGAATACGGGAAGGATTTCGACGAGGCCTACGGGAGCGCCCGGCAGCTGGCCGAGGAGCGCCGGCTCCACATGGTCCTCGCCTTCCATCCCTGGCTGGTGCTGGGTGTGGCGACGTACGCGCTGGAGCTGTTCCGGGCCGTGCCGGACCTCGACACGGTCTACGTACCCATCGGCCAGGGATCAGGGATTTGCGGGACCATGGCCGCGCGCGACGCCCTCAACCTGCGGACCAGGATCGTGGGCGTCGTGGCGCAGAACGCCCCGGCCTACGCGTTGTCGCTCGAGCGAGGGGAGCCGGTGGCAACCGATTCGGCCACGACCATTGCCGACGGCGTGGCCTGCCGCATCCCCGATCCACAAGCCTTCGAGCTGATCCGGAAGGGCGTCGAGCGAATCGTGAGCGTGTCGGAAGCCGAGATCCGGGCCGCCATGCGGCACTACTTCACCGACACCCACAACGTCGCGGAGGGTGCCGGGGCCGCGCCGCTGGCCGCGTTGCTCCAGGAGCGAGACCGGATGCGGGGCAAGAGAATCGGGCTGATACTGTCAGGCGGGAACCTCGACCGGGAAGTGTACTCGTCGGTCCTCGCTGAGGCCGACCGGCGGCGCGGGCTCTAGCCGTTCGGTCCTGCCCGCCGTAACGTATGCCAGCCTAGGTGCGCGAGGTCCTCGGGCATGGCCAATCCCGGATCGTTCGATCGTCTCCAGGCCGCGCTGGCCGACCGCTACCGGCTT
>Ga0209002_10003453_pt1 | contig 12564 bp, 24 predicted proteins | sample Rifsed16ft2_FD_184010 | JGI IMG/M metagenome (GOLD analysis project Ga0209002, IMG submission 184010) | Soil microbial communities from Rifle, Colorado, USA - sediment 16ft 2 (version 2) | ecosystem: Environmental > Terrestrial > Deep subsurface > Rock core/Sediment | place: Rifle, Colorado...
TTGTTGAAAGTCCTATTACTAGCGCTATTGCTACCCATACCCAGTTTTTATGCCTCATCGGAAGTGCTACTTTGCGAACCTAGATAAAGATAGTGGAGTTGTTTGTCCATTTTGAACATACAACTATTAATATACCCATAAATTTTCATTCTTTCACGCCTAGTCTGATTTCAACCTCTCTTTGCCAAAAATTGATGGTTCTATGCTCTCCAGCATGATCAGGCTAGGTTTCTATCTAGACGACCTAATCCATTTTATTTAATAATTAATTGATAATTTAATGTTTTTAATGAATTATCAAGAATTTCTTTAATTTGATAAAAATCGGAATTATATAATGCTAAGGTCAGCATTAAATCCTGGCGCGGTAAATCATTACCATTTTTAATATAAGTATTAGCCACTTCAAAAATCTTAATGTTATCTCGTAAATTTTGATTTTCGGCAATTTGGCTGGAAAATGAATAAAATTATAAAAACAGTTTTGTTAGTTATTATTATAGGTAGTATTTTCTTTATAGGATATAAATTACCGTTTTGGGGACAAAAACCTATTCCTCCGCCAACATCGATAGAGGATTTAAAACCGCTTCCATCGGGGTCAGAATCTTATATTAAAGATGGAGTGCTTTATACAAGTGTTGCAATAGTGCCATTGGCTTTTATTACTAAAATAACTTTAAATGGTGATACAATATTATTTGTAATTATAGAATATAAATATGATAATCATCATGCAGGAATGTTAGCAATGAGTTATATGGAATATAAACGATTATTTGGAGACCCCGATGTCAAAAAATAAAAGAACTGTATCTAATATTAGGTTTTCGATTGAAGTGGAAGTCGAGTATCCAGATAAAAAAGATAGTCAAAAATTAATTGATAAACATCGTGTTATAAGAGGATGGGAAATCGATTCGGACTTTAGTTTGGACAATGGTGCAGAATATCGTCCACGCAAAAAAAATAAACTTTATTGGAATGAAGATAGTATCGACCAAATAAAAGAAATTATAGGACTAATTAAAGCTCATAGAGGAAAAATAAAAACAGGAAAAGAAGTAGGAACGCACGTTCATATAGATATGTCAAAATTTTCTAATCAAGAAATAGCAAATATTATAAAAGCATTTATAAAAAGACAAAGATTTATTTATAAAAAATTTAATGTTTATAAAAAAAGAGAAGATTATTGCCAAAAAATACCAAAAGAAGTTAGTAAATTGGTAACTGAATCAATGGTTAAAACTATTAAAACAGAAGGATGTCAAAGAGAATGTCATGATTACTTCGACAATCGACATTATGGCTTAAATATTTTAGCTTTGAATAAACATGGTAGCCTTGAATTTAGAATTTTTAATGGGTCGATTCAAATAAATACTATTAAAAGATATATTAAATTTGCTATTCAATTTTGTCTTAAAAACGCTAAAGGATAAGATATGTTAGATACTATTTGGACAATTCAACAGATATTTGGAGCATTGCTGATATTTACATCGATATTTGATGCTGTGAAATACAGTGTCCAAGCCAGAAAAATTACTTATGTAAAATCCGCAAAAGGAATGTCAAGACGTTTTATTAATTGGGCAATGATGAACGATATTGTAAAATTGATATATGGACTTTTGATTTTAGATATTTATATAATCTTATCAAGTATTTTAGCATTAGTATGTATGACACATCTTTGGGTAGTTATTTATTTATATTATCCATATAGACATAGAGGACTTTCTAATTTTAAACGTCCTAATGTTATGTTATATTTAATAAACTCCATATTGCCCAATCGGATAAGGCGAAGATTATGATAAAACTTTTATTATATATTCCTATAATCGCTTGTTTAATCGGACAAATTCTGGTTACTAAACATAATCGGATTGGATATTTTCTTTGGATAATTGCAGACGGAACACTTGCTATTTTTAATTTTTCGCAATATAAAGTAATAGGAGCTATAGAACAAGGGATTCTTTGGACAATGTTTTTTATTATAAGTTTATGGGGATTTATTATATGGAAAAAATAAACGATGACAATGAAATGTATCCCTACGATTGTCCAGTTTGTAAACAATTTATTTGTATTACTAAAGATAGAATAAAAGAAGAATTGATTAATGGACAGAATTATTTTAATTGTCCAATGTGTGAAGCAACAATACCAATAGATTATAAACATAGGAATTTTTTAAATGAATAAAAATCTTCGATATGTATTTATGTTAAGTGCAATAACTTATTTCCTGCAAGGAATCGAGGGGATAACAGGACAACCTTTATTTGTATATTTTAAAAAAGTTCTTTGTCTATCTCCTTCTACTATAATGTATATTGGAAGTATTACAGGTATTGCTTGGCTTCTTAAAATAGGTTGGGGATTTTTGATTGACAATTATCTTACAAAAAAGATTTGGTATTTTATAGCTTTAGGAATTAGCACTATTTTAGCATTAACATTAGGTATTTATGGTTTTATATTATGTTCTTTAATTGCTATTTTAACATTAACAAGCACAGCAACAGCTATTAGAGATGTTTCTGTTGATGGTATTATGTGTATAGAAGGAAAAAAGCACAATCTTTGCGGAAATATTCAGGCAGTTCAATGGATTAGTATAACCATTGCTTCTATAATAGTAGGTATTGTTGGTGGTTGGCTTGCTACTACTGCAAATTATAAATTAGGATTTTTATTACTTATTCCTATTTATATTACTTCTGGAATTATTACTTTTAAATATCAAGAACCTATTAAAGATAAATGCACAGATACTTGTTTAGTAACTTTAAAAAAATATAGCGTATTATGGAAAAATAAAAGTTTTTTAGTTGCTTGCGGATTTATGTTTTTATATGTATATGCTCCTTCGTTTGGAACTCCATTAGCATTTCTTCAAAGAGATTCTTTTCATTGGTCTGAAAAATTTATAGGAATATTAGGAGCAATTATTTCTGTATGTGAAATAATAGGAGCTATTCTTTATTATAAATTTAGTAAAAGAATTAATGTAAGAAAATGGTTAATTGGTTCAGTATTTTTTGGAGCGATAACTACAATGTGTTTTTTGTATTATACTCCAGTTTCGGCTATTGTTTACGGAGTATTATTCGCTATTATAGGAATGACAATACATCTTATTCTTATGGATTTTACCGCAAGAACCTCATTAGGAGGATTAGAAGCCAGTTCTTTCGCAATGCTTTGTGGAATACATAATTTGGCAGGGACAGCATCTACATTATCAGGAGCTTGGCTTTTCCCTCTTATAGGATTAAAGCCATTAATAATTATTGCGTCAATAACAAGTTTTGCATGTCTTCCTATGATAAAGCACTTAAAAATAGAGAATTCATGAAAACCTTGACACCGAACCCAAAGTAGTGTATACTTAACATAAGGAGAAGTATATGAATATTATTAAAGATATTTATGAAGAAATAACAAGACCAGATTTCGGTATTAGAGATTTTTTCAGTTTGATAAGTGCATTAATATTTTGTGGACTTCTTTATATTCTTGCCTCTATTTGTTATCTTATAGAACATATATATAATTTTTGCACAGGCAAAGGTTGGTCAGGTATGGGGATATTCTAATGAGAATATTAGGTAAAGATGGTATTTTATATATAATGTTAGCAATAGCAATTTATTTGTTAATGCCTTTATTTATTATTATAGCAATTCCTTTTATGTGGATTTACGAAAAAATAACAGGTAAGGAATTTTAATGTTAAAATTAAATATATTTATATTAGAAGATTCACAAGAACGAATCGAATATTTTAAAAAACAATTTAATAATCATTATTTAACTATAGCAGAAAATATAAATGAACCAGTTTACCAATGTTTGAAAACTAAAAAATTCGATATTGTTTTTCTTGACCACGATTTAGAAAATCATTTATTAAGACAAGAAAAAAATGGTCATACATTAGCCAAATATTTAGTTAAATATAAATTACAATCTCATGCAATAGTTTATATACATTCAATGAATCCAATCGGAGCAAATAATATATTAAAAACCTTAACAAATGCTGGTTATGAAGCACAATGGATTCCTTATTATTTATTAAAACAATGTGGAGACAAAATTTGTGAAAAATAAAAAACCTAAAATAGAAATTATAAAAAAGATTTTAAAAGCTCCTTGTGCATGTTGTTTTAAAAAAGGAGAAAAGCCAGATAAAAATTGTTGCAGTTGTAAAGGCAATGGGATATATCTTGATTATCATTATTTGATGATAATTAATAATAGAATTTGTTGGGATATGGATACAATTAAGTAAAGGAAAAATATGGAAAAACAAATAATCGAAAGTTATCTTTTAGAGTATTTAAAAAAGAAAAATATTACTGTTAAAAAGGTCGGACAAGTATTACAATTAGAATGTCCTTATTGTCATAAACAGCCCATCAGTGCTATTGTTCCGCCTCGTTGCAATTTCATAAATTGTTTCTCTTGTGATAATAAGAAAAAGACTATATTTGATTTGGTAAGAGATTTAGATAAAATTAATGGAACAGAAGAAGATGTAATTCAATATATTAAAGAATATTTAAATTTAAATATAATTACTAAAAAAGATAAAGCATATATCGAAGAGATTTTAAATTTTTATTCTCAAAATGTTTTTGATTTAGTTGCTGTAGCAAAAGATAAAAAGAATCCAATAGAACTCGATTGGACAAACAAAGAACATAGAGATATAGAAGAATGGAAACGATGGCTTAAAGATGGAATAAATATAGGAATAAAAACAGGTAAGAAAAGTAATCTTATAGTTATAGATGTAGACCAAAAACCAGTGCCACAAGAATTAATAGGATTATTGGGTAATACTTTTACATTAGAAACTTCTAAAGGATTTCAATATTATTATAAATATGTATCAGACTTACCGAAAACTCGTATTCAAGAATTAAAAACAGATATAGAAACAGATGGTGGTCAAGTAGTATGTTATCCTTCTACAGTAGAAGGAGTGCAAAGAAAAATTATAAATCTAACAACTCCTATAACAATGCCTAAAGAATTGCACGATTATTTAAAAAGCAAGGTAACTGTGCCATTAAAGACCAATAGTGAAATTATTAAAGAAGAAATTCAAACAGAAGATTTTAATTTAGGATTATTACAAGAAGGAAATAGAAACGAATCTTTAATTAAATTGGGCGGTATATTTAGAAAAAAATTGAACGAAATACAAACTGAAGAAGTTTTACAGGTATTAAATAAACATATTTGTCCAATTCCTTTATCTGGTAAAGAAATACACGCTATGGTAAGGTCATTAAGCAAATATACACAATTTGACGAACAAGAATTGGCTCATAAGATTATGACATATTTAAGAGATGTAGAAGAAGCCAGTAGAAACGAGATAGCGATGGCAGTAGCAGGAACAAATAAAGGAGAAGATAAAATAAGAATAGATAAAGCTCTTAAATATTTAACAAAAGAAGAATATATACAAAAGAAAGGCACAAGATATATTTTACTTCAGAAATTAGATTGGAGTAATTCTTTATTAGATACCGATAATGTTATTCATTTTAAAATGCCTTATTTTTACGATATAGCTCATATAGAATATGGAGATTTAATTTTGATAGGCAGTAAGACTAAATACGGAAAAACGCATATTTCTATGAATATTATTAAACAATTAGTAGAACAAGGTATTGCTCCTTATTATGTATCATTAGAAAGTGGTAGTAGATTTAAACGTATTGCTCTACAATTAGGACTTAAAGATAATGATTTTTATTATAATAGAAAATGGGTAGACCCTTTAAGTGTGCAATTAGAAGAACGAGCAATTATGGTTATAGATTGGTTATGTCCTGATAATTTTGCAGAAGTAGATAAAATATTTAAACATTTTACAGAACAACTTTGCAAATCCAATGGAGTATTAATTGTTTTTATGCAATTAAAAGAAGATGGTTCTTGGTTTTCTCCTAACTTAGTAAAACAGTTTCCTTCATTAGCTGTGAAGTATTTATATGATAACGAAAACGAAGGCACTTACGGTAAATTTATTATAGATGCTATAAGAGAAGCAAAATTTAATGTTAAGAAGTGGGATATTCCATGTGCTTATAATTGGGATTCCAAAGAATTGAAACGAATAGACGAATTAGAACAACCAAAAATAGAACCAAAACCAGAGACACCGCCAAATGGAGATACAAAAATAGATGAAGAAAATATCAGTAACTAAAATTTTTGAAGATATTTATAGTGGTTTAGATTTTATTATAGGATTAATATTAATACATGGAATTTGGAATGTAATTCGAGGATTATTCGATAAGGAGAATCATGAATAACTTTAATGTATTAGATAATGTTTCGATAATTCCTTTAGAAAATATTAAAGGACAGATTATAGCTATTTGGATAGGAATAAAAAATGATATTCAATATAAAGTAAGATATTTTACAAATTGTAAAGCCGAAGAAATATATTTTTATGAATGGGAATTAAAGAAAGATATAAAAACTTATGAATAAACTCATTTGGGATATTAAAAAAATAGAGAAGCGTTTTAATATTAATTTAAAACGAAATTATCAAAGTCTTGGTTTAGATACAGCTACAAAAACAGGATATTGTATTGCTAAAACAGATTCGAATAAATTAGTTTTAGAAGTGGGATTTATTAATGTCGATGTAAGTAAAATCGAAGACAAATATGCTCGAAACGAACTCCGCTACAATGTTATTTGTGAAGCGTTTAATTCTCTAATCGCTTCAAAATTTGAGACGATTATAATAGAAGATGTATACTATTCATGTAATCCTTTAACATTGATATTATTAGCTCGTATTGGAGCTATTGCATTTACTATTTGTAAAATAAAAAATATAAAAAATATAATTTGGAAGAGTGCTGTGCAAGCCAGAAAGCTTTTAGGATTACCTTGTAATAAGAAGAAAGAAGTAGTGCAAAAAATGTTTAGTAAAAAATTAGGAATTAAATTGACGAATGAAGACGAAATCGACGCAATAATTTTAGCAATAGTGGGGTTATTAAAATGAAAAAGAAAATCAAATATATATCGAAATGTTGCGGAGCAAAAATAATTTCTAATATATGTCCAGATTTTATTGGAGATAGAGCAGAAACTATGACAGTAGGGACTTGTAGTTTCGAATGTAGTAAATGCGGTAAACCTTGTGATATTTATGTAGCGAAAAAACAAAAGAAAGAAAAAACCTGCAAGTTATCAAATGTATATAAACTACTTAAAGCAAGACCTTTTTGTAATGAATGTATTTACGAAGCAGATTTATATGATGCTTATTGTTTACGAATAATAGAAACATTGGAGGAATAACATGGGATTTATACCCCCACCAAGAGTATTATCTTTTGAGGAATGGGAAAAGGCAAAAGGTCGTGATATACGACTTGAAAAATGGGCAAGATATTCAAATAATCCATTTGGTTTTATATTAAGAATAATAGATTTATTTAATAAGGAGAAAAAACGTGGGAAGACATAAACTTGATTGTAAATGCGAAGATTGTTTAAAAAAAGACAATAAAGAAATTTCTAAACAACCAGAACCCAATAAGGACTTTGACCGTCAGATGAAAGAACTTGAACGAAAATATAGTATGAAACCTGCTTCTGAAATAATAATAGACCCCAAGATTAGAACAGGTATTTATAGTTTTGATTATGTCAGTGATGGCGGTATCGCTCAATGTGAAGGAGGACATAAGATAGAACTTTATGGACGAGAATCGTCAGGAAAAACTACAATTGCAATGAGAATAGTAGCCAAATTTCAAGAATTAGGAAAAACCTGTGTTTGGATAAATGCCGAAAACAATTTAGATAGAATATGGGCGGAGAAGAACGGAGTAAATCCCGATAAATTAATGGTAACGAAACCTGAAACTCTCGAAGGTGCAGGGGATATGATTATAGATATGATAGGAAAAGTAGACCTAATAGTAATAGATAGTATATCTATGCTTTTACCAGCAGAAGAACTTGAAGGAACATTAGAAGATAAACATATGGCAAGTCAGGCAAAAATAAATGCTCCTTTCTGTAGAAAATTATTACAATCTTATAAAGATGCTAAAACTGTTATTATATTTATTAATCAGATGCGAGAAAAAGTAGGACAGATGTATGGTAATCCCGAAACAACATCTGGTGGTCGGGCACTTAAACATCTTTATGATTTAAGAGTAGAAGTAAGAATAGGAAAACCTATAGAAGAAGGAACAGGAGAAACTAAAGAACGAATAGGACACGAAATTGTAATGAAAAATACTAAAAATAAAAAAGGTAGAGCATTTTTACAATCGATTGTAGATTTCTATACTTCTTCAAAATTTGATAATAGAAAATCATTATTATTCGCTGGTATTAAATATGGAGTAATTAAATTCGAAGGTAAAACATATACTTATAAAGATATTAAAGCAGTAGGGCAAGAATCTTTTAAAGAACAATTAACCGATAAAATATTAATAGAACTGGAGAAGGACATATGGAAAATAGCCAAATAACATCAAAAATAGAACCAAGACCTATTGAACCTTTAAAATTTACTGGATTAAGAATAGATATTAGATTATGCGATAATAAAGATTCTCAAAACAGAGAATTTGATAAAGCATTTAAGATATTTAAAAAGAAAGTAGATAAAGACGGTATACTTTTTGAAGTCAAAGACCGCAGATATTATATAAAACCTTCGCAAAAACTTCGAGAAGAAGCAAAGAAAAGAAATAAAAGGAGATAAATTGATATATTTTAGTTCGGATTTGCACTTGGGTCATTGGAATATTGCTCGATACTGTAATCGTCCTTTTAAATCTTTAAAAGAGATGGACGATAAAATCATTACAAATATTAATGCCAGAGTAACTGAAATAGATACTTTATTTCATCTTGGAGATTTTTGTTTTTCTCATTCGTCAGAAGCTTCAGATGCTCCTAAACATCCTTTTGATTATTATAGAGAACAACTTCGATGTGAAAATATAATATTTTTAAGAGGTAATCATGATAAAAATAATTCAGTAAAAACTTGTATCGAATCCATAGTTATTTGGCATGGAGGCAAATTTATTAAACTTACTCATAGACCAGAACATGCAGAAGGTAAGTATGATTTAAATTTTGTCGGGCATGTTCATAATAATTGGGCATTTCAACAGAAGAATATGGGAGATGGTCATATTACTACTCTTTGTAATGTAGGTGTAGATGTAAATAATTTTTATCCAGTAACATATGGAGAAATAATTTCCAAACTTACGAAATGGAGAAAGAGCAATGAAAAAATATAACATTAAGCCAACTAAAAAACAATTAAAAATAATGAAATTATATTGGGAAAAATTACAAGAATTAGAATCGGAATTTTTCGGACAGGTAGGTGAATTAGAGGAACAATTATCTCATGAAATAAATATTAAAGATATAGAATTTTTTTCTTGTGATGGTGCTTATGTTGGAATAGGTAATGTAGAAAGAACAATGAAATTAATACAAAGAGAAAAACTGGAGGATTAAAATGAGAAAAATTAAACAACCATCTGCAAGAGGAGAGCCAACTATAATTTCTATGTGCGAAATTAACAAAGAGATAAAACAATCTCGAAAGGAAAGAAAAATGAAACAATCAATATTTGATAATATAATGAAAAATAAAAAATTTAAAAAGACCTATGATAAAGTCGCTAAAGGTCTGAAAGAAGCAGAAGAAGGAAAAGTTACAACTGTAGGAGAAGGTAAGACTTATTCAGATGTAGAAGCAATGCTGGAAGATATGGATAAATATCGGACTTGGTTAGATGATTTACAAAGTATTTGGTATAGATATTTTTGGAATTATGTATCTTCTATTCCTCTTAAAGTAAAATCATTTATACAAAGAGGCATTAGAGGTTGGGCGGATGAAGATACATGGTATTTTGATTTTTATTTAGCAAAAGTTATCACACAAGGTGTTAAACATTTAATGAAGTGTGGTAACTCTGCTTGGTCAGAAAAAGAAAGAAAATCTCTAAAAGAAATAATAAAAACCTATGAAACTGCAATGGCAATAGGGGATTGTAAGTTGATTTATGTTCCTTCTAAAAAATTTACATGGAAAAGATATAAACAAATGAAAAGATATTGGAAAAATAGTAAATATAAAGGACATAGACCAATGACATTACGAGAAGCTAAGAGATTTGAAAAAGGATTCGAAATATTTAGAGAATGTTACTTTTATCTTTGGGATTAAATATGAAACAAATATTAATAAGACCAGAAGATTTAATTTATTACATGGAAGAAGAAAATTACGAACAATTTTTAAAAAGGATAAGAACTCGTAATAATTTACCTGAAAACGAACCTATTTGGATAATAGCAGAGTTTTCACAACAAGGAGAATAATAATGAAACTATTAGAAATAGAACAATTATTTCAGCAAGGAAAAGAACTTAATAAAGTTCTTGTATATTGTGAAGAAGATTTTAATTTAGTAGATTATTATGCTAATACTGTATTAAAAGGTAAATTAGCTAATAATGCAGAAGAAGCAAAGCAAGCTTTATTAGTTTTAGCTGGGGTATTTTCGAATCTTACTACCGTATTATCTATAGCAATTACAGAAAAAAAGAATAGAGAAATTCGAGAATATAATAGATTAAGAATAGAAACAGAAAATGCAGGTAATAAATTTACTTCTACTATAGGAGAAAAACAAGCCAGCGAATTTGTTGGCGAATATAGAAGAATTAGAAATTTAGTAGAAGGTTATGTTAATGGTTGCGAGAAACAGATTTCTGCTTTACAGTCTACTATAAAAAATGAGAAAAGAACCTACAATGCCACAGAATAAAAAAACTAAAAAAGATTGTTTCTTTTTTATGTATGGTAAATGTGCCAGAGACGAAGAAAATTCTCATGCAGTAAAACCTTGTCAAAAGAAATGTGAATTTTTTGTTACGTGGGAAAATTTGTTAAATGGAATGAAAGAAAAAGATTATGAAACTAATTAATATTTATAATTTTAAGAGAGATATATATGTCTTCTGGCGAGAAGATAATTATGAATTTAAGATAACTAAACTTGTAGGTTTTTTCCCATATTATTACGAACAGAATAGAGAAGGATTATTTACTTCTTATAAAGGAGAAAAACTTCAAAAAATATTTTGTTCAGAACCAGCAGAAGTCTCAAGAAAAAGGTCTGCTCATGCATATGAAGCAGATATTTTATTTACTCATAGATTTTTAATTGATAAAGTAGATACTATAGAAAAATGTCCGATTAAATATTGTTTTATAGATATTGAAGTATTAACCCATGAATTGCCTAATGTGCAAGAAGCTAAATATCCTGTTTCTTGTATATCGGTATACAATTCCTTGTATAAAACTATACAAACTTTTTATTTACCAGAATACGAATCCGAATATAAAATGGTAGAAGCATTTATTAAATATATGAGACAAGAGAAATTTGATATTTGGTTCTCATGGAACGTAAAATTCGATTATAATTATCTTGTAAATAGATTTCCTGATTTAAATGAAAAGATTAGTCCTATTGATAAAGTAAGATATGGCGATGGTCTGGTTTATTATCCTGCTGGTATTTCTATTATAGATTATTTATCTTGGTTTAAAAAGATTACTTTAAATAGAGAGAAGATGTATACTCTTGATTATATTGCACAGAAACATTTAGACGATAAAGCCAATGAAAAAATAGATTTTAGTAAATTATCTGAACAATTAAAACAAAAAAATATTAATGACGTATTACGTCTTTCTAAATTAGAAGACCAAAAACATCTTGTAAGTTATTTTGACGAAATAAGAAGACTTACAAAAGTCGAATGGGAAGATATGGAATGGAATTCTCGATTAATAGATATGCTTCTATTAGAAGAAGGTAAAAAACAAAAAGTAGTATTGCCAATGAAACCTAATGAAGAGAGAGGCACTTTAGATGAAGAAGTAGAATTTGCTGGAGCTTATAGAGAAGTATATGCCACTGGTCGTTTTGAGAACATCGGGAAATACGATTTAGGTTCGGCGTATCCTTACGCTATTATAGATTTTTGTCTTGACCCTGCAAATATTAAAGAATCGGGATTAGACCATCCTTCTATTTTAATTGATAAAACTTGGTTCAAACAAAATCCTAATGCACTTTTACCAGCAGTTACGAAACGATTAATTAATTTAAAAGGAGAAGTTAAAAAAGAATTGGAAAAAACTTCAGTAGATGCGAGTAATTATAAAGATGTAGAAACTAAATATGACGCTATTAAAACTATTGTTAATTCTGCTTATGGAGTTATGGGAAATAGATTTTTTAGATTATATGATAGTAGAGTAGCATCTGCCACTACATTCTTAGTAAGGTCTTTGTTACATTATGTTAAAGATAAATTAGAAGAAAAAGGATATAAAGTTATTTATGTAGATACCGATTCTGTATTTATTCAAAGTAATAAAATATTGACTGAACTTCTTAATCAATTAGTGCAAGCATG
>Ga0209002_10003454_pt1 | contig 12559 bp, 10 predicted proteins | sample Rifsed16ft2_FD_184010 | JGI IMG/M metagenome (GOLD analysis project Ga0209002, IMG submission 184010) | Soil microbial communities from Rifle, Colorado, USA - sediment 16ft 2 (version 2) | ecosystem: Environmental > Terrestrial > Deep subsurface > Rock core/Sediment | place: Rifle, Colorado...
CCACCATGTCGAACTCCCCGCCGGCGACCGCGGTGAAGATCGTGTTGAAGTTCGCGACGACCCATTCGACCTCGAGGCCGAGGCGCGAAGCGATCTCCTCGGTGAGGTCGATGTCGAACCCAACCTCATCCCCACCCTTGATCGCCTCGAACGGTGGGTAGTCGAGGCAGGAGCCCACCCGCAGAACACCATCGGTCTGCGTCGTGAAGGTCGGCGCGGCGGTCTCGCCGGTCGCCCCCGTGGCCCCGGTCGCCGTTGCCCCGGTGGCGCCGGTCGCGGCGGTCTCGCCGCCGCCTTGGTCCTCGTTGCTCGCGCACGAGGCCACGATCAACGCCAGCACCGCCACCATCGCCGCGACCCAGAACCGCGCTCTCCTCACCGGATTGCCTCCTCGCACCCCATGTCCGTGAACGATGCGCCGTATCCTGACCGAACTCATCGGGTTGCACAACCGCGGCCCCGCGGCTGGTTGCGTCCCGACGACGGTTCCGGACCGCTCGAAGAAGAGCACTAGGCTCACCCTCTGGTCAAAGAGTGCTCGAAGCACGGAGGTGAGCCCAGTGCTGATCACAGTGTCCGTCACCGTGGACGTGACCTCAACCCGGATCGAGGAGATCGAGTCGTCGGTCCTCGACGCGGGCCGACGAGCGGCCCGCCGGGCGATCGAGGAGACGTGCGAACGCATCGAGGCCTCGAGGCATCGCCGACGCCGGGTCGGCACGCGTCGGCGGGTCGTGCTCACGAAGGCGGGGTGGATCACCATCCGCCGCGGCAGAGCCCGACGCGACGATGGCACCTATCACTTCCCGCTCGACGAGCGCCTGGAGCTGCCGGCCCATCACGAGGCGACGCCTGCCATCAGACGGCGCGGGACCGAGCTCGCGGCGGCCCACCCCTACCGCGAGGCGGCCCGACTGCTCTCGGCAGAGGTCGGAGAGCAGGTGGACCATCGGGCGATCTGGCGCTGGGTCCAGGCCGACGGCGATGCGGTGCTGCGTCGAAGGGCCGAACGGATCGGCGCGATGTTCGACGACGGCGAGGCGCCGCCTCGACCCATCGAGGCGATCCCCGACGCGCTCACGGTCGCGGTCGATGCGACCGGGATCCGCGTGGTGGGGGGAGGACGCGTCGGCGTGAAGCTCGCCGTGGCCTACACCGGCACGTCCGGGCCAAGGAGCCGGCGACGTCTGTTGCGCCGCCACCTGTTCGCCGAGATCGCCGAGGTCGATCAGTTCGGCCGCTCCCTGGCCCACGAGCTCGAGCGCACCTACGGCGCCCACCGGATCCCTCGGCTCATGCTGCTCGCCGACGGGGAGCCCTGGATCAAGGGGCTCGCAGACGACTGGCTCCCCACGGCTCGCTACCAATGCGATCACTGGCACCTCGCGGCGAAGGTGCGCGCGTACTGCGGAGGGGACGAGCGCCGGTTCCGTCGCATGCTCGACCGCGCCTTCGCCAACCCCGAGGCCCTCGCTCGAGATCTCATCCGAGGGCGCTACCGGGGCGATCGGGAAGAGGCCCGTCAGCTCGCTTTCTACCTCGCCACCAACGGAGGATCCCTCGACACCTACCGCCGGATGGGCCCGGGACGCTGGCACCACGGCTCGGGTCCTGCCGAGAAGCACATCGAGCTCACCGTGAACCGACGGTTCAAGCGCCGAGGCATGCGCTGGTCGATCCCCGGTGCCCGCAACCTGCTGGCGCTGCGATTGGAGGTGATCGCCGGGTAGACCCTGGAGGATCTTCTTGCCCAGCGCCCGCCGCCAGCTTCCCGCGTGGATCGGCTGGACGAGAGGTCACAGGAGAGAGACCATCAACGTCGACCGAGGTCGGCCTTCACGGACCTACATCGGGACGCTTCTAGTTGCGGAGCGCGCGACCTCGGGTCAGCGCGCTCGCGGTGCGGGCGCCTGGTGGCCGAGGCGGCGAGAGACCTGCTCGGCGGCCAGGGCCGTGAGCCGGCCGAGCCTGGGTAGGTCAACGGGCCGCATGCGGAAGGCCGGGCCCGAGACCGACAGGGCCCCCACCACCTCGCCGCTGGCCTGTCGGACCGGCGCCGCAACCGCGTTCAGGCCCTCCTCGAGCTCCTCGAGCGTCTGGGCCCAGCCCCGATGGCGGACCTCGGCGAGCTGGGTCCGGAGCTCGCCAGGATCGGTCACGGTCCGCGGGGTCGAACGCTCGAGCCCGCCCGCGAGCCGACGGTCGAGCTCGGCGTCGTTCATCGCGGCGAGCAGGACCTTGCCCGACGAGGTCGTGTGCAGCGGCGTCCGCTTCCCCACCCAGCTCACGCGCACGATCGAACGCGTCCCCGTGACCTGGTCGATCGAGACCACGTCGTCGCCCGAGATCACGCCGAGGGTCACCGTCTCGCGCGTCTGCTCGGCGAGCTCCTCGAGCACCGGCCGCGCCGAGCTCACGAGGTCCAGACCGGCCATCGCCGCCCCGGCCAACCGGATCAGCCCGAAGCCGAGCCGGTAGCGGTCGTTCACGGGGTCGCGCTCGATCAGGCCGTGGCGCGCCAGCGTGGCCGCCAGCCGAGACGCCGTCGCCTTGTGCACGCCGAGCCGACGTCCGAGCTCGGTCACGCCGAGCTCCCCCGCCTCGGCGATGAGCTCGAGCGCCCGGAGGGCACGGTTCACCGACCGCAGGCCCTCGGCGTTCTCCTCTCCCATGCCGCAACCCTCTCGACGGGCCGCACGCTAGGGTTCTGGGCTGATCCCGGTCAAGCCGAGGGTCGTCCACGGAAGAAGGGGGCGGAGGTGCGGGCGGACACGATCCGGCGGTTCGCGCTCTCGTTGCCCGAGGCCGAGGAGCGAGAGACCTGGGGCACCGCCACGTTCCGGGTGGGTTCGAGGATCTTCACGATGTTCTCGGAGGAGGAGCGCCACGCCTGGGTGAAGAGCACGTTCGACGAGCAGCGCGCTCTCGTCGCGATGTTCCCGGACACGTTCTTCGTTCCTCCCTACGTCGGCCCGAGCGGATGGGTGGGCGTCGTCATCTCCAACGTGGACCCGCAGGAGATGCGGGAGCTCATCGCCGAGAGCTGGCGCATGACCGCCCATCGTGAGCTCGTCCAGGCCTACGACGAGGGCGTGGCCTGAGGCGCGGTGATCGCCCTCTCCGGTCGCCGCATCGAACGCCCCTGGGGCCGCATGCGGGTGTGGGAAGCCGGCACGGGCGAGCCCCTGCTGATCATCCACGGCCTCGGCGGCTCGGGCCGCTACTTCGACCGGCTCGCCGCGCGTGTCTCGCCCCGGTTCCACGTCGTAGCTCCGGACCTCGCGGGGTTCGGAACCTCGGACAAGCCGGACGTCGCGTACGACCGCGGCATGCACCTCGACGACCTTGATGCGGTAGCGGAGGAGATGGAGCTGGACCGGCCGACCGCGGTGGCGGGCCACTCACTGGGCGGGCTGTTCGCGGCGCTCTGGGCGTCCCGAGATCCTGAGCGGGTCCGCGGGCTGTGCGCGATGTCCGCGCCGTATCCCTCGCCCGACGAGCACGAGGTCTGGGTTCAAGAACCCAAGCCGCCGCCCGCGGCCAAGATCGCGTTGCCGATCTTGGCGGCTGCCGTGCGCGCGCTCGCCGTGCCGGTGGGCGTCGTGCGGGGCTATCCTCCCGCGGTCGCGGCCGACTACGCGCGCCAGACCCTGCGCAGCCGGGCGCGCACGATGCGCTCGGCGCTCTACGACCCGGCGATCGCACAGGAGATGGAGATGGTGCGGGCGCTCGACGGCCGGCTTCCCATCCTCATCGAACACGCGCTCGATGACCGCACGGTGCGCTTGGGCGCCCACGAACACTGGCGGGCGCTGCTGCCGAGCGCGGAGCACCACATAGTCGCCGGCGATCACCAGGTCCAGCTGCACTCGCGGTTCGAGACGCTCGCCTCCTGGCTCGACCGCCTCTCGGACCGGTAGGCTCGCCGCTCGATGGATACGGACACGCCCGCGCTCCGAGCCCTCGAGGGCTCCGACCTCGTCTTCGAGGTGGTGCGGACCGAACGCGCGCGCTCGGCCGAGGAGAGCGCGACGTTCCAGGGCATCGAGCTCGGCCAGCTCCTGCGCACGATCGTCGTTCGCCGCGGACAGGACGACTACGTGTTCGTGCTCGTCCCCGGCGGCCGGCAGATCGACTGGCCGAGGCTCCGGGCGCACCTCGGCGTGAGCCGGCTCTCGCTTCCCGACGCGGAGGAGGCGAAGGCAGCAACGGGCTACGAGCGCGGCACGATCACGCCGTTCGGAGCGACGACTGCCTGGCCCGTGATCGCGGACCCGGCCATCCTGGGCCTCGAGGAGGTCGCGATCGGCGGCGGCGGCCACGGGATCAACCTCCACCTGCGCGGCGAGGGTCTCGTCGCGTTCCTCGGCGCCGACGTCGCCGAGGTCACGAAGGCGGACGCTGAGGTGTAGGCGTCTCCCAAGTCCAACCCGCGGCAAGACTTGGCGTATCCCCTCGATCAGAACAGGATCGCCTCGTACGGGCTCCGCCAAGCCGTTCTTCGCTACGCCCTTGACTGAAGAGGCCGGGGGTCGTCCAACGCCAGGGGCTCAGCCCTACTGCTTGGGGATGTCCTTGTTCGGGTCCCAGTGCGGCATCTGGACGACGGTCGCTCCGACCCTCCCCGACACGAGCGTCTCGACCTCGAGCGTCGTCCCGAGCTCCGTGTGCTCGATCGGCAGCATCGCGAACCCGATGTTCCGTTCGAGCCTCGGCGAGTAACAGGCCGACGTCACGCGCCCGACGACGGAACCGCCGACCGAGGCCGGGAAGAAGTCCAGCATCTCGTTGTCGATGTAGCTCCCGAGCGGTTCGCCCTCGATGTCGACGCCGACGAGCTTCTGCTTCACGCCCTCGGCCTTGATCTTCGCGAGCGCCGCCTTGCCCATGAAGTCGGCCTCCTGCTCGAGATCGACCATCCACGTGTAGTGGTACCCGACCTCGAAAGGGTTGTTCTCGTACCACATGTCCGCGCCGAAGGCGAGGATGCCTCCCTCGATGCGCCGGATGTGGCACGGGCCGATGACCTCGAGGCCGTGCGGCTTGCCCGCCTCGAGAACGGTGTCCCACAGCTTGACCCCGTGCTGCGACGCGTCCCGCAGGTAGATCTCGTAGCCGACCTCACCGGTGTAGCCGGTGCGCGAGACGACGACCTGCATGCCTTCGAGCTCGCCCTTCATGAGGCCGTAGTAGGGAACCTCGAGGACTCGGTCGCCGAACAGCTCGGTCAGGACCTTCTTCGCGTTCGGGCCCTGGATCTGCACGGGCGCGACGTCGATCTCCTGCACCGTGACGTCCATCCCCTTCGCGGCCGCGATCCCGAGCGCGTACAGGTTCACGTCAGAGTCGGCGAGCGAGAGCCAGAACTCGTCCTCCTCGACGCGGAGCAGGACCGGGTCGTTCAAGATCCCGCCGTCGGGCGCCGTGATGAAGACGTACTTGCACTCGTCCACCGCGCACTTGTGCAGGTCGCGGGGCACGATCGTGTTCGTGAGGTCGAACGCGTCGGGTCCCTTGATCTGGATCTGCTTCTCGACCCCGACGTCCCACATCGTCACGCCGTTCACGAGGTGCCAGTACTCCGCCACCGGATCCCCGTAATGGCGCGGGTGGTACGTGTGGTTGTAGACGCTGTACCGCTGCACGCCGTGCCGGCGCGAGGCATAGAAGTACGGCGACTTGCGGATCCTCGTGTACAGCAGGATCCCCGGGTTGTCGATCACCGCCATCGTTCCTTCTCCTTCCTCTGCGTGCGTTGCACGGTCTCTGGGCGGCGGCCGGTCATGCGCCGCTCGCCTTCCTGATCTCGGCGCTGATCGCGGGGATGACCTGTCGCAGGTCGCCGATGATCGCGTAGTCCGCCTGGGACAGGATGGGCGCCTCGGGGTCCGTGTTGATAACGAGGATCTTCTTGGCCGCCCGGCACCCGACGATGTGCTGCGTGGCACCGCTGATCCCGCAGGCTACGTAAAGGTCGGGCGCGATGCGCGTCCCCGTCTGCCCGATCTGGTCGGTGTGCGGCCGCCATCCGTTGCTCGTGACCACCCGGGAGCAGCCCACGGCCCCACCCAGCAGGCCGGCGAGCTCCTCGAGCTGCCCGAAGCCCTCGGCACCGCCGACCCCGCGCCCGCCTCCGACCACCACCTTGGCCTCCGAGAGCGACACCTTGCCGGCCCCGACCTCGACCCGGTCCGTGATCCGCACCGCTAGGTCCTGTTCGGAGAGCGTAGGCATGAACGTCGAGAGCTCCGCCGTGCCGCTCGGACCATCGCCGTGCGGAAGGAGTGCGTGGGGGGCGACCGTGAGCAGCTTCACGGGAGCGGATACCTTCGCCTGCTCGAGCAGGCTTCCGCCCCACCGCTGCCGGGTGACGGTCCAGGCATCGCCTGGCTCGGCGGCCACGATCTCGACGCAGTTCGCCGCGAGCGGCGCGTCAAGCAGCGCGGCAGCGTAGGCCATCACCTCGGCGCCCCGGTCGCTCGCCGACGCGAGAGCGGCACTCGGTTCCAGGACGCGCGCGAGCTCGGCCACCGAACGCGCCCACGCGCGTGGCGCGTAGTCCCACAACTCATCGTGGACGGCGAGATGGGCGACGGCCACCCCGAACGCCGACAGGCCGTCGGCGACTGATCGCGCCTGCTCGCCGATCAACAATGCGTGCTGCGGCACGCCCAACCGGTCGCCGAGCCGGCGGCCGAAGGTGAGCGCCTCGAGCGACAGCTCGTTCAGCCGCCCGCGGTCGTGCTCGACGAGGGTGAGGATCACGAGACCATCCCCAGCGACCGGAGCACCTCGACGACCCGCGGCGCGGCTTCGGGACCGTGACCCAGCACCTCCACCTGCTTGCCCGAGCCCTCCGGGAGCCTCAGCAGCACCATCTCCTGGCCACCAGCCTCGGGCTTCACCGGAACCGTCTCGACGGGCTTCTTCCTGGCACGCAGCCGGCCCGGCACGGACGGGAACCGGGGAAGGTTGATCCCCTCGCGGACCGCGACGACCGCGGGCAGCGGGAGCTCGAAGACCTCCCAACCCCCGGCCGCTTCCCGCTTGACGGCTATCCGGCCGCCGAGGATCTCCAGCGACTTCACCCCCGTTACGCACGGCAGGTCGAGCGCGTGAGCGACCCGCACGGCCACCTGGTAGTCCCCAGAGTCCGCGGCCTCGTTGCCGAACAGCAGGAGGTCGAACGTCTCCTGCTCCGCGACCCGCTCGGCGATGGCCCGCGCCGTGGCTTGCGGATCCCAATCGGCGCCATCGGTTTCGAGCAGCACCCCACGGTCGGCGCCGATCGCCATCGCGTCGCGGAGTTGCTCTTCGGCCTCGACCGGCCCGAGGGTCAGGACCACCGTCTCGCCTCCGTGCGCCTCGACGAGCCGGACCGCCTCCTCGACGGCGCACTCTTCGTGCGGGCTCACCGTGAACCCGAGGAATCGCGTGTCGATCGTGCGGGCGTCGTCGGACAGCACGATCTTGCCCCCGGTGATCGGAACCCGCTTGACGCAGACGAGGATCCGCACGTCGCTAAGACTTCATCCGGTCGTTGCCGGGGTCGAACAGCGGCGTGTTCCCGACGACCGCGACGGTCACCGGGTACCGCTCGCCGAAGTACTCGACCGCGAGCTCGGCTCCGATACGCGCGTGCTCCGGAGGCAGGTACGACATCAGCAGGTGTTTGCCGACCGAAGGTCCCGAGCCCGCGCTGGTCACGTACGATCGCCGGCCCTCGCGATCCTCGATGGGATCTCCATCACGCGTCAGGATCGGTTCGCGCCCGAGCATGTAGCGCTTCGTGCCGCTCGCCGATGTCGGATCGTCGACCAACAGGGTGCAGAGGAGCGTCGAGGGATCCCCGTCCCGTTGCCGCAGGTACGCCTCGCGGCCTATGAACGCATCCTCTTTGACGGTGGGTCTCGCGAGCCCGCCCTCGACGAGGTCGTACTCGAGCTCGAGCTCGTTGCCGTGTGCCCGGTAGCTCTTCTCGAGGCGCCCGGTCGTGAGATACACGCCGACGCCGACGGGCAGGATCCCGTGGGGCCTCCCCACCTCCCACAACGTGTTCCACAGGCGCGCGCCCTGCTCCATGGGGACGTACAGCTCCCAGCCGAGCTCACCCACGTAGGAGATGCGCGAGGCGAGGGCGAGCACGGTCCCGATCTCGATCCAGCGACATGACGCGAACCCGAACCCTTCGTGCGAGACGTCGTCCCCGGTGACCGAGGCGAGCACGTGGCGGGCCCTCGGTCCCCACAGGCCTAACGTGGACCACGCCGACGTCTGGTCGTCGAGGTGCGCCGAGCCATCGGTAGGCAGGTGGTCGAGGAACCACTTGCGGTCGATCCTGCCCGAGGCGCCACCGGTCACGATGCGAAAGACGTCGGCGGACAGCCGCATGATGGTGAGGTCGGCCTTCACCCCTCCGGCATCGTTCAGCAGCGACGTGTACACGACCCGGCCGACCGGGACATCGATCTGCGCCACGGCCATGCCCTGCAAGAACCCGAGGGCACCGCGACCGGACACGTCGAAGATCGCGAACGCCGACAGGTCCACCATCCCCACCCGTTCGCGCATCGCGAGGTGCTCGGCGTTGATGATCGGCGACCACCAGCGCGACTCCCATTCGGCCTGCCGCGGCATAACGCGGTCCCCGTACTCTTCGAGGAGCCCCGCGTTGGCCTCGTACCAGTTCGGCCGCTCCCAGCCGCCGCCCTCGATGAACACCGCGCCGAGTGCCTGCTGATGGTCGAAGAAGGGCCCGACGCGCACCCCACGGTTGGAAGCCCACTGCTCGGCGGGATGCACGATGCCGTACGTCTTGTTGTAGCCCTCTTCGGTTCGCGCACGGATGTGTGCGCTCGTGCGCTGGTGTTCGTAGAACCGCGCGATGTCTGACCCGTGAGGGTCGATCTCCGGAGAGCCGTCGGTCATCCACTCGGCGATCGTCTTCGCGATCCCCGGGCCCTCCTTCACCCAGATCGCGGCAGCCGACCAGAGCCCCTTCACCTCGGGGGTCTCGCCGAGGATCGGGTTGCCGTCCGGCGTGAGCGAGAGCAGCCCGTTGATCGCGTACTTCACGCCGACGCGCTCGTCCCCGACGATCTCGGGCATCAGCTCGAGCGCGTCTTCCATCTGCGCATCGAAGTCCTCCTGGGTGAAGGGCAGCTCGGTCGGGCTCATCGCGGACGCCTCGATCGAGGGGATGTCGTTCGCGTTCATGAGGATCGGACGGTGAGCGTAGGAGCCGATCTCGAGCTCGCTCCCGTGCTGGCGTTCGTACATGTTCGTGTCCATGTCGCGAACGATCGGGAACTCGATCTCGCCGACACTGTCCGCGAACATCGGGACCGGTCCCACGTCGATCATCTGGTGGATTGCCGGTGAGAGGGGGATCGACGCGCCGGCCATCGCCGCGATGCGCGGGCTCCAGACGCCGCAGGCGATGACGACGACCTCGGTGCGGATTTCGCCGCGGAGGGTTCGGATCCCGCGGATACGGCCGCGGTCCACCTCGATGCCGGTCACCTCGTTATTGGCCGAGACGGTGAGCGCACCCATCGCCTGGGCCTGCTCCCGCATGAGCGTCCCCGCCCGCAGCGAGTCGACGACGCCGACGCCGGGCGTGTAGAAGCCGCCGAGGATCACGCGTTCGTCGACGAACGGCACGAGCTTTCGCACCTCCGCGGGCGTGAGGAGCTCGACGGGCTCCACACCCCAGGACTTCGCCGAGGTGATGCGGCGCTTGAACTCCTCGACACGCTCCGGCGTCCGGGCAACCTCGACCCCTCCACTTTCGGTGAACACGCCGAGCTCGCGGTACTGACCAACGCTGTCCAGCGTGAAGGCGGTCATCTCCTTCGAGTGGTCGACTAGGTAGATGAAGTTCGAGGCGTGGCCCGTGGAGCCGCCGGGGTTCGGCATCGGGCCCTTGTCGATCAGCACGAGGTCTCTCCACCCGAGCCGCGCCAGGTGGAACGCCATGCTGTTGCCGACGATGCCGGCGCCGACGACGACGGCCTGAGCGCTCTCGGGAAACTCGCCCGGCAATGCCCCGTCCCTCCCGCTCCGCGGCCCGTGGAGTCGATGTGCCTCCGCGCCTAGGAGCTGTGCGGCCTCACGCTACCCGGTTGCGTTGCGGAGACGCAGCCCCGAGTTGCACCTCACGCAACCCTTGTCAGCCGAGATCGATCACGACCGTCTTCAGCTCGGTGAGCCGATCCATCGAGAAGCGTCCGCCGACGCGGCCGATCCCGCTCATCGAGCCGGCCCGCCCGCCGAAGGGCAGGTGCGACTCCCAGTAGTTGGTGCCCTCGTTCACGTTCACCCAGCCGGTCCGCACGGCCTCGGCGAACCGCAGCCCTCGCCGCAGGTCCTGGGTGAAGATCGCCGAGAGCAGCCCGTACGGCGAGCCGTTCACGAGCGCGATCGCCTCGTCCTCGCTCCGGATCGTCGAGACCGGTACTACCGGCCCGAACGTCTCTTCGCGCGCTATCTCCATCTCGTCGGTCACGCCGTCGAGCACGGTCGCCTCGAAGAACAGGTCGCTCCCGTGCCGCGGGGCTCGCTTCCCTCCAGCGACGACGGACGCGCCTCGCTCGAGCGCCTCGGTGACGTGCCGCTCCGTCTTGGCCGCGGTCGGCTCGTTGTTCACGGGTCCCATCGTCGTTGCGTCGTCGAACGGGTCGCCCAGGCGGATCCGCTCCTCGATCGCGGCCTTGAGCTTGGCCAGGTACTCGTCCTTGACGTCCTCGTGCACCAGGAACCGCTCACCCGCGGTGCAGCTCTGGCCCGCGTTCAGGAACGAGGCCACTAGGGTCGCCTCGACGGCCTTGTCCAGATCGCCGTCCTCCATGATCACGAGCGGGCCGTTGCCGCCCATCTCGAGGAGCAGCTCCTTGCCGGCCGCGCGCTGGGCCACCGAGTGGCCGGTCGCTATCGAGCCGATGAACCCGACCGCCTGCGTCCCGGGGTTGGCGGCGATCTCGTCGCCCACGACCGGACCCGGTCCGGTCACCATGTTCACGACACCCGGTGGTAGCTCGGCCGATTCCAGGCACTCGGCCAGGCGTGCCGCGCAGATCGAGGTGGTGGGCGCCGGCGCCCAGACCACGGTGTTCCCGTACGCGATCGCCGGCGCGAGGATCTCGCCGGGCATCGTGTACGGCCAGTTCCACGGGCTGATGATCGACACGACGCCGCGTGACACGCGCTGAAGGAGCACGCGCTTGTTCGCGTCCACCGAGGGCGGCAGCAGTCCCTCGGCCCGGGTGGCATCGGCCGCCGCCATCTCGAAGTACGCGACGAGCTCCTCAACCTCGCCGTGCGCCTCGGCCTGCAGCGGCTTGCCCTGGTCGAGCGTGAGGGTGCGCGCGAGGTCATCGGCGCGCTCCCGGATCACCTCAGCCACCCGCATCATCGCCGCGGCCCGTTCGAAGGCCGACAGGCCGGCCCAGGCCGGCCACGCATCGTTCGCGGCGGCGATGGCCCGCTGCGCATCGGCGCGGGTGCCCTCGGGGACGGTGCCGATCACCTCGCCCGTGGACGGGCTGGTCGCTTCGAAGGTCGCCCCGCCCTCGGCGTCGACCCAGCCGCCGCCGATCCACATGCGCACGTGCTCGCTCATGCCACCTCGCTCCGACGGACGAACGAGGGCGGTCGCGGAGACCGCCCCCGTCCTCGTCGTCCGTTCAGAACGATCAGGCCTGCGGCAGCCAGGCCGACCAGACCTCCTCGTTCTCGGCCGCCCAGGCCCTGCCCGCCTCCAGCGGGTCCGAGCCGTCGTTGATCGCGACGCCCACCTGGTTCTGGTCCTCCGCCGTCCAGTTGAAGTTCGAGAGGAACTCGAACGCCGCCGGGTCCTTCGTCGCGAGGTCTGCGCTGAAGGCCTTGTACAGCACATCGTCGGCGTAGTCGCAGGCGTAGCCATCCGCGTCAGGGTTCTCGAGCGCCTGAGCACACTCGTCGTTGAACGCCGGCAGCTCGACCTCGACGAGGTCGTACTTCGCCTGCGCCCAGTGAGGGCTCCAGAAGTACATCAGGAGCGGCTCCTGGTTCGCGAACGCCGTGTCGAGGGCCGCCAGCGAGCCCGTCTCGGAGCCCGAGTACACGAACTCGAAGTCGAGGCCCAGGTTCTGCGCGATCTCCTCGTCGTAGAAGCCGAAGTTCGGATCCGAACCCAGGAACTGCCCCTTGTCGCCGGTCTCCGCGGTCGCGAAGAGCGCCTCGTTCCCCTTGAGCCCCTCGTAGGTCGCGAACTCCGGGTGCTCATCCAGCAGGTACGACGGGATGAACCAACCGATGTTGCCGAGGATCCCGAGCTCGCCGCCGTCTACGACGCCGGCGTTCGCCTCGATGTACTGCTTGTAGTCCTTCGCATGGACCGAGGGCCACACCTCGAGCGTGGCGTCGATGTCACCCTGCGCCATCGCAGAGAACTGCGGGAACTCGTCGATCTCGACGAGCTCGACCGTGCAGCCCATCTGGTCCTCCATCACGGCCGCCGCGACCGCCGCGTTCGCTTCGGCCCCGACCCACGCGTTGACCGCAAGCCGGATCGGCTCCC
>Ga0209002_10003457_pt1 | contig 12552 bp, 14 predicted proteins | sample Rifsed16ft2_FD_184010 | JGI IMG/M metagenome (GOLD analysis project Ga0209002, IMG submission 184010) | Soil microbial communities from Rifle, Colorado, USA - sediment 16ft 2 (version 2) | ecosystem: Environmental > Terrestrial > Deep subsurface > Rock core/Sediment | place: Rifle, Colorado...
TGCCAGTGCGAGTGTGATGATGAGGCGAATCCGCATGGCAGTACCCCTTTACGTGGTCGTTTTTGCGTGGTCGTTGCCCCGAGAATATACGCTGGTTTCCGCCGGCGTACGGGAGTGTCACCAGGGGGCTTCCCCTAGCCCCCGGCACCTGATGCCTGGCGCCCAGCCATCAGGCCCTACCGAGGGAAAACCCTCTTCTCACGCTGACCATCTCGGCGAGGATCGCCACCGCGATCTCCTCGGGCGTGACGGCACCGATCGACAAACCCACCGGACCGTGAATCCGCTCGATCGCGGCGATATCGAATCCGGCAGCGAGCAGCCGCTCCACCCGGGCGGCGTGGGTCTTACGCGATCCGAGCGCACCGATGTACCGCGCCTCCGAGCGCAGCGCCAGCGGGAGCAACACGTCCTCGAACCGCTCGGTGTGCAGCAGCGACACGACGAAGCTCCGCCGGTCGAAGGGGAGGGCGGCAACCAGGTCGTCGGGCCATCCACACATCACCGAGGTCGCATCGGGGAATCGCTCCGGTCGGGCATGGGCGAGGCGGGGATCGCCGACCACGACGCCGAACCCGGCCCGGGCGGCGAGGGTACACAGTGCCTCGGCGACCGGCCCGGCACCGAAGAGCCGCAGGGTCGGCGGAGGGACGATCACGTCCACGAACGTCTCCACCCCACCGGCGGCGGCGACCCCTGCACTCTCGGTTTCGATGCGGCGACGCACCTCTGAGGCGACCACGGCCGGGAACGTCTCGCCGGGGTCTCCCGCAAGTACCTCACCCGCGGCGTCGATGAGAAAACGCGTGCCGCCGCGGTCGCCGTGGATGACCGTCACCAGGGCCCCGGTCCGTCCGGAGGAGGTCAGGGCACGGGCGGCGGCGAGGACGTCGGTCACCAGCGCTCGATCAGAACCCGGATCGTCCCGCCGCAGGAGAGCCCCACTTCGAAGGCCTGATCGTCGGAGATCCCATAGGTGACCACCGTAGATTCGCCCCCGGCGAGCACGGCCTCGGCACGTGCCGTGACGTCGCCCTCGACGCAACCGGAACTCACCGATCCGACGATCTCGCCCGCCGACGACAGCAGCAGACGCGCGCCGGGAGGCCGGGGCACGGACCCGACGCCGGAGATCACCGTCGCCGCGGCCACGCGCTTGCCTTCCGCGACCCACCGATCACGGATTGCCAGGTCATCGGCGAAAGCCATGCCGGAAGTATCCCAGGATCACACAGCGGCAGGTGCGCTCCTATCCTCGGCCCCACCGCCATGCGCAGCTCCCACCACGCCATGTCCGTGTTCGACCGTCGGCGCCGCGGGGTGTCGCGGCTGCGACGCCGGAGCGCATTGCGACCGGTATCCCGACCCGCCGCGGTCACCACCAAGCCGCACAAGTTACGGCGCAAGCACCACTGGGGGCGGTCACTCCTCCGGGTGCTGACCGTGGTCGTGGTTTTCGGCGCCCTGATCGGAGGGTTCATCCTGTTCCGCACCCTGACCGCCACCGACCAGGTGCGCATCCAGGTGCTCGGCGCCGAGGGGAGGCCGCTCTCCGGAGCGGTGGTCACCACCGATTCGGGGAAGGAGGTGACCACGGTCGAGGGAGGGCTGGCGAACGTGCCGTTCGAAGTGCCGGGAAGCCTGACCGTAACCGCCCGCGGCTACCGACCTGCCAGATACATCGTGGAGCAGCTCCCGCGCCAGGGCGCCCTCGGACTGCAGATGGAGCCGCTCGTGCTCCAGGGCCGCGTCACCGACAGCAACGACATCGGCGTCGTCGGGGCGAAGGTCACCATCAACGACCTGAGCACGGAGACCGGCGACTTCGGCTCGTTCGAGATCGTCGAGGCGATGCCGGGGACCGTCACGGTCGAAAAGGCGGCGTGGGTGTCGGCCACCGCGGAGTGGAACGGGGATCGCAGGCGCCTCGACGTGAAGATGGACGCCTTCCAGGTGCGGGGGCTGCGGGTCGATCCCAGAACCGCCGGTGACGACGCGGCGTTCGCCCAGATCCTCGAGTTCGCCGACGCCAGCACCGTGAATGCACTCGTCTTCGACACCAAGGTCGAGTTGGGCAACGTGGTGCACGAAATCGACGGGTACGACGAGCCGGCGGCGATCGGGGCCCTGCAGCCGGTATATGACGCCAAGGAGCGCCTCGCCCAGGCCAGGGAGCACGGGCTCTACACCATCACCCGGATCGTCACCTTCCAGGATCCGTACGCCTCGCTCCACCGCAACGAATACGCACTGCACAACTCGGTGGACGGTGACACCTGGGTCACCTGGAACGGGCTGGGGTGGATGGATCTCACCGACCGCGGGGCGTGGGAGTACCCGATCGAGCTCGGAGTGGCCGCCTGCAAGATGGGATTCGACGAGATCCAGTTCGACTACGCCCGGTTCCCCTCGGACGGCGACATCGAGACCGCGGTGTACGACGACCCGACGATGCTCGACGCCGAGGGCCGGGTGGCGATCATCTCCGAATTCCTGAGTAATGCCCGGGAGAGGATCAACGCCGCGGGTTGCGCCCTGTCGGCCGACCTCTTCGCCATCGTGCTCTCGGTCCGCGACGACCAGGGGGTCGGCCAGAAGGTCGAGGAGCTCTCGGCCACCGTAGACGCCATCAGCCCGATGGTGTACCCGAGCCACTATGGACCGGGCTGGCTCAACTTTGAGAACCCCAACGACCATCCTCAGGAGGTCATCGACGAGGCCCTCAACTCGGGGATGAGGCGGATGGAGGGTGGGGCGCTGCTCCGGCCCTGGATACAGGCCTTCTCCTGGACCACCGAGCAAGTGCAGGAGGCGATCGCCACCGCCGAGAACCTCAACATGGGCTGGCTCCTGTGGAACCAACTCTCCTACTACGAGTTGGACTGGCTGCCCCCGGTAGAAGGCGAATAGTTCATCGTCCATGGTCCATCGTCGAGCGCGGCCCGCTGCCCGCGACCCGCTACCCGCCAATCACGGAGATCAAGCCGCTCGACGGGCGTCGGGTAACGGGAAACGGGCGACGGCCTACAGCGGGATCTTCATGCCCTCGTGGGCGGCGTCGGTGAGCGGGAACCGCGACCGAGCCGCGGCCTGGATCGCCGTGATCTGGTCGTCGCTGCGATCCGGGTCGTGACTGGTCAACACCAGTCGCCCCACGCCGGCGTCGCCGGCGATGCGCACCGCCGCCTCCCAGTCGCTGTGACCCCAACCCACCCGGGCGCCGCGGCGCTCCTCGGGCGTGTACTGGGCGTCGTGGACGAGGGTGTCGGCCCGGTGCGCCAGCTTGACGAGTCGCTCGTCGGCCTCCACGTCACCCGCCTCGTGATCGGTGGCAATGACCACCGTCTGCGACCCCTCGAGACGGTAACCGACGACACCGTCGGGATGGTTGAGCTCGGTGTGGGTGACCCGCACGGGGCCGACCTCGATGCTGTCCTCGAGAGTGCGGATTCGCACGTCGGCGTCGGCATCACCGAGCGCCACCGGCCACCAGGGGCGGCAGATCACGGAGCCCAGCGCGTCCTCCGGCTGCCTCCCTGCCAGCACCGGAGCCCACAGATCCACGCGGTTGGCGCCGTCGAACAGCGGAGCGAACACCGGAAGACCCTGGATGTGATCCCAGTGGAAGTGGGTGAGGAAGATGGAATACCGCTGCGGCTCTTTGCGGTCGGACACGAGGCGCTGCAGATGGCGCAGACCCGTGCCGGCGTCGATGACGAGATGGTGGCCGGGCTCGACCTCGGCGTGGAAACAGGTCGTGTTTCCCCCGAACCGCCGGTTCTCGGGGCCCGACACCGCCATCGAACCGCGGCATCCTGCGACGAAGAGGGTGAGGCCGCTCAACGAGCCGGCCCCGGGGTCGGGGGCAAGATCGCTCAGTCGCTCAGCGCCGCGTCCGTGTTCCGCAGACGCTTGGCCAGCTCGGCCATCATCTTGACCCCGATTTCGGGGTGATTCTTGATGAGGGCTCGCAGGTCCCACTGCGTGATGACCAGGCAACGTGCCGCCGAGGTCGCGGCGACATCGGCGGTGCGGGGTGTGTCTTCGAGGAGGAGCGCCATCTCACCGAAATACTCGCCCTGCGCGAAGTCGGCAAGCACGGTGCTGCCCTTACGAGCCTGAGCCGTCCCGTCGAGGAGCAGGTAGAAACCGCGGCCACCCTCGCGGCCCTCCTGGATGATCAACTCACCGGCGGCAAAGGAGCGCTCCTTGGCCGTGCCGATGACGGTGGCGATCTCTCGGTCGGTGAACCCGGCGAAGAGCGAAGTGCGCTTGAGGAATCCGGCCGCGTCCATGTCGTCCACCACCTTGTCGGATCGCCACACGATATCGGAACCTGAGACGCTTCGTCCGGTCAACGAACGCCCCGCGCCGAGGTGAGCGGAGCGAGCGACCCCAGCGACACGGCCACCACCACCGCCTGATCCCCCTTCTCGAGCCGGAAATCGGAATCGGGGTTGGTGAACGTCTTGTCTGCCCGCGCCACCGCCAACAGCGTCGCTCGATGATCGTGCCGCATTCGGGCGGACAGCTCGTCGATGCCGAAGCCGACGTACTCGTCGGGGAGGATCACCCGGTACAGCTCGGAGCCCTCTCCTCCTGACACGATGTCGGTGACCAGCGCCCCCAGACCGGGATACATCGCGGTGCGCGCCAGCAGTCGCGAGGCGAGGCGGGAGGTGACCAGCACCTCGTCCACATTGGTGCGCTGGAAGTGGGGAACGTGGCGGGAATTGTTCACCTCGACCACGGTGCGCACCGCCGGGGCGATGTCCTCGATGGCGAGCACGATGAGGAGACTCCGCATGTCGGCGGCGTCCGATGCATCGGTCGGGCACACGATCGCCGCCGACGCCTCCTTGATCCCGGCGCGTTCGAGATCCTCGGAACTGGTGGCATCGCCGCGCACGAAGTACACGCCTTCGCCCGCCGGATTCTTGTCGCCATCGTTCAGCAGCGCGATCTTCACGCCGTAATCGTCGGTGCGTAGCTCTTCGACGAGATCGCGAGCGGTGGCGTTCCACCCGCAGATGACGATGTGGTCTTCGTACCCGGCAGCGCCCATCCCCTGACCCTCCTTCACGAGGAAATCGATCACGAACCCGACTACCGCCCCGGTGACCGCAGCGAGCATGGCCACCCCGAAGAGCGCCAGCATCCAGTGGATCACCCATCCCCACGGGGTGGTGACGTAGGAGATGTCCCCGTTGTCGAGGATCGTCATCACCGCCCAGTAGAAGGATCGCCCGAACTCGGAGAAGGTGGCGTGCTTCTCGGCGACGGTGACGCCCACCGTCGCCAGGACCACGACGATGGCGCTGGAGATGATCAGGGGGCGCAGCACCTTGCCCCCGAACTGCTTCCGGATTCGCCGGTAATGCCAGCGGAACCGCGTGAACACGGTGGACCTCTCCTCGGGCGAGCCCGGGATTGTACGGGTCCCGGGCTTCCCGCGGGCACAGCAAGGGCCTTTCGACCCTGGCCGCCTCGGGCAACGCCGGGGAACCTGGCCCTGCGAGGAAGCCGGCGGGGGCGCTCGGCCCGGCCCGCACAGCGCCCCCTCCTGTGAGTGGTGGGTGACGCTCCCGCCGGCGCCTCACTTGTCGGGAGGGCTTCCCCCGGGCTTTTCCGTGTGAGGAGGCAGGCGGCAGACGGCAGGAGGCAGGAAGAACAGACCTGGGTACATCAGGAAACGCCGGCGAGTTTCGGCTTCCCGCTTCCTGCCACCTACGACCTGCGACCTGCCACCCCTTCCTGGCCTCCCCGGCGCCTACCGTCCCCACATGCCGGCTCCTCTCACCCTCGCCGTCCTCGCCGGGGGCGCATCACACCGGATGGCTTCGGACAAGGTGCTGCTGGAGATCGGCGGAGTCACCCTGCTCGATCACGTGCTGGCCGCAGCCGGGGATCTCCCCGCGATCGTGGTCGGCAGGCATCATCCCGGTGTCCGCTCGATCCCGGATCCCTTTCCAGACCGACGCGGACCCCTCGCCGGACTGGTAGCGGCCCTCGACGCCTGCGCCGGGGCGGTGCTCCTGGTCGGTGCCGACCAGCCGTGGCTGCAACCGGCCACCGTACGCGCCCTCTCTGCCGCGACCACGGGCGACCTCCCAATGGCACCCATCGACGACGCAGTCCGGCAGGTGCTGTGCGCCGTGTTTCCCTTCGCCGTACTCCCCGAGGCGCGGCGCCTCCTCGACGCCGGACGCGGGCCACAAGCCGTGCTCGACCTGGGGTGCCGTGACCTCTCCCCCGAGGAGTGGGAGCGATGGGGGGAGGACGGACGGTCCTGGTTCTCGGTGGACACCCCCGAGCTCATGACCGAAGGCTTGCGGCGCTACGGTCCACCGCGATGAGCGACGCCGCCCAGTACCGGGACGTCGTCGACCGCGTCATGCGCCGCCACCAGTGGATCGTATGCGCCGACGTCGCCGCCGGCTTCACCCAAATGGTCCGGGCAATGCGGGAGAAGGGGTATCCGCGGCCGCTGCTGCTGAGCGGTTCCACCGGTTCCGGGGACCTGCCGGCGGAGGAGGATTGCGAGCTCGTCATCCTCGGAGTCCGATCCGACACGATGATGGGTGGCATCCGCGCCTACCACGAGGCGCTGCGCCGGCTGCCGCAGTGGGCGCTCGACCGCATCGAGGCGTGGGACCCGGCCGGCGAGGCGAAGGTGCTCTCCTCGTTCCTCGACACCGCCGTCGAGATCGCCGGCCGCCCTTGCTGGGGGGCGCGGCCCGCCGCCTGGCTCGCCCTCGAGGACAAGACCGAGGTGGACGACCTCTGGGAGGCGGCAGAGGTCGACCACGCACCGTCGTTGGTCGTCCCCGCCGAAATGCACGCGCTCGTTGCCGCCGCCCGCCGTCTCGGCGGCGCAGCCGGGACGGTGTGGGCGGGGGACAACCGCGAGGGCTGGCACGGCGGCGCCGAGTACACCCGCTTCGTTGCCGACCCCGACGACGCTGCCCCCACCATCGAGTTCATGAGCGGGCACTGCGACCGGGTCAGGGTCATGCCCTTCCTCGAAGGGGTCCCCTGCAGCATCCACGGCATGGTCTTCCCCGACGCAGTGGCGGCGTTCCGGCCGGTGGAGATGATCGTGTTCCGCGTCCCGGGCTCGGACCGCTTCCGCTACGGCTCTGTCGCCACCTCGTGGGATCCACCCGACGAGGTACGCGAGGAGATGCGGGCGGCAGCGCGCCGGGTGGGAGCCCACCTCCGGGACCTCGCCGCGTTCCGCGGGGTGTTCACCATGGACGGGGTGGTCACCGCCGACGGCTGGCTCCCCACCGAATTGAATCCCCGGTTCGGAGCCGGGATGATGCCGGCGGCGCGTGCCGCCGACCTCCCGCTGCTCGGCATCAGCCGTCTCCTCATCGCGGGCGAGACCGAGGGGCTCGACCCGGTGGAAATCGAGCGGATCGCGGTCACTGCAGCCGACGAGAGACGCCACCTCGGCGGATTCACCACCGTCGTCCGGGACATCCCGGCGACCGAGACGCACCGCGTCCTCTGGGACGGGGTGACGGTGCACCCGGCCGGACCCGACCAGGGCAACGCCACCCTCGAACGCGGCCCGGCCGCGTCCGGAGGGCTCGTCCGCTTCACCCTGGATCCCGAACAAGTGGTGCCCGGCGTTCAGGCGGCCCCGGTGGTGGCCGCCGCCTTCGCCGCCGCCGACGCCTTGTGGGACACCGGGATCGGACCCCTGATCCCCGCCGCTCTCTAGAGCCGGGCGAACTGGGCGGTGAAGTGCCGCAGCCAGGGGGCGCTGCGGGTGATGCGGAACCCGCGCAGCGCCGGCGCCCTCTCGGCGACGGCGACGATCACCTCGCCTACGTAGTCGATGTGGCTCTGGGTGTAGGTGCGCCGCGGCACCGCCAGCCGGACCAGTTCCATCGCCGCCGGGGTCTCGCTGCCGTCCTCGAGGGGAACGCCGAACATCACCGACCCGATCTCGACCCCCCGCACCCCGCCCTCGCGGTACAGCTCGACGGCCAGCGACTGCGCCGGGTACTGCGACGGCGGGATGTGCGGAAGCATGGCCCTGGCGTCGATGTAGACGGCGTGCCCCCCCGGCGGCCACACGATGGGAACGCCGGCGTCGCGGCACTTCTCGCCGAGGTACTCGGTGCTGCGAATGCGGTACCGCAGATAGCCCTCCTCGAGCACCTCGTCGAGGCCGGTGGCGATCGCCTCCAGGTCGCGCCCGGCGAGCCCGCCGTAGGTGGGGAAACCCTCGGTGAGGATGAGCAGGTTGCGGCACTGGGCGGCCAACTCCGGATCCTTCATGGCGAGGAAGCCGCCGATGTTGGCGATGGCGTCCTTTTTGGCAGAGAACGTGACACCGTCCACGAGCGAGAACATCTCGTGGGCGATCTCACGAGGCGTTCGGTCCGCCTGCCCGGGTTCGCGCAGCTTGATGAACCAGGCGTTCTCGGCGAACCGGGCGGCGTCCATGAAGAAGGGCAGCCCGTGCTCGTCGCACACCGCCCGCACCGCACGCAGGTTCTCCAGAGACACCGGTTGGCCGCCGCCCGAGTTGTTGGTGACCGTGATCATCACCAGCGGGATGTGGGTGGCGCCCACCTCGGCGATGGTGGCGCGGAGGGCGGTGACATCCATGTTGCCCTTGAAGGGATGATCGGCGGAGGGGTCACGACCCTCCGGGATGACCATGTCCCGCGCCTCGGCACCCTGGTACTCGACGTTGGCCCGCGTCGTGTCGAAATGGGTGTTGTTGGGGACCACCATCCCCGGCCCGGCCACCGAGGAGAACAGGATCCACTCCGCCGCCCTCCCCTGGTGGACCGGTATCACCTCGGGGAGGCCTGTGAGGCGAGTCACAGTGTCGGCGAATCGGTAGAACGACCGGCTCCCGGCGTAGGACTCGTCGCCGATCATCATCGCCGCCCACTGCTCGGCCGACATCGATCCGGTGCCCGAGTCGGTGAGGAGGTCGATAGTCACCTCGTCGGCGTGCAGTCCGAACAGGTTGTACCCGGCTCGGAGCAGCGCTGCCTCGCGCTGCTCGAGGGTGGGGAAGGCAATCCCCTGGACGCTGTGGATCCGGAACGGCTCGATGATGGTGCGGTAAGGCATGGTGTGCGAACGGTAGGCGGGTTGCCCGACGCCCGACGCCGGACGCCCGCGAGGAATCCGCGAAAAGCGGTGTACGGGAAGTGGGAATTGAGTGACGGGCGACGGGCGACGGGCGACGGGAGGCTCACTACCCTCGACTTCCGTGACCGCTCCCCCGATCATCGCCGTTTTCGGCGCCTCCCGGACCTCACCCGGCGACGGCCTCTACGAGGACGGGGTGCGCTGTGGGGCGCTGCTCGCAGACGCGGGATACACCGTGATCACCGGGGGATACGGCGGGGTGATGGAGGCGGTGTCCCGGGGCGCCCGGGATCGCGGAGGCACCGTGCTCGGCGTCACCGCCCCCGAGGTGTTCCCCGACCGCGCCGGCGCCAACGAATTCGTCAGCCACGAGCGCCCGGCGGTCCACCTGCTCGATCGTATCCACGACATGACCCGGATGAGCGCGGCAACAATCACCCTCCCCGGGAGCCTGGGCACCCTCACCGAGTTCGTCGCCGCCTGGAACCTCGCATTCGTGGCCAGGTTCAGCGGGACGAAGCCGAAACCGCTGATCGCGGTCGGCGAGCCGTGGGCGTCACTGGTCGATCAGCTCGCCACGACACTGGATGCCGATCGCGCCCTGGTGCTCACAGTGGGCACGGTCGACGAGGCGGTCACCGCCGTCCGGCGCCTGGTGCACTAGTCCTCGGGGGCGAGGCAGGCCACCCAGACGACCCGGTCCTTGAGGAGTCCGGGGCGATCGGCGTTCTGCACCCGGGATAACCCGAGCTCGATGCGCCGACCCCTTCCGAGACAGGTCGCCGGCGGCTCATTCCACGGGCCGTCGTCGATCCGCCAGATCGCGTCGGAAACGTCGAATTCCTCACCGGAGGCGACGTCGCGATCCTCGGCGAAGCCGATGCTGCGTCCGTCGGGACGCTCCTCGACGATCACCGCATACCCGATGCGCCGTTCGACGGCGAGATCGGGCCCGGTGGAACCGGGGCCGCCGCCGCAGGCGGCGGCCGAAATGGCAAATAGGGAGGCGGCGGCGGCGAGTCTGCGCATGGAAGGGAGGCAACCCGCCGCCGGCCTCCAGCCATCAGCCAACCGACGCCCGACGCCCGCTCGAGGCAGTGATGGCTACCCGTTGCGTACCTGGTGCCTGATACTTCTCACCTGGTACGGGGATCCCCTCAATCACCTCGCGAAAGCCGCCGATAACCGACCGCATGACCGCATCAGTGACCAATCTGCGCCTCGAAACCGCCCGGTTTGCCTTGCTCCGCGTCGAGGAATCGACCGATGAGCGCCGCGCCGAAGTCCGGGTGATGCTGGTGTGGGAGGGCAAGGAACACGTGGGCGTCGCCGCAGGCACCCCGGCCGACTCCGAGCGCCCATCGCTGGTGGCGGCGGCGACACTCAACGCCCTGGCGTTCATCGACGATGAATACCGCCTCATCGACACCTCGACCTCCTGGGCCGGTGGTCTCGACGTCGCCATGGTCGTGGTCGAGGACCCCGAGGGCGACCGCCCGCTGATCGGGACCGCCGTGCTCGACGACGACAACCGCCAGGTGGCCTTTGCCAAGGCGGCGCTGGACGCCGTCAACCGTCGCATCGCGCCGTCTCTCTGAGCGCGAAAGACGACTACTCTCCGGGATCATGCGAACTCGACCCGTGATCGTGTCCATCGACGACGAGATCGACGGCGAGGATGCCCGGGTGACGGTCCGCCTCGATTGGGATCACCGCTCGTGGCACGGCCACGCCATCGGCTCATCCGAGGAGCGGGTTCGCCTCGCCGGTGAGGCCGCCCTCGACGCGGTCACCCACATCGTCGACGGCGCCATCGATCTCGAACTGCTCGCGGTGGCCACCACCGACCTCGGAGCCGCCAACGTCGCTCTCGCCCAGGTTCGCTACGGCGGCGAAGGCGTGCTGGTCGGGAGTGCCCTCCAGGGGGAAACCGACGGACGCCTCGCCGCGGTGCGGGCGGTCATGGACGCCATCAACCGCCGCCTGGAACTGATCCTCTAGCGCCTGGGGTGTACGGGTTGGGGTGACAGTTCCGTGACTCTTGGGGTCACGGGGAGGATCCTTCTTGGGTATCGAATCCAGAAGGGAGTCCTCCCCGTGACTGTTGACGACGTTATCTATCAGCGGCGTGTTCGGGTGCTGGCGTTGGCGGGCGAGTTGGGCAATGTGTCGGAGGCGTGCCGGCTGTTTGGGGTGTCTCGCAAGAGCTTCTATCAGTGGAGGGGGGCCGCTGATGCCTATGGGCTCGAGGCGCTGCGTCCCCGGGCCAAGCGGCGTCCCCGCCAACCGAATGAGACGCCGATGTGGCAGGTCGACATCATCTTGGCTGAGGCGATCAGCCGTCCGTCGCTGGGTCCCGCGCAGTTGCTGCCGTTCCTTGAGGATCGGGCGGTGGTGATCTCGGCGTCGGGGGCATACAAGGTGTTGCGACGGCATCGGCTCGGATACCGCTCTCAGCGTCTCGCTGCTTTGGCGCAACTCACCGCCATCACCGGCGGCCCGGTGGTCGACGACGCCCTGGACGGGCCGTTCGGGTTCTGTCATTTCGCTGCCCGACCTGGGGATCTGGTCGCATTGGACAGCTTCTATGTGGGCAAACTCAAAGGCGTCGGGACGGTGTGGCAGTTCACCGCAGTCGATACCCACACCCGATGGGCCGTCGTCGATCTCGTTGCCGGTGACCACACCGCCCAAGCGGCAGCCGTGTTCTTGGACCTCGTCATCGAACGGCTCGCCACAGCCGGGATCACCACACGAGGGATCCTCACCGACCGGGGTCCCGAGTTCGGGGGCATCGCCTTCACCCGCCATGCCGCCTCACTCGGAGTCCGGCACACCAAGACGCCGCCACGATCACCCAACCACAACGCGGTGTGCGAACGATTCCACGGCACCGTCCTCGACGAGTTCTTCCGAGTCGCCTTCCACCGGGAGTTCTTCACCAGCGTCGCCACCCTCGACGCCCGACTCCAAACCTGGGTCGAGCACTACAACCAGCGACGCCGCAACCGCTCCGACTACATGCGCGGCCGCAGCCCCCACCAGGTCCTCACCAGCTACCACAACCGCGTATCGTGACCACCAACCCAGAAGCCCTCCACTGTCACCTCAACCCGTCCAGCGGACGCCCTAGCCGTCGAGACCGAATCTGCCCGCCACCGGCAGCCAGGTGGTTGCTCCCCAGGTGAACTGGGAGTCGGCATTGCCCTGGGTGTTGGTATGCCGGAAATAGAAGGTCGTCGTAGCGGGTCGGAACACCGCCGGGGTGTCCACCCCATTGACGATCCCCCAGTCTCCGGCGATCAACCGATCACCCGGATCCCCGAAGATGAACTGGCTATCGGCCACACCCTGGGTGTGGGTGTTGCGGAAATACACCAGTCCGGTGGATTCGCGGTGCAACCCGACGGTCTCTACCCCGTCACCGTC
>Ga0209002_10003461_pt1 | contig 12538 bp, 11 predicted proteins | sample Rifsed16ft2_FD_184010 | JGI IMG/M metagenome (GOLD analysis project Ga0209002, IMG submission 184010) | Soil microbial communities from Rifle, Colorado, USA - sediment 16ft 2 (version 2) | ecosystem: Environmental > Terrestrial > Deep subsurface > Rock core/Sediment | place: Rifle, Colorado...
CCCCGGAGGTAAGAAAGGTCCTCGCCTTGTCGAACTTGAAGAACTGGGCGGCCCACATCTGGTTCTGGCCGACTTCGGTAGTGATTATGGCATCTCCCTTTGTAAGCTCGTAGAGCTTCTCGATGACGTACTGCGGCTTTATCTTGCCCTTGAACTCCTGCTTATAAGAGAGCTTGTGGTTGGCCTGCCAGCCCTTGACCTCGTTGTGCCAGCCCTCGAGCCCCTTCCTGTAATCCTTGAGGGACTTCGGCAGGCACTTGATCAGGTCTTTCAGGACCGTCTTCACGTCGCCGACTATCGGGATATCGACCTTGACGTTCTTGCTGATCGATGTCGGGTCGATGTCTATATGGACTATGCCCGCATAGGGCGCGAACTCGTCTATCTTGCCCGTGACCCTGTCGTCAAAACGCGCGCCTACGGCAATTAGGCAGTCGGTGTTCATAATCGCCATATTGGCGCAGTATGTGCCGTGCATGCCGAGCATGCCCATGAAGAGCGGGTGCGTGCCCGGGAACGCCCCAAGACCCATGAGCGTGGTCGTGGTCGGCAGGCCCATCTTCTCGCATAAAGAGAGCAGTTCTTCAGACGCGTCGGACAGGATAACTCCGCCGCCCGCGTATATGACCGGCCTCTTTGCCGAGAGTATGAACTCCAGCGCCCTCTTTATCTGGCCGGGGTGCCCCTTGTAGTTGGGCTGGTAGCTCTCCAGCGAGACCTTGTCCGGGTACTTGTAATCCGGCAGGGTCGCCATGAGCACGTCCTTAGGCATGTCGACCAGCACAGGGCCGGGCCTTCCGGTCATGGCGATGTAGAAGGCCTCCTTGATTATCCGGGGCAGGTCCCTTATGTCCTTGACCAGGTAGTTGTGCTTTGTGCACGGCCTGGTGATGCCGACGATGTCCGCTTCCTGGAATGCGTCGTTGCCGATGAGGGCAGTCGGCACCTGTCCGGTGAAGACCACCAAGGGGATCGAATCCATGTAGGCCGTTGCTATGCCGGTGACCGTATTGGTCGCGCCGGGACCTGATGTGACGACGACGACGCCGGGCCTGCCTGACGCCCTCGCGTAACCGTCCGCCATGTGCACCGCGCCCTGCTCGTGCCTCACGAGTATGTGCCTCAGGGGCGAGTCATAGAGTGCGTCGTAGACGGGCAGCACGGCGCCGCCCGGAAAACCGAATATGGTGTCAACGCCTTCCTTCAGAAGGCATTCTATGAATATTTCAGCGCCGTTCTTCTTGGTCATCTTCGTATACCGCTGTCTGAATTAGTCTATTCGTCTACTGCTTATGTTCTCAGGCGTTACCCCTCTTTTCTAAAGAGGGGGTAACGGGAGATAGAATCGTATCTATAATCCCCCTCAGTCCCCCTTTAGAACGGGGGAAGCACCGTCAGCCCTTGACAACAGCCCCGGTGTTTGCCGAGGTAACTACCTTTGCGTACCTTGCGAGCCAGCCGTCCTTTATCTTCGGGGGCGGCATCTTCCAGGCCTTCTTCCTTATTTCGATCTCGCTGTCGCTTACCTTCAATTCTATTTTGCGCGCGGGTATGTCGAGCTCTATCGTGTCGCCGTCTTTAACAAACGCTATCGGCCCGCCCTCCATGGCCTCAGGGGAGATATGGCCTATGCACGGCCCCCTTGTCCCGCCGGAGAACCTGCCGTCGGTTATAAGCGCGACGCTCTCGCCCAACCCTAAGCCCATGAGTGTCGCGGTCGGCGCGAGCATCTCCCTCATGCCGGGTCCGCCCTTGGGGCCTTCGTACCTTATTACTACCACATCGCCGGCCTTTATGCCACGGGCCAGAATGGCCTTCATCGCGGCCTCTTCGGAATCGAAGCACCTGGCCTTGCCGGTGAACTTCATCATGTTATCGCTCACGCCGGACTGCTTTACGACAGCGCCGAGCGGGGCTATGTTGCCCTTCAGGACCGCTATGCCGCCTTCCTTGTGGTAGGCCTCGTTCAGCGGCTTTATTACGCGCTCATCGACAAAGTCGACCTCTTCGATGAGCTTCTTTATCTTCTTGCCCGACACCGTCGGGTTGTCCTTCACAAGGTCGCGGAGCCTGTAGAGAAGCGCGCCCATGCCGCCGGCCCAGTGCAGGTCTTCCATGTAGTAATCGCCGACCGGCTCAAGGGAGGTTATGTGCGGCGTGGTGCGGCTCAGGACATCGAAGGTCTCGAGCGGGAGCTTCACGCCTGCCTCATGCGCTATCGCCAGAAGGTGCAGCACCGTATTCGACGAGCCGCCCAGCGCGAGGTCGGCCCTTATGGCGTTCTCGAAGGCGGCCCTTGTCAGTATCTTCCTCGGAGTTATGTTCTTCTTGACGAGCTCGGTTATGCGCATGCCGCTGTCAAAGGCAATCCTTCTCTTTTCAGCCGAAGCCGCGAGCGCGGTTCCGCAGAAAGGCAGGCTCATGCCCATGACTTCCGTAAGGCAGCTCATGGTGTTGGCGGTGTAGAGCCCCTGGCAGCTGCCCGCGCCAGGGCACGCGCCCTTCTCGCACGAGTTGAGCTCGTCCTGGGTTATCTCGCCCTTCCTGAACCGTCCCATCGCCTCGAACGTATTTCTTATGAACGAGGTCCTTTTGCCCCTGTACCTTCCCGTGAGCATGGGGCCTGCGGTTACGACGATGGAGGGGATATTGAGGCGCGCCGCGGCCATGAGCATGCCGGGCGTTATCTTGTCGCAGTTTGTGAGGAGTATCAGGCCGTCAAAGGCGTGCGCTTCAGCCACGCTCTCGACGATATCGGCGATAAGCTCCCTCGAGGGCAGAGAATAATGCATTCCCTTGTGCCCCATAGCTATCCCGTCACAGATGCCGGGAAGGCCGAAGAGCATGGGATATCCGCCGCCTGTATGGACGCCCTTTTCTATGAACCTCTCAAGGTCCCTCATCCCGATGTGTCCGGGGATGAGGTCGCTGAAGCTCGTTGCAATGCCGATGAAGGGTTTCTTCATCTCACCGGTCGGTATTCCGGTCGCGTAAAGAAGGGCCCTGTGCGGGACCCTTTCAAGTCCTTTTTTTATCCTGTCGCTGCGGTTCGCCATCTACGAATGCGTCTTTACGCCCCCTTCTCCTGACTGTAATTGGAGATCCTCTTTTCCATCTCGTCCTTCAAGGCCAATTTGAGCTTCTTGAGCTTGTTCTTCTCCAGCACCTCTGTGGGGCTGAGCCTGGGCTTCTTTTCTATCTTAGCTAAACGGTTTTCGTAATCCTGGTGGGTCTTGTAGGTAGTCCTGAAACCCTCGTCCTCTTCAAGAAGCTTTTTGACCAGCTCGTCGCGTTTTTCCATACGGCCTCCCCCTTGAAGTTATTAGTGCGGGTTTTTCCCATGCATTCCCCCTGATAAAGAGAATACATCAATTTCGCGAAGCCTGTTAAAGCCTATATTTTTCAAGGATATAAAGCCGTTTTTTTATAATAACGCAACGCGCAAACCTTGTCAATTTGATACTAAAGACCTTTATGAAACAAAAAATAGTAATAAAAACGAGTAGTTACCGCTTATCCACCCTGCCCCCGTCCGCCAAACCTGATCTCTGCCTCTGATTTTCTAAGGTAAACAGGCAAAAGCTCCTCTGGAGAGACGGCCTTATCCTGCATATCGAACGCAAGGAGCCCGACATTTGATGCCCTTATCTGCCAGAGGTGCTTTTGAGCGATGACAGCCCCTGGCAGGGATTCGGCAAAAAGCTCCGGGTATGCCGAAATGCCGCCCCCGATGAGAAGAACGTCATCGGCAAGTCCGCGCCCTGTTATCTCCTGTACAAGGGCCTCAGGCTTCACGGCGGACTCGGGCATTATGACCCTTGGGGCGCCTTTAGCGGTGTCGTAGAGCGCGGTATAGACCTCGCCTTTTCTCGCATCGAGCACCGGGCAGACGGCCTTGCACGAATACGGTACGTTCATAGCAAGGGAGGCAAGCGTGGAGACGCCCACGACCTTTTTGCCAAGAGGCCACGCAAGACCCTTTATTGTGGAGATACCTATGCGCAGGCCCGTGAAGGACCCAGGGCCTATGTCGATTGCAAAGAGGTCTACTGAAGAAATGGGACAGCCAACGCTGTCCAGATGTGCTTTGATTGCGCTGTGAAGCCAGTTCGAATGCGTGCCGGTCTCTTTTACGGTCCATTCAGAGAGAACAGACCTGTCCTCCAGGAGTGCAATCGAGCCGGATGTGGATGAGGTGTCGATTGAGAGTATCTTCAACCGTTAGCCGAATATGCGGAACAGGTCGTTGTACGTGACGAGCACCATCAATGCTATCAGGAGCGCTATGCCCACCTGCTGGGCGACGGTCATGAACTTCTCGCTCAAGGGGCTTCCCTTTACGGCCTCCATGCCGAAGAAGACGATATGCCCGCCGTCGAGGACCGGTATGGGGAAGAGGTTTATTATGCCGAGCTGCAGGCTCAGGAACGCGACGAGCGTCAGGAGGTCCGCAAGCCCGCTCTCAGCGGCCTTGCCCGCCACCTGGGCTATCATGATAGGCCCGCCGAGGGTCTTCAAAGAAAACTCACCTATGACAAGCCCTTTTATGACGACAAAGAGCCTCGAGGTCATCTCTATGCCGGAAGAGACGCCCTTCTTGACTGATTCGACGAACCCAAAGCGTTTGAGCTCCGAGTCTTCCTGCCTGGAGATGCCGAGGAGCCAGTTCTTTGCCTCTTCGTTGTACTTAGGGGTGATGCTGAATGAAAGATCCTGGCCGTCCCTCGTTACGACTACATCCTTCTTATCCCCGCTCTTGTGTATGACGTCCTCGAGCTCGGCCCAGTGCGCTATTGCTTTGCCGTTAATCGAGACTATCCTGTCGCCGGCCTTTATCCCTGCCTTCTCAGCAGGGTATCCGGGAGATATCTCGCCTATGACAGGCTCCATGGGCGGATATATGCCCGCAGTACCTGCCCCGGTCACCTCAGAGGCTACGGGCACCAATGAAGTCTCTACGCTTAAGCCGTCGCGCAGGATCTGTGTCTTGATCTCTTTATCAGGGCTCATGGCAAGGGCCGTGAGGAGCGCCTCCCAGTCCTTTATCTCTTTGCCGTCTACGGCTATTATCGTATCTCCGCTACGGATGCCTGCCTTGTCCGCTGCCTCTCCCGGGACCACATATCCTGCCACAGCCGGTTTTTCAAGGTACTTAGGCACCTGTATGCCTATCATGAAGATGACGGGCAAAAGAGCTATCGCGAGCACCAGGTTCATTGCCGGGCCGGCGGCCACGATAAGCGTCTTTTTCCAGACCGGCTTGTGCGTAAACGACTTTGCCTTCAGCTCAGGCGATATCTCCTCGCCCGGGGCCTCGCCGACCATCTTTACATAGCCGCCGAGCGGCAGGAGAGATATCCTGTACTCTGTCTCTCCCATCTGTACGCCTACGATCTTTGGCCCGAAGCCGAGGGAGAACTTCTCCACCCCGACGCCGCAGGCCTTGGCGACAGCGAAATGGCCGAGTTCGTGTATGAATATGAGGATTCCAAGTACTATTATGAATGATATTATGGTTGTCATCTTATTATTATACTATGCCCTTTATTTTATGCCTTATTTGATATCGCAGCGGCGGCCTTCAACGCGGCCTCCCTTGCCGTCCTGTCTGCATCACACACGTCCTCCAGCGAGGATACTTTGCCGGAAGCATGGCCATCCAGCACCTCTGCCATGACCCTGTATATGCCTGTAAACGGTATCTTGCCTTCAAGAAAGAGACCTACCGCGACTTCGTCCGCCGCGTTAAGTATAGCCGGGGCTGTGCCGCCCATTGCGAGCGCCTGGTAAGCGAGCCCCAGGCACGGAAACCGGGCTGCGTCCGGATCGCTGAATTCAAGAGTTAGCCGGCTGAAATCGAGCGGCCTGACTCCGCCTGGCAGCCTCTCCGGGTACGATAGCGCGTAAGAGATGGCCCCGCGCATGTCCGGCGTGCTCATCTGAGATATGACCGAACCGTCAACATACTCGACCATTGAGTGTACTATCGACTGGGGGTGGATTACAACCGATATTTGCTCGGGCGGCAGCCCGAAAAGCCACCTTGCCTCAATGACCTCAAGGCCCTTGTTGAACAGAGTGGCAGAATCTATCGATATCTTACGGCCCATCTTCCACCTCGGGTGGTTCAACGCCTCTTCAGGGCTCATCCTCTCTAACTTCTCGATGGATGTCGTAAGGAACGGCCCTCCGGAGGCAGTAAGTATGAGCCTCTTTACGTCCTCTTTCCTGTGGCCCAGAAGCGACTGAAAGACAGCCGAATGCTCGCTGTCGACGGGTATTATATTGACCTTCTGCCTGGCCGCCTCCTCTATGACAAGGCTTCCGGCAAGGACGAGGGCCTCTTTATTGGCGAGCGCGAGGTCCTTGCCTGCCTTCAATGCGGCCATTGTGGGAAGGAGCCCCGCAGCGCCGGATATCGCAGAGACTACCATATCGACGCCCTCGAAGGCGGCTGCCCTGATAGCGCCTTCAGCGCCGGAGCCAACTTCGACGGGAATGGTAAGGCTCTTCTTTAGCGCGTTCGCCGACTCGACGCTTCCGGCTGAAATGAAGACCGGCCTGAACTCCTCTGCCTGCTCCTTCAGAAGCCCTATATTCGACCCGCCGGAGAGCGCCATGACCCTGAACCTGCCCCGATGCATGCGGATGACATCGAGCGTGTTCCTGCCGATGGACCCGGTCGAACCCAGTATGGATATGTTCTTTATGCTCATAGGATATTGAAGTTCAGGTTATAGAGGACGAGATAGAAAAACAGGAGCGGTATGACGAATATGAGGCTGTCTATCCTGTCGAGCACCCCGCCGTGGCCGGGGAATATCGTGCCAGAGTCCTTGACCCCGGCGCTCCTCTTATAGAACGACTCCGCCAGATCGCCTATCATGGCGATAATGCCTATCACGATCGACAGTACAAAAATCATCCATGCCTCATGCCCAAGCATCGCAAAATACCCGAAAAGAACGGCCGCTATGGCGCCGCCCAAAATACCGCCTGCCGCGCCCTCGAGCGTCTTTTTCGGGCTTATCTCGGGCGAGAGCTTGTGCTTGCCTAAATACTTGCCCGTAAAATATGCGCATGTGTCATTGGCCCAGACCACCACGAGCAGGAACATGAGCCACCATTGGCCGTGTGGAAGGACAGGGATGAGCGGCAAGAACGAAAGAGGCACCGCCAGATAGACGATTCCCGTTGTCTTGTGAGAGAGATCGAGGGTGGCCTCCCTGAGTTCCATTCTTCCGGCCATCGAGAATACGAAGAAGAGGAATACAAGCGGGATGAGCAGCGGAAAGAGGATATCCGGGCCATAGAAGAACATGACAGGCGGGAAAGCCGCCCCCAAAAGCGCCCAGACCCAGTCAAAGATCCTGTTCCTTTCCTTTACCGGAGAGAGGCCCCCGAACTCGCGCAGGGCCAGGAGAGTCAATAGCGTGGATATGCCGAGGACCCAATAGACAGAAGTGTACAGGACTATATAGACTATTATCGGGATCAGCACGACCCCGGTAATCACCCTTTTCAGACTATCCTCCGATGAGTTCCGCTTCTATCCTGAATAGTTTATTGAAATCAGCTTACGGCTGCGCAAAAAGCTCAATATGCAAGGCCCCGGTTAAGCCGGGGAACGAGTCGTACTCTTCATGTACGTCGCAGCGACTCGCTTTGAGGCCAACGCAGCAGATGGACTTTTGACGCAGCCTTAACCCGCTGCACTGGCTTCCTTCTCCTTGACCAGTCCGAACCTGCGTTCCCTTTTCTGATAATCCCGTATGGCGGCGTAGAGGTGCTCTTTGGTAAAGTCCGGCCAGAGCACGTCAGCGATATGTATCTCAGTGTAAGCGAGCTGCCAGAGAAGAAAATTGCTTATCCTCATCTCGCCGCTCGTTCTTATGAGGAGATCAGGGTCAGGCACCTCGGCCGTATAGAGGTTCGACTGCACCGTCTTCTCGGTTATCTCCTCGGGCAGGAGCCTCCCCTCGTATACCTGGCGCGCTATCTTCCTCGCGGCGGCAGTTATCTCCCCCCTGCCGCTGTAGCTCAACGCGAGCTGCAATACCATGCCGGTGTTATTTCCCGTCTTCTCTTCCAGCATGGAGATGACGTCCCTGACCCCCGCGGGCAGGTCCTCTATAGCGCCTATTGCCCTGAAACGTATGTTGTTCTCGACCAGGCTCTTCTCCTCGCCCTTCAGGTGCTGCTCCAAAAACTTCATGAGCATGTCGACCTCAAGAGCCGGCCTGTTCCAGTTCTCCTTCGAAAAAGTATAGAGCGTGAGGCAGCCTATCCCAAGCTCCCGGCAGTTCGTAACCGTTTCCCTGGCCGCCTCAATGCCCTTGCGGTGGCCGTTGATACGGTTCAGGAGACGCTTCTTCGCCCACCTGCCGTTGCCGTCCATTATGATGGCTATGTGCCTGGGAAGATTCTCCCTCTCTATCTCGCTCATATCCCCACACGGAGGTCGAAGGGTCAGGGCATCGTATTAAGGGCCTGTTGAGAGAACCTTTTTTGTAAAAAAGGTTCTCTCAAACTCTCTCCAAAAAACTGTAGTTCTTCCCTTGGCACCCCCAGGATTCACGGGGGGTGCCAAGGGAACTAAAAGTCTTTGAAGGGGGTTTGGGGGAAACTTTCTACAGAAAGTTTCCCCCAAAAAGCCTTTCATTACGTTACCTGGCCTTAGACCTCCATTATCTCGGCCTCTTTCTGGGCCACCATTTCGTCTATTCTATGGATCTGTTTATCGGTGAGGTCCTGGACCTCTTTGGCGAACTTTTTATGGTCGTCTTCTGATATCTTTTTATCTTTTTCGAGCTTTTTGAGGTTTTCGTTAGCGTCCCTTCTGACGTTCCTCACCGCGACCTTGCATTCTTCGCCGTATTTCCTGGCGAGCTTGACGAATTCCTTCCTTCTCTCTTCGGTAAGGGCCGGGATGTTTATGCGTATTATCTTTCCGTCGCTCGAAGGCGTGAGCCCCAGGTCCGAGGTCATTATGGCCTTTTCAATGGCATGGAGCTGGGAGACGTCCCAGGGCTGGATGGTTATTGTCCTGCTCTCGGGGACTGCAAGCGTGGCTACCTGCCTTATAGGGGTCAGGGTGCCGTAGAAGTCGACCCTTACGTGGTCGAGGATAGCGAGCGAGGCCCTGCCTGTGCGCAGGCCGCCGAGCTCATGGGCGAGAGTTTCGAGGGCCTTGTCGGTCCTCTTTTTCATGTCTGAAAATATCTCTTCTTTGGTATTCATCAGGAACTCCGTTAAGCTGAATTCTTTTTAGGAAACCAGGGTGCCTATGGGCTCGCCGGTGACTATCCTGACGAGGTTCCCGGGGACCTTGATGCTGAAGACTATGATGGGGAGGTTGTTATCCATGCAGAGCGATATGGCCGTAGCGTCCATGACCTTGAGGCCGTCCTTCAATACGTCGAGGAACTTGAGCCCCTCGTACCTCTTTGCCGCCGGGTTTTTCATGGGGTCGCTGTCGTAGACGCCGTCGACCTTGGTGCCCTTCAAGATGACGTCCGCGTGTATCTCCATGGCGCGGAGCGACGCGGCGGTGTCGGTCGTGAAGTACGGGTTGCCCGTTCCGGCGGCGAAGATGATGACCCTGTTCTTCTCCAGGTGGCGAACGGCGCGGCGCCTGATGTAGGGCTCCGCGAGCTCCTTCATCTCTATGGCCGACATGACCCTCGTGAAGATGCCGTTCTTCTCGAGCGCGTCCTGGAGCATGAGGGAGTTTATAACCGTGGCGAGCATGCCGACATAGTCGGCAGTAGCCCTGTCCATGCCCTTGGCGCTGGCGGAGACCCCTCTGAAGATATTTCCGCCGCCGATTACGACCGCGATCTCGATGCCGAGGTTATGGACGTCTTTTATCTCCTGCGCGATGGTGTTTATGACTGTTGTATCGACTCCGAACTCCTTGCCGCCCATGAGGGCCTCGCCCGAGAGTTTGAGGAGTATTCTTTTATATTTGTATTCTGGCATTCTTACGTCCGGGGCAGGCCAGAGGCCCGCATAAGGTGAGATTTGGATAAAAAAGGGGGGGACCCCAACAGCCCCCCCCTCGATCACTTCTGGGCAGCCGCCACTTCGGCGGCAAAATCGGACTCTTTCTTCTCGAGCCCCTCGCCGACCTTGAACCTGGCGAACCTTCTTATTGATATGTTCTCGCCGAGCTTGGCGATGTTCTCTATGACGAGCTTCTCGATGGTCTTGTCCGGGTCCTTGACGAAAGGCTGCTCAAGGAGGCAGGCCTCCTTATAGAACTTCTCTATCTTGCCCTCGACCATCTTGGCGATTACGTGCGCAGGCTTTCCGGATTCCTTTGCCTGGGCCTCGTATATGCGCTTTTCGCCCTCTATTACCACGGCCGGGACTTCGTTCCTGGATACGAACTGCGGGTTCATCGCGGCTACGTGCATCGCAATCTCGCGCACGAGAGTGGCGAACCCTTCGGTCTTCGCAACGAAGTCGGTCTCGCAGTTGACTTCCAGAAGGACGCCTACCTTGCCGCCGTGGATGTAGCTCGATACAATGCCTTCGGAGGCGAGACGGGAGGCCTTCTTCTGCGCTGCCGCAAGGCCCTTCTCACGCAGATAGATCACTGCCGCTTCTATATCTCCTTGGGTCTGGGCAAGGGCCTTCTTGCAGTCCATTATGCCGGCCCCTGTCTTCTCCCTCAAATCCTTTACTGCGGATGCGGAAATCTCCATTACCAAAAAACCCCCGTCAAAATTTTCTCAAAAGGCATGAAATAAGTCCATCTGCTTTGTTGGCTTCGTCGCGGCAGAAGCGACGTACATGAAGAGTACGACTCGTTCCTCGCTCCCCGGTTTAACCGGGGCCTCGCATATGGAACTTATTTGAAGCCTGAACAAAACAGAAATCAGAAAGCTGCTACGGATACTTAGCCCTGGGCCGTGCCCTGGGCAGGGGCCTCTGCTGCCTGGGGAGCGGCCGGCGCCGCTGCCGGCTTCTCAGCCTGCTTGTCGCTCTTTGCCTGGAGCGCTTCCTCGTATACGGCCTTGCCCTCGAGGCACGCGTCGGCCATGGACGAGGCGAAGAGCTTTATGGCCCTGATGGCGTCGTCGTTGCCGGGTATCACGTAGTCGACCTCGTCAGGGTCGCAGTTTGTGTCGACTATGGCGACGACCTTTAAACCGAGCCTGACGGCCTCTTTTATGGCGATGGTTTCCTTCTTGGAATCGATGATGAATATGACCTCCGGGACCTTATCGAGGTTCTTTACTCCTCCCAGGTACTTCGCCAGCCTCTCCTTCTCCCTGTTGAGCATCAGGAGCTCTTTCTTGGTCGCGGAGGCGAAGTCCGGGTTTGTGTCGATGCTCTCAAGCTCCTTCAGTCTGTTTATCGATTTCTTTACGGTGGCGAAGTTCGTGAGGAAGCCGCCTATCCACCTGTTGTTGATATACCCCATGCCGGCCCTTGTGGCCTCTTCGGATATGGCATTCTGGGCCTGCTTTTTTGTGCCTACGAAAAGGACCTTGCCGCCCTTGGAGGCCGTGTTCCTTATGTAGTCGTAGGCCTCCTTGAACATCTTGACCGTCTGCTGCAGATCGATGATATATATGCCGTTCCTCGCCCCGTAGATATAGGTCTTCATCTTGGGGTTCCACCTCTTGGTCTGGTGCCCGAAGTGGACTCCGGACTCGAGAAGCTGTTTCATTGTAAGATAGGCCATTTTTTCATTTCTCCTTCTGTTTTGGTTTTACCTCCGCCCGGCAAATACGGCCGGAACCCTTGCAGGGCACCGCCGGCCTCCAAAATCCCGGACGTGCGTAGTTAATCGAAGATTTTTAGCATATTAAATCGTGTGTTGCAAGAAGAAAAAGGCGGCTGAAGATTCCAATCCGGGGGCCTCTTTGCGGCTAACCCGCTGAATCAAATAGAGTTTATCATGGAATCACAGGTACGCCAGGACCTGATCAAAAAAAAGCGGCTCTGCGCGTTCAGGAGGACACGGGCAAAAACTACGGAAATACTCATTTTACTTCGTGAACTGCCAGGTAAGCTCGCCTTTTCCCATTGCGCCCGTGACGGAGATCTTCAAAACGCCCACGGCGCCCGGTATCTCCTGGCCGTTTTCGGCATACTTGGGGAATCTCGCGACGTAAGCCCTGCTCCAGAGGTCATAATAGGGGAAGTAATCCCGTATGATCGCCTCTGAGTTGTCTATTCTCGATATGGAAACAGGCCTCACCTTATTTCCCTGCCCGTCCTCGAGATAGACCTGCCAGACAGAGTCCTTTTTATGAAAGTCATTGAGCAGCTCGTCAGGCGTATACGCGGTAAAGAAGAACTCGTTATAGGCCTGGGCCTGCTCAAGCTCCCTTTCCAGGAGGGCCTGGGTGCGCTCAGGGCCGAGCGCGTAATCGGAAGAGTATTTGGATATATAAGCCCTCCTGAACTCCTCGTTCTTGTATGTGGCGTTAAGATAGAGCCTGGACTCAAGTCCCTCGTAGGCCTTGAACCCCCTGGACCACCGGTCCAGGGCCTGGTAGTAGGCAATATCCGCGGATGGCGG
>Ga0209002_10003462_pt1 | contig 12537 bp, 9 predicted proteins | sample Rifsed16ft2_FD_184010 | JGI IMG/M metagenome (GOLD analysis project Ga0209002, IMG submission 184010) | Soil microbial communities from Rifle, Colorado, USA - sediment 16ft 2 (version 2) | ecosystem: Environmental > Terrestrial > Deep subsurface > Rock core/Sediment | place: Rifle, Colorado...
CCGCTCCCACAAAAACCTGACTCAACGGCAGAGGCAAATCGTCGACGCCTATTTCCACGAAATGGTGTATCCGGTGCTGACGCCGCTGGCCTTTGACCCGGGTCACCCGTTCCCGCATATCTCCAACTTAAGCCTCAACCTGGCGATAATGCTGGAAGGCAGAGACGGACAAACCTTATTCGCGCGTATCAAGGTGCCGGATACATTGCCACAGTTGGTGCCGGTCAAACGCTCAAGCGGCGGGCTGCGCAAGGACGGCACCGTTCCCTACCACCACTACTTCGTCTGGCTGTCCGATGTGATCAGCGCCAATATTGATTCCCTTTTCCCCGGGCTCAAGGTGCTGGAAGTGCATCCATTCCATGTGATCCGCAACGCGGATATGGAAATCCAGGAACTGGAAGCTTCGGATTTACTGGAAACCATGGAAGAATCAGTGCGCAAGCGCCGTTTTGGGGTGGTTGTGCGTCTGGCGATTCGCAAAGACATGCCGGATTTCCTTAAAAATATCCTGGTCAGCAACATGAAGGTAGACCGCAATGACGTCTATACTATTGACAGTCCGATGGTGCTTTCCAGCCTGATGCAGTTGGCGCGCATCGAGCGTCAAAAACTCAAAGACCGTCCATTCACTCCCATAACGCCGGCTGCTCTGCGTTTTGACGAGGAATCGCCCGAAGATGCGATTTATACCGCCATCCGGGCTGGCGACATCCTGCTGCACCACCCCTACGACTCCTTCTCTCCGGTGGTTGAATTCCTGCGCACCGCCGCCCGCGACCCCAATGTTTTGGCCATCAAGCAGACGCTGTACCGCACGGGTTCTAATTCGCCGGTGGTGAAGTCCCTGCTGGAGGCGCGCCGGGATTACGGCAAGCAAGTGGCTGTGCTGGTGGAATTGAAAGCCCGTTTTGACGAAGAAAGCAATATCGGTTGGGCGCGTATGTTAGAGCAGGAAGGCGTGCACGTCACATACGGGTTATTGGGATTGAAAACCCATTCAAAAATTGCCCTGGTTGTGCGCAAAGAAGGCGAGCATATCCGGCGCTATGTCCACCTGGGCACCGGCAACTACAATCACGTCACAGCACAGTTGTACGAAGATCTCGGCATGTTCACCTGTGACGACCAGATCGGGGCGGATGCTACCGATTTATTCAATTATCTGACCGGTTACTCCTTCAAAGCGGATTATTGCAAACTGCTGGTAGCGCCGATCAATTTGCGGCAGCGCTTTGAGGAAATGATCCTGCGAGAAATCGAAATTGCCCGCTCGGGAGCGCCCGCGCATTTGATCTTCAAAATGAACTCGCTGGTCGACCAGCCCATGATCCAGCTGCTGTATCTGGCTTCACAGTGCGGTGTGCGCGTTGATTTAATCACCCGTGGCATTTGCTGCCTGAGACCGGGTATTCAAGGATTGAGTGAGAATATCCGGGTCATCAGCATTCTTGGCCGCTTCCTGGAACACAGCCGCATTTATTACTTCCACAACAACGGCAACGAGGAAATTTATATGGGCAGCGCTGATCTGATGCCGCGCAACCTCAATCAACGCGTTGAGGTGCTTTTCCCGGTGGAGGACCGCGCCATGATCAACCACATTCGCACCAACATCTTGCAGCCCTACATGGAGGACAACACCAAAGCCCGTATTATGAAACCGGACGGTACATATACCCGCCTGCACCCGGAAAAGGACCAGGAAGCGGTCAATGTCCAGACGCTATTCTTGTCCAGACGGAAAAAGGGAAATTGGGGTTAGGCACAGCCTGGAGAGATGATGATCAGCTATCGCAAGGAACTGTGGTTTAACCTGCCCGCCCGCCGCGGCTTCATCAATATCACCGATCAGGTGCAGGAATGCCTGCATGAAAGCGGCATTCGGGAAGGTTTGGTGCTGGTAAACGCCATGCACATCACAGCGTCCGTGTTCATCAATGACGACGAACGCGGACTCCACAGTGATTATGAGCGCTGGCTCGAAGCCCTGGCGCCGCACGAGCCGGTCAGCCAGTATCGGCATAATGCCACTGGCGAGGACAATGCCGACGCCCACTTAAAACGCCAGGTGATGGGGCGCGAGGTAGTGGTCGCGGCGACGAACGGGCGGCTGGATTTTGGCCCCTGGGAGCAGATTTTCTACGGCGAATTCGACGGTAAGCGCAACAAACGCGTGCTGGTAAAAATCATTGGCGAATAAAGCGAAGGGGAAAACCATGGCTCCTAAAGACATCCAAACCCATTTGATGGGTCTGATTAGAAAATCGCACCGCCTCGAGTTGGAGTATCTCAACTCGCTGAGCGATGGCGCACGTACAGCGAATGGCACTTTCGAGGAGTGGGCGGCGAAGGACCGCATTTCGCACAATACTTACTGGCGGCGGCGCTGCATTGAAACACTTTCTTACCTCTCCCGCGATCAGAATCCGCCAGAATATCCAACCTATGAAGAATGCAACCGGCAAAATTTTGACGAAACCCGCGAGCTATCGGTGCAGGCGCTGCTGCGCGAATCAGACCAGGTGATCACGGCTATTCCAATGGCGTTGGAACGCTTCAGCGAGGAAGATTTCCGCAAGCAAGGGTTTCACCCATCTTTAAAGACAAATACTTTGCTTTGGTATACCCTCCACAATTGTTATCAACACCCGCTATATCATATCTCGGAAGCCTACTTACAGCTTGGCAACTTGAAACGAATGAACGAGGTCCAGGACCTGCTCGTAGAGGATGTCGCTGGCATCGACAACTCTCCGTATGTCCTTGGCACAGTCCTTTACGACCGCGCCTGTTTCTATGCGATGGTTGGCGCAGTGGATCAAGCGCTGGAATTCCTGCAGAAAAGCATAAATTATCGCCCTGACGTCGCAGCCTGGGCGAGTGAGGATCCTGACCTGGTCAGCCTGCATGAGGACGCCCGGTTCCAGCAAATGATCGTCGACGGGGAGTCCCCCGCAGCCAGCTAAGGATCTAAAAACAAAATCGACGAGGACATCCAGACCGTCCCGGGGATGCGGGTGGCGCTTTCCTGCCGGACCGACAGGCGGACGCGGGTGCGGTGCGTAACGGTATAGGGTACGCTCAACTGAAATGGCACGTGGACCAGCGCAGCCGAAGGCTGGGAAACGAGAACTTCGCCTGAGCCGACGATTGCGCCCTTTTCATCGATCAACTCGACGATCAACGGCTGATCGTTGATGACCCGGGCTGCGCCATCCATCACCACTTCGCCGCCAGTGATCAACGAACCTTCGCGCGGTGTGGTTACCAGGTACGGTTCAAATTCCACCAGCGGGGCTGCGATGTCGCTGCTGCCCATTTGCAGCAGCAGCACGTCGACCGATACCAGTGAAATCATCTGGCCAAACATGTCTTTGGTATACACAACAATGCGGGCCAGTTCCGCGGCGCTGTTGATGTTGAAGGGAATTTCGGGAGTAATGTAAAAATTCCTGGCGTCGTAATTGCGGAAATCCAGCACTTCGCTGACCATGATCCGCCCGTCTTCTCCGATTAAATCAATGTACACCAGGCTATCATCGCCCAGGCTAATTAATGCCTCCAGTTGAATCGGAGACGAGACTATTGAATATGCCCCCGGTTTGGTAATGCGCATTTTGGCGGGCTGGGGCGGCGGTGTAGGGCTTGCCAATCGGAAAGAACGTATGGTCGGCGTGGGGGTTGGCGGGATAATGGTTGCCGGGTTGGCCGTTTGAATCAGGACAGAAAGTGAAGGATCAACCGATTCCGCTATGGCTTCAACTGGAATTTCCGTCTCAGCTGGGAGGATGTCCGGAACTTCGGTAATGAAAGCTGCCTGGTTCGGTAATTCTGTAGGTGTGCTCGCTGCCAATGTTTGCGCACCAAAACCGTCCGGGGACGGCGACGGCGTGGCGGTAGACTTTCCCTGGCAGGCAGAAGTGAATAGCAGAACTGCCAACACCATTGCCACAATCCAGCTTTTTCGCCCAGGCTGCAATGAAACCATAGTGCGATTATATACCGGTTACATCTGCGGTTAACACCAGCAGGTTAATCATTACCAGGTTGTAATGTAGCTGTAACGCCGATTAATCCGGCAGTGCTGGCAGGACTTCTTTACGGAAAGTCTCCATAGCACGCTTGCGGGCAGCGTGGCTGGTCGCCGGGAAATGAAGGATGGCCTGGCTGGCGCCAGCGCTTTGAAATCCCCTCAATTTTTCAATCATATCCGCCGGCGTGCCAAAAAGGGTCGTCGCCGGGTCTGGTTGAGTGGAAAACTCAGCCCGCATACGCAGGCAGATGGTAAATGGCCGGGTGCCAATCAGTGCGCGCGCCGGTTTCAGTGCGGTTGATAGGTCTTCGGGTGTATTCATGTGCGGATGCCAGCCGTCGGCATAATAAATGGCGCGTTTGAGGGCTGCCGCTGAATCACCCGCCACCCATAAAGGCGGACCACCACCCTGTATCGGCTGCGGCTCAAAGGCGACTTGATCAAAGTTGTAATATTTGCCATGGTAGGTGGCGGTTTTATTGCCGCGCCACAGCGTCCGCAAGACCTTTAACGCTTCGTCCATGCGTTTACCGCGGTCATGGAAACTTTGCCCAAGGTTTTGATACTCTTCACTAGACCAGCCAATGCCGGCGGCTAAAATTACCCGCCCGCCAGAGAGAACATCCAACGTGGCCAATTCTTTGGCAATTTCGACAGGATTGCGCTGCGGCAGTACCAACGCCGAGATCCCAAGGCGAATGCGTCCGGTGCTGCCCGCCAGGTAGCTGAGGGTTGTGACTGCCTCGAAAATCAAACCATACTGCCTGGCGTTCGATTGCGGCAATGCCAGGTGATCGGTCACCCAAACGGAATCAAAGCCCAGGCTCTCTGCTGCCAGGGTTGTATCCACGATGGAAAGGCGGGTTGCATCCTGGCCGAAATTAGGTAAAACGATGCCGAATTTCATCCATCCCCTCGATTTCAAAAAAGGCACGGGGCTCGCACCCCGTGCCTGAAATTCCCTCTATAAACCGTAAATATCGCTGTATTTCTTCTTTAGATAGCCAACATACGGCTGCGGGTCGATCTTTGAGCCGGTGACGCGCTGAACCAGGTCCTGCGGATCGTACTTGGCGCCGTGGCGGTGCACTTTTTCACGCAGCCATTCCAGCAGCTTGCCAAACTGACCCTGTTCGATTTGGGCTTCCAGGTCCGGGATATCTTTATTAATGACCTCCCATAACTGAACCGAAACCAGGTTGCCAAGCGCGTAGGTCGGGAAATAGCCGATCATACCGCCTGACCAGTGAACGTCTTGCAATACACCTTCGCGGTCATTGCTCGGCGTGACGCCCAGGTATTCCTGCATTCGGGCATTCCAGGCTTGCGGCAGGTCTGCCACTGCCAGTTTGCCTTCCATAAGCGCGATTTCCAATTCCAGGCGGAGCATGACATGCAGGTTGTAGGTGGCTTCATCCGACTCGGTGCGAATGAAGGAAGGCTGCACTTTGTTGATAGCCTTGTAGAATGATTCCATGGACACATTGCCCAGTTGCGTAGGGAAGGTAGCCTGTAGTTTTGGATAGAAGAAGCGCCAGAATGCCCGCGAGCGCCCGACCAGGTTTTCCCACAAGCGCGACTGCGACTCGTGGATAGCCATGGATGCGCCGTTGGCAAGTATGGTGCGTGAATGCTTCTTGTCCAATCCTTGCTGGTACATGCCGTGCCCGGCTTCATGCATGGTACTGAACATTGCTGACGCCATCAGGTTTTCAATGACCCGTGTGGTGATGCGCACGTCGCCAATGCCGAAGCTGGTGGTGAAGGGATGAGGCGAGCGGTCCTGCCGTCCAGCTTCCCAGTCATATCCGAAGCGGGTGATGACATCTACGCCAAAATCCCACTGCTTCTGGTCTTCGTACTTCAAGGTCAGGAAACTGTCATCAACCTGAGGGCGGGAGCCGATGGCGCGAATCAGTTCAACCTGCTGCGGGCGCAGCCGGTTGAAAATATCCTTGACTTCGGCAGTTTTGAGCCCGGGTTCGAAATCATCCAATAACGGGTCGTAAACATGGTCATAGGGTTTGAAGAATTCGGCATATTGGCGGCGCAGTTCAACAATGCGCTCCAGCATCGGCTGGAAGATCGAAAAATCCGCCTGGGTCTTGGCCTGCACCCATTTTTCCTGCGCCAGAGCGGTCACGCGGGCGTAATCTGCCACCCATTCAGTGGTGACCCGGGTGGCCTTGTCGTATTCAATTTTTGACCGCCGGATTAGCCGTGCATCGTCCGAATCGGCGTCCAGGGTACCGGCATAGACCAGCAATTCATCCAGTGCTTTACCAACTTCATCCGAGGTTGATTTGATATGCACGATTTTCGAAAGAGTAGCCAATTGCTCGCTGCGCTCTTCGGCGCCCTTGGCGGGCATATAGGTCTGCTGATCCCAACCCAAAAGCGCGCCTGCCATGTTGAGGTCCCATACTTCCCCCATTTCTGCCTTAAAAGCAGCCAACTTTTCCTTCATCCGGTTCCTCCTAAAATGATGTTTAAGTGCTGATCGATTGAAAAAAGGGCGGGCAGGAAACCCGCCCTTCATCCCGCAGAAGAGCAAAAGGACAGGGAATGCCGTTTCGACATTCCGCTAATTTTACTTTAGATTCAGACCACTTTCCAGCGCAGCTGCTTGCCATCCAGGGCTGCCAGGACCTCATTGGCGATGTCATCCGCTGCCCGGATTTGGGCTTCTGCGGTTTGAGCGCCAATGTGGGGCACGCATACCACGTGCGGATGGCTGACCAGGGCTGACTGACCTGGCGGCTCAGCCGCGAAAACGTCCAAGGCGGCTGCTGCAACCTTGCCAGATTCGAGCGCCGCTAATAGAGCTTCCTCGTCGATAACGCCGCCGCGTGCCGCACAAACGATACGCACGCCGTCTTTCATTTTGGCAAATGCTGCCGCATTGAGCATGCCCTTCGATTCAGGAGTCAACGGCAGGTGCATGGTGATGATGTCGGAATTGGCCAGCAATTCATCAAAGGATACCGGTTTGCCGCCATGTTTGACAATTTCATCCGCCGGAATCAGCGGGTCGTACCCAAGTATTTCCATATCGAAGGAGCGCGCCCGGTTGGCAGTAGCTACACCGATGCGCCCAAAACCGATCACACCCAGGGTTTTACGCCACAGTTCAGTGCCTTCCATTTCTTTCTTGAGCCATTTACCAGCTTTCATCGCGGCATCGCCGCGCGGGATGTCGCGAACCATCGACAGCATCAAAGCCATCGTCAGTTCAGCAACCGCCAGGGTGGTAGCCGTCGGCGAATTGACCACTGTCACTCCGTGCGCTTTGGCAGCGTTCAAGTCGATATTGTCCACCCCGACTCCTGCCCGGCCGACCACCTTAAGTTTTTTTCCGGCTTCGAAAACCGCTGGCGTGACTTTGGTGCGTCCGCGCACGATCAGGGCGTCATATTCCCCAACCACCTGCAGCAATTCGTCCGCAGTGATAGCAGGCTGGTTGACCACTTCGGCGCTTTCACGCAGGATTTTTTGGCCATTTTCTTCAAGCCCATCGGTCAGCATGATCTTGTACATGGCTTTTCTTTGATCTCCTTGATCCAGAGTTTAAAATGTAGGGTCGAAAAGAGGGATAGTATAAAATCATTGTACAACATTCACGCATTCGTGGCTGAAAAAATCCATGAAATGAGAGGAAGATCATAGCAACCGTCTGACAAACGACTTGCCTCACAACCGAGAAGCTCATCAGGGTTGGCTCCGTTACGGAAACGGCATTCAATAAGAGCACATCAAGGATCAATCGCTGCCGGTATTTGAAATCGCTCGAAAAGAACGTACAATTAGGAAGATTATAAAGAATTGTGTGCAAGCTAAACAGAAATTATCCATAATGATTATCGGTGCCGAGGTTGATGCGGGTTCGATTTGCCATCCATAACCCATGAAAAATTCAGGCTTACAAAAACAGCTTCTGTTATGGTTGTTAGCCATCGTGCTGGCACCTCTTGCTATGGGTCTAGCCGGTAAATCTGGGACTGTCAGTGCGCAAACAACTTCCCCTATTGATCCGACGCTGACCCCAATTTCCGCGTCAGCCCAAAGGCCGATTGTTCGTGTCGGCGGCAGCGCCACCAACCCTCCTTACGAATATCTAGATAATGGTCAGCCGGCCGGTTTTTCGATCGACCTGCTCAAAGCTGTTGGGCGCGAAATGGGTTTCGATGTGCAATTCGTATTGACCGATACGGAGCAAGCCCGGCAGGATCTTCTGGATGGCAAGCTGGATATGTTGGCGGGGCTGGCTTATTCGACCAATCGCGACTCAACCTTAGACTTTTCCGTGCCCATCACCTACACCTCGTTCGACCTGTACGTTCGCGACGATTCAACAGCCCGGTCATTGGAAGATGTACGCGGCAAAGAAATTGTGGTCATCAGCGGGTCGGTAGTGCACGAGTACCTTGTCAACGAGCGTTTTACCTCGCGTATCATTCAGGTGGCAAACCCGGTGGATGCCATCCGCCTGCTGTCCCAGAATAACTATGACGGCACCATCCTCAGCCGCATCCAGGCTGAGTATCTGATCAGCACCCTGAATGTGACCAATCTGCGCCGCGTAGGCCTGGACATTATGACGCGTAAATTCGCTTTTGGCGTAGCGGAAGGCGACCGCGAGCTGCTCGCAAAACTCAACGAGGGCTTGTATGTTCTGAGCACTTCCGGCGAGTTACAAGACCTGCAAGAGAAATGGTTCGGTGTCTTTGAAGCCCAAACCACCTGGGATGAGATGCGCCCATACATAATCGGCCTGGGACTGGTGCTGGTGTTATTGTTTTCCTCTCTTTTATGGACCTGGTCGCTGCGCCGTCAGGTACTTGTGCGCACCCGCGAATTGCGCCGCAGTGAAAATCAATACCGGCTGCTGGTAGATAATGCCACTGAAGGCGTTATCGTCATGTGCGGCGATGAGTTTGTTTTTGCTAATGCCCGCGCTGCTGAAATTTTTGGCTTCCCAGTGGAAGAACTAATCGGGCAGGATATTCGGAACACCCTCTTCCCTGAGGATCATGCCATGGTAATGGACCGGTACGAGCGCCGGTTAAATGGCGAAGATGTGCCGTCTTTTTATTCTTTCCGTATTATCAACCGGTCGCGCGAAATACGCTGGGTGAACGTCCACTCGGTGTTGATTGAATGGGAAGGTAAGCCGGCGACGCTGGATATGTTTATGGATACCTCGGAAAGCCGGCGCGCTGAAGACCAAATCAAGCAGCAGCTCAAGCATATGGCAGCACTGCGTGCGGTGGATATGGCTATCACCGCCTCCATGGATCTACCTTTAACCCTGCGGGTGTTATTGGAACAGGTCACCGCCCAGCTGAATGTGGATGCTGCCAGCGTGCTGCTGCTGGAGGAAAACACCCAGCAGCTGGTTTACGCCGCTGGTCAGGGATTTCTCACACCTGCCATCCGCGACGTGCAGCTGCAGATCGGGCGCGGGTTTTCCGGTCGGGTGGCTATGCAGCGCAAGCTGCTTCGCGTAGATAACCTGGCTGAAAATTTCGAGGGCATCTTCCCGCCGCGCTGGGTGGCTGACGAGCACTTTGTGGCTTACATCGGGGTCCCGCTCATCACCAAGGGAGAGGTGCAAGGGGTATTGGAAATCTTCCAGCGTTCGCCGCTTGGCTCCGACCCGGCCTGGATGAACTTCCTGGAATCGATCGCCAACCAGGCTGCCATCGCCATCGATGGTGCTCAACTGTTGAAAGATTTGCAAACCGCCAACCTGGAATTGACCATGGCCTACGATGCCACCATCGAAGGCTGGGCGCGTGCGCTGGAGTTGCGCGACGGTGAAACCGAGGGCCATTCGCACCGTGTAGCTGCCTTGACGGTTGCGCTCGCGAATGAGATGGGTCTGCATGGAGAAGATTTACTGCATATTCGGCGCGGTGCCCTGCTGCACGACATCGGAAAAATGGCGATACCGGATAGTATCCTCAAGAAAAAGGACAATTTGACCGACGTCGAATGGGAAATCATGCGCAAGCACCCCGGCTTCTCAGTAGAAATGCTGGCGCAGATCGACTTCTTGCGCCCTGCGTTGAGTATTCCTCAATCGCACCACGAATGGTGGGACGGGTCAGGTTATCCGCGCAAACTCAAGGGTGAGGAAATCCCGCTGTCAGCCCGCATTTTTTCCGTGGTGGATGTATGGGACGCGCTGATTTTTAACCGGCGCTACCGAAAAGGGTGGGCAAAAGAAAAAGTTATCAACCACCTGCAATCGCTGAGCGGCAAGCAATTCGATCCGCAGGTTGTGGCCAAATTTGTGGAATTTATTACAGCCAATGACGCCGATTTGGCCGAAGATGAACCAGAAAACCAACCCCAGGTGCCGGCTCAAACCCCGCCTCAGCCTCCGGAATCTGGCAAATTGAATTAGAAGTTACCAGTTCGCCAACAGCAGCGGTAGTTCATCCAGTGTGGTGATAATCTCGTCGGGTACCACCGACAGTTTGTATTCGTTATTTTCCAGCATGTCAGCCCGGCGGGTGATCCAGATACTGGACATGCCAACATTAAGCGCCCCAAGAATATCGGCATTGAGCGTATCACCAATCATAATAGCTTCCTTGGGCGAGCAATGCAGCGAATCCAATGCGATCTCGAAAATGCGCGGGTGCGGTTTTCGCACGCCAACTTTGGCTGAAATCCAGATCCGGTCAAAATAAGGCCGCAGTCCGGCTTTATCGATTAATGCATGAACATCGGCTGCGTCACCGGCATTCGAAATGAGCCCGAGTTTGTAGCCCACACCGCGCAGGCGGGCCAGGGTGGAAATCGCATCGGGTTCAACCTGCCAATGCTCCTGAAAGGTCTGGTAAAACGAGTCTAAACCTAACCGCACCCATTCGGGTTTGATCTCAGGCAGGCCGTAGGAATTTAGCATCTCAGTTAGCACAAATTCCGTGGTGTGCTCCACATAATCATGACTGCGCTGCGCGTAGTACTTTTGCATACGCCAATTGAAGTCCGCTGCCAGCTGCATCGGGTCAATGTTGACGCCGGCTTTCTTAAGTGTGTCTCCCAGTACCAGATTGGCCTGATTGAGTACGGCTTCCCATGAAGTATCGAAATAAATCAGTGTGCTGCCAAGGTCGAAGAAAATTGCTTTGAACATAAGGTTGAATTCCCCACAAAACCGTCAGCGAATCAAATTAATAGCCGTTCTCCGGGCTATATAGGTTAAACAATGTTGTGCCGGAAAGGTAACGCGTTAGATTTTCGCCAAACAGGGAAACCGCTCGCCGCGCGTATTGCGAACTGATACCGGAAATGTGCGGTGAAATCAACACGTTTGGCAGCTTCCAAAGAGGACTGGTAGCGGGCAGCGGCTCTTCGGCAAAAACATCCAGCGCAGCGCCGCCAAACTTTTTATCCTGCAGTGCGGTGACCAGCGCCTGCGGTTGAATGATCCCCCCACGGCTGACGTCCACCAGGTAAGCGGTGGGCCGCAGGGCTGCCAGCTCTGCTTCGCCAATCAGGTTGCGCGTGGCGGGTGTCAGAGGAACGCACACGACCACAAAGTCGCACAACTTGAACATCGATTTGAGTGCGGTGATCGGATAGAGGCGGGTGAAAAAATCACCAGTGGGGTCACCCAGGCCGGCGGGCATGTAACCGTCGTCTTGCGGCTGCATAACGTCGCGTTTGGCTGCCAGAATCTTAACGTCAAACGGCTGCAGCAGCCGGGCAACTTCGCGCCCAATGCTGCCATAACCCACAATACCCACGGTGCTGCCGCGCAATTCCATGGGGCGGAAGCGGTCCCAGCGGTCTTTTGGCCAATCGGTCTTGTACTGGTTGGCGTGCAGGTCTGGCATTTTATGCCCAAGCGCCAGCATCATCATGACAGCGTATTCAGCCACCTGCGGCGCCGCAGCTCCGCTGAGCGTGGTGATCGACAATTCGGGCTTACTTAATAGCGGATTGCCGGCGGCGTGGTCCACACCGGCATAGTGAAACTGAATCCAGCGCAGGTTGGGAACTGCCGCCACCGGAGGCAGCAGCCGGTCCGTGTAGAGCACTTCCGTGCGGTTCCATACGTCGTTGGGGATGTCTTCCGGCCCGCGCACTGGCTGCATCGTCAGCCGCACCCTGGGTGAAATATGCCGCAGCGGTTCGATAATTTCTTCCGGGAACGAGACGGTGACGAGGACTTCGACAGGCTGCGTGGACATAAGGTAATTATACCTCCGACTGCACGCCTGATCGTACCTGTCCCCTGCTCGTAGCATGCCCTAAAACTGAACGGTGGAGGACCTTAACACTGGCCAGCATTTCGAGTACATACTTGCTGTAAAGCCTGCCGAAGTATAGGTTTCCGGATACCTGAGACCCGATTCGTTTCGATACTTCTTCGAAAAGAATGGCTTATTACCATTCACATCATCTTACTCCAGCGCCTGTGACATCGCCTCCGGTTCGTGGATAAATCCCCCGCGCTGATAAAACGCCTCGCGGCCTTTAGCCGG
>Ga0209002_10003466_pt1 | contig 12534 bp, 15 predicted proteins | sample Rifsed16ft2_FD_184010 | JGI IMG/M metagenome (GOLD analysis project Ga0209002, IMG submission 184010) | Soil microbial communities from Rifle, Colorado, USA - sediment 16ft 2 (version 2) | ecosystem: Environmental > Terrestrial > Deep subsurface > Rock core/Sediment | place: Rifle, Colorado...
CAATTTGCCTCGTCTGATGCTAAGAATAATACTGCATTTGCAACATCTACTGGTTCACCAATTCTTGCTAGTGGTAATCTTTCTTCCAGAACTTTTCTTGCTTGGGGATCATCAAGATATGGCTTTATCATGCCTGAATTGATAATTCCTGGATTTACACAATTACATCTGATATTTCTTCTTGCATATTCTACTGCGATTGATTTTGTGAACATTGTTATTGCTGCTTTTGTTGCCGAGTATGCTGCCAAATGAACTCTTGGTATGGCTCTTTCACTTGAGATTGAACCGATGTTTATGATAACTCCTTTTTTAACATCTGACATTTTGTTTAGCACAGCTTTTGTCATGTGAAAAACTCCAAACAAATTGACATCAATTAATTTTTTAATTTCAGAATCTGCCATTTCATGAAAATGAACTGGATCATTGATTGCACCTGCATTATTCACTAAAATATCGATTTTTCCATATGTGTCCATAACTTGACTAACTGTTTGCATTACTTGGGACTCATTAGTTAAATCACACACCATTGATGCCGTAGATTTTTCATTTCCTATCTCTTTTCTGGCTTTTTCTAATCTCTGCAGATTTCTTGCAATGAGGATTACTTTGGCTCCTTCTTCTGCAAATCTCTTTGCAACACCTTTGCCAATATCACTTGATGCACCAGTAACTATTGCAACTTTGTCCTTTAATCGCATATGGTAATTTTATTGGTGTGTCTTATAGAATTTTTGGTAAAATTCAGTCATATTTTTTATTTATCATGCTAAGAATTGTTTTTTTTGATATATGCTAAAATTCCTGTATAATCTATATTTCCAAATCCTTTTTTCACTGCCTCTTTGTATATCTCTTCAGCTTTTTCGATCATTGGCAGTTTGATCCCAAATGATTTTGCAGTATCTGTAATAGTACTGATATCTTTTTTCAAATTTGCAAGGGTAAATGTTGCATCAAATTCATCTTGTATCATCTTGTATGCTTTATTTTCACTCATTCCAGTTTTAAAATAAGTTGAATTCAAAATATCTAGAAATATTTTTGGGTCTACATTTGCACTTCTTACCAGTGTGATTCCCTCAGATAGGGCAAGTGCCAGCATTGTTATTTGAAGATTCATTGCAAGTTTGACTAGATGAGCTGTTCCATCTTCTCCCAAAAAAAATATTTTGTTTGCTATTTTTTCAAAAACATTTCTGAATCTATCAAATGTGTTTTTATTCCCCGATGCCATCAATACTAATTCCCCGGTAATTGCTACATTTGGTCCGCCCATAACTGGTATGTCTAATTTAATTATTTCATGATCTAAAAATTTTTTTGAAATATTTTTTGACTCTACTGGATTTATGGTGCTCATATCTGCAACTGTCAGTCCTTCGTGTTTTCCTTCAATGATCCCATTTTTCCCAAATGATACTTCTTTTACGACATCTGCATCTTTTACAACTATGATGATCAATTCTGAATTTTCAGCTACCCTTTTTGGAGAGTCTACACCTTTTGCGCCATTATTTTTTAACTCATTTGTTTTTTCTTTTGTTCTGTTGTACACTGTTAAATCAAAACCTAATTTCAATAAATGCAAACCTACTGCGTTTCCAAGCATTCCTGTTCCAATAATTCCAATTTTTGTCATCTTTCGTTTCTCCTGTTTCTGTATTTAATGACGTTCTTCATTTTTTACCTCCCATTGTCCATTGCCAAATCTTGATGCTTCAAATTCTACCTTCCCTATTGTTTTTTCGTCTTTTCTGACCTTTGCATAATCAAATTTTTTCATTCGAAATACCTTTTCTTTTGGTTTGTATCCTCCTTCTATTACTTTAATCTTGAATCTTTTACTTGCTTTATTGATCATTTTTCTTGCAATCTGTACATCACCAATCCATGAAAACATTTCAAAGTCTCCAAAATTTTTTGTAGTTACTGTATATCCATACAGTCTTGCCTCGAATTTAGATCCTTGCTCTTTGGATTGTTGGTTTAGCCATGTAACTACTTCTTCACCGTATCCTTTTTCCACACCAAATGTCTCTGAATCTCTCATCTATGAAAAATGATTATTTCAAACCATAATAATCATTTTCAAATATTTGTTAAACTAAAATATTGATTCTTTCACCACACTTTATGCTTACAATTGATTGTAGAGATGTGGCATCTATAAAGAGCGAATTAGTCGTTTATGTATCAGATCAAGTTGCTGCAATACCTACTTTGAAGATTCATGAGTTTATGTTGTCTTCATTAAATGATGAAAAAATTGACAAAAATGTGGTGATAACTGCAATCAAAGAATTCCTAGAGTCAATTGGAGAGGGACGAAATTTTGCTGTGATTTCTAGCAATGATGTCATATTGATTAAATCTATTTCAGGAAAAACTATTGAACGAGATCCTTCTCCGCCATCTGAGTTGTTTTCATGTACTCACTGTGGATTTGTAACTAGCTATGAAATAGAACTTCAAAATCATATGAAAATACACTATCTGTGATTTTTTTGCCTACTGACTATATGCCCTATGTCTGTTTTAATTTCTAAAATGTTGTGCATCTAGTAAAAACTAATTATCTCGAAATGATCATATCTGAATTTTTTTAGATGTGATTTTCAACAAGATCTTTATAAGTTCTAACTATAAAAAACACTAGTGGTAAAATTACCTAAAAATAATATTTCAAAGGTTTACTGCACAAGATGTGATCTGATATTTGATTCTAGAAAAATATTTGAGAAGCACCTAATCAAACATTCCTCTAATGTATTATGTGAGACATGTCCAATTGACACTGCTATTTCCAAATTTGTAAATCTCTTTAAGCGAAAATCCTCTCATAATTTGGAATAAGTTTTTTAAACAATTTTTCAAGACTTGACTTGTGAATAAAAAAGAAGTTTTAGTTGGCATTATCACATCTATAACCATCATAAGTGTAATTGTAGTCTATTCTTCATCTTATGTTGAAACTGACAATCGTGATGTAAGAACTCATGGAATAATTTCTACTACAATGGGTTCATCAATATTGGGAAACCCATCTGCTCAAGTCACAATAGTGGAGTTTGGTGATTATCAATGTCATCAGTGCTATAATTGGTTTCATAATACAAAGCCTACTGTGTTTCAAAATTATGTCGATACTGGAAAAGTTAACTTTGTCTTTATGGATCTTGCTTTTCTGGGAATGGATTCCCCAAAAGCAGCTCAAGCATCTTACTGTGCTGAAGATCAAGGAAAATATTGGGAATATCATGATCAACTGTACACTGCTCAAGAATCTCAAATAGATAATGGGTGGGCAAATTCTCAACGACTAAAAGCATTTGCATTTAGTTTGGATCTTGATATGGAATTATTTGATAGTTGTCTTGATTCAGGCAAATATGCAAAAAGGGTTCAGTATAATATTGCAGAAGCAAAAAAATTAGGTGCAAGTGGCACTCCTACATTTTTTATTATAGGTCCTGATGGACAACAACAAAAACTTGTTGGTGCACAGCCGTACTCTGTTTTTAAACAAGTATTGGATTCAATGATTTAGTATGATGCAACCTCTGAAACTTGTATTTTCAAATCACTTCTACATTGTTTTGTCAGTTGTTATTTTCACATCTATGTTAATTAGCTTGTTAATTCTTTCAGAGTATATTTTCTTGGACCCCTACATCGTTGGCCATATCTCACAAGGGACAGAATTTGGATTTGTGTTAATTATAATTCTCTCTATATTATCTGCTTTGGTAATTCCTATGAATGTTTACAGAATCAATATTTTGAAAAAATCAAAAGGAAAGATGGGTGGCAGTGTTTTTAGTTCATTTGTTGGGTCTGTTGCTGGTGCTTGCAGCTGCGGTCCTATCGGTTTTGCTGTGGTTTCTACATTTGGTTCTGTAGGTGCTACCACTCTTGCGTTTTTGACAAATTTTGAACTTCCAATAAGGATTGGGGCAATTGCATTATTGGCTTTTACATACTATGCCACAGTAAAATCACTTAAAATCGAATGTAAGGTTAGATGATATTTCAAATATTATTGGTTAGAATAACGATTAGAGAAAATAAATGAGATTAATCTAAATAATAAATTGTATCAAACATGCACCAAAAGGGCAAATTTTTAAAACCTTGAAATCTATCTTATAGTGAAATCAATAAAATCTGTGTCAATCATTTACATTCCAATTAGACCTGGTAGAAGAAATGCCGAATATGACGAATTAGACGATACCGAAGAATAACCCCTTATTTTATCTGTAAAAATGAGTTTTCTGGAACGTTTAGATTCAAAAAACTCTCTGGCTGAATGATTTTTGCAAGTATCTCCAATCCTGTGATTGTTCTAATACTTGGTTTACTGAAATAAGAATTTGCGTCTACTGCAAAAATCTTTTTGTTCTTGACAGCTTTCAACATATTCCATGATTTGTTGTCTTTTAATGTCTTATTGTATTCTGATATTGTACGAAATGTGTCAAAGCCACATGGCATCATAATGATGATGTCTGGCTCTGATTCTGTGATTTCTGCAATACTTAATTTTCTAGAGTGTTCTCCAATTACACTGATCATGTTTTCGCCTCCTGCCTCTTTGATCATTTCTGGTATCCAATGGCCTGCTGTAAAAAACGGTTCAATCCATTCTATTGCAAGAACTTTTAGTCTTGTCTTTGGCGTAAATTTTTTTACATATTTTATTCTTTGTTGAAGAGATTCTGTGATCTTTTTTGCTTCATTTTCTTTCTCAATAATTTCTCCTATTTTGCTTACAGATTCTATTATTTCTTGTAAATTATGTGGATCCATTGAATGGATTATTGGCTTTTTTTGTAAAATTTGAATCGCCTTGTTAACTTGATTAGTATGTGCTGCACATGCCTCACATGTTTCTTGAGATATTATGAGATCTGGATTTGCTTCTAAAATATTTTTTTCATGCAGCGTAAAAATTTCTTTTCCTTCATTTAATAATTGACAAGTTTTTGTATCAATTTCTCTGCTGGATAATTCGTCTGAATTAATTACAGAACTAATAACACGTGGTTTTGTTTTTGCATTTTCAGGATATTTACATTCATGTGTGACTCCATACAACATGTCTTCTGCTCCAAATTCATATAACAATTCTGTGGCACTGGGTAAAAAAGAGACTATTCTCTTTATTGACATGTTTTGTGTTTGGATTTGTTCTTTAAACGTCATACGTTAAGTTATGGTCAATTCTGCTGATTAGGCACCTTAATAGGCGTATTTCAGGCACAAATTTCATTGTCTGATTCGCAAAATATTCGAAGAGCCATCTTGGCAAAATGGCATGAGAATTTATCAAAATATGGAAATTTGTTTTCATCTGATTCTATTAGTGGCTCTAGCCCCCCGTCAGTGTTTGTAGGATCATACAACTATCCCAAAGTATTCGTAGGACCAATGGTTCCTCCAATACACGGTGATACTAGTTTACTTGATAATCCAGAAAGATGGGCAGGTAAATCTCTTGAAGAAATTGTTAATTTCAGATTAAATCTAATTCGTGGCATTCAAAAAGTTTCTGTACATCAAACAGAGGGACGTTACATAGAAAATTTACAAGAAATTACAATGTCTTCAAAACCTACTGACTCTGATTTACAATTCACTAAAACCACATCTACAAATATTTCACTTGATGGGGAAAGTGCTCCTTTTGGACCAATAGGTGAAATCAAATCTGCAAAGTTTTATGGTACATCTGCAACAAAATCAATTGAAAAAACTTTCTATGATAAAGATCTAAATGCACAAGATGCTGTTTTACATCTCTATAATTCTGGCATAGATATCTCAAAAATTCAAAAATGTTTTAGTATCGGGATGCTTGGGCAAAAAAGAAAACTTGTTCCTACAAAGTGGAGTATAACTGCAACTGATGATATTATCTCCAAATCTCTCACTGAAGAAATTTTGAATTATGCTTTGATTGATTCATACAAAGTTTTCACATATGAACATCTTGGAAACTTATTCGCAATAGTTTTGTTTCCACACAGATGGATTTATGAAATGATTGAAGCATGGTATTCTAATGGTGTTTTAGGATTTGGTTCTGATTTTGAGGATGCACGTGGAATTAACCATCCTCCCGCAATAGCTGGTGCATATTTTGCAGCTAAATTAGGTGTAACTGAATATCTGGTGAAAAATAAAATTCAATCCGGCGTGATAATCTTACGGGAAATTAGACCTGAATATGCAATTCCTGTGGGTGTTTGGCAGGTAAGAGAAGGTATTCGTTTAGCAATGAGACAAACCCCGATAATTGGTGAAACTTTTGATGATGCTCTTACATTAGCGTCAAAGAAAATGAGTATTAGTAAACCTGAATGGCTTTCAAAAGGAAATATTATGAAATTAATTCGTCAGAAAACAATTGCAGATTTTTTCTAATTTCCTATGTGTAAATTGGTTTATGGCTAAATTTATTGTAAAATAGTTATTTTAGATCATTACATCCTGTTTCTAAAGTATATTTTATTGCTAAAACTATTCATGGATACGCTCAGATGTGTAAAATGCAGTAAAATTATTCCAAAAACAGGTAACTATACAATAATTGTGTTTTTGATCAAAGACAAACTATCTGATCCATATTATGAACATCTTTGTTGCCCTGAGAGATTTTCTATGATTTGCTGATACAATCTTGATCTATTTATTGATCACTTTTTAATTCAAACATAATGCAAAACAAGAACTTGATAATTGGAATTGCTATTATTGCCAGTCCGATTCTTTTTGCACTAATTGCATTTCCTGACAGCTTTAGTTTAAGTTGGAATCAAGGAAGGGGAGGATTTCTTTTTGCACTTGTGTTTGTTGTTGCTGAATTAATTGGTCTTAAAATTATTATTTCTAAAAAAAAATTGATTACTGTAATTCCGTTGGCTATTGTGGTGGTTGCATATATTATTGGATTAGAATATGGTTTAAGAGATTATATTTTATCATCTGCTGAACAATACAACGTACAACTAATCAATTCTTGGACATGGATGTGGGATTTTATAGTGTTGGATATTTTTGTAATTATTGTACTAAGTATCTTTTTTGGTAAACGATGGATAAGAATTGCACCTGCTGGGCCAATATTTCTTGGTGGCAGTGCAATTATTCTTTCATTGGATGCATTTTTCCCATATGACTCTCTTGGCCCATTACAATATGTTGTGCCTTATCTGGTGCAAACAAATGTATGGTTAGTAAATGTGTTTGATCTTGGAACTGCTACTGCACGTGACAATCTAATGTTCCTCAAAGGCGATTTTGGACCAATGGTGCTTCAGGTATTTTGGCCATCTGCAGGTGTGCATAGTATAATCATCTATTCTCTGGTCATGGGCGCATTTCTATTAAAAATGAATATCCCTAGAAATAGAAAAGCTGTTTACTTTGGATTGGGAATTGCAGGAACAATTGGTGTTAATATGATTAGAATATTTTCTTTGTCTTGGTATGCCCTCAAAGTTACTACTGATGCAAAACAATGGGAAGAATTTCATTCTGTCGCAGGTGAGATTATGTTCTTGCCATGGCTGTTTATCTTTTTACTAATAGTAATTCTAATCGAAACAAAGAGGTTAAAGAAATTAGAATCTGAAGGAAAATCTATTCCTAAAAATAGCTAGTAATACTGCTTTGACCTTGAATTTCTGAAAGTTCTGAAACTTTTACTCCTAATCTTCTAACTGTGTTTTTCTGATCTTCTAATGCTTCTTTTAATAACTGCGCTGCATTTTTTTGTAATTCTTCTAGACTTGATGTATGACTTTTTAACATTCTTGATTTTGTTTTGTTTGTTAAATCTGATAGAATGAACTGTATTCCTATTGATTTGAACATTCTATTGTTTTTCTGAACTACTTTGTGTAGTTCTATGCATAACTCCTTAAGATTTTCTGCCAAAAAATCATAATCGTTTGAATCTTTTTTTAGAGTAGATAATTTACTGTATTGGATGCTTGCCTCTCTTTCCTTTACCGGCTCATTATCCAATCCTCTAGATGCGTTAAATATGTAAGTTCCATATTTTCTCCCAAATTCTTTAATCAAAGTAAACACATCTAATTTCTTCAGATCATTAATTGTTTCAAGATTCATTTGTGTAAACCTCTCTTCTGTTTTCTTTCCAATGCCCGGTATTGCTCGAATCTTTAATTGTTCTAAAAACTCCTCAACTTTTTCCGGTGACACCACTGTTAACCCATCTGGTTTTTTAAAATCTGATGCAATTTTTGCAATTAATTTGTTTGTTGAAACTCCTATGGAACAACTTAGTTTTACTTTGTCTCTGATAGAATTTTTAATTTGTTGTGCCAAATGACTTGCCTTACCAAAATTTCCTTCTACTCTATTTGTGACATCCAAATATGCTTCATCTTTTCCTATATATTCAAAAATATCGGCACTTTCTTTTATAATGTCCATGGCTTTCTCAGAAATTTCCAAGTAATAATCAAAATCAACTGGAAGAAAAACGGAATCTTTTCTTTCTTCTAATCGTTTTTTTGCAAAACTAATTGGCATTCCTGATTTCACTCCAAACTTTCTAGCTATGTAATTTGCAGTTGCAATTGCTCCACTGTCTCCCCCTCTGTCTGAAAAAACACAAACACATACTGGTTTTGATTTTAGATCAGGAGTGCGTATCTCCTCACATTGAGCAAAGAAATAGTCAAAATCTATGTGGAAAACTACTCTATCGTCAGATATTTTGAATCACCTCTCTGATTATTGCTATATTGTGCATTCATCTAAATATTGATTATTTTCAATAATAATATGGTCTATCCTGTATCTTCTGATGATGCTGGTCTTAACATAAAGCCAGAACTGATGGAAAAAGAAAAACTCTATCATTATGTGTTTAAGAACAAAGTTCTTTTACTGTTCAAAGACTCACAAGATTTCCTAAATTGCTATGAAATCGAAGAAGAAGATCTAGTAAATCAGGTAAAGAACAGCAAAAATGATGATGAAGTTGAAAAAATATTTGAAGAATACATACAACGTGAGAACCTCAAAAACTAAATAAAAGCCAAAGAAGCTTTTGTTGTTAAAGGAATAATGCATTGAGTGACCCCAAAAAATCTAAAGACGCAGAAGATATTTTATCCGAATTTCATGATATTCACACATCGCCAGAACCACAATTATCTCCGCCTGAACCAGAACCACAATTATCTCCGCCTGAACCAGAACCACAATTGCCCTTACCTACTAGTGAACCTTCATCTGAAACTAGACATAATCCTGAAGAACGTGATGTAATTTTTGTTGGCACTAAACCAATAATGACATATGTTTCAGCTACTTTGACACAACTTTCAACAAGACACACTGTTACAATTAAGGCTAGAGGTAAACGAATTACTCAGGCAGTTGATGTATCTCAAATGATTGTTAAAAGAATGAATACTGTTGGGTATGTTATCAGCGATGTTAGAATTTTATCTGATTCACTTACATCTCAAGATGGTAAAACACGTAATGTCTCCACAATAGAAATTGACATTACAAAAAATTAAAACTCTTAGATACTTGATTCTAGCTTGTATGAGCATTTTCACTATTGGAATCATTCTTGGATTTACAGTCTATCCTTGTGGATTACAACATATTGCAATTATATCTGATTTAAAATCATATGAGAAATCACTTGATCCAGAATTTTGTAATGTTTTAGTTGAAAAAATTAATTTATTTAACGTTGATTGTAAACCTGAAGTTGAAATTTTAGATTGCGGTTAAATTACATCAGTTATAAATGATATTCCAAAATATATCACCATGGCACTTAAACCCATCATTAAAATTTTATAATTCTTATTTGAAAGTATTTTTGAACTTTTAGCGGCAAGACATGCCACTGAATACAACCACACAAAATCCATCCATATGTGTAATAAAAAAACAACAATTATCCCTACAAATGCCCATATCAGCATCGCATCTGAAATTAATTTAAAACCAACACTTAACCACCATATGATGAAAAATGGATTTAATGCACTAAGTGTAATTCCTGTAAGAACTGCATTGTGTTTTAGATTGAAAGTTGTTTCTTTCATCTGTAATGTTGTTTTAATTTGAATCCCAGCAAATACAAAAAGTGTGATTGCACCCAAAATTGAAATCAATATTCTAAATTCTGGAAAAATTTCAAATGAAAATACTCCAATTCCTAGCAAAATCACAAGTGGTAATTCTACAATTGTATGGCCTACTGCCATTTTTATTCCTGCTTTTCCACCGCCTTGTAACCCGTATGCTATGTTTGCCGCAAATAAAGGACCTGGTGCCATTACCCCTGATGCTGAAATAATTATAACTGTCACTGCAAATTCTATTATTTGTTCCATTGGTTTTCTATTTTTATTGACATGTTATAAAATAAACATGATAATTTGATAATTTTTTTATCCGTAAATTGAATCTTTTAACTGTCGTGATTCTTCATCTGTATCTTTAATTGATTGTTCTGCTTTCTCTGCTTCTTTCTGTAAAAGTGAAATGTCACAAGATGTGCCAGGAATTAACTGTGACATCCCAATGCATAATTCTGCACTTGATCTAAAATCTGGGCCTGTACCATCTGAATGAAAAAGAATTACAATTACATCCTGTTTTGTAATACTTCCTTCATTAAGTAACATTCCTGGTATTCCTGGGATTGTTCCATACTCCAGAATTTTTAATCCTGATTTTTTTAATTTTGTTCTTGCAGAATCAGTGTTTCCTACTGCAATCATCCCTTCTATTCCGTCTAAGGATTTTACTGCCATACTGCTTACAATTAGTTCTATTTTTTGTTTTTTTGCCCACTTGAGCATTGTCTTTGCAGCAATTCTGTGTAATGATTCATGAAGAGTAAGATATGATAAAAAAACTGAAACTTTGAGCTCATCGTTTACAAAAATACGTGTTGGATAATTTGGTTTGCCCTCTTTAATCAAACTCATTGGTGGGAAACTATCTGAATCAATTATTCCTGCTAAACTAAATTGCGATGTCTGTATCATTGATTCTGTTGCAATTGCACTGGTAAATCCCACTGAAGGAAATCCATCTATCAGATAACCACCTTCCAAATTGATTGGTCTTAATTCTTTAATCCTCATTCTAGGATACAATGTAATACATTGAATTCTATCGAATAATAGTTTTTACCTGATTTGATTACTTTAGTTTTGAAACCAGTGCTGCATAAATGAACGGTAAAATTGTTGTCACTTCTGCATGTAGGGTAGCTTGTCTAGCTTGCTGCGTAACTTTTCCCCATGAAATGGCTTCTCTTACTAGTGCACCGCTTAGACTACCATCAAATTCTTGTGCAGTTGTAATGTAAAATGCATAATCCAAACCTTCTCTGTATTGATTCCACCATAATGTATGGTGTTTTGAAATTCCCCCACCAATCATTAAAGCTCCTGATTTTTTTGCTTTGAATATTAATCCTGACAACAAATCTGCATCTGCTGTCAAATTCAATTTAAAATCATTGTGTCTCTGCGTGAATAACCATATTTGACTTCCTACAGCACCATCCATAATTCCAGGTACCACCACATCGATTTTATTTTTGTAAGCCCAATAAAGAAAAGAATTTTCCCCCAAGTGTTTTCCTATCATCTTGCAAATCTCTGCAGTGGACATTTCTTTTATTCCATTTTTGTATTCTTCTTCTAAGAATGATTGCATCTTTTCTTCGATAAGTGGACCATAACTTTCCATTGGTACTAGAATATTTCCCAATCTGTGGATATGCTGATCTGCCAATTCTCCATCATCCATAGTAAATGATCCTTCTTTGTAGTTTGAAAAATGTCGTGCAATATCATGATCTAGAGCACCACAAGTTGTAATTGCAACATCAAACCATTTATTTTTTATCATGTCTTTGATAATTCCGCGTAATCCTGTTGATACAATTGCACCAACAAAAGAAATGAACTTTAGACATTCTTTATCTGAAATCATTGTAGTTAAAATATCAAGACCATCTGAAAGATTAACTGATTCAAATCCTCCTGATTGAGATATCTCTTCAAAAATTTTTTCTATCGTTGTGTTTGAATCTATTTTAATGTCTTTTACAGGACGACCAGGTTTTATCATATTGTGATTTCTTGATGACAAGTATAAAATTCTGCCTTAATCTTATCATAACTCATAATCATTTAAGAACATGATCAAGTGTCCTATGTGCAAATCTCATATCTGATCTTTAGGGATAAACTCTTCATTATTTTTTAAAATCAATATTATTAAGCCTGATAATTTGCTAATTATCATGTCTAAAACATTGAAGGCTACTTCAATGGATCATGTCAATATGACAGTAAAGAATTTAGAAGAAAGCATAGAATTTTACAAAAATCTTTTTGGCTTTGAAATTAAAAAAGAACAACCAGAAGACAAATCCAAAATCATAGGCAACGACAACATCAAACTTTGTCTTTATGAGGATCCTGAGATGAAACCCGAGGG
>Ga0209002_10003469_pt1 | contig 12529 bp, 13 predicted proteins | sample Rifsed16ft2_FD_184010 | JGI IMG/M metagenome (GOLD analysis project Ga0209002, IMG submission 184010) | Soil microbial communities from Rifle, Colorado, USA - sediment 16ft 2 (version 2) | ecosystem: Environmental > Terrestrial > Deep subsurface > Rock core/Sediment | place: Rifle, Colorado...
CACGTCGGCGACTTCCCTGAGAACAGTCCCTTTATCATCCCGCCGCCGACGAACACACCGGATCCCACCCAGACGGCGACCCCACTGCCGCCGGCCACCGCTACGCCGACGCCTCCGGACTCAATGACCGTGGTCGTGTCGCCCCAGGATGCTCTCGTGCTGAATTACACCATGAATCTGGCGGTACGCTACCCCAGCGCGGTGACCATGACGTACGTGCTGCGCTCGGCCGGCGACACGACTTTGACCGAGACCGAAAGCGTGACGCTGCAATACATGTTCGACCGGTTCAGCATTTCACTGCCGGCGAAGCTGACGTACGGCCTCACCACGACGAATCCTTAGCCCACCGCCCGACGTGAGAGCGGGGCGGAGGTAGATGCATGGCTAAAGACGACTCAAAGATCCGTGTCCTGATTGTGGATGACATCGCCGAAACGCGCGAAAACATCCGCAAGCTGCTGCAGTTCGAGCCGGACATTGACGTAGTGGCGATGGCGCGCACCGGGCGCGAAGGCATTCAGCTGTCCAAAGAATACAAGCCGAATGTGGTCTTGATGGACATCAACATGCCGGACATGGACGGCATCCAGGCCACCGAGGTCATCGTCAAGGAAGTGCCCATCGCGCAAATCATCATCGTCTCGGTGAACAGCGACACGGATTACCTGCGCCGGGCCATGCTCGCGGGCGCGCGTGACTTTCTCTCCAAGCCCCCCTCCGCCGACGAGTTGATCAACACCATCCGCCGCCTCGGGGAGATGAGCCGCCAGCGCGAGCAGATGATCGCGGCCGCGCCGCCGACGACCGCCGCTGGTGGCGCCAGGCGCCCCGGCCAGGAAGGCAGAATCATCACCGTGTACAGCCCCAAGGGCGGGGTGGGGTGCACGACTATCGCGACGAATCTTGCCGTCGCGTTGCACAGCGACGACAGCAAAGTCCTCGTGGTGGACGCAAACCTGCAATTCGGCGACATTGGAGTGTTTTTCAATCTGAAGGGCAAGCACAGCCTGGTGAGCCTGATTGCGCGCGCCGAGGAGATGGAGGACGATTTCACCCAGAGCGTGCTGATCGCGCATAGCTCCGGGGTCAAGGTGATCGTGGGGCCGCCGACGCCGGAAGATGCCGAACTGGTCACGCCCTCGGCGCTCAAGAAAGTGCTGGAGAACCTGCGCGAAGGCTTCGCCTACGTGATCGTGGACACCTCGTCCGTCTTGCGGGAAGTGGAAATCGCCCTGTTCGACATCTCCGACCGGATTATCCTGGTGGCCTCACCGGATATCCCATCGCTGGCGAACGTGAAGAAGTTCTTCGATCTGGCCGTCAAGCTGGAATATCCCCCGGACAAAACCATCCTGATCATGAACAAGGTGGACAAGCGCGGAGGCATCTCGCCCGCCAGCGTGGAGGAAACCCTGAAGCACCCCATCAAAGGGCAGATTCTGATTGACGAGAAGACGGTGCTGACGGCGATCAATTCAGGCGTGCCGTTCATCACCGGCCCGAAGAATCTTCCGCCTGTGCAGGGCATCCTGGATCTGGCCCATAGGCTCAGGGAAGAATTCGCGCCGAAGGAACCGGCCCCGGCGGCCGAGGACAAGAGCAAGAAGCCGCCCACGAAGATGGGCTTGTTTCAGCGTAAGTGAGTTGAAATTCTCAGGTGTCTAGAAGCGAGCGATTGCCATGTCACTCCTAAAGCGAATCGAACAACGGCAGGGCGCGACCGGCCAGCCGGCCGCCCCGCAACCCGGCGGCACTCCCCCGAGTGGGGGTGAAGATCAGGCCTCCAAACTGGCGGAACTGCGCATGAAGCGCTCGGCCCCGCCGCCCGGCACGGCGCAAAGCGGGGCGGCCGGGTCGCAAATCGTGGACCTCAAGACGCGCATCCAGAACAAGCTGCTCTCCGAGCTCGACCCCTCCATCGATATTTCACGCACCGCTGAGGTGCGCAAGACGATTGAAGACCTCTACGAAAACATCCTGGCCGAAGAAGGCATCGTCCTCTCCCGGGCCGAGCGCAAGCGCCTGTTCGACCAGATTGTCTCGGAAATCCTGGGGCTGGGGCCGCTGGAGGCGCTGCTGCAGGACGAGACGGTCACCGAGGTCATGGTGAACGGCCCCAAGAACATCTACGTCGAGCGGAAAGGCAAGCTCGAGCGCGTGCCGACCAGCTTTGACAACCATGAGCACGTCATGCGCATCATTGACCGCATCATGGCCCCGCTGGGGCGGCGCATTGACGAGTCACATCCCTACGAAGACGCGCGCCTGCAGGACGGGTCGCGCGTGAACGCCATCGTGCCGCCGATTGCGCTGGTCGGCCCGTGCCTGACCATCCGGAAATTCTTCCGGACCCCGCTCACGGTCGAGAAGCTGATTGAATTTGGCGCGGTGACCCCGGAAGCCATGGAGTTCATCAAAGCCGCGGTGACCGCCGCCTGCAACATCGTCGTCTCCGGCGGCACCGGGTCGGGCAAGACCACCTTCCTCAACGTCATGTCCACCTTCATCCCGCCGGATGACCGCATCCTCACCATCGAGAACGCCGCCGAACTGCAGCTGCGCCAGGAGCACGTCGTCACGCTGGAATCCCGCCCGCCGAACATCGAGGGCCGCGGCGAAATCACCATCCAAAACCTGGTGGTGAACGCGCTGCGGATGCGCCCCGACCGGATCGTGGTCGGGGAGATTCGCGACGGCGCGGCGCTGGACATGCTGCAGGCCATGAACACCGGCCACGACGGTTCGATGACGACCTGCCACTCCAACAGCGCGCGCGACACCCTGTCCCGCCTGGAAACCATGTGCCTGATGGCCGGGATGGATTTGCCGGTGCGCGCGCTGCGCGAACAGATCTCGTCGGCCATTCACCTCATCGTCCATCTGGCGCGCCTGCAGGACGGCTCGCGCAAGGTCGTCCAGATTGCGGAAGTGCAGGGCATGGAAGGCGACGTCATCACGATGACCGACCTGTACGTCTTTGAGCAGACCGGCTTCGAGAAGAACAAAATCGTGGGCCGGCTGCGGCCCACCGGGCTGCGGCCGCGGGTGATGGACCGCATTGAAGACGCCGGCATCCACCTGCCGCCGTCGGTCTTCGGCATCGGCGAACGGACCCGTTACTAAGAGTGGTGAGCGTTATCCGGTAACGCGGGAGGCGCGTATGCAGGGCAACCTGGTCATTATCATCGCCGTCATCGGCGGGCTGGTGCTGTTGTGGGGTGGAGGCATTGCCGCCTACTTCTTGCTCGGGCGCCGCCAGACGGTGGTCGAGGAGCGCCTGGGCCAGTTCACGCAGTCCGGCCAGGCGCTGGCGCCCGCCGCCTCGCGCGGCGCTGAGGCCGAAGGCCCGAAGGCCAGTTTCCTCGGCGAGCGCCTCAACCAGTTGCTAGAGGGCCGCGGCTTCGCCGACAATATTCAGCGCGAACTCGGCCGGGCGGACATCAAACTGAGTGCGGGTGAATACCTGGCCCTGCATCTCATCCTGTTCATCGGCGGGACGGCGGCCATCACCGTTTTTGAACTCGCCACGAAGGCAACGCTCCCGGTCGCGATCGGGATCGGGGTGGCCTCGGGGCTGGGCAGCCTGCTGCTGCCGGGCATATACGTCGGCTCGCAGAAGAAAGGCCGCCTGCAGCGCTTCGACAACCAACTGGGTGACATGCTCAACCTGGTGGTCAACGGCCTGCGCGCCGGGTACAGCCCGATGCAGTCGCTCGAGTCAGTCGGCAAGGAGTTGCCCGCGCCCATCTCGACGGAATTCAAGCGCGTGGTGCAGGAAATGCAGTTGGGCATCCCCATGGAACAGGCGCTGGCCAACCTCACGCGCCGCATCCCCAGCAAGGATCTGGACTTCGTGGTGACCGCCATGAACGTCCAGCGCGAGGTCGGCGGCAACCTGGCCGAGATTCTGGACACCATCTCCCACACCATCCGGGAGCGCGTCCGCATCAAGGGCGAAATTGCCACGCTCACCGCCCAGGGTATGATGACCGGCTACGTGATCTCCCTGCTGCCGATTGGCCTGGCGCTGTTCCTCTTTCTGGTGAACCGCCCCTACATGATGCAGATGTTTGAATCACGGAATCTCCTGTGCGGTATCATCATGATCGTCACGGCGCTGTTGATGATCGGCTCCGGTTTCGCCATTGTGATGAAGATCGTGGACATTGAAGTGTAGCGGACAGGAGGGCGAAAGACATGGACCCGAGACTGCTGTTGCTCATTGGGGGGATTGTGGTGGTGGCGATCATCGCCATTGTGCTGGTGGTGGTGGGCCTGCGCTCGCCGGAAGCCGCCGATCCGCTCCAGGCGCGCCTCGCGGAATATTCCACCCGCGAGCGCCCCATGACCCTGGAAGAGATCGAACTCTCCGTGCCGTTCGGCGAACGCATCATCATGCCGGTCATCCGGCAGTTCGGACAGTTCGCCGCACGCTTCACCCCGGAGGCCTCGCTCAACTCCATTCAGCACATGCTCGATCTGGCCGGAAACCCGAAGGGCCTGGAACCGGCCAATCTTTACGCGATCCGGTTTGTGGCCGCGATTGGGATTGCCGTGCTGCTCTTCTTTGGCTCGCTGGTCATGCCGCCGGGCGGCGTCCTGCCCAAGCCCGGCCCGCTGGCGGCCATCGGCATCTCCCTGGTCGGCGGGTTGTTCGGCTACTATCTGCCCACCATGCTGATCCAGAGCAAAATCCGGCGGCGGCAGGACGTCATCATCAAGGCGATGCCGGATGCGCTCGACCTGCTGACGGTGTGCGTCGAAGCCGGGCTGGGGTTTGACCAGGCCATGTCGCAGGTCAACATGAAGTGGGACAACGAACTCTCGTTGGCCTTCGGGCGCGTGCTGCAGGAGATCCGCCTCGGCAAGCTGCGCCGCGAAGCCCTGCGGGACATGGCCGAGCGCATCGAAGTCCCGGAAATGACCAGCTTCACCGCGGCCATCATCCAGGCCGACCAGCTCGGCGTGAGCATGGCCAAGGTCCTGCGCATCCAGTCGGAGCAGATGCGCATCCGCCGCCGCCAGCGCGCCGAAAAGAAAGCGCACGAAGCGCCCATCAAGATGCTGATCCCGATGGCGTTTCTGATCTTCCCGTCCATCTACATTGTGTTGCTTGGTCCGGCGGCGCTGACCCTGAAAAACTCTGGCGTCCTGGCGATCGTCGGAAGATAGCCGGCTCACGCTCCGCGGGGCGCGAGACCACAGCCTCAAAACGCGGAATGATGGTAGCTGTGCCGCACCGGCTCGGCTCCACCCGGCCTCACTGGCGCTATACCGTGCGCCAGGCGGCCTGGGCCGCCGTTGATCTGATCTTCCCCCCGCGGTGTGGGGGGTGCGAGAAGATCGGCCATCGCTACTGCCCTAATTGTCTAACCTCGCTCCAATATTTGCCGCCGCCGCTGTGCGAGCATTGCGGTGATCCGCTGGCGCGCGGTGAGGCGGGCCGTTGCGCGGCCTGCCGCCGCAAGAGCGACTCGGCCCTGACGGGCACGCGGTCGGTCGCCTTCTTTGAGGGTCCCCTGCAACATGCGCTCCATCGCCTCAAATACAAACGCGATATCATCCTGGCCGACTCGCTGGCGCGCCTGTTGCACGCGGCCTGGCAGACCCAGGCGCTCCCCGGCGAAGTGGTCGTTCCCGTCCCGCTTTCGCCGCAGCGGTTGCGCGAGCGCGGCTACAACCAGGCCGGATTGCTGGCGCGCGGCTTCGCGGAGCTGGCCGGCCTGCAGTATGCGCTGGACGGCGCCGCTCGCGTCCGGCACACCGTCTCGCAAGTGGGGCTGACGGCGGAGCAGCGCTGCGCCAACGTCGTGGGCGCGTTCGAGGGCCGGCCGCGCGTCGTCGCGGGGTGCGCGGTCATTCTGGTGGATGACGTGCGCACGACCGGCGCGACCCTCGAGGCCTGCGCCGAGGCGCTGCGGGCCGCCGGGGCCGCCTCCGTGTGGGGGCTGACCCTGGCCCGGACGCGCTGGTCTCAGTCTAATTCCAGCGTGCCACGCTGAACGCAGACGTGCGCCACGCTGGACGATATTGGGCACCTACACCCTATTTCACCAGGAGGTCACTATGGCAGTCAGTGTGACGATTCAGGGGCGCGACTTCAGCGTCTCGCCCCGCCTGCAGGAGTACGTCGAAAAGAAAGTTGGCAAGCTCGATCGCTACCTGCCCTCTGTTCACGAGGCGCGGGTGGACCTGGCCGAGATTAGAAGCGCGCGCTCCGCGACCGATCGCTTTGTGGCGCAGCTCACCGTGCCCACCCGCGGGGCGGTGCTCCGCGCCGAAGAGCGCAAAGACGACATTTATGCCGCGGTGGACGCCGTGCTGGACAAAATGCAGCGTCAGATCGAGCGCTACAAGGGCAAACACATCCGCGGCCGCGGCAATGGGGCCGGGGTGGAAACGGTGGTCCCGCCCGAAGAAGTGGAAGAAGAGGCCGCCCCGGTCGAGCCGGCGGGCATGGTCGTGCGGCGCAAGCGCTTCGCGCTCACCCCGATGGATGAGGCAGAAGCCATCGAGCAGATGCAGCTGCTCGCCCACGACCAGTTCTTCGTCTTTTACAACGCGGACACCAACCGCATCAACGTGCTCTACCGCCGCAAGGACGGCGACTTCGGGTTAATTGATCAGGAGGTCGGTTGAGGGCGCACCGGCACCCCACCCATGAAGTGAGATGAGCGCGTGGGGAACCGCCTTCGGGCGCGTTCCCCACGTTTTATTGCCGATGACGACGGTCTTGATCTTCTGCGGCGGCGAAGGCCCGGGGCCGCTGGAGCGTTGGGTGCAGGGCGGGCGCGTGGCCGCCCTACGCGACCTCGTGCGGCTGGCTTCCCGGCTCCCCGGTGTCTCCCGCACCGTCGTCGCGACCTCTGAGCGTAACCTCGCCGATGAGCATCCGGACCTGCCTGTCGCGTGGGACTCCGATCCGCCCGGCGTCCCCTTCCACTTTGGCCGCCGTCTCGCCGCGCTGATGGACGCGCACCCCGCGCCGGTCTGCGTGTACCTCAGCGCGGGCGGCGCGCCGCTGCTGCCGCTCGACGCGCTCGCCAGCGCCGTGGACGAAGTGGCCCGCGCGCGCGCCCCGCGCGCCATCACCAATAATCTGCATTCCTCCGACTGGATGGTGTTGAACTGTCCGCCGGCCATTCACCAATTTGCTGATCGCCTGGAACGCGACAACATGCTGGGCTGGGTGCTCAAGACCGAGGCCGGGGTGGACGTGACCGCTCTCGCTCCCGGTGCGGCGACGCGCATGGACATTGACACGCCCGCCGACTTGCTGCTGCTCGGCCTGCATCCGCGCATCGGGCCGGAGGCCGCCGCCTATCTGCGCGCTCAGCCGCAGGATCAATCGCGCTGGCTGTCTGCCGGGAGAATCCTCTTCACCCCCGGCAAGCAGGTCGCGCTCATTGGCCGCGTGGCCTCAGCCGTGTGGAGTCACGTCGAAGCGCACACCCAGGTGTGGATCCGAGTCTTTTCCGAGGAACGCGGCATGACGGCGAGCGGGCGGCAGGCGGCGGGGCAGGCGCGTTCGCTCGTCGGGGCGCACCTCGCCCGCCTCGGGCCGGAAGATTTTATCGCGGAACTCGGCGAACTGGCAGACGCGGCCTTCTTCGATACGCGCGTCGTCCTGGCGCATCAGCGCCTGTGGCCCTCCGCCGCCGATCGCTATGCGTCCGATTTGGGATTGGCCGATCAGGTTCAAGACCCGACCCTCCGCGCGTTGACGGCGGCGGCCTGTCGCGCGCCCATCCCCATCGTGTTGGGCGGGCACGGCGTGGTGGCGGGAGACTTGTATGCGCTCGTCGAGGTCGCGCAGAGCAAGGGATTCGCGTAGAGACGCGGCCGGCCGCGTCTCTGCGCTGGCCCTTGCCGGATTGACCTTCCTCGATATACTGTGAGCGCGCATGATCGCACTCACTTTCTTTCGAGGAGGAACTCCGAATGTCCAACGGCCCGCGCCGCCCCAAGCCCAAAGTCATCGCCATCTCAAACGAAAACCCCGCATGGCCGGAATCCGACAAAGCGCTTGCCGACAAAATGCTGGGGATGTTGACCGACGGCCTGCGCGCCGAAGGCTACACCTTTCAAGCGATCAAGTTCTTCGACGACCTCTCCGCGCTCGACCCCTTGGACCCGCGCGAGTGGCTGGTGTGGAACTGGGGCGAAGAGCTTGGGGGGCAGTCCTGGACCGAAGCCGAGGTGGCTGCCGAAGTGGAGCGGCGCGGCTTCGCCTATACCGGATCGCCGCCGGAGGTCTTCACCTTCGCCCAGAATCGTTTCCGCGTCAAAGAGCGCCTGCGGCAGGCGGGCCTCCCCACGCTCCCGGCGCGCGTATTCACCGATCCGGCACGGGCCGGAGAATGGACGCAGTATCCGGCCATCGTCAAAGGCGCCAACCAGCACGCCAGCCACGGCATCTCGGGCGCCTCAATTGTCCACTCGCCGGAGGCGCTCGCCCGGCGCGTCGTCCACCTGCGCGAAACCTATCAGGACGACGCGCTCGTGGAGCCGTTCCTGGAAGCGCGCGAGTTCCACGTGGCGGTGTGGGGCAACGACGACCCGCAAGCCCTCCCGCCCGTGGAATTCGACTTCTCCGTGTTTGACGACGTGCGCGACCGCATCTACACCTACGACTGGAAGTTCGACCGCAGCTCGCGCGGCTACCTGGAAATCAAGATGCCGTGCCCGGCCCCGCAGGACAAGCCCCACTGGCGCGCGCGCATCGAGGCCGTGGCCGTGCAGGCCTACAAAGTCATCGGCCTGCGCGACTACGGGCGCTTCGACGTGCGCATGCTCGGCGACGAGCCGCAAATCCTCGACGTGAACCCCAACCCGGACCTCGACCCCACTTCGGTCGTGCTGGCGGGCGCGCAGGCGCTGGGCCTGGACTACGGCCAGATGGTGGACCGGATCGTCGAGTTTGCCTCCGCCCGCATGCCGCGCTGACCTCACCCCCTACCCCGGCCTATCGGCCACCCCTCCCCCCTCTCCTGCTCGAAGCACAGGAGAGGGGGGAGGGAGTGAGGCCGCCGGCGGCTCAGACCTATCCCCCAATCAACCTGGGCCGGGAAAACTTGAGCGGGCGATGGCGCATGAACTCAGCCGGGTGTTCCATGTTCATCCCTTTTCGCCTATACTTTGTGCATGGATATTGCCAGAGAACTCAGGCAAACACTCGAACAGTTTTTGGAACGGTGCCGTGAGTTTGGCATTCGCCCGCGGCTCATCGGAGGTTTGGCCGTGCGTGGGTTTGCACGCCGTAAGCGGTTTACTCACGATATTGACCTGGCGATCAATCGCCATGATAAACCCAACCTGATTGCGCTTCTCAAACAAATGGGTTTTGAATATCAGGACCAATCGCAATTTGAGGGCGTCAAAGCCAGCAAACGTATTGGCAACACCACGATCGAGATTCACATTACAGTTGAGCGCCTCTGGGATATGACTTCCAACCGGACCTACACCCCCTCGCCCGAGTCGGCTGAAGTGCCGATTGACGATGCCGGTCATTTGCTTGCGCCGACAGTCTCCGCCGAAGACTTGCTGATACTCAAAATATTACCGCGCAACTGGCTAAACTCGAAAATGCTCTGAAAAGCGGCGGCTTCCGCGAAGCGTGGGCGGACTACTACGGCGAGCCGCTTTCAATGCGTGATATACTCTCGGTGCTTGAAAAAACACGGTCGCTTTTGAAGGCCAAACGATGAACCCGAAAAAGGCGCAAGTCGCCTGCCCGAGATGCCGTGCGACGGTTGCTCTCTCCGTCAACGGGAATGAGATTGAGACGCCGCTGGTCTGCCAGGTGTGCGGCCAGGCCTTCTCGCCCCGTTTCTACTGCCCGGATAAGCGCTCGCCGGTGCACCACATTTTTGCGGCGACTCAATTGTACGTTGACAACGCCGGCGTAGTTTACACGTTCTGTCCCGACCACACTTTCACGACTTACACCCTCGCCGCGGACAGCCGGCCGCGCCCTCAGCCTACCCCCTTTTACTCCCTCGCCCGTTTCTTTGACTCGCTGGCCTTTCGCCTGGCCTTGACGATTGAAGGCTGGCGTTGGCGGGTGGTTTCGCGTCGCTAAATTCGCGCGACATGGAGTTTTCCCTGGGCGGAGGGATGATAGCGTTGCCGCCGGGGCGACGAATCCCACAACTGGCCCGGCTGGTATCAGGCTACCACCAGCGCGCCACGCCGTAGGCGTCAAAGTTGGGGTCGCCGCTGAGAAGTGGCAAGTCTTCGGTCAATGCCTGAGCAATCAGCAGTCGGTCAAATGGGTCTCGATGATGAAACGGTAATTCCGCCACGCGAACCGTATGGCGAAATTCAATGTTCAACAACTGGATGCCGTTGAGGCGTAAGTGCTGGGGGATAAAGGTCGAGCAGAAGTCTCACGGCATATAATCGGCAAAGTCGGCCAGCGGCGCATCAAAATCATCGGCCAGCACCACGCCGCCACGGGCGCTGCCAAACTGCGGCGTGCGGCGGGGCGTGGTCATGGGGACCAACTGCGCCAGCGGTTGGTCGTCCTTCAGGATGACGACGGTTTCGCCGTTGACCGCCGCCTCGACCAAGTCCAGCAGACGTTGCAACGCTTCTTCAATCGTCACTTCGCGCATGGCATTTGTCCTTTCGTCAGCGTGAGTATAGCACACGCTGATCCGCGCTGCGGTATGATGCCAGACCTGTGAGGTCTCCAAGACCTCACAGGTCTATGCCGGGCGTCAACGGATACGAAACGGATCAACGGATAGGGCGCGGCAAAGCCGGTGATCCGTTGCCAGACCTGTGAGGTCTCCAAGACCTCACAGGTCTATGTCCAGGTCTATGCCACGATCGTGGTCAGGCGGCCTGGCCGCGCCACGACTGTGGGCCGAGGAGCAGCAGGCCGAGGCGGGCGAGGAGCAAGAGCGCCATTCGGCCTGGCAGCGCCAGGCGGTTGTCGGGTTGGGGGTGGTTTCGCGGGACAGGGGTTTTTCCCTACCTTCGTTGCCTATGAGGCGCAACCGGCGGGCGTGCCAATGGTGCTGGTAGACCCGCGCAACACCTCACGCGCTTGCCCACCATGTGGTGGCGTGGTTCTCACGGGTTAGGATAGGGGGTCGGGCCAGAGTAGGTGCACTACCTCGATACCATCATCCAGGTCTGGCCAGTACACCGCAAAGCCGTGAGGCTCAACCTGCCAGTGGGCTTGCTGCTCCGGCGTGGCGGCTTTCAGCCATCCCAGGTAGGGATGCTCAAGAGGTAGACTTACCTCGCGGCCATCGCTGAGGGCAATAGAGACTTTGCCCTCGGCAAAGCGCACGCCGGTTGCAGCGACAGTCGCTTCAAGATTACGCGTCGTAGTTTTACTTAAAGTATTCATGCCAGATCCTCAGCAGCCGCGACTCGTTTTCTCGCGCGAGACGCAGGATATGGTTGATCTCACGTGTATTGTACCCGTGATTCCACGCCAGTTCAACGGGCGAGAGCCAGATTTTGGCTTCCTGACCGCCTTTTAGCACGTGCATGTGTGGGCGCTCGGGGCGGTCAGAGGCGTAGAAGCGGAAGATGTAGCCATCTATAACGACTGAAGGCATAGGGCGCCTCTTCCGCTGGGTAAGCGGGATTGGTCAATCATAGCCTATATCCCCGCTTAGAGTTCGCGCCCGGCCAGCACGTGGTCAGTGAACTTGCGCGCCTAGCAGGTGTTGCCGAACGCCTTGCGCACGGCGTCCACCATCGCCTGCGCGTTGCCGCTGGCCGGGGAAGAAGGCCGCCGCGCCGCAGCCCAGCCCGGCCGACGAGCAACAGCCCGAGCCGGGCGATCTGCGCCATCGGGCTGTTTGCCTGAACGTTGGATTCGCGTGACACGGATTTGTCCCTGGACGGAGGGATTATAGCATCGCCGCCAGGGCGACAAATTTGGTGGTGGTCAGGTAACTGCTCAGGCCGCCAACGCCGGGCGATCAAATCGCCCGGCTAAATACGGGGAAGCCCGCTTCGCGTAAATCCGGCTGTGGACCTCAGTTGGCTTCAGCCAACTTCCATGTTTTCAGCCGGGGAATTCCATTCCCCGGCGTCGCTTGCGCCGGGTTGGATTTCGCGGGGGAGCGCCGGTTCCAAGCCGAGGGGCGCGAGCGGCGCGGTGGGAGGTGCTGGCGCGGCCCTTGAAGCTGAGCCAGCGCGTTTTTCAGGGAGAGGTGTCTAGACCTTGCTTGGTCAGGTCGGCGCGGACGGACTCCCAGACCGCCCGGGCCTGTTGGGTCGCCATGCGGGCGTCGGTTTCGACGGCTTCGGGCGCGTCGCCGGGGTAGCGCGCTTCCACGGCCCAGACGGAGAGGGAGGCCAGATCAGGCTGTTCGCTTTTCACCTGCCAGCCCTCTGGCAGCAGATTGCGCAGCGCGTCCAGATCATGACTGCGGGGGACGCTGATGTCGGCAAAGACCAGCGCGGCTTTGAGGACTTTTTCCGCCGCCGGCTGCGCCAGAAAACAAACCTGGCGCGGATAGCTCGCTGGCTTCTGCAACAGTTCCTCCGCCGCTGC
>Ga0209002_10003473_pt1 | contig 12525 bp, 11 predicted proteins | sample Rifsed16ft2_FD_184010 | JGI IMG/M metagenome (GOLD analysis project Ga0209002, IMG submission 184010) | Soil microbial communities from Rifle, Colorado, USA - sediment 16ft 2 (version 2) | ecosystem: Environmental > Terrestrial > Deep subsurface > Rock core/Sediment | place: Rifle, Colorado...
GCCATGCGGCGTCCCTCATGGCGCGCCACGATAATATCGCGATCAGATCGTATTGGTACTACGGTCCCATCCTCCACTGCCGGTTCCTTTGGTCGTCATGTTCAAGAGCGAAAGTCCCTCCTCGAGATCAAGCGCTGTCCTGACTCCCTCCAGGGTCAGCCCTAACTGCACCATCGAAAAAGCTACTTCGGGCTGGATGCCGACAATGACTGTTTCCGCGCCCCTCAGCTTCACCATATGGGTCAGCCCTCGCAGTGTCCGTGCGGCGAATGAATCCATCACATCCAGCGCGGTCACGTCGACGATAACTCCTCGTGAACGGGCCTTTCCAACTCGGTCGACAAGCGCATCCCGTAGATTCGTTAGATCATCGTCGCTCAACGCTGCCTGCAGGGTCGCTATGAGAAAATCACCTTGTTTCAGAATGGGAACTTCCATGGCCTCACCCTATTGTGCCGGCCGCGGATGTTCCGATGGGACAACTTTGTATCCAAGGAGCCGCTCGGCCTCCTCGATGCCTCCCTGCAGATCGCCGATGGTGTTCATTTTTCCCAGGTCGACCCCGATCGTGACGAGCGTTTGAGCAATTTCGGGCGACAGACCCGTGACAATCACCGTGGCTCCGAGCAATCGCGAGGCTTCGACAGTCTGCACCAGGTTGTTTGCAACATTCGAGTCCATCGCCGCAACACCGGTGATGTCGATAACGACAACCTTGGCGCGATTTGTCCGGATACCCCTGAGTAGCTGCTCCGTGAGCTGCCGGGCGCGCTGCGGATCAATGACACCGATGATCGGGAGGATGAGCAGACGCTCGCGAACCTGCAAAACGGGAGTCGACAGTTCGCGGATCGCCTCTTGCTGTTGACGAATCGTCCGTTCACGCTCCTGCACGAACCCTACGGCTACCGTATTGGCAATGCGGTTCGCGGCCGGCTCGTAGGCATCCAGGATCCTGTTCAGGAAGGCGAAATCGTGCTGGTATTTCGCGAAAAGGGAGCGTGCCAGCACGTCGCGCAAAAGCAGAACGATTCCCACGACTTCATGCGTCTCAACACCGCGAGGGATAATACGCTCGGAGAGATTCCGCGCATACGCTGTCAAAGCTTCGAACGTCCCGGTCTCGAGCGCTTCGACATAGTTGTCGTACACTGCCGTCGCCTCGGTGAAGATCTCCTCCTGCGTCATCGCGGTCAGAAGTTTTGCTTCCGTGATTCTTCTTGCCCACTCCTGCCTCAGCTGGGTTCTGTTCTGACGCAGGTGAGAAACCAACTCACGGAGAAGAGCGGCTGCGGACTCATGAGGCGGAGGAGCCGTCTTCTTGGGTAAAACTTCTACTTCTTTTGCCATGGTCGTCCCTTTCAACTTGAAGTGAAAAATAAGGTTGGTTGATTTTCCATGCTGTTTCGCTCGTCACATTTGGTGGGCGCATCACGCGATATTTGAAAAGAATCACATCAAGGCAAATACATTGGGATGATGAATTGTCGCCTACTGTGTACAGCTGATTCGCTCTACTGTAGTACGGTGAGGAAATCCTCTTGAACGGGGAAGCCCGTCCAGAGCTGTTCTCACAGCGCATTCGGGAAGCTTGTCGCAATGGGACCGTCCGCCGGTCGTGCTTGACGCTCATCACTGTGATAGTCCCGCCGATTGCTTACCCATATGAAAGTTTCTCTCTTAAACGCCGCGCGCACATGCCTGCACGCAGGTCGTTATCGTTGAACAGCAGCTGAACGAATTGAAGAAGGAGGTCCTCCCATGTTCATCGAAACGAACAGCATTATTCGTTTCATCCTCTCGGTTCTTCTTTTTCCAACATTTTTCCAGACTCTCTTCCTCGATTTTGTATGGGGAGAGGGGGACGAATTCTGGGTGATGCTCGCCAAAAGATTGTTTCTTCTCCTTCCCGCAATGGCTGTCATCGCGGGATGCTGGCTCACCATTCCGTCCCTCTTCACGGTGATCTTCCGCCATAAGCGAAGAGAATTCATTACAGCGCTTGTAATAACCTGGTGGGATCTCGGGAAATCAATCGTCTCGTTCTGGGGAGGCATCATCAAGTTTGTGGTAAGCCTCATCGGCGGACTCATCGGGCTTGTCAAGATGATCATTTTCGGCCTCTGGTCGGTTCTCCAGGAGATACTCTTTCTTCCGTTCCGTCTCCTTCGAAGCGCCGGGCAGAGTGTCGTCAGCTCGCCGGTTCCGTGGATCGCTGTCTTCCTGACATTCTTCTGGTGTGTCATCGAGGCTGTTATTTTCACCTACGTCGTTTCACCTCTTGTTGCTGATACATTGTCCAATATTACCGGCGAACAGTTGTCCGGGACCCTTCTGCGTATCCCCCTTTTCATCTTCCTCTTCTTCGTCGTCCTGGGGAGCTATGCCGTCCTCTCGAATTTTGTCGCGGCGGTGAAAAGCAAGAGCATTTCCAACATCGCAGCCATCGGCGTGATTGAGTTTGTGGTTCTCTTCGTCGAGGTCGTGTTTCTCTACAGGGAATTCGTCGACTCCCTCGTTCCGTGGTTTGCCCAGTACTCGGAGGGCTTTGAGCTGGGTATCTTTTGGACGCTTGCTATCGCCTGTCTTGCATGGTTCGGGATCAGAAGCATCTCCTGGTTCCTGTTTGCGGCCCACGGGACCCCCACCATCCTCTCTGTGATCCAGGGGAAGGGGCTCGGAGTTACGATGCAGGCGGAACAGGCGGGAACTCGGTTTGTCGCGTTTTCAGGGGAGTATATGAAGAAGATCAAGGAAGACGCGGAATGGACAAAGGCAAAAGGGGATGAGCTCCTTGCGGCGTTCATGCTTCCCCCGCTTCAGGTCGTGGCGGCCGCGATCAATTTCTGCATCCTGCTTGTGAGCGGCAAGCACCTGTTTGCCTTGCCGTTTACCAGCATCGAGTCAATCCTCAGTTCCAGCGTCCTGCTGGATCGGCTCGCCTCCACAAAACAGAGCGTGCCGCAGGAAGGATAGAAAGGGAAAGGGCCATGGTACGAAAAATGAAGCGGTTCATGCCGACACTGCTGGCGGTGTTGATTCTGGCGGGATGCGAGAGTGAGGATCAGAAACCGCGGGTGTCGATGTTCGTTGGAGTTGATATCAGCGGCTCCTTTACGAAAAGCGGATATTACGATGACGCCATCGAATTTCTTTCGCGGTATCTTTACGCGCACCTGCACGGGCTGGGCGACCTCGAAACTCCCAACGTGCTGTTTGTCAGCTCAATAGGCGGTGCGTCGGCCGATGAGCCCAAGACGTTCTATCCGAAACAGACATTTGAGAACCGAAGCGCTGCAGAGATCGGCCAGAAACTCCGGGAGATCTTTCCGGTGGGAATGGAAAATCCCTATACCGACTACAACGCGTTCTTTGAACAGATCGCAATGACTGTCCGCAGCAGGAAGCTGGTGCTGCGACCGATCTCGGTCGTCATGATCAGCGACGGTGTGCCCGATGTTCGCAAGGAGGGGAGGACAGATTTCAGAAGCATCAAACTGAAGCCCCTTGAGACTCTCTCGCGCAACATCACTGTTCGCATACTCTATACGAACGCAGAAACGGGCAAGAACTGGCAGACCAAAGTGCCCAGGAGCAGGGTGAAAGTGTGGACGCAGGATGCGAGTGTGATGGTCTCATGGAAGGATCCTTCCCTGTATGCGGCAGAGAAGCCGGTGGAGGAGCAGGGTGTCTTCCTCCGATGGGTGAAGGATAATGTCGACTACGGAGTGAGCATGAGAAGGGTGGACTAGGGAAGAGGCGCGGTGTTTCAAAAAAAGAGAATCCCCGCCAGCGGCGGGGATTCCTGTTTGTACTGCTGCAGAGTCTCTCTAGCGCTCCAGCCGCTGAGTACAGGAGCATTTGTTCTTCTCTCCCCCGACATTCACCATCGTGTACGAATCATCCTCATGATCTGATTCGAAATAGAAAACAGCCCCTATCGTGGCGACAGATGCAGCAAGAGCCAGGAGAATTGTCCGCAGGCGTTTTGTACTCATACTCACCTCACGATTCCGTTCTTGTCGAGAACTGAGTGGATCTTCCGCTTGTACTCCGCCAGTTTCAACACCGGACGCTCCGACGGGGAAAGCGACAGAATATAAGCAACGAGAGCCCATCGATCTTCTTCGTTCGTAAAGACTTCAAGATACGACGGCATGGGTGTTCCATTGAGTCCGGTGTTGAAGGTCCGATAGACATCGGTCGGGGAATGGCCGTTCTTGAAGAGCCATTTGTAGGTCAGATCCGTGGTTTGGATAGGCTCGTTCCATTCATCGACCAGATCCGGGGCGGACGGTCCGTCTCCCTTCCCCTTATCTCCGTGACACATTGCGCATTGTCCATCATTGAACAGTTTTCTCCCTTTGGCTGCAAGGGCCGCGAGATTCGCTGGAGCCTCAGGAACCTGCACCATTTCCGGTTTGGCGCTGCTCTTCCAGGCCTCGAGGAAACGATCGGAAAACACGACAAGGTATCGGGAAACGTCCTGAACCTGTTCGTTGGTGAGAAATTGCCCCCAGGCGGGCATGGTCGTTTGAGGAACTCCGAGCCGAACGATGCGCTCGACGTCCTCAATCGTAGGAAGTTCACCACTCTTCGTGGACCGGAACTTATAGGTTCCCTGACGGAAATCTCGCGGTTTTACTTCGAAGCCTGCCGCGAGAAATCCCATTCCGTCGCCTGCAACGCCGTGGCAGGGGGCGCATTGGGCCCGGTAAACCATCTCGCCTCTCACCATTGCCTCGCGTTCCGGAATTCCCTCGGGAATCGAAGGGGGAGGCAGATTGGGATTGTATCTGGCCGGTTTTGCTACTCCTGGTTTGGTCGACCACTTGCTCATGTCGTCAGCGAAGTAGATTCCGTTCAGTGCCGCCGTCATCTTGTTTTTCGCCCACCCTCCGCGTGAGGCAAATCCAGGGCCGTACAAATCGTACAGCTGGAAAAACTGAAATGCTTTCGCATCGGTGAGCACTTCACGCACTTCGTGATAGAATCTCTCAAATGTGTATTCAAAACCTACTCCCTGTCCGCCTATGAGATAGAGTCTGTCCCTCACGGGGTCGATAACGACCTCCTGGTGAAAGAGATACCGATAGTAGGGGCTTGAGGCACCTCCGCTGTATTCAAGGAATTCCACCCAGGGCATTGGGGACGCGACATCGATCTCCACCAGCCTGTCCTTTACATTGACACCGTAAACGCCGCCGTACTTCTCAAAGAAGTCGGGGAATTGCGTGTCCTTCCATTGGTGCTCTCCAATGGTGTGGCCTATCGTGAATCCGAAGCTTGCAAGAGTGTGCGTCTCCCATCTGGAACCCGGAGCCCAGTGAAAAATCACTCCCCCGGTTGGGCCCTCCCATTCCGTCCCACCGTACGCTTCGACCTGGTGTTCGGCCAGCTTGTTGTTCTCGCACCAGAACACAAAGTCCAGCCATCGCTCATCGCCCGGCACGAGCGTCAGCGTTTCGGAGTTAAGGTCATGATCGGGATTGTAGCTTGTTCTGATCCCCGCTGTGCGCTGGGCCCATTGCTCACGGTCCCAGGCAAAAGCACTGATGTGACGATACTTCTCTTCACCGCGGCTTGAGCCTATGAAAAAAGCAGCGGCGATGAGTACAAAGGCAGCAGCGAGAACGGCGAGCCAGCGTGCGAATCCTCCCCTTGCACCGCCTTCCATAGTGTCCATGGATGGTCCTCCTTAGGCATGACTGGTAACATGGCGTGTGGTAATCTTCTTCAGGTCGCGGAACAATGTCCGGCCCGAGGACCTTCCGGCCTTCGGCGTGTCGTATTTAGGACTGAAGGGTCTGAAGTATGATACGCGGATTCGCAGGCATTGTCAAGACAGATTCCCGTTCCCGGCGCTCGGGAAGCCGCCCGCGGATGTGTAAAGGTGAGGACGGCTCAGGGGAATACAAACACCAGCGAGGTTTCAAGGATCAACGTGGTGGGATGGATTTACTGTTTCCCTTCCTTTCCCAAGAGGAATCCGACAAGGCGCAGAAGAGCGTCAGATGCATATGGCTTATGGAGGAAATCCCTGACACCAAGTTTTTCGAGTTGCGCCGTCGTTTCATTGGAAGGCAATCCGCTCGACGCGATGATCCTGACCGGTGAGCCTGTGGCCCGGATAGTTTGAATCAGGGCCAGGCCGTCCATGATCGGCATCATGAGGTCGGTGATGACGAGATCGAAGTGATTGCTCCTGTCGGAAAAGAGTTCGAATGCGTGCATTCCGTCGGCCGCCGTCAGCACGGTGTATCCGTACGATTCCAGCACTCCCCTCGTAATCTCCCGAATGGCCTCTTCATCATCGACGAAGAGTATCGTTTCGCCGGATCCCCTCGGGAGTTTCGCGCTGCTTTTCGTTGAAAAGCTTGTTTCCGCATGAGAGCTCGCCGGGAGGTAGATGTCGAATGCCGATCCCTTGCCGGGTTCGCTCGAAACTTCAACGAATCCTCCGTGACTTTTGGCAATGCTGTGAACAGTTGAGAGTCCCAATCCTGTTCCTTTTCCCTGCTGTTTCGTTGTGAAGAAGGGGTCGAAGATGCGATCAAGAACCTCGGGAGTCATGCCGGCCCCCGTATCCCTGATGCTGAGGATGATATAAGGGCCCGGCTTCATTCCGGGGCGAAACCGGGAAAAGTGCTCATCAACAAAGAAGTTCTTTCCCGTTATTCGGAGAATACCACCTTCCGGCATCGCATCCCTCGCATTGACCACGAGGTTCATGAGCAACTGATGAAGCTGTGTGGCATCTCCCGAGACTCCCCAGAGGTCCTTTGCGACGTACTGGTCGATCTCTATTGATTTGGGGAAGGTCTCCCTCATAATTTCCGATATTTCCTTGACCAGATGGCGGACCTGAATGGCTCCCCGTTCACCTGCCGAACCCCGGGCGACTCCCAGCACCTGTGTTACGATGTTCTTTCCGCGCATGGCACTCGATTCCGCGACGGCCAGCATCTTACGTCCCCTCTCATCCTTCACAGTGTCGTGAAGAACCTGGAAGGAGAGGAGTATCGGCGCCAGGATATTGTTCAGATCATGGGCAATTCCGCTCGCCAATGTTCCCAGGCTTTCCAGCCGCTGAGCCCTTAGAAACTGGGACTCGAGTTTTTTCCGTTCGGTGATATCCCGCGCAATTCCCAGGATGACGTCCTGTCCCCCGATTCTCATGGCCTGCGACCTGACCTCCACGATAGCCTGACCGCCGCTCTTCCTGTCAAGGGTAAACTCTTGAGGCACTGCGGACACTCCGCGGAGTGCCTGGGCAAATGAATCGGCGGCATTCCCGGCCTCTGCTTTGGAAAAAAGCCCCGACGTGAGAAGATTCTTGCCGATGAGCTCTTCTCGTTTGTAGCCGGTAAGTTCTTCCGCAGCTTTGTTACCGTCGATGAAGGTCCCGCGGACATCCATCAGGAAGTACGTATCGGGCGCAAACTCAAACAGAGATTTGAACCGGCTCTCGGAGTCCCTCAGTGCGTCCGCTGCCTGCTTGCGTTCGGTGATGTCCTGGATTGTCCCAATCATGCGAATGGGAGAGCCATCCTCTCCGAGCACCAATTCCCCCAGCCCCCACAACCAGCGCACTTCGCCGTCACACGGACGGACAATGCGATACTCCTTGTTGAATGGCCGCCTTTGGGCTATGACAAAGTTCGCGAAATACTCCTGCAACTTCTTCTGCTCATCAGGGTGCACAAGGGCAACCCAGCTCGACACTGTTTTTTCAGCCCCCTGCTCCAGACCGAAGATATCGTCCAACACATCGGACGATTTCCATTCGCCGCGTTGAATATCCAGGACGTAGGAGCCGACACGGGCGATTCGTTGCGATTCTTTCAACCAGAATTCCCGTTCCCGGAGCGCCTCTTCGGTGCGCTTACGTTCCGTTATGTCGCGTGAAACGCCCAGGACTGCGCGGACTTGGCCCCCCTCATCGAAGAGCGGGGACAACCACGTGCCCAGCCAGACCGCACCGCCCGGAAAAATCGCCTGACCTTCGGCATAGGACGCCTGGGAGGTTTCAAAAACACGTTGCAATGAACCGTGTTGGCGCTGGCTGATTTCGGGAGGGAAGAGTGATGTCATTTCCTTCCCCAAAATCTCCTCCGGGCGGCACTTGAACTGGGACGCTGCGAACTTGTTGACGTATTCGACGGTTCCGTCCCGGCTTATGACAAAGATACTCTCCTGTGCGGCTTCGGCCAGGGCGCGATAACCCTCTTCACTCTTGCGAAGCGCCTCTTCCGTTCGCTTCCTCTCGGTGATGTCCTGTGCTATAACGAGGATTTCATCGATCGTCCCGTCAAGGCCGGTAAGCGGTGCCACATTCACATGATAGAACTTCTCTCCCCAGTAGGGAGCCTCATACATCCCGGTTCTCCCTTCAAAGGCACCTCTCAAGTGCGGTTCGGCAACGACAAACACCTCGTGTGGAGCTAATTCTTCAAACGTCTTTCCCACAAGATCTCCGGCGTTCCTGCCCGAACTCTCAAGCTCCTGACCCGCTACAAACTTCAGGCGTAGATTGCGATCATAGATGGTCACGGTCCCGTTGGGGAAATTTCTGGTCACTTTTTGATAATACTCCGCCCACCGTCGAAGTTCTTCAGTGGTGTCCTGATCAGTCCTTCCGGGGCGGGCCGCCTCGCCGGATCCATCGGTCGGAACGATCTCCGATGCGGAAAGTTTGCTGACTGTCGGTTGTCCATCGACTGCGCGGTTCGCCATGATCGCCTCTCATCGTATGGAAACTCGTATGCAATGGTCCGGGAAGCTGTTTGGGGGATTCTGCCTCCTGCAGCTTCCGCAAAAATTGCCCGTGACCGGGTAAAAGCTCGGTCAGCAGTGGTGCAATGTCGAGTCAATTCCTGTGCCATCAGGGAAGGCGGTCGTTTTCAACGACAGTGCCTGCATGAATCGTCTGTTCCCAGATATGGAAAAACAAAGCAGGAGTAATTCCGAAGAACGGGAAAAACGCATTGACCCTGAGATCGGCGGCAGGAAGAGAGAGAGCGCTCTTGCCAGTCTTGCAAGTCGATCTTTTCGCTTGACATCCGCCCCCCTCATGATTATATTCAACCAAAAGGTTGAATATGACACCGACGCATTTGGACCGGACCATGATGGCCCTTGCCGACCCCACCCGGCGCGCCATCCTGACCCGCCTCTCCCGCGGGGAGGCCAGAGTGACAGAGCTGGCCCGCCCGTTCGATATGTCGCTGAACGCCGTCTCAAAACACATTCTCATTCTCGAACGGGCCCAACTTGTCCGCAGGCGCGTCGAAGGACGGGATCATTTTCTTTCCGTCAATGCCGGGCCCCTCGACGAGGCCGCCGGTTGGATCGATAAATACCGCGAGATGTGGGAACAACGCCTCGACCGTCTCGACGCGTATCTCAAGGAATTGCAGGCAACAGACAGTGAAGACAAGCACCGGAAGCGAAAAGGAAATGGCCGTAGAAGGAAGTAAAGCAGATCTAGGTACGAAACACTAACCAAACTCTAAGGCTCAAAACCCAATATTTAGAACTTCGTGCTTGGAATCTTGGAGCTTGTTGAGGACCTAGAGATTCGTTCCCGCGGTCATTCCCGCGAAAGCGGGAAACGCGGGAATTCGAGCTTGCTAATGGAGAATCAAATGAACACGAACCCGTTCACCATCGAGCGCACCTACGACGCGCCCGTGGAAAAAGTCTGGAAAGCGATCACAGACAAAGACCAGATCAAGCAATGGTCCTTCGATATCAAGGCATTCAAGCCCGAGGTTGGTTTTGAGTTTCAATTCTACGGCGGTACGGTGGAAAAGCAGTATCTGCATCTCTGCAAGGTGCTGGAAGTCGTAAAATTCAAGAAGCTCAAATATACCTGGCGGTATGATGGATATGAGGGGAATTCAATCGTCACCTTTGATCTTTTCGCCGAAGGCAAGAAGACGCGGGTGAGATTGACCCACGAAGGCCTGGAATCCTTCCCGAAGAGCAATCCGGACTTTGCAGAAAAGAACTTCCAGGAAGGCTGGCTGTCGATTATCGGAACTACATTGAAGGAATTTGTCGAAACGAATCGGTAAATTCTCGAGGATTTACCCATGGAGAATTACGCCGACCCCATCCGTGAGGCCCTCGACCGGATCTACCATTCCGAATCGCGCCGGATCCTCGCCACGCTCATTCGCCTCCTCGGAGACTTCGATGCCGCCGAGGATGCCCTTCATGATGCCTTTGCCGCCGCCGCGGAACAATGGCCGAAGGAAGGAATCCCTGCCAATCCGCGCGCATGGCTCGTCTCAGCCGGCCGATTCAAAGCGATCGATGCCATGCGGCGTCAGGCCCGTTTTGACTCATCGCTTGATGACGTTGCTGAACACCTCGAAGCAGAGACTCCCGATCCTCACGAAACCATCGATAAGGGAATTGAGGACGACGAGCTTCGGCTCATCTTCACTTGCTGTCACCCCGCTCTTTCGCCGGAGGCGCGCGTTGCCCTTACGCTGCGGGAGGTCTGCGATCTTACGACAGAAGAGATTGCACGCGCCTTTCTGACAACTCCCTCCACTCTGGCTCAGCGCATCGTTCGTGCCAAGTCGAAGATCCGCGACGCCCGCATTCCTTATGAAGTTCCGGTTCCGGCGGAGCTTCCGGGTCGGCTTGACGCCGTGCTCCAGGTGATCTACCTGGTCTTCAACGAAGGGTACTCGGCGACCTCCGGCGATTCCCTGACGCGTTCGGATCTCTCGGCGGAGGCAATCCGCCTCGGACGCCTCCTCATGCAACTGCTGCCTGACCCGGAGGTGATGGGCCTGCTCGCGCTCATGTTGCTTCAGGAATCGCGTCGGTCTGCAAGGACATCGCCCGAAGGGGATCTGATCCTTCTCGAGGACCAGGACCGCTCCCGATGGAACCGCCAACAGATCAGGGAGGGAATTGCCCTGGTTGAACAGGCCCTCTCGACGAGGCGTGTAGGACCTTATTCTCTTCAAGCGGCAATTGCCGCCGTTCATGCCGAAGCGGCAACAGCCGTCGGAACAGACTGGGCTCAAATTGTCGGACTCTATGATATCCTGATGCGCGTGGAACCGTCTCCCGTGATCGAGCTGAACCGGGCCGTTGCGGTCGCCATGCGGGATGGCCCCCGTGCCGGCCTGGATCTTGTTGATGCGATCCTCGCCCGCGGCGATTTGTCGGAATATCAGTTTGCCCATTCCGCAAGAGCCGAATTTTGCCGCCGACTCGGGAAGAAGCGGGAGGCCCGCGCCTCCTACGAACGGGCCCTGGCTCTCACACAACAGGAGCCGGAACGAAGGTTCTTGATGGGAAGAATGCGAGAGTTGGATTGATGAGGAATTTATCGATTTGTGATTCCATCTATGAACGATTCGATTCGTCCCACCTTTCTATAAATAATGCGGACAAGGAACTCGCGACGCTAGGTAACTCGCTGATCACGGTGTCCTTATTCCCGAGATCTTTAATGCTCGTTCCAATGCCCCAGCAACTTTTTCCCGAGACGAGATATCTGTCGTGAATCTTGTAAGATTGTCTTATGTCGACCAAGACGTTTGCTTCTTTCCGCAGCTTCTCTTTATATTCATTGAGCTTTTCGGATTCGTAGACATTTGAACTAAGGATTTTCAGAGTTCGGAGCGTGCCCTTTAGAACAGAAAAAGGATAGAGAGTAGACGGCGAAATGTGAGAATCACAAAGCAGGATCTCGGGCTCCTTCACCTCGCCAATGAGGAATTCTTCAAAGAGTTTGACTGCTGAAAAACTTTGTCCCGCTTTTATCAAGAACACAGGAGCCCTCCCGACAAGACCCAAGATTCTTTCAATGTGTTTGATTCCTCTTATTTGAAAGCGAACTATGCCGTCGGAATCCTCGATGAAGTTCTGCTTTTTTGCTCGGTGAAACGCGACAGCAAAGTTTGGCTGTTCCTTTCGTCCCAAGGCCACAAAGAGCTTCTTTACTTCGACATAACTGGCACCGGATTTCTTATTGTTATACTCAATAAAATGTACTGAAAGAAGAACCACATCAACATCAGACAAAGAATTGTCCGCCAGATATCGTTCGTGATACCGGTGAGTTATGCCGGTGAGGTTTTCAGGAATATCAAGCTCAACAGTCTTATCCTTGTCCAGTCTTATTTTCAACATATTCTTCACCTGTGTTAGTTAAGCTCCATGCTTTGCGATGGTTCTTCTTCTGTTCCGCCTCCATGATGAACCCCTTTTCGATGTTCTTGATCACTTTGTAGTTGATGTTGTCAGGAATCGGTTCTTTGGCCGCTCTGAAGGCCGTCTCGATGTCTTTGGCGTTGAAAGTTTCCAGTCCTTCGAATCTCTCTAGATAGTAGGCGATACAAAGCACTTTCATGACGTCGCCTTCTGGCCTGGCTTTCAGGAGGAATTCCTTTGAAGAGAGTTTCTTTGATGAAAGAGTTTTCTTGCCGTGTAACAGAGATTCTAGGCGAGAAATTCTCTCTTCGTGATTCGCGAGAGTCTTCTCTAACTCTTCGT